>JAABUL010001348.1_pt1 | contig 47365 bp, 91 predicted proteins | sample 5559151 | NCBI WGS metagenome assembly JAABUL01 (sample SAMN10711876, study PRJNA513368) | rock metagenome | isolation source: Antarctica rocks | place: Antarctica: Victoria Land, Pudding Butte sud
CGCCAACGACGCTCCGGCAGCATGCCGCCGCTCAGTCAATGTGCTGCAGCGCCGGCGCGGTCGTACCGCAACAATCTCCTCAACAAGCCCATGCTCTGACTCTACATCGCTGTGCTGGCCCGCAGTGCAACAGCGCGCTGGAAAGGAATTTTTTGCAGCAAACTCGGGCTGTTGGAAGCAGCACGACAAGTGCACCAAGTGACCAACACGATCGGCAAATTCTCAACTCATCCACTTCCATTTCGACGAAACGATGACCTTGGACGGCGTGATCACACCGCTACCACAGCGCTGGCTGGCCATGCGTCGTGTTTGAGGTGTTACAAATGACACCACTCTTGTCCTGATGGCGGACTGTTCTGGATCCAGACGCACATTTGTGCCCATTGGACGGCCCTAGCTGACATCTGATACATCCAGTACTATGGCTTTTGCCGGAGACGCGCCTGCGCCTGCAGCACCTGCTGTAGGTGTCGTGAGTCCACAGCAGATTGCCTCGATCAACGAGGGCAAGGTGCGCTTGCTGGGACTGACGTTGGCATGCTCACACATGAAACTTGGCACTGCTGCAAGGTGCTTTTCTGGTCCCACGTGTGGTCCAAGGCAAGCACGACTTCTTGCGGACGAGCGGCGACGTGCAAAAATAAGGCGTTTTGAGACGGCTGCCATTACCAATTCCGCGGCTGCAGAACATAGCCCGGTGTCAAATGGCTTGCAGCCAAAAGCAGAGCAGGCGGCTTTTCGCACAGCCTGGCACCCTCCGTTAGCCAGGCAGTTTCACACGAGCCGTTACATTCTGACACCTCCGCATTGCCGCATCTTGCTCTGTGAATCGGACACTGCCACCAGCACGCTCATCTGCGCTCTACAGCTGGTGGCGAGCGACTCGGGGCCGACGATCACGGGCGTGACCACGGCCACTCTGCAGCAGTACCTGTACGAACTATGCCACGCGGTCGGCAAGGTGGGCACTGCAATTCAAATGTCTCTGCGCAGTGTTCCTCCCCTGCTTGCTCCGTCCAACACACTGATACAACAACACCCAAGCGCAATATTCAGTGTGCCCTGAGCGCTGACGTTATGGCCACGCTCCTGACATGGCTTGGCCTGTTCTCAATGCGCAGGGCGATTTGGCGCCGGACAAGTTTGTGGTGGGCGTGCGGTGCGCGGGACCGGTCGCTGCCGCCTGCGACTCCGCGCTGGTGGACGTGCTGTGGATGGCGTGGCTGCAGGCGGCGGGCGGGGGCGCACCGCCGGCGGCCGCCGCGCCCACGACTGGCGAGGACGGTCCCAGGGAGCGGCTCGTGGCGCTGCTGCAGGAGCTCCTCAAGCAGCAGCTGGTGAGTTTGTTCTGTCCTCACTTGTGCAAGGTTACGTTTCGGGCTGTAGCTGCAATACCACGCCCGATGTGCTGCACGCGAGGAGGTTGCATGCCGTCCTGTGGGCTGCCAGTATTTCTACCGCTCGTTCTACATTGCCGCATTCTGCCTTCAAACAGTGACATGCAAATCAAACTCTGGCCAGGTCACAAAGCGGGAGGTGATGGAGACGGCGGATGACGACTTCCTGGAGGCAGCCGGCGTCGTGGTGTCGGCCACCCTGTGGCACCGCAAGGGCATTCGCGTCAACACAAAAGCCGTGTACACACAGCAGAAGTTCAACCTGCTGCGCGAGGAGGGCGAGGGCTTCGCCAAGCTGCTGGGCGCGCTCAACCGCTTCGGCGCCGCCGCGCTGTCGCCCGCCAGCGCGCCCGGCCTGGTGAGCGACTTTCATGATTCCTTCATGATTCCTTAGTCATATTACAGAGGATAACCTCGTTCTTGAGCCCTGCGGCGCCACCTGGATGTGCATCAATGGCCGTCCTGCATAACACAGATACGCGTATCACGAGATGACAAAGCATGACAAGAAGCACTGGTGTTTTGATTTCGCACATTGCCCCTACAGGTGCTGGAGGTGAAGGCCCTGATTGGGTACTTCGACCTGGACCCCAACCGCGCCATCGCACTCGCGCTGCAGGCCTTTGCCGCGCAGCCCGACAACACATCCTACGTGCCCATCTTCCGTCTGTTTGTGCCCGATTCCGTGGGCCAAACGCTGGGCTTCCTGTTCCAGCACGCTGCCGCGGCCGGCGGCGAGACGCCAGACAGCCTCTTTGCCGTGGCCGTCGCCCTCGTGAAGGTGCATATGAAAGGCGGAGGAGTTCATTCGGATACATCCTTTCCGACCAACAAAAAAAATCCGGATGACAGTTTGCTGAGACGCCAACGCAACGTGCTGTGCATTGCTCTGTTGATAGCCTGCTGCTGTCAGCCTGGTGCTCGCTTCCGGCACTTTGACAGCCACAAAGACCTGCGCTGAAGCAGAGTGGGTGATGCCATGTCATTCCTGACTTTGTCCTTGAAACTGGCCAGGCCGGCATCGTGAGCCTGGATGCGGTAATGGGGCACCTAGCGCCGGGCGACGAGGCGATGGCGGCGGCCGCAAAGGACGCCGCGGCGGCGCTCGCCAAGGAGATTCGCAGCATTGGCGTCATCAGCCTCTCCGCCACGGCCGCCGAGCCGGTAGGATGTCTGCCGGCAGCTTCACATGTTCTTGTGTTCTCAAAGAAACCGGACACATGGCAGTCATCTTGCTCTGGGCTAACACTGCAGCATGGTCCTCCCGTGTGACACCATCCTGGTGCTTAGAAGAAGAAAAGTACAAAGACACGGTCAAACAAGAGTGCAAGCATGCGGGTTGCTGGTCCAAGTCAGCGCGGAGCGTCTGCCAACGCGATCTGACTGGGCCGCAGGCGCAGCAGGACGGCGGCGCGGGGCAGCCGCGGGGGCCGGCGGTGCTGACGAGCGCGACGCTACGGCTTGACGTGCGGCCGATGGCGGAGGCGGCGCGCTCCCCCCTGGCCGCCAACAACCAGAAACTGGGCCTGCTGGCGGCGCTCATGCGGGTGAGAGTCCTCCGCATATGAAACACCAAAACCCTGCCAGGTTGAGGGTGTGACGCCTCTGCTACACAGAACCTGTGAGGAGCTCCCGTCCATCTGCACGCGTAATGCAACAGGATGTCTCTCCTGTCCCCAATGTCTGCTATTGCATGCACGAGTGCTGAACTGCACGTCTTGCTATTACAGGCGGGCGAGTGGGAGCACGCGGAGCGGCTGATGGCCTGGCTGGCGGCGCTGGACGTGGCGCCGGCGGCGCACCCGCCGGTGGCAGCGGCGCTGGCGGCGGACGCGCAGGCGCTGCTGGCGCCGCTGCTGGCGGCCGCCTACCCACAGGGCCTGGCGGGCCGCTACGCGCTCGACCCCAAGGTGGGCTCTGGTGATTCCTCATTGTCTGGTGTTGGGCAGCCAGCCGATTCCTGCTCTGCTGGCTTGCTGGCGTGAGCCGTTTGCATGTGGACGCACACTCTAGCCGGAAGCTGGCCTGGCACCCGAACAGAGTGTCAGGACCTTCACAGCAGCTCCACAGCAGAGTGATTACAGCATGTAGGCGTCCGCAAATGCTTGTTTCCACCTATCAGTCTGCTGCTCTGCAACAGGGCTCGAAGCCGGCCTGTCCACCGGTGCTGGACGGCATGCTGCTGGGCAGGCTGCAGACGCTGGGGCTGCACATAATGACGTCAATAACGATGTTCACAGATGTGTTGCTTGCCATGTGACAGGGCTCGCGACCGGCCAGCCCGCCAGTGCTGGACGCAACCCTGCTGGGCCGGCTGCAGACGCTGGGGCTGCACATCGCCGGCGACGTGGGGCTCATGGCGCGCCTGTCGCGCGCGCTGCGCTTCGTCCTCGACTTCCATCTTCCAGCAGCCGCGCCGAACGCGCCTGAGGCCGGCCGCGCCGCCGCGGCCGCGGAGCTCGCCAAGGTGTTTCTGCATGATTCGACCTGCTTGCTGGTGCTGGTGGTTACGGAGGGAGGCAGCGGGTACCAGCACGAAGGTACAGCCATGTGCTTGTTGAGCTGCTGCAAATTGGGCGTGCACCTGGGCAGGTGGTGACTGCACTTGCACAATGTCTTTGCAGTTCTTCAACCAAAACACAGTTTCCGTTTTACTCTGCAGGTGGAGGAGGTGCTGAGCGGAGTGCTGCTGCCGGGCATGATGCTGACCCCGGCGGTGCCCGCTGTCGCATCAGAGATCTACTTCGTGCTGGCGGCGCTGCCCTACACTACCCGCTACCGCCTGTATACCCAGCTGCGGGTGCGCGGTCTTCCCGAGAAGGGCAAAATTGCTTCGCCTTCTCCAGTCGGAACATGTCGCTGTGCTGGAGGCCGCAATCACGTGAGCCAAAGCCACAAACATCTTCTTTATGGCCCTGCAAGCAGTGCCGCAGCCTTATAGCATCTGCACCCTGCACACATGCAGCGAGCACGATTGCTCACATGCTGAACATCGAATGCACAGCTGGGCTGCAAGCCTTTGTTTCCCCTCGTGTCGGCAGGAGGCGATCAAGGCAACGCCGCTGCTGTCGGCGGCCGCCAAGTTGGCGAGCGTGGAGCTGAAGAAGGTGCTGCGGCGGGTGCACGTGCCGCAGGGCAAGAAGGACAAAAAGGACGCGCTCAAGCCCTTTGGCCGCATGCTCGCCAAGGTGGCCGCCGCCAACCCGCTCGCGGTCGCCGAGACCATGATCGCTCAGGTAAGGCAACACAGAGTCACACGTTGTCCCGCGCTGAACTTCCTGTCCGTCTGTGGACCGAAGAGGGCACCATGCACAGCCACGTCTGCGTTTTGGACAGCAGTTTCAGCAAAGGTCGCGCAGGTCAGTGCTTGATGGAGGTTTGATTCCATAAAACCATGTGTGTCATGTATTCGCAGGTGGAGGCGTACACCAACATGGTGGAACCGTACGTGGAGGCGCTGCGCTACCTCACTCCCCTCGGCTTTGACGTCCTCACCTTTGTCATCATCGACCGCCTCGCCGGCTCCGGTGCGCGCTGGCCCCGGCCGCAGTGCGTGTTGCCCCATCAGACAAAATGCACACGCACACCGTATTGGGAGCGGCACTGGTTGCGAAGGCAGACCCCTGCACATGACATATCTACAGAGAGGCTGCCCTGCAGCCGCGTGCCATTGTGGCGTCGCCCCCGAACTAGTCACAGAGCTAAGGGTTTGTAGTGTGCGCCGCAGGCCGGCAGAAGCTGAAGGAGGACGGCGTCAACATCGCGGACTGGCTGACGGCGCTGTCTTCGTTCACCGGCCATGCCGCCAAGTCGTACCCGGTAAGCAAACATATCAGATCGCAAAGCAATGTATCATTCCCCAAGGCATTGACATCATCCTGTACAATTTCTACGGCATATTGTGTTTGATTGGCCAATACGATCATTTACAGTATCCAGCGGCACACCTGGCCCAGATACCGACTGGTCAACGATGCACCTCGGTGTCGGCAGATGCTGATAGTTGCAGCGGCCATGTGCAGGGCGTGGACGTGGTGGCGCTGGGGCAGTACCTGGTCAATCAGCTGCGCGCGGGGCAGGCCTTCGACCTGCTGCTGCTCAAGGAGCTCGTTTCCGTCATGACGGTGCGGCCTTTGCACCAAGCGGTACCCGATTCCACAGAGCTTACTCTATCTCCCGGGCTCCTGTTGCCCCGGTGACTGTAACACGCATGTCTTGGTCGTGCCGCAAAGCTCATCTCTGGCCCTCATGCAGAGCCTGATAGCACCAACCTGCCATTCTGCTGTCACAGCGCAATGGTTCTTCGTGTACATGGCTTCGTGATGGCTGGCGCACTCCTGCATGATTGTACCTTCAACGTGTGCAGTTTGCAACCCCGGATCTACGCTCAATCACACAGGTCCCATACACAGCCCAAACTGTGTGCATTTGACGCGACCACATCCCGAAGCAGGTGCACGGCATGGCGGGCATGGCGGGCTACGTCCCTTTCCTTTTTACTCGAAAGCTGTGCGTCATCATGCGCTCAACACGCATTCTCCTGCTCGCACACAGGGCGTCGGGATGGTCACACACACGAGCCAGGGGCTGGTGGACGGCATGGTTGGCGGGGCGGCACTCGCATCCGTATCTCTACTGATACCATGCGTTCCGCGTAGGTTAGCTCTGAAGGCCAAGCTCGAGGCCTGAGCTATCAATGCTTCCTGCAGGGCATGTCACCGTTACGGACCTGAGCCAGGAGCAGGTGGACGGCGTGGCGGGGAAGAGGCGCCCAAGGCGAAGGCACAAACCCTCACACGATGTGATTTGCATATTACATATGTTCTCCAGGATGCTGTCACCGTCACGGACCTGCGTCAGAAGCAGGTGAACGGCATGGCGACCTGGCGATCATCAAGTTCAGTGACCCCTTTCACAACCAAACAAAAGTGTCGACAACACATGTTTGTGCATGCACAGGGCATCGTGACAGTCACAGACCTGAGCCAGGAGCAGGTGGACGGCATGGCGGGCGGCGAGACGCTCAAGGCGCAGACGCTGGCCTTTGGCGTTGTGCGCAATGCCAAAACGCTGGCCAAGGGCTCCGCGCGTCTGCTGGCCGCGCTGCAGCAGGTGAGGCGCAGATGCTGTCTGGCTAGTGCTTGCCTTCCGAGGGCGCCGCCTAAGCTGCATCTGCAGGCAAGGAGGACAGAAGGACAGGGTGTGCCGTTGCCGCTGCTTGCGAGCTTTAGGTTTGGACCGGCGTCTTTGCTTGCACAAGCTTGTCCGGGCTGCACGATTACTCACTCCAAGGTCGGTAATATGTCGTAGATCAGTTCTGCCGTTTCATGAAAGGCCTGCACTGTCTGCACAACCCCTTGTTGCACCCGGCAAAGGAAGGCAGAATTGCCTTCGTTCGCGCAGTGCGACAGTGCTTTGGCACCACAGTTGCCACACTGCTATGTGCTAGGATGATCTGTCAGCGTGGTTTGCAGTTGCCACAAGTGCACAACCCCTGCATTCAACCTCTTCTGCATGCACGCAGGGACCGACAGAGCAGCAACTGGCGCTGCCGCTGCTCGTGCTGCTGGGGCAGCAGCTGCGGCTGATCAGTCTGCAGACGGAGTCACCCCACCTTAAACTGGTCGCCGAGCTGTACGACAAAGCTGAGCAGACGCTGCTGCAGGTGCGATTCTGATCTTGAGTATCTCATGTCGTCATATCTTATCATATCCAGCTGGCGGCTGGGCTGGACAGCAATATGGAGCAGTCGCTGCTGCAGGTGCAGACCAGGACAGATGGCATATACTTCTTGTCCCAACACGAGTGTTGCGCAGCTCATGCGGACGATGACTCTCCTGGTACTATTCACGAGTGACTGCACCGCCTAGAGATGTACTGCGGATCATGCAAAACACGAGCACGAAAACCAGCTCTGACTCGAACGTCGCGTGTCCTTGCACAGTTTGGCGAGTTCCTGCAGAAGGCCATGTCGCCGGCTGACTATGCAAAGCTGCTGCCGCCGCTGGACTCGCTGGTCGTCGAGTACGGCCTGGACCCGGTGAATCATTACGACCTGGCTTTATGTGCTGTTTATCGCACAAACATTGTACTTTTGTCTTCCAAAAAGTTGAGGTACACCGAGTAGCCGCTCTGTATCCGCCAGTGTGGAGCAGCATCATGCGCCACCTCAGCTCAGAGATTCGTGGCTGATGCAAAGAGATGCATCTCGAGCAGCGCGCTAACCCAGTGCACATCAGTCGCTCCTGCAGCAAGGGCACGAACAGATGTCGTCACTGGAATGGCGCGCTAGCTTGGTCGCGTTCTTTTGCATCAGTTGTCAAGGCAGATCATAGCAAGCCGGTTGTTCCGCTTCTTCTGTGGTTTTGTCCAAAATGAGGGCTCAGCTCTACCCGCCCTCCGCAGGAGTTTGCCTTCCACCTGTACCGGTCGCTCATGGCGGGCGTCACGCCGCCGACGCCGGCGCTGCCCGTCGCGATGCCGGACAAGCCGGAGGAAGGCGAAGTGGCCGCGGAGGAGGGCGAGATCGAGGGCGCCGTCGCGCCCGCGGCGGGGCAGGAAGCAGGTGCGGCAAGGCAGAAGCAGTTGGTACACGCAACTGCCAGTTTCCGCTGTTGCGTTGTCGTTGCACTTGTGACCGAACTTGAACCAGATGCCACGCGCTGTCCTGGTGGCGTGGCAGAAAAGAAAAAGCCATAGTCAGCTGCGTCCGTTCGATGGCATGTTCAGAGGTCCTGTCAGGTTAATGCCGGCGGCGACGCGGGGGAAGGGGGAGAGCTGCCTGCTGTCCACTAGGCACAAAATGCCTAGTGGACCATTATCGGCTAGAAGAATGTGTCGTGCCTTACCGCACGCTCTGACTCTTACCCGTGCTCTTTGCAACTGCCTGCCGCATGCGCCGCAGGGGGAGCAGCTGGCGGCAGAGGGCCCCGGCTGGCCGGCGCTCGCTGCAAGTGTGCGGGCAATGCTGCCGCACGTGAGGAAGCTTCAGTACTGTGTGACGTATGCATATGCATGGTGATCATTGTACATGCTGCAGGGGACTTGCCGACGTCGGAGCACCCAGGCTGGCCGGCGCTAGCGGCGAGCGTGCAGGCGCTGCTGCCGCCGCCGGTGTGGCATGCCGTCTCTGTGGAGTTGTACACCACCTTCTGGAGCCTGTCGCTGTACGACATCCACGTACCCGTCGAGTCGTGCGTTCCTGTCCTGTCAAACCATGCTTTACTGTTCAACTCCTCAAACTCGTGCTCACAGCCGTGCTTTCCTGGCCCGCATGCCAAGAAGCCGCTTTGCACCGCTGCAGCTCGCTGGCACCACGAAGCCAGCGTGACACTAAAAATCAGCACCACAGGTTCCAGCTCGTCCAGCTCATGGCGAGTTCCAGCAGTCGACGCCCTGATTCATAACTGGCGCGGCTGGGCGCGCAGCTGCGCCAGAAGCGGGAGGCGGTGCGCAGCGCGGAGCGCGACATGAACGGCCTGACAAGCACCAATTTAACAACAACTCTCGACTGCACCCGATCATGGATGCTTGCACTTAGATACGAGCGGGAGATGGCGCGGCTGGGCGCGCAGCTGCGCCAGAAGCGGGAGGCGGTGCGCAACGCTGAGCGCGACCTAGACGCCATGAAGCGCGGCTACCTGGACCCAGCAGCCATGGGCGCGCCACCCGATCCGGCGTCGCTCCAGAAGGAGTGCCAGCGCATCGAGGTGGGTGGCCAGGGTGATGCGTAGCTGCATCAGGTTTGCTGGAAAAAGTTGCTTGGAGGAGCTGCTCGCTGGGCCAAACAGTTCGTCCAGCACCGTCAGTCACTGCTGCCTTTCTACTGCAGCAAATGCTGGAAAAACCGGCCAGCAGAACTGAAGGCGCAGCGGCTCAATCACGCAGCAAGACGCCCCTGGTTGACTCCCATCTCCCATTCGTCCATCCAGCTCCTGGAATTCATTATGTTCTGCTTTCCGCAGCAAGTGCTGGACAAGCTGCCGGCGAAACTGAAGGCGCAGCAGCGCAATGCTGTGGGGATATGAATCATCAGTTGTTCCTCTTAATTCACTAGGCAACCATCACTCAGTTGCACCGTGGTCGTCGATCTCTGCAGCAAGTGTCAGACTCGCTGCCGGCGAAGCTGAAGGCTCAGCAGTGCAACGCCGCGGCGTCAACAGAAACTGGCCGGCAAAGCTCGGAAGCTGTTGCTCATCACCTCGTGGCGTTTGTGGTCAGCAAAGAAGTGCTGGACAAGCTGCTTGCGGACCTGAAGGCGCGGCAGCGCAATGCCGCATCAGCCACATCTGTATGCCCGTCAAGATTTCGACTCGTCTCGATGTTCGTCGTCTATACCCTTGCAGCAAGTGCTGGACAAGCTGCCAGCGGAGCTGAAGGCGCAGCAGCGCAACGCCGCGGTGGTGATGCAGCGACTCAAGCGAGAGGCAGACTCTTGGTTGCGGCGGCTGCCCACGCTGCGACACACCGCCGAGACCTTCGTGCTGCACTGGTGAGGCTGCGCGGCGCGACACGCCATTCACGTGATGCTTGTGCTGGTTTTTGTATATGAACAGGCTCGCTGGCAGTGCCGGCTGGCAGCCATCTCTGCAGCATGACGTCATACCCTGGCGGTGCCGAGGAACTCAGCAGCGGCAGTTTGCCGGGGTGACATGACGTCCAATCTTGCGCTTGCAATCTTGCGCTTGCGAACCTCGGCACCGTCTGCACGAACACTCATGTAAACCACGCACACCTCTGTTGCGGATTACGTCCTTTGCATTCTGACGATGCGTCCCCATGCCTGCCTGCCTCAGCATCATGTCACAAACTCGGTGTTTCCAGCATTAGTTCTTCGAAATGCTTCGTGAAGGCATGCCTGAACCCAGCCCTCAACCCAGTTTCGTGCCTGCCTACAGCATAATGCCGCGGGTGAAGCACAGCGCGTCGGACGCGGTCTTCTGCGCCACCTTCATCCACCGCATGCACACGCTCAACACCTTCGGCTTCTCCTCAATCCAGTGCTATGACAAGGTGCGTTTTCTTTGCAGAGTCAAGTTCTTCGGTAAACTCCAGATGGCCAACTCCTCAGCTTCTCTCCCCACGACTGTGTGCTTGCCCAGTGATGCTGGTGCTGTCCCCCAACACGTGCACTATTTTTTTACAGGTGATCAAGGACATGGTGGACCTGGTGCTATGCATTAAGGACGCCGAGGCAGCCAACCTGGCCATGTTTCTATTGCAGGTTCCTTCAAATCTCAAGACTCTCCTTCAGGGCTCCTCTGTCTCACCTTTTCTGCATTTGCCTGCCAGGTGATCAAGGACATGGTGGACCTGGTGCTGTGCTCGACGGACGCCGAGGCGGCCAACCTGGGCATCTTCCTGCAGCACACCCTTGCCACCGTCTCCCGCTGGCGGGTGCGCACCTGCAGTGGCCTCCCGTTTGTACCTCCAGTTTGTCAACGTGGTGCATGTTGCCTTTGATTAGTGACATGGTGGTTGTGCATTCTACACAAGCCGGCGCCAAGGCGTGTGCAGTGGCGCCTTTTCGTGAACATCACTAAAGAACAAAATCATCCGCTTGACGATGGCCGATGTGTCGCAGGGGATGTCAAGCTGTACGAGGTGGAGTGCACCCCCTCGCCGGGCTTCTCTGTCAACGCCAACCAAATATCTTACAGTTACAGTCTAACGTTTCTCATGATAATGTGATGACTGTGCCGCAGGGGGACGCCAAGGTGTATGAGGCGGAGTGCGCCTCGTCGCCGGGCTTCTCCGTGAACTTCACCAACCAGGAGAGCCGGGGCACCACCTACGCCGAGTTCCGCAAGCTCAACCTCAAATGGCAGCAGAAGGTCGGCAAGGTGCGCCGGCTGGCTTTCTCCCGTTCCGATTCAAACGCATCCTGTTCAGCAGATCCGCTGCAGCATGGCAGTAGTATTCCTGACGTTGGCAACTGGCTATTACATGATTAAGACTACAGGAACTGCACGCCACTCAGCACGCCTCTCCTCGTCGAAACCCGCTCCTGTCTGATCTCAACTCCTCGACTTGCAGGTGTTCCGCCTGGCGCTGGACAGCGGGGAGTATGTCCAGATTCGGAATGCGCTCATCGTCCTCAACAAGATCGTCAAGGTGCGCCACTGGCTTGACAACGTTCCCTGCGTGAGGAGGCTTCGTGCCAGGCGCCGTGCTAACGCTGCTGCTGTAGCGGCGTTGTTATGAGGAGCGGTGAGAGTCCAGCACGATGGCCCCACCCTGCGGCAGTCCTGGCACTCGATGACATGGGCTCGGCCGGCGCACAAGCGCCGCCTGCCAGCTGCAGTTGCAGAGTTTGCGTGCGCTCCGGTGCGTCACGTCAATCCAGCTTTACTTTCAAACTCAACCCCAAACACAAGTACAAATGTGAATACAAATACCGAGCCCGGCTGCCTCCGCAGGTGTACCCGGAGGTGAGTAGCATCACGGGCCACCTGCAGCGGGTGTCGGCCAAGGTGCGGGACCAGGAGACGCGGGAGGACCTCAAGACGCAGGCCAACATGTACAACGTCATGCTCACCGCCCAGATCGAGCAGCGCAAGTGCGACTCCCTTGAACCTGGAAAGCCTGATTGCGTATGTAGGGTTTAGGGTTTAGTATGTGTCGTACACATTGCGCAGATCCAACGGTGCATGTGTGGATCCTCCCGCCTTTGGACCCTGAGCGATTTCTCCCGCTGAGCACTTTGTCGAAGCGTCAAGGGTTAGCCGGCCTCAGTACCCCGGTGCAAGCTGCACCTGGGTTGTCCGGCGCCTGTACCCTTGCGCAAGCGGCTGCGCAGTGGGTGTTGACAAACCCACAGCCTGCAGACACCGATTGGTGACGTGCGCGTGCACGGATAATCTGCATGACCGCAGCAGCAAAGGGCCTCCCAGCTGCTGTGAGAGTCCCGCCCTGTGCCACTGTCATTTCATCTCCTGCAGGATGTGGGACCCGCGGAGCTACCAGGAGGACCCAGCAGTGGTGGAGAAGAACAGGGCCGCAAAGGCGGCACGGGAGCGCGCTTCTGGCGGCGCCGCTGCCTCCTCCAAACCCGCCAAGCCTGCCCGCAAGCCGGGTATGCATCAGGGCAGTCCTGGATTTGACCTTCACCCTGTCGCAGTCGACAGCTGCCAGTCACCCCTGCGATTGCAGAAGCACAGTCGCTTGGTGTGCGACTGTGCGGATCTGCAGTCTACGTTCTCTTGACAGCAAACCAGACAGGCAAAGCGCTCCCACATTCGGTCGTGCAGAGCCGGCATCCAAGGCGGACGCCGCGACGGCGCCCCGCGAGAATGGCAGCTCTGCGGCGGCGGTGCAGCCCCTCAGGGCGGCGGACAACGCCAAGCAGTCACCGGTCAGCAAGGCGGACGCCAGGTCAGCGGACGGCAAGGCGGCGGATGCAAAGGCAAAGGCCAAAGACGCCAGGGCGGCAGACCGTGCAGCGGACAAGGCCTCTGCTGCCAAGGAGGCCAAAGCAGAGAGGCTCTCGGACAGGGAGGAGCCCGGCGAGCGGCCGGCGAGCAAGTCGGCCGACAGGGCGGCGGACAGAGCGGCTGCCAAGGCGGCAGACCGGACGGCGGCCAAGTTGGCCGACAGGGCGGCCGACAGGGCGGCAGCTGAGCCTAGCCGCCGGGACGCCGGCGGCGCCGAGCGGCGGGCAGAGGCAGAGGGCCTCGGCCGGCGGCCCAGTGCGCGCAGCGACGCGGCGGCGGCGGCAGGGCGGTCGCCTGCTGCCGCCAGCAGAGGTGAGCAATTCAAAGAGCACCGTCTCTTGCAGATTGCTCGTTCTTACTGCGGTTACTAGGAGTTGTTGGGCAGCATTGGCCGAGCTGGTGGCTCGAGCCATTACAGCTGCTGCCCTACAGTGGACGAAGGGTCCTGCCACCTCCTCTCACTGAATGCACTGGTGTGTGCAGCCGAGGAGGCGGTGGAGCGGGCATCGGCGCGGGGGGACGCGCGGCGGCCGGCGCGCCCCTCACTGGACAGCCGCGACCCGGCGGCAGGAAGTGCTATTAAGGTGCGGCATCTGTTCTGTTCCTTTTGAGCGTCTATCCTGCTCCTTGACAACAGCTCATGTCGAAGTGACTCGATTGCCGGATTAAATTCATGCCACAGCGCCGTCAAGCTCGCTGCTGCAGTGGCCACGGCTGCCTTGCAGCTGACAGGCTCCTGCTGTGACTGGCTGTGAGAATGGTATTTGTCACATATACTGGAATGTTCGCCTCCCTTTCACCTCTGCCTCTTTTTGCCATGCAGCTTCGGCCAAATGCGCCGGCGTTCGAGCCGGCGTCGCCGTCGCGGCCCAAGGAGGCACGACCAGCGTCCGGCGCGCCCGAGGGCGACGCCGAGCGGCCGGCCAAGCGCCCCCGCACCTCAGATGTAAGCACTGTATATTTTCCTAACTGCTCCAGCTTCTTGCCGTCGAGTGAATTCTTGACGTCTTCTCGATGTCAAAGAGGTATGCAAACTCCAGCTGCATCGCTGCTGTGGGAACACGCCTGCAGGAAGCAGTCAAATGCAGCGTTTGGCAGCTTCAGCTACTGCATCAGCATGGAATTCGTCAGACTCGCCTTGCTTCTCCTCTGCAGGCATCAGACGTGGCGGATGGCGCAAGGGGCCGCGACAGCAGCCGGGACAGCAGCCGGAGACGCACCCAGGCGGCTGTGGATGCCGGCCCAACAGCAGGTTCGCAATGCTCCTGTCCAGAATCTGACATGCCTGTCGTCTGAGCTGCGCCGCGTGGTCGTCTCAGCAATCGGGCTGACTGAAATCAACGACATACATGCTGGCTTTTGTTGGCAGAGCAATGGATGCATTCCAGACGCAATGTCTGCGGTAGCACTAGGATCGTCTGCAGAAGCAGGCTCTTCTCGTCATTGACTTGCTCACTCAACTAGGTACATTCATTTGACATGCTGTCGAGATTGTGCAAGCGCTACCCCTCTCTGCAGCAGCCGCGGCACGACCGTCGTTGAGAGAGGGCGCAGCCAAGCCAACGACCGCCGCAGCCGACGCAGAGGCCGAGCCAAAGGCGGCCGCCAAGTCGGAGGCCCGGGCGGCGGCGGCGGAACCGGCGACACCCCGGGAGCGGCGCAAACACGAGAAGGTGGGCGCTTTCATACGCTTTGGGCGAGTATTGCTCCTGTCTCATCAGCTCGTCAGATGTTACAAAGGCCCGCTGACTGCATGAGTTGTCAATTTAGTGTTTTTGCCACAGACGTTTGTGCTTTGGTCTGCGGGAGGGCTCGTGCAGGAACCCGCAGTCCGCTTTCAACTACACCTACAACACGACTGCTTGAGCAGTCGGGATTTGCAAAAGCTTGCCGTTGGCATGCAGGTGGTGTTTGTGCCGAAGGATGACACCAAACGGAAGCGGGAGGAGACAGCTGCAGCAGCTCCTGCAGAGGTAACGCCCACGTCCACTGCATGTGTTTTCATCTTGCTGAGGCTGCCCCTAAGTATGCAGGCCTCTGTGTGTTGCACCCACTCACCCAGAACTCAGATATACTCAGCCTGACTGGAATCATCTACCGGAGCCCACATCATGCAGATGTGTCCCTGGAAGCAGCTGTGCACGGCCGGCAGGCTTGAGGACCTGCGGCAGAGCTCCCATCAGTGTGTGTGATTGCATTTCATCTTGTTCCTTGAGCAGGAGGCGCGGCCGTCGGGGCGGGAGAAGAAGCCGCGGCGAGCTGAGGCGGAGGCTGCCCCGGCGTCGCCACGAGACGCTACGCCGGCATCAGCCATCCCGGCCGCCAAGCGTGCTCAGGTGGGCGAATGAGCTGGCTGCGACCGCCACCACACGTACCGTGGCGGCCGACATGACGGCCCACCACAAAACCCACTCGTGACAGCAGCCCACTAGGCAGGCCAGCGCCGCTGCACGCACAGCATGATCTCATGCCACGCCTTTTCGAGGGCTGAGTACCGGAGCTGGGACGGCAGCCGCAGGCGCCGCGTTTCACAGCCGCCGCTGTTCACGACCTGAACACCCTGCGCGCGGCGGCGCTGCGTGGCGGCCCAGGCTTTCAGCTGCAGAGCGGCCGCCGCGTCGACATTCCGCGGCCTCACACGAGCGATTCCCTTCGAGGCACCCGCGGGGACGCGCCCTCAGGCACTCCCGGCGCCACCAGCGCCGTCGCCCATAGTTACAGCAAGCGGGATCGCAGGAACATCGAGCAGGTGGCTGTGTGCCAATGCTGGTGAAAAGTGAAGTCGTGCTCAGTTGGGCGCAGTACCATATTACGCAAGATCCGACAAAACACGTCGCGGGCCTACGCTGCTCTGGCAACATGTCGCACACCGCGAGCACGGCGGCAGCAGTTATTGACAAGGGCACGGCGCCTGAACTGGGCTAACACATGGCGCTCTTGTTCTTGGGTAGGGACTGCTGCTGCTGCAGCGTCGCCGAGATGTCAGCAGCGCACTGGAAGCCATTGCGATAGTGTCAGGATGGCAGGTCCTGCCTGCATGCATGTGCCGATGCTGTGGCGCAGGCAGCAGAGAGGCGTCAAAGTGCCCTGGTTCTCTATAGCACACGCCCAATTCAGTCATGGCGCCGGCAGCGGGTACCGTTGGCATAATAGCCATTTCGTCTTTCTTTGGCGCAGCGGCTGGGGGCGCTGCCCAGGCGGGCGGCGGAGGCCGTGCATCTCGATCTCGTCCAGTCTTTTGCGAGCCTTTGGTCCTGCCTGCTCGTGTTCCACCAAAGCTTCCATCTGTTGTCTCAGGCAGCTGGCGCAGCGGCGGGGCGGTCGGCGGCGCTTCTCGTTCATTGGACCTTCATATTCCAGCCTTTCACTTTCACGAAAGATTGCACACACTTTGTCATGCAGCTGGCGCAGCGGCTCGGGGCGCTGCCCGGGCGGGCGGCGGAGGCGGCGCATGCCATCCTGGCGGGTGACCCCTCCATGCGCGCCTCCTCCGCGGGCGCCAGTGGCGGCGAGGTCGCCGTCAGCCTGTCCGCCATGGCAGACGGCACCCTGCGCCGCCTCGACGACTTCCTCGCGCAGCAGGAGGTGTGCACCCAAACGTATGAGAACATGCAGGAGCTGGCTTGTGCTGCGAGGCATGCAGGTGCCACCGAACCAGGCACGCCAGATGATGGGCTGCCTTGACAAGGCGCTTCTTTGTGAGCCTTGCGTCACGGCTTGTGTGCATTTGGCGCAGGCCTTCCGTTCAATGTTGCTACAGCAAGGTTGCGGCATTCCTCTGCATATGGCACTCTTGGCTGCAGATGCTTTTTTGTCACTCGCACCACCAGTTTCTGTCTGATTTCAACAGGCGGAGGCTCCGGCACGGGAGAGGAAGGGCCACAAGAGCCGCGGCAAGTCTAAGGAGCGGGAGCGTTCCGAGAAGGTGCCCAAGAAGGACAAATCCCTCCGCCGCGAGCGCTCCCGCGATGGGCACCGCTCATCGGCCCGTGGCAGCCCCGACGCTGCGGAAGCGCCCGCCGCGGCGGTTGCGGCAGAAGAGCCGGAAGCTGACACGAGGGTGCAGGCGAGGGGTGACGGTGGCGGGAAAGCGCAGAAGCACAAGCGGCACGAGCGGCGCGGCAGGGCAGAGCCGATCGCGGCGGATGATGATGGCGGCAACGCGGCCGCAGAGGAGCCGGCAGCAGAGGCGGCCCCCAAGTCCATCAAGCGGCGCAGCGGGGGCAGCCGGGCCACTAAGCGGCACTGAATGACGCTGCCGGGGGCTTTCAAATTCAATTGGCAATGAGCTGCATGTGGACCACTGCTGGCTTGGTGTCGCCACATGTGCAGCGGAACGCATATTGCAACTTGCGTGACCTTCTTGAAACAGTGCGGTCAGGGACGTGCCTCCTCTTCATGCAGTCGCAGCTCCAGGCGCTGGAGTCCTGTTTTTGTTGAGTCAGATTATTCACGTCGCTTATCTCTCTACTGAGCCGACTACCGGTACACAGAGTCTCGGCAGATTGGATGTTTAATGGTGCTGCTTACGGCAGATCAGGCCCACTGCATCACTGGGCCGCACGACAGAAGGCGGCGCATTTACCATCAAGATCCATCATACCAACCTGTCAGCCTCTGAACGACTTTCGGTAGCAGCTCTGTGGAACTCAGTACGCAAGCCGAGATTGACAAGTTTGCAGCGCAGCACGTCCAGGTCGACGTCTGTGGCTTCATCATTCAGCGGCTGCTCCAGGCACTCGAGTTCTTGTTCACAACACAGCCTGGAATGGATAAAGCTAGCACACATGTCAGGGCGCCGGCCGATGCCGACGGTGTTTGCGGTCCTCAGCACGCGGAGCATCGCAAGAAGGCCAAGGGGCCGCCAGCTGCCCTTGCGGCGGCAGCGCCAAGTGCGGTGCGGCAGCTGCGCCAGCGGCCCACGCGCCGGAGCGGTTGGCCCCAGCCAGTGCGCCCATGAGCGCCATGACACTGTGGCAGCTGTGCGGCTGGCTGCAGAAGGCCCCCAGGCCTCACCCTCGCTTCTCAGCCGTCCCGGCACCTGCCATACAGAACATCAGGATTGGCGACTGACATTGCCCAGGAGGGAGCTCAGCTCGATTGCAGGCTGCATGGAGCATGTGGGGTGGCGCTGGGGCGGCCGCCAAGGACTTGTGGCGGGCGCCGAAAACGGGAACCACCCCGTGCTTGGCTGTGGGAAGGCTGTATCGGGCGGCGGCGCATAGCTTGGCAGAGCGGCCCTTCTTTTGTCTTCCATTGGAGCGCGATATCGTGGATTGCTGCAGGTGACGCGCTGCACATCAATTTTGTGCACCTGCACCTGTTGCAGGCGAGCTGCGGCTGCGGCGTTGGTGCAGTTGACCCATCGCCAGCCTGGCGTGCGGCTGGCGGTCCAGGGCGCTCACAGATGCGAGGCTGCTTCGCACCCTGCCAGCCAGGAGCGGTTTTGTGGTGCTGTAGTCAGAACAGGGCAGTTGGCGGTTTGTCATTGCAAAGTGGTTGGAGCAACGCCACCTTGATGCTGTCACTAGAAACCCCGGACCGAATGTTCATAATCTGTCCGGCGTAAGGCGGTGCAAACTATAACTGTGCGGGCGACTTGCGATCAGGCCCTTGGGGGCCAGCCTCTGCTGGGGTCGATGTCCAATTGTATAGCTGGCAGAAAACAAGAGCAAATGTGCGATTGGAGCATGCATATTGTCCTTTCGTTGCGCAGCGCAAGTTGAGCCATCTCGGAAAAATTCGTCGCAGCCTTTGCCACCGATTTGATCCGTGCCACTGTCGACAGCCGCCTGCGCACTGAGATCTTTGTGAGTCGACTCTGTCTGTCAGCCAGCTTTGCGAGCAGATGCCAGGGCCCAGCGCTCATGCGGGATGACTGACGGTGACGGCTGGGCTGAAACAGTGACGGGACACGCCGCATACAGCGCCGACGGCGTGTTTCAGCACAAAAAGCTGTCCGTCAGCTCACCGCCACCTGCGGGCGCCAGGGGAGGAGGCCCGCGCTCCCCACTGGACAAGGGCCGCGAGCCGCCGGTCGTCCACGGCGGCCTGTCGCTGCGCGGCTATGTGGGCAAGCTGCAGGCGAAGGCGAGGTCCGCTGGGCGTGCCATCGTCGGTGCTCACAGCCCCCGGCTGAAGCACTCGACATCAGACGACCTGGAGTTTGCGGGCTACGGCCTGATGAACGGCAACCCCAGGTGACAGTGCGAACGACTGTTCGGGTCTCAGCCCTGTGACTGAGCCAGCGTCCAGTCAATGCTATGGCTCCCGCACGCCGTCGCCGCCGGCCGCCTTCAAACTTGCAGGGAGTACGAGGCACGTGTGTGCAACGGACATCTCAAGAGCAAATGGAAGGTTGTCTCACTGTCATTTCGCATCAGCTGCCGGCCTGCAGCTGCACAATAGGACGATCTGGCCTCCCGACAACACCATGACATCCATGGGTGGCAGCTGTCTGTACTGGTTCCTTATATTTCTTCATCGTGCCTAGCCCTCATCCTGTCAGGCAGCATTGTTAGCAAGCCATGCTACCAGCACGGTTGCTGCACTGCACAGGCGCTTTCTGCACACCCGCGGAACTGCAACCGCCGGCAGGACACAGCTTGCCAACCCTGTCCACTGCAAGTCATCGGCAGCAAAAATGTGCACCCTTCCCCCTGCAGCCAAAACGGCTGGCACAGCGTGGTGGACACGCGGGGCAGCGGCGGGCACGGGCGGCACCCGGGCGCACGGCATCACCGGGGCCGGGTGCTCTCCCGGCGGCGGGTACTCATGGCGCTCACGGCAGCGGCGCTGCTGCTGCTGTTCGTCGGCGCGCGGCAGTCGCCGCGCCCCGAGTGGCAGGGCTTCGTCTCCGTGCGCGGCCTGCACGTGAGCTGTGCTGACTCTCTGTGCATCTTGAGAGGGAAAGGGGAGGAGAACTGCCAAGGCTCAGGACGAAGTGTGCGTGGCACATGCAGCATGCTGCATGTCATGTATCATGAGCCAAGTCTGTGGAGACATGTGGCATCGAAGGTGGAGCAGCCTGGAGTCCTACAGCGCCTACATGTGACCTTGGGGGACTTGCCGCCCGTGTTTTGGCAAGACGCCTGGACGATGCCGTTGATTGCTGCGCAGTTTGACGCGGACTGCCGGCCGTTCCTCATCGCGGGCTTCAACGCGCACCACCTCGTTACAAACGTGCTGGTGCTGCCCACGAATCACAGAACGCCAGGTGAGCCCTCTCACAGAACATGCTGCCATGGGCCAGCAGCACATGCCGCATCTTGTGTTGAACCAGCGGAGGTGCCGGGAGGCTGTGCGGTCTCAACCTGCATTTGTCGAAAAACGTACATGAGAAACCGCGTCACGGCCGATTGCATGACGCCTTGGGTCATTTGGGACTGCAGGCAATCGGAAGGGGCGGGACATAGTGCGGGGAGCGCTACAGCAGGCATCAGCAGCGGGGCTAAATGTGCTGCGCACCTTTGCGCACACCACAGACGACAATTTCCCGTTCCAGGTGAGCAAGCAGTGGCGGCAGGCCAAATGCCCTTAGCATCCACGACTTGCCATGCATGCCTTCCGGGCAGCCAACTTTTCGCGCTTCGAAGCCTTGTGCCGGGGGAGGATGCTGACATGCTGACCCTGCCTCTGGTTTCTGCTGCCGGCAGTCAAGCCCGGGCGTGTTCAACGAGAACACGTTCAAGGCGCTGGACTGGCTGCTGGACGAGGCGCGGCTGCACGGTCTGCGGGTGGTGCTCTCCTTCTGCGACAACTGGAAGTACCCAGGTGGGCGCTTGCGCTCCTGGCTGTGTGTGCTGACGGTTGGCAGATATTTGGTGCGGCAGTGGGAGACGAAGCTGCACACACGCGCGCCGCAACGCGAAGTTGGGTTTGCATCCTTGACTTCCGACCTCACGCAAGCTAGCATGTTGTCATAGCAAAACCCACGGATCTCATGCCGGACACCCAAGGCACAGTCTGCCTTGCCGCAGGCGACATGGACCACCGTGGGGACTGGAGCCCAACAGCTCTGCAGTGCTCATAACGTAGATGGTATCACTGTAACTCCAACAGGTGGCGTGGACCAGTATGTAGACTGGAGCCAGACAGCCCCGCAGCGCACGCAGGCGCGCCCGCCCGACGAGGAGGGCGACTCCGTGTTCGTGGTAAGTCCGGTGTTGGAACTTGTTTCTTCAAGTCTTTTTTGGGTTTGCAGTGTGTATTTGTCAAATGTCAGTGTGTGTGTATCAGATGTCGAACTGGACCTTTGAGGTTTGAGCTGCGGCCGCCCGGCGAGGAGGGCGGCATTTGCCGTGATGAGTCATGACCCGAGGCACCCAGCTGCTCATGATTCTTCACTCATCCGAGCTGCGCCAAGGCCGCCCTTCTGGGAGGGTGACCTAGTCCTCTTGGCAAGGGCGTCAACTTCGGTGTGTAGACTGGCTGCGATGCTGTCTGCTGGTGACCTGCCACGCAAGGCTTGGCCAGCCGCCAGCGAGGGCCAGCCATCGCATCTGCGAGGTGGCCATGGTTGGCCCGCTGCTGCCTGTCTGGCAGGCACTTTTCACAGAACATCGAACGCTGCCTCAACACTTCAAATCCATCTGCTTGCAGGTGGACGAGGCGGCAAGCATTGCGAGGAGGAGCAGGCGATTCCAAACCCATACCCGCTCTGAAAGAAAGTGGATGCAAGTATCAGATGGCATTGAATCAACTCAAATGCATTTGCAGGTGGACAATGAGGCTGCAAAGCACTATGAGGTGGAGCGACACGCGCTGTTCTTCAACGACACCGGCGCCAAGGAGCTCTACCAGGACTACGTGCGCTACATCGTTCAGGTACGCTTCTGGTCAGATCTGCTGATACTTCGTGCAGGCGCCGATTGTCAGGACACCGGCAATCGATGGACCCCTCCCGTCGATGGTGCCGTCGGCTGCGTTCAGCAGCCGTTCGGCTATCGTGACGAAACTGCGTCTGGCCCGACTCTGTGTTCGGCCGACGGCTGTCTGCTTCTCCTGCAGCGGCGCAACAGCCGGACCGGACAGCTGTACCGGGACGACCCCACCATCCTGGCGTGGGACCTCATCAACGAGCCCCGCTGTGAGACCTGGCGGGTACGTCTTTGTCAACCTCAACTCCAAAGCACAACCAATGGTTTACATCACTAAAGCTACCGGCGGACTGGCTTGATTGGCAGGCTAGACTAGCATCAACGAGCCACGCTGCGAGACCTGGCGGGCGAGGCTGGGGCTGCGGCCGTGCAGACTGACTTTGACATAGCATGCGCTGAGCTCGGAAAACGCTGTAGACGCCTCGCTCGTGCGTGCCGGCTTCCCTGCGCTGCTTTTTGACGGGTTGGTCGCAGCTCGCAAATGTCTGGATCATGGGCGAGGAGGTGCTGGGCATTGGTCTAACTTTGATCCAGACAGACAGCACACGAGTGGCGGCAATTCCGGGGTGGAAGGAATGGGTGCCATTTGGCAAGTAGTGGATGTTCTCAAGCACACGCTTGCAGATGCCGGATCGCACTCAGCGGATGCAGTGGTGGATGCAGGACCTAGCTGCCTTTGTTTGGATGCTTTGCAACGCCTGAACACACGGTCTAACACTTCGCCATGCTGCCGCAGTTGCCGGACTGCATGCAGCGGACGCAGCGTAAATGGAGACACGTGCGAGTGCTGCCTGACGAGACTCAGTTTCGTGATCTGAGGAGACTCATCTTGTCCCTGCAGGTGCCGGGTTGTATAACGCGGATGCAGGTGTGGATCGAGGAGATGGCGGCCTTCGTCAAGGCGCTGGACCCCAATCACCTAGTCACTGTCGGCGCGGAGGGCTTCTGGGGCCCGGTGCGTTTTCAAATGCACACAGTATACACGTAGTCGTACTAGGATTCAAGTGCGCTTTCTGCCGCACCTGATCTCAGCCACCTCGGCACTGTCATTGCAGAGGGCTTTTTGAGAGCCAGTGCGCCGCTTCTCGCTGCCAGCCCCAGTCTGCAATGGCAGCTGCACGTGTACATGTGCAAACTCCCTCTATTGGCGCATGATTTGCAGCTGAATGGCACAACTCACCCATGCTGTCTGGGTTTACATTGAGGTGTGGGTGGCGGCGCAGCAGCGATGTACAGCTGAAACATAGAGTCAGCGATGTGCATTGTCATGAAACACCACGCAGCCTGGTGCGCTCACTACTGCAGGAGGCAACCATGCAGGAGTCCAACCTCGGGCATAACTTAGAACATTATGTCGTGGACCTGGATCGTGACTGACAGTCCATCAACTGCTGCAGGGGGCAACGATGGAGGAGGCCAACCCGGGGGGCTGGGCACTGCAGAGCGGGCAGAACTTCAGCGTCAACCATGCGCCGGTGGACATCGATTTCGCCGCCATCCATGTGTGGCCCGACAACTGGGAGCGGTGCGGCTTTGCTTCATACAACCATCAGCCTGCTGGAGTCATGCAGGGGCAGCTCTCTTGCAGCAGGAAGCCGGTGTGTGTGGAACGAGACCCGGGGTCGCAGTTCGATGGTCGCTGCAGATGCCAGGGGTTGAGGGTGGCAGCCTGTAGCGATAGCCGGCTGCATGCTCCTCACAATGCCCTGGCTGCGAGTCTTGCATCAGCATGACGCACAAAACGCACCTGCATCCTCATCTGCAATCGTAGGCGTGCAGGTCACTCCAGGCCGTGCAATCCAACATTCCATCCATTCCATCTCCGCTGCTTGTCATTCTCCAGGACATCCAAATCCTTCCAGACGGGGTGGGTGCTAAGCCATCTGCGGGAGGCGGAGCAGTCCGTGTGCCCTCTAGTTTCTGCTCCATGTCCGAAACTCAATTTCATTCTTTTGACCTGCGCGCAGGACGTCAGACTCCTTTCAGACGGGGTGGGTGCTGGGCCACCTGCGGGAGGTGGAGCAGCAGCTGGGCAAGCCGTTGCTGCTGGAGGAGTTTGGCAAAAAGCTGAGCGCGGCGGAGTACATCAACGGCAGCATCCTGGCCAAGCGCGACCCCATCTTCCAGTCCATGTACACGGCAGTCGAGGGCGCCATCGATAAGTAAGCTGTTGCCCTTTCTTTCTTCCGTCTTCTCTTTGCAGAAAGGGGGAAAAGTGGGAAACGCGGTTCTGGTTCCAAAGAGGCGCTGTACGGCTCAGTGCATTTCTCGGCAGCGTGCTGGCCATGTGCTATCAGTGGTCGTCGACAAGAGGAGGGTCTGCAAGGCTGCGAGAATGGGCATGGTGTGGGCAGTGACAGCGCAAAACCAAAACAACGCTGCAGTAGGTCCTGCTGCCGTCAGCATGCTTGAGCCTCCTCGAGGTCGCCTGCAGGGGCGGGATGCTTTGAGGCAGCCTGTCGAGGCGGTGGCAGGCGAAGTCAGCAGCATTTTCCAAAGCTGAGCGTGGGTCGTTGCCCGCAACAGCTGAAGACACAACCGTCTCTCCTGTTGTCTGCAGGGACAGGGCGCTGGTGGGCAGCCTGTTCTGGCGGTGGGACGTGCAGGTGTATGCAGGCAGTGGCGTTGCCGACTACGGCGTCCGCCAGTTCGACTCCACCTTTGGTGCGCAGGTCACCTTGTGTGAGTGGATCTTCCCTGTGTCGACTTACGCCGGCCACATTCTCCTCGACTGCCGGAGCCTGCATTGCCGCCTTCCCATTGGTCAGGTCCAGCCCACAGCGCTGGTTCTGACGGGGTCGACCGCAAGTGCAGGCCATATGCTGACTCGCGCCTCACAACTGCCACTGTCCCCTCGTTCTTGCAACTAATAGCCCTATTGTGCTATCGTGTTATCAGCATGCTCAGCATCTGCTGCCGTGCACAGGCATCATTGCGGGGCACGCGAGGAAGGTGCGGAGGCGAGAAACAGCGCGGCCGCCGCGGCAGGAGTGCCACGCCGGGTGCTGGGTGAGACGTAAAACCAGCTTCCTCAGACGAGGGTGAGCTGACATGCGCAGTGGCTTCTTGCGTAGCGCGCATCTCCTTCTGAGACTGTCTGACTACCTATAGAGCGTATATAGCGCTTTTTTCCACCTCATATTCGACTGAATGAACCTACGAAATGTGCCTCGGCACTCTGCCTGTTCCAACCGCGGCAACATGTCATGGTGAGCCCAGCTGGCGGTGTCTATGGTGTCTGTGTCAAGTCAGATTTGCCTCTGCTGCAGGTGCGAGCACCGGCCGCAGGTGTGCTCGGACTACTGGGATGCAGCAGGGGGGCAGGTCCAGATCTCCGGCGCCAACGCCAGCCAGGCGGCGACGCTGTGGCCGCCGGGCAAAAACCTGGAGGTGTGGCCAACGCAGGCGGCCTGCTGCCAGCCGGGGCTGGGCGCCTTCAGAAAGGGCTGCTCGCTCACGGCGTCGCTGTTCTGAGGCGAATGTGACGGCGGCTCAGGCGGAGCCGCTGCAGCGTCGCTGTTACAAGCGGCGGCTGCGGCGGCGGCGGCGGCTCAATGTGAGCGACGTAGGCGTTGCTGTTTGGAGGCGGCGGCGGCGGCCGCTCAGCTGCCTAATGGCGTCCGTCAGGGATCGGCAGGGGTCAGAACAATCGCTGGTCCAGTTCGCACCTGACAAGAGCGAATATTACCCTGTTGTCAGATGCAGCGGGGGCAACGAACAGCAGGTGGTTGTTTCCTCCAGCGCTGCCAACAACTAGACCCATGCCTGTAGATTGTGGCCGCGGCGCAGCAGAATTGTGCGCGCAGATGCTCGTTGTTGCATGCAGCACGACACGTGGCAATGTACATGTGCGAGTTGCGGGAGAGTGGTGTCGTCTCCGTACGATGTACATATGTATCTACCTCTAGCCACTTGTTCACGAACCGCTCGTCCAACCAGCTCCCTTGGTGCATCGAAAGGACAATTGCCCGTGGCATTGCCGCCAAAGCCACCTTGTGGCGGCAAAGACCCGCGTGCAGGCGCAGCAGCTGTGTGCCGCTCAAGCAAAGATACCTAATTGCAATGCCACGCTCTTGCCGCAGTCGGCTGTGAGAGGTGCTTGAGACACATCTCGGCACTCGCTAGGTAATCTCAGATACGTCCTCCACTATCCCCGCGGCCTTAGCATTCCGACCCAATTGGCCAAGCTGCACCGCCAGGTTGCTGCCGCTGCTGAGCGTGTCTGAGTGGTGTCGCCCCAGACTCGCTGCATCGACTGTAGGACGAACTGATGCATATCCGCCGCCTCTGCATACTCCACTGCCGCGCTGGCCTGCTGCGGCGTCTGTCTGCTGTGAGCCCGCACACCCACCAAGCCATGCAGTTGTAGCAGCTGTGGCAGCTCAGCGACTCGCGAGGCTCGACGATCAAGGACGACGATCTGAGCCCTGTGACTTGGAGGGCTTCGCCTCCGGAGTCTGCGGCGACAGCCGCCGCGGACGTGGGCCGCTGGCGCTGATCCCGGCCGCCGCCTGCGCCGCCAGCACTGCCACGACTAGGGAAGCCACGTCTGGTGAATCCATCGCATGCGAACCAGCCGCTGCTGTGGCCGTGCTGGGGCTGCTCGCCAGCCCCGCAGCTGCAGCTGACGCCGCGTTTGCCGGCGATGGACCGCTGCCGCTGCCGCCAGGCCTGGTGGACACGACACAGGTATCTGCCGGCGGCGGGAGCGGCACCGCACAGCTGCGTTCGGCGCTGCGCCTGCCTGCAGCACTGGCGGGGCTGCGCGATCGGCGCAGCGCTGTGAGCAGCGACCCGAGCAGCGGGCTGCCCGACAGCCGCGCGGCGGCCGCGGCGTCTAGGTGCCCCGCTGATGAGCGCTCTGACGGCCGCCGCACCTCCGGCGACCTCATGGCGGGAGACGCAGCCGCCGGGGACTGCTGCAGAGGCGGCAATGCCTGCTGCGATCTCGGCTGCTGCAGGCTGAAGGCGCCAGCGGGCGAGGTTGGACCGTTGCTGCCTTGCTGCGCTATTTGCTGAGCTGGACCTGCCGGTGAGCGAGCTGGTGCAGGCCGCTGCGACGCAGGCGCCACGCCAGTGAGCAGGTCCGGCGGCAGCGGCGCCCAGATGCTGGCCAGCCCCTGAGCCTGCACAGCAAGAGCTTTTCGTGAAGCCACATTCTTGGCCCCTGATTTTGAGAGACCATGTGCAGCGGTGGCTCCTGCCGTGACCGCATTGCTTGTGTGTTCTGTCGCTTGTGCTGCAGCCTTGCCAGAGATGATGACACCGATGCATGCACACGACGTGACTCAAGCACAGCATGCTACTGATGAGTGCGTGACGCAATGAACATACCTGCAGAGCTTGCTTGACGGCCTTTTGCCGCCGCAGGCGCTTCTGGCGCTCTGCCTCCCTTCCTGGCTCCTCATCCAACGGCTGCAGCCGGGTCTTTGGCTGGAACGCTGCTGCAGCAGTGTCGCCTGCGGCGGCGGAGGCGCCGCCTTCCCATAATGATGGCTGCTGGTCGTGGCCCTGCTGCTGTGAGACTGCCTGCTGCTGGCGCATGAGGCTGTGCTCCAGCTGCAATGCCGTCAGCAGCGGGCTGCCCGGCTGGCCTGCCGCCGCCGCCGCAGACGCAGGTAAGGCGGCCGCAGGCGATGCCGGCACAGGCGCAAAGAAGCCCGTGTCTGCCAGCGGCGACACCGGCGGCCACAGGCCCTCCGGCACAGTTTGCAGCAGCTGCTGCAGGTCCCACTGCTCGATGCCGCCGGCTGAGCGCGGCGACTCAACCGCCGGCGCAAAGCCGGCAGCCAGGCGTCCAGGCGAGAACTGCTGCTGCTGCTGCTGCTGCTGCTGCTGCTGCTGCTGCTGCTGCTGCTGCTGCTGCTGGCTGACCTCCAGCGGGCTACTCTGCTGTGCGCTCTGGCGCTGCTCCATGAACTCACCACCCGCTGGCAGTGTTCCTATGTGCTGCCCAGCGGCGGCCGCCGCGCCGTCTGCTGCCGCTGCCGCCGCGGCATGGTTGGGCGATTCCTGTAGCAGGTCGTCCATGCCTGCGCCTGCGGCGGCGCCACCTGACATGCTGCGGTGCCATACAGCTGGACCGAAACCCTGAGCGGCACGCATCTGTGCCGCCTCCTCGACGGCTAGTTCCTCCTCCTCGATCTCCTCGCCCAGCTGCAGGACCAGCGGCTGCCAGACGCGCCCGCGGTGGTTCACAAACCAATTCGACACCTACGGGGAGGAGCAGGCAAGACGCCGTCGAGCTGCCTGTTGCCGACTACTGAAGGGAGGGAGTCGCCGCAAAAATGTGTCACTGCTTCGCAGCCGTACACGTCATGGCTGCCTGCCATGTCTTCCTGCAACAACCCTGCGGCATGCAGCAGATGTGCTGCTGCAATTTCGGTGGTTGCATGTAAGAATCGTGTTCACTTACCTGTGGCCTGGGCATGCCCGTCAGGCCCACGAGCATGTCCTTCTCCTCCGGGGTGGGGAAGGGGTCGTCGAAGTGCTCCAGCACCCACGCTGCCATGAGCTGCTTGGCGTCCAAATCCTGCTCCTCCATGCGCCGACGCCAGCGGGCTGCGTCCGCTGGGCCGCCCCGGTCGCTGCCTGGGCTCCTCCTGCCATCGCTGCCTGCAACGCGAGTAAGCAATGCCGTACAATCTCATCCGGAAAGGTGCAAAGCTCTGTGGGGCGGCCAAGACTGGCCAGACCGCTGCCGCCCAGAGGTAGTTGCAGCTTGGCTTTGCAGGTGCCGTCACGGGCAGATTGTAGCTTAAAAAATTAATAACGCCTTGAATTCGACGACGGAAAGACAACATCTGATGGCGCATGCTGTGCAGGGTTGCCAATGCATAATTTCCTACATGAAGCGGCGCCGCCTCGGGTGCGGCGACGCTTGGTTGCGCGGCCACCAGCCGCAGCTGCCTCGTTGTCCTCGTCGGGCAAGGGAGGGGCGTCCGGCAGCTGCAGCAGCATGGCGGCGGCTTCTGCAATGCCCTGCAGCCTGTAGACAGTGAGACGCAGTCTGGTTCATGCGGCTCGAAACTCACTGGCAGTGATGCAGCTGGTGATGAAGGGTTTCCGACAAGCTGTTCGTGCTCGAAATCAGACAACACAAACACGCCAGCCAATCGTAGAGCAGGGTATAGCTGGCCTGGATGACAGCACCACCATGAGGTAATGCAGAAGAAAGAAGTCTGGCCGCCAGTCAACATATTCACAAGATCATCAGCACCTGGCCTGCACGGCGTGGAGCGCAGTGGAGGCGGGCACGGTTGCCGGATCGTTGCTGGCAAACACAGTGCGGGCAGAGCGTACCTGCATGTAGAAAACGGACGAAGACTGAGGTTGTGCAGGGTCAGAAGACACTGTGAAGGAAAAATGTATATAGCCCGCGCACAACATGATAGGGCTTTCACTGCAGCGTGGACACAGCGCACCAGGTCGTTCAGGCCGCCCACTTTGGCAGCCCAGTATGCCTCCATCTGCGCCACAAGCCCCTGCAGATGCAGCCGCTGCGCCAGCACAGAGGACAGATTGCTCCTTTGGCACTGCAAAGACGAGATGAGATGCTGGACTGTACACTACTACTTCTCGAAAGCACTTTTCAGACTGAATTTCCTGCCGCGCCTGTCGTCCGCGATTTCAGTGCTGCCTACTTGGAGCTCTCTGCTGCATGAAGCATGCATAATCCCAATGCCTCAAGTTCTCTGATTCTCGTACCGACTGGTGTCGGCAGACGATCACCTGCTCTGGCGTCAGGCAGGTGGGCAGGCGGTCGCCGATCAGCTGCTGCAGCACCGCGGCGCCTTCGCCGGGCCTGTGCGGCGGCGGCAGCTCCAGCGGCCCCGCCTGCCGCAGCAGCTTGCGCAGCAGCATGCCGGCTGCGGGAAAAAGCCTGCGATGCAGTGGCAGTCCATGATAAACGAGACAGGATGTTACAGAAGCTGGCCTGGCTCATCTCGAGGATGTTGCAGTATCGTGGGATCATTGCACTGTAAGGGCGTCAATCCAGTTATGCACAAGCTGACATGCACAGCTGCAGTCACGAAAGACGACAGGACCCTTTTCCGTATGGCCATAATTTGTATGGCCATAACTTCAAGTCAGACGTCCTTCAAGGCAGCGCAGACTCACTTGTGGGTGTACACATACGTCTTCTCAGTCATCGGCAGCTGCAGCGCGGGGGCGCCGGCGCCGGCGCCGCTGCCCCGGCCTGTGCTGAGCGCCTCTGGTGAGACGGCAGCGCTGCCGTGCCCTCCCAGCCACTGCAGCACAGCCTGTAGCGAACAATATGTGGCATCTCAGCGAGCGTCTTGCTGGGTGCCTGTGCTTGGCAGTACTCACACAGAGCTCCACTGCTGCGTCAGACACTGCCGCACTCAGCTCGCAGCGCGCCGAATGACACAACGTGCACTGCCACGCCCGTGCAGAAGCCGGCGGTCTGGCGCAGGATGCTGCTCTACTCCCCATCGCTGCAGCCCCCACAGCATGCAAGCGGCGCGTTACCTGCTGCTGTGGGTTGCCGGCACCCGCCGGCTGCTGCTTTGCAGGGAAGGTGCCGGCGGCCGGCCAGGAGACGACAGACGGCAGACGAGCCGAGCCCAGTGTCCCTGCGGTAGAAGCGATGTCCGGAAGTCGCTGCAACGCTGTGCCAAAATTCGTGTGATGTTACGAGTACTCGCACAGTCGCCAGCCCTCATTGCCATGTAGCATGGTCATGTAAACATAGAGATGTTTATGACAGCTGGCAGCAGCGCTTAAGGGAAAAAGAGCAATTTGTTTATTTGTCTGTTTCTGAAAGAGACATACCTGTGACTGGTACAAAGGCGCCCTGCAGGGGACGCGTCGTTATGCCGCGCGCATCATAATGCTCTGACGGCCCGCGTTGCGCAAATGGCCAGGACTCGTGCAAGGCGGCCGGCGCCACAAGACTCAGGTCGCTTGCGTGCAGCGGCTGCGCGCGGTGCAGCATGGGTAGGCCGGCTGCTGCCATGGCATCACCCCTGGCAGGCGAAGGCTGCATCGCGCTGGCTGCAAGGGATGAACGCGACGCCGGCAGGGCGTAAGGCCAGAGCTGTGCTGCGCTGCGCGCTGCCTGCAAGGTCATCGCATGCTGGAGACTCGCAGGAGCCATGCTGGCGGCAGACTCGGCAGCATGCGGCAGTGGCCATGGAAACACTGGCGCCGACGACCCTGCTTGTGGCTGCAGGCGTTGTGCGTAAAATCGCGAGAGCTGCTGCTCCTGCAGAGGCAGTGGTGGCGGGTGCGGCGGCGGCAGGCCATGCAGCTCCGGAGCAGCTGGCGACGCACCAAAGCTGCTAGGCCACAGGCCGCGGCTGTGCAGCTGCGGGGACATGGGCGGCTGCAGCAGCGGCGTGGACTGCGCTGCGTGCAGCTGATCTCCTGCTGCGCGATTGGCCGGTTCACCTGCCACACACCATTTAAGAGCACGTCAGCAGAGCACTCAGCCAGCAGCGGAAGTATCAGCATCAGCAACTGCACCTACAGGAGGCATCTGGCTGGAGGCATCTGGCTGGAGGCATCTGGCTGACTCGGGAGGCATCTGGTACAGTAGACAGGGGACGTACCTATAGCGCCGGAGCAAAGTAGCTCCTGCAGCTTGTCGCGCGGCATACCGCTCAGCAGCAGGCGCCGCTCCAGCGGGGACAGCCTCTCCAGGAATGCCGCCACAGCGCTGCGGCCTCCGGGTGGCAGCGGCACCTGCGTCCGCGGCAGCAGCTCCGCCGGCGCACCGCCTGCTGACGGACCGGCTGTGGATGCCCACATGTCAGTTGACTGTTGAGTTGAGTGAATCGCCTGCGTTGCCACCTCAGATGTGTGCCCCGGCGTGTACGCGGGGCCGGCGTCGGGCAACCACCTGCCCAGCGGCTGTGCCACGAAGTCTGCGCTGAACGCCTGCGCCGCTAGATCCTGTGCGAGGCCGGCCATAGGCTGCGGCATGGTATCCTGTGCACCAGCATCCTCGCGGACAAGGTCTGGTGCTGTTGCTGCAGCTCCTCCGCCGTGCTGCTGTCGAAAATTGTGCCCTGCGGGACATGCATCATCGAAGAACAGTCAATTGCCGCCTGCCATGCCGGCGTCGTCGTAAAGCTCATGTATGTGGACACAGATGCAAAAGAAAGCTGCCATGGGCCATCAGCAGGGATCTCAAGCTGCGGGGTCAGCACCTGTGTGGTCCATGCCAATATGCGAACCGCTGGCGGCCGTCACCTCGCATGCGCCGACAGGCCACAGGTCACTTCATGTGCTGTGACGTCATTCACTGGTGACGGTATCCATCAAATCATATCGCGTCGTGCTTCACATGCGCTCCAGTATGACAGTAGCGCGGGCTAGCTGCGCGCTCTCGTTGTAGCCGGGTTCATGAGCAGATCTTGCAGCGTGTCGAGCACAATCGCCACGATGAACAGCGCGAGCGCAGGGATCGAAAACATATTGAACAGAGCTCTGATCTGTTTGCAAGCATTCAGAAGCGCCGACCGAGCGCGCCTCGTGGGCTCGACGGGAGCCTCGGGGCGTCCGCCCGCCGAGTTTGCCGCCAAACTGACGTGCCAAACTGACGTGGAGTTTGTAATCTTTCAAGTAACTCAGGTCAACTTGCAGGCGTTTAGCCCACATGTCATTCTTCCTCAAGCAACAGTTTGAACGCCGATCACGAGGCTGCAGTACCTAAGTGGACTTTGCGCGGTTCCGCGAGATTTTGACGCGATCTCGATGTGTTGATGAGACACCTTCGGCATGGAGGACGGTGCTGGACTGGCATCAGCTTTGCTATTCAAGATCTGATGCCATAAAACTTTTAGCTTATCCCGCTTGCCTTGCCTCGCTGGAAGGGATCCTTTGTGCAGCAAAAGGTGCCACATGCGGCATGGCCAGGCCCCTCGGACGCATCGCGCTCGATGAGAATTGAGTGCACGAGCGCCGCAGCCCACCATGCTGCTGACAGCGGCGACGCTGCATTTCGTTGCGGCGGTGCAGCGGGCGTTGTTCGGCCAGTCCACAGCCCTGTCGGCGTCCCTCTCCGCTGCCTCCCGCCAGCTCCTGCCGGCCATTCCCACACAGGTGCGGCGCCGCAACGTGCAGCAGTACCAGCATCGTTGCAAAACTGAATTCTGAACTCTGACAGCACTCTGCGCTGGTGGCGATCATGTCTTGCACATGACGCCACTCTGGGGAGGGCTGCTCGTCATGCAGGCGCAGCTGCAGCCGCCGGGGCAAGGGGAGCTGCGCTTTGCAGTGGCGGAGAGCCAGAACCCCATTCTGTCGCGCGCTGTATCGGAATGCGTCCAGGTCTGTTGCCAGGCTGCTTTCCCGCTGCCTCCCCACTGCCGGGATGCAGCAAACTGCGCATTCCAGATGAGCTGCCGCTTCCCACCAGCCGCCAATTTTCAAGGTGCATCCGGCGGCGCCTGCCAGCATCGGCTCGCCGCGTGGCAAACCTACCTGACAATGGCGCTGACAACATGTGCTGCCGTCATGCAGACGCTGCGGGCGGGGTTGGGCCCGGGCGTGCAGCCTCACCTGGTGCAGCTGCTGGTGGGATTTTAGGGTGGTGGAAACTCGCGCTCGCTGCCTCCATCGTGCTGCTCCGTGTTTGAGAAATAGTCAGACATGAATAATGAATGGTTCTGCGAGCATCGCATACCCAGAACCACCACCATGTGTTACAGGTGAATCCGGAGAAATATGGTGCACACATCGAGCTGAGTCCCCAGGTGAGAGCGAGCGACACATTCGTCATTGCGCTCGTGTCCTGGGCGCGACACGCCTGCAATGCGCCTGGTGAAGGGCATACAGGGCATGGACATGAAGCTTCACACAACACGAACACAGCGCAAATGCAATGTGGTGTGCAGTTTGTGCTCGAATGCCTGCGCACTCGCGGCGCCGCCTACGACCCCGCCGTCTTCGGAGGCGCTGCCCTGGTGAGCGCCGCTGCCCCACGGCTGCCTGATACCGTGTTTACGAAGGGTAATGGCTGTGCATCATCAGCACGCTGCAGTCCCGATCCCGTCGTTGGTTTCCCAGCTACAGTGCCACAGCTAGCTTCCCCATTGCCGTGCAGGAATTGGTGGGCGTCGCGGCGGCACAACCGCCAAGCATCTCGGTCTTGGCTGCATATCTCCCAGGTCAGACGGTCTAGGAGCTGTTTCACCTGAGTTGGTCCAATGATTCAAAGCATCACACCAGGACGCCAATGAAGGCAGCGGTGCAAGAGTGCGCTTCATGAGGCAGCTTGATTGGAGGCGCAGCGAAAGTGTAATCCTGCTGCGGCAGGTGTGGAGGTGCACACCTTTCATGCGAGGGACGCATCGCTGCCGGAACTGCCTGCCGGCGCCTGGGCGCGCCTGCTGCGTGCCTCCAGCCCGGCTGCCGCGGCTGCGGCAGACTCCGCCGCGGCACACTCGTCAGCCGCAACCTCAGCGGCATCGGCAGCGGAGCCAGCAGGGCGGGCACATGCACTGGCCGGCCGCTCGGCGGCAACAGAGGCGCCGACAGCTGGGTCCGATGCAGCAGCCGGCGCCGCGGCGGCAGGTCAGACAGCAGCGACGCCGCCAGCGGCCAGCGGCAACGCTGCGGTGGCGGCGCCGCCGGCAGGGCAGCAGCAGCAAATGAGCGCGGCGGCGTTCCTGCTGGCCGTACCCCACTTCTCAGATGTGAGTATTTGTTAAGCCCTGTTGCCCACTCGCCCACCCACAAACAGATCCGTCGTCGCAATCGCTGCCGCATCCGCGTCGGCAGTCCGTCGCAATGCTTTCAGCGCTGCCAGTTCAGCAGCAGCGCAGCCAGCTCAGCAGCAACGATTGATGGGCTCGTGTTCATGGGCATGTGTGACCGCGAGTTGCGGTTGCGTTGGCACGACCGCACCCTGCAGTTCAATCTCCTGTTGCACTGCCAAGTGTTCGACAAGTGTTTTCGCAGGCGGGGCAGCTGGCGCAGCGGTTTGAGCAGAGTGCTAAAACCTGCCCGAAAACTCACGACCTTCCCCTCATTGTACACCATAGTGGCAAGTTCCAGACATTGAATGCTTTCAGTTTTTAGCAATTTCTTTGAAACACAGGCGGGGCAGGTGGCGCAGCGGCGGCAGGGCGCGATGCCAACTGCGCCGCAGCTCGGCGGCGTACCGTGACAAATTGATACTCTCAAGTCATACCTGACTTTGAGTGTCAAGCACTGACATCTCGTGATGTCTCTCATTCATTGGGCAGGGCAGCTGGCGCAGCGGCTGCAGGTCACAATGCCGAGTTTGCCGCTGCTGGGCGGCGTGCTACACAGGTTCTCAAAGTCTCAGAATTACCTTCTTCTCACGTTATCTCAGACGCTAAGCTTCACACACTGATATCCGGTGAGCTTCTGGAGTGCGTCAGGCGGGCCAGCTGGCGCAGCGGCTGCAGGGGGCGATGCCGGCCGCGCCGCTGCTGGGCGGCGTACTGCGGGGCTCAGCATGGGGGGACCGCAGCCTGCGGGGCGCGCTGTTCCATGGCGAGCGCACCCTTGATGCCGGCGCCGTCGGCTGCATTCTGCATGGCCCCATCCAGGCGAGCGGTTTTGCAACGCCTCTTTCACGGAAAACCAGCCGCTGAGATGGAAACTGTTTCGGTTTGGCCCAAGCTTCAGCACGTTCGCAGGAAGATGGTAGCCTTTGCTGACTGAGCTGCTTCCACGTATGGCTGCTGCAGCTGCCTCTCCAAGGTCTTTCAGTGCGATCTCAGAACGCCCGCCCTTCTCTGCTAGCAGATGGACCGGATCGAGGTGTGCGGCTGGGCGCCGGAGGCGGCGGCCTTCGAGGCGCGGCCGAGCGACGGCCGCCGCTCAACAGGCGGCCGGGCTGCGCGGCCGTCGCTCGTATCGCTGGCGCGGGAGGCGGCCGGGCTCGACCGCCTGGAAGACACGGCGCGACGGGAGCTGGCGTTCAACCTGCAGGTATGGAGAACGAGTCGTGGTCCCCCGCAAGAGTAACTCTCCGGCAGATAGTGAGGCACGAGCTCGAAAATGCGGTGCGGCGGGAGCTGACCGTCAACCTGAAGGTGCCGCGAAACCTTTGTCTCCATGAATCGAGTAGATGCACGTTCAGACAGCATTGATGGCGGAGCTCGACCGCCTCGAGGACGCGGCGCGGCGGGCGCTGAACCTGCAGGTGCAGCAATTTGATCGTAGCCTGTAATCATAGGTACTTTCCCATCGAGCCCAGGGGAGATGACGGGGAGCGTCCGTCTCCAGGCGGCGCGACAGGCGCTGGCCGCCAATCTGCAGGTGCAATAAATCATCGGCGACAACTGGAGGCGCATATTCCGCAGTCTGGATTTAGGGTTTAGGGTTTAGGGTTTCTGGAGTGTGGAGTCTGGAGAAACGAGTCATCGCTCCCGGACAGCTGGAGTCGCATGTGTTTCTGGCAGCTGCCGACCGCCCGGAGGAGACGGCGCGATGGGAGGCTGGCCGTCAACCCGCAGTCCTGTCATACATGCATATGAGTATTTAAAGCTGTGGGCTTGCGGGCTGCTGTGTTGTGCAGCACTTGCAGATTGTGTTGCGTGTGGCCATCACTGCAAGGCAGCAGTCTCTGTGCTGGCTGTGCAGCCGCTTACGCGCGATCGCAGCACGTCCAATGAGGGCTGCTTACTATGACGCAGCGCCACACGAATGCGCTCGCGGCCGCGGGCGGCAAGCGGCATGCAGCGCACACGACGACACAAACCTGACACTAGTGCGTCTGACAATGCAGCCTCACGCGGACGCGCTCGCAGCCGCGGGCAGCAAACTACACGCCATGCACGCCATGACATTCACGATGAAATGCATCTGACATCGCTTGGTGCTTTTCCGCTTCTTTCCCCGCAGCGCTATGCGGATGTGCTCGTGGCGGCGGGCGGCCAGCGGCACACCCCGCGCGCCATGACACACTGAATGACACACGTTTGACACCGGCTTTCTCTACTGTTCTGCTTCCCATGCCACAGCAATATGCGGATGCCCTCGCGGCCGCGGGCGGCGAGCGGCGCACCGCACACGCGATGGGCGCCTTCTCTTACTCCAGCGGCGTCAGCGACCACGGGGAGGGTAGCGCGCTCGCTGCGTGGCTGCCCGGCACGCCCATGCAGGTGCGTTCCTCTAGTACATATGGGTTTTACTGTCCTGAAGCAGGAGCGGGCTTGTCAGTGACGCAGGCGCAGCACGACTGCACGCATTTTAAACAGCGCTTTCCAATGTGCTATGACCTCTCGGCTGCTAGGCGGCTGGCGGAGCTCAACCCCAAACGTCCATTCGCGCGGGTGCTGCCAAGCGCAGACAGGGCCTTCCTCTCTCCCGAGGCACCTTCGGCCCGACGCCTCCATGTCAAGGTCAGACTCACAAACGAAGCCATGCCAAATTCGTGTCACTGTGGCTGCTGACAGGGTGCCAAGTGCGAGACGCCCTTCGGCGGGCCAAGCTCCCTGGCGGATGACGATGGCATCGTCTGGCCGGCTTCCACTACCGCGTGCGGCGTGCTGCGCGGCGCGCCGTCGCCGGCGGCCGCCGGAGGCGAGCGCTCCGTAATTATTGAAGGCTGAGCACGGGTAGGGTCGATGCAGATCCGACGCTGTCACCGCATGAGACAAGACAGGCCCACAGGCAGCGGGGCAGGCCGGGGAATGGCGGTGATGCTTTTTTCTGTGCACAGTGTTATCCTTGAGCTGTACAACTCTTGGTGTTGCACGTTTGACTTTATGGTGCGGCAGTAGGCCAAGAACAATAATTGTCCCATGACTTATTGTTTGCTCTGCGTCCAGAGCGTATTATCTCATCGCTCCGACTTGCCTGAGAAAGCAAAGAAACCCTTCAAAGCCTTGACAGTCCTTGGCAGCAAGCGACACCGTTACGCCTGCCTAGGAGTCCGCACGAAACAAGCTGCCCAACACACTTTGCGTACAGTCCATGCCACATTCGAATATTCCCTAGTGGATGTGGAGTACAAATGGCCCCTGCCTAGTTGGCCTCGCATCTCGCACAAAACCATTTTGCACTGAAGAATCAAACACCGCACGCCCTGCTGCTGCCTCCGCTCAGAGTGTGCACGTCTGCCTGAAATGAACGGTTCCCTTATTTGGGTGCATCTCAAGATGCGCCTCCCTCACTGCACACCACACTGCCCGGCGACGCCGTCACTGATGTGCCGCAGCGGTCGGCCCGACGCCGTTTGCCGTCGCTAGTGCGGCCAGATGCTGGCGGTGATGGTGCTGCCCTTGTGCATATTGTACTTGGACAGCAGCTCCTCGTTCTGCAGCAGCTTGCCAGCGTAGAAGCGCAGCGTGTGGTTCAGCGGCCAGCCTGCAGATCAAACAGCCAGGTGAATGCATTTGTGAGAGCCATTACGATGTCGGTCATCACTGCCCATGAGACATTCGTGCTGTGCTCGAGAGAAGTGAAAAGCTGTAATTGCTTCAGGTCAGCTGCAAATCGTCATTGAGCTGCTGCGAGACGCTTTCGAGCGCCTCGTTGCAGCAGCTCAGGCACAGAGGAAACGGGGCCATGGAGGTCCGGATACGCAGGTCCGAACGTAGAGTCCACAGGAAGGACACACTTTCTTGCTCCACAGCGTGGACTTGATGTCACGGTCTGCCACGGTTTCGTCCATGACAATCTCCAGCGGAATTGCCTGTCCATGCTCTGAGCAGTCACTGGCGGCACACCCGGCTGTACGCCTGCTGCTGTGCCGGGACACGGAACCCCAGCGGCGGCTCGGCACGCAGCTGCGGCGACGGCTGCGGTGGCGGCGGGGTTTGCGCAAGCGTCGGCGGCTCGAGACCCGTGTGCACGCGGTCGCCGCTGCCATCGAACAGCGCCACCACCTGGCTGGGACGGATCCATGCTGATTGGCAGCGAGGCTTCACTGAGTCGTCGAGGCACAGACACTGCCTGGTCTCATAAGATGGAATCAGAACCCCAAATGACTGCGTCAGAGACGTGGCTGCACCTCTTCACCTCAGCATGCTGAGTTGGCAGATAGGCTCACCTGCACCTGTTTCTTCTCCACTTCTCAAATTCTCCCTCTCCCTGGTGCTGAGCACCAAATACATGACGTGATATGTGTTCAGCACATGCAACTGCTCCCGACGACATATTGCGAGCATTTTGGCAATGAATTGCGGCATTTGCACAGCTTTTGACCAAAGTCAAAGTGGAACGTTTTGCATCAGGTACCAAGTACCTGCCATAATTCAGTGCCGCGGCCACACCTGTAATGAAACTGGCCGTCCTGCTGCCGCTGTCTTCGAGAGGCTCCTCTCCCGCAGCCTGCGTCCATTCTGTGTGTGACAACGTTCTGAGAAGCCTCAGGCACCCGACACCGAAGGAATCGTCGGCGGCTGCTGGTGATGTTGAGGTCTTTGCCGGCATCGACTGGGACGACGCCCTCTTGGAGGAGCCGAATCTCGGCAGCCTGCAGGATGCCTTTGGGCAATCCGGAATCCAGCTTCACATCACCGTCTTCAATGAGGCAGAGCTGTACGCTAATCGGCTGATCGCACTGCAGCGTGCCCCGCAACTTTGCGCAGGCAGGTGTTGGCAGCAGCAGCAGCGGCAGTGGTAGCGGCAGCCGCAGTAGTTTTGCAGCAACAATCGATAGCATGCCCACTGTGCCCATCTGCTGGATGTGGGGCTGCCTGGCAACGGCAGCTGCTGCGGGAGACTGTGACACCATGGTCCTCCTCGGCGACGACACAGCTGTCCGCCCTGCTGGGGCCTGGCCGCACTTGGTCACAGGTATGCTCCCATGGGATCATGGCCATGATGCCATGTTGTATGTAAGACTGGCTACTCCCTTGACGAATGTGACGTTTCCCACAGGTGCTGTCGCTGTGTTTGTGGTCCAGCTTCAAGCTTAGAGGCTTCAATCCTGTAGAAGCCTCTGTGTCGTCGCCAGACACTAGAATATCTTGCGCCTGCCGTGTTCGAGATCGGAGGCAAGTATCGTGTGCTGTGCTGCAGAGGCTTTCAGGGCTGATGACCGGCTGCAGCTGCTCCTGCTGAAGGACGAAGCCGAACCTGGCTTCCCGTCCTTCCCTGTGCTGCGCACCGCTCATCTGGTGCGGTTTGATGGGCGGCTGCTGCCTGACGCGTTTGTCAATCAGGACGGTGACCCGTTCCTGTTCGAGCTGTACCGCTGCATGCCTGGCGCAGCGGCGTCCAGCAGCGAAGTGAGCATCGTCAACAAGCGGGGTGAGACACTGCAGCGCAATGGGTTTTCCGTTTCTGCGGGATCAGTCGTCTAAATCGTCGTGCACAACACTTCTCTGCAGGAAAGCTGCGAGAGCTGTCGTGATGTTCGTGATGTTCTACGATCTGTATGCATGCAGGCGGCGTTCAGGTTACCGGCGCTGAATACATGCCGCCGCTGTACAAACGCTGCCACATGCCCTATGACAGGTTCAAATCTGAACTGAAGGCGTGGCAGCAGCGCCTGACGCTGGGCAACCATCTGGCTCTGCGCGGCACCACAGTAGACGTCCTGATACCCTCGTACCGGGCTGACCCTGCTGCGCTGGACAGGTTTGACCCTTGAACGTTGCCAAACATTTGGTTTACGCCGCAAAAATATGTGATGCGTTGGTTGGCAGTGCAGGCCGAGCAGCGCGTGACAGCTTTCTGTTTTGGTGAGATCAAACAGCCAAGCCTGTAGACTCTGCTGCCGCAGGCTGCTGAGTGTGAGGTGCAAAGACGCCGCCACCAGTCTGCGCTTCCTGCTGCGCATCGACGACCCTGAGAAGGCCCCAGACGCCAAACTTCAGGCCTGGCTGGCATCGCGAAAGTCGACGTTGCTGCACCAGCTGCGCGTGCACTTCAATGAGGTATGCAGCTCTGCGCGCATGCCCAGATGCTGTTTCTACGACACCCCTCAAACCAGCAGACGCGCTTCAGGACCATTTCCTGTGCACTATCAGCCGCGCAAGCACGGTTTTTGACAGCAAACCCTTGCATGCACACAGGCCAACCAGGGCGCTGCTGCGACACGCAATGCCCTGCTGGACGAGTCAACCGCCGATTTTGCCATACTGTGGGATGACGACGTTGTGCCTAGCAGAGACTGCATTGACGCATACGTGGCGGCGTTCAAGGCGCACCCTGATGCTCTGGCATGGGCAGGTGCGTAGACTGTTTTATCAACGTGGCTGTCGCTTTCGCAATGATCTCGATGTTGATTAAGACACGCTCGGTCGTCCTGTGTTTGCACAAGCAAGGATCTGGATGCAGAATGGCACATGCCTGGCGCCCGGAGGCCGTTCTTGAGCAGTTGCGAACAGAGCAGTGAGCAGCAGGTGTTTGCTTCAACTTCCTGCAGGACCAACGGTGATGCCTCACAGTGGCGGCATCATGCGTCAGGGCGTGCATCTGTCTGACGTTACCCACTTTTGGGAGGCGCCGCTGCGTGATGACACTATGCCATGGGCGGTGACAGCCAATCTGGCAGTTCGACAGACGCCTGCGAGGTCAGTGTCGACTATCGTGGCACAACGCCTCAGCATCATCTGTGTGCTTGGCCATGTGCTAAGCACGCCTGCCTGGATACATTTGAGGTGGACTTCATCTCTCAACTTATCATACAGTCTTTCAAGAACATAATGCATGTTGCAGCTTGTCTCAGCATGCAAATCGTCTCTGCAGGTTTGGAGCCGGCTTTCCGCACTCCGGCGGCGGCGAAGACGTGGACTTCTGCGTACGACTCGGCGTCCCAGTAATCAGTGAGTCCCTGTCTTGTGTGAACGTTGACTTGTACTTCTATGTACAGTTCTGTCTGCCTAGCGAATCATATGCTCAGGCATATGATTCGCACAACGAGCATATGGATTGCACAAGTGCTTCTATGGGAGCTTCATGATGTGCCACAATATCACGACGTTTCGGGGGTCCAACTTTACACGTGCGACATCCCGAACTGCAGGCGTGCCTGACGCCGTCGTGCACCACCCCTGGTGGCCAGGCGGCAGATGGGCAGTGTACCGGCACCTCTTCGGCTGGGCCTTCGGCGACGGCCGCTTGATGGATCTGCATCCTGTGTTCTCATACCGCCGAGCACCTTGCGCAGTCGAGACCTCCGCAGTGACGGCCGTCGCTGGTGTTGCTGGGTGCGCTATCCCATTAGGGGCACAGCCTTCGTCAAGCTTAATGAATGAAACTTTCAGGGTTCTGTGTATCTGCACATTTTGTGTGTACCTGCACAGTCACATCTGGAGTGATGCTTCTGCAGGCTGTGGCCGCTGAGGTCCATTGCAGCAGCTGTGGCGGCTGTCCTAGCAGCAGATCTGGCGATGGACATCGCCCGCAACTTCCTCTCTCAGGTCTGCTGCACACAGTTCTCCATTACACCAATTCACACGTCCATCTGGAACCATACCTGCACCCGATATTTTGAGAGTGCAGGGTGGTCGAGCCGCTGAGCAGCTGCCTCCCCACCAATGGCTTGCTCCTTGATGTCGAATTTCAGCTCGCTATATTGTTGCGAGATTCTGGGCGCCGCATTGAAATGTGTATTAACGGACTTTGCAGGAGAGATGGGCGATGCACCCGGAGTGCACCGGGCTGACGCGGCTGGGCGCCTGCGGCGAGGCGTTCACCTGCAAGACCGTGTCAGAGGCGGGACGGCTGTGGGGTCACGTCCGCCGCGGGCGCATCGCCAACATTGGCCGCCGCTTCGACTGGTTCCTGGGCACTGACAGCGCGGTGGTCGCCGACGAGCAGCTGGCCGCAGCGGCCCGGGCGGGCGCCTTCCTGCTGGCTGCAGCTGCCGCTGTCCACTACCGCTAGATGCGAAGAATTGCCCGGACGGCACCCTGCAGAACGCTTGGTGCACCAGGCGATCGAGGACTTCTAGGAAATCACGGTACTGGGTGGTAATATGTTGGCATAATAAGTATCTATAAGGTAATATGTTGGCTTCCACTTTGTGTTGTGAATGCGGCGCTTTTGATTCGGAGTACAGATTTGGCACAATCTGTTGGCATGTCACTCGCGTGGCCTTTAGCCACGTAATACCTGCGGCGCTCCGGCATTGTGCCGAACTGAACATCTAGATGCAACGTCAGACTGCCAAAGTCGCGATGACGTCCTGACGGCCGGCTGCACCTCGCCTGTTTCACGCGAGATTGATCGCTGCACGTGGCGCACATGGACTATCGTCTGACAAACCCCAATCTGGCTGTCAGACGGTTGCTCAATAAATGCGACGCTGTTGTACACTGAGCTAGTTTGCAGATTGTAGCGTTGGGTTCTCAGCGCAACAGCACAGGCGAACTCAATCACCTCACGCAGCAGCCCGGCCTCGCGGAAAAGGGTCTGATTTTGAGTCAAGCCAAGATTCACAGCGACTGAGCAGCGTCATACCTGCTGCGCCAGCGACACTGACTCTCGAAGACGTCTGCAAACACCGCAATGGCGGCTCGTCACGTACCAGAGCTGCCGGAGGACATCGTGCAAGTCATCGTCTCTCATCTCGGCGGCAGGTGAGCGCAGCGCATGACCGGGTAATTTAAAACGGTGGAGCTGCCGATTCGTCTCTTTGCGAGCCCCGCCTTGATTCGAGCGCTTCACAGATTCTCTCTTGTTCAAGCACTAGCATCACTTTCACGCGTAGGGACGCTGATGCTGCAGACCTTGCCGCGGCGCGGTCAGTCTGCCAAACCTGGCGCCGCGCTGTGGCTGCCGCCGTACACACCGTGCAGCCGGCGGCGCTGCCTGCCGCGGAGATCGCCGCGGCCTTTCCAAAGCTCCGGGCGCTGGATTTGTCCCGGATGGCCCTGCCGCCAGCCGACCCGCAGACAGTGGAGGCGGTGGGGCTGGTGGATGTGGCGCGGTTGCCACTGGTGCTCCCGGGTCTGACGGCGGTCCTGCTCGACGGCTGCAGGTGCGCATGTCTCTGGTGGTGCCTTGCACAAATTGTTGTTCGGAAATTTTGGGACAATACGAGCCTTGAAGCTGGTGCTCAGCCCCGCATCAATCCACGCTGCTTGCCACTGTCAAGCTGCCCACTGGCATTCTGGCAACAGCACGCCCACCGGGCAGGAAAACCCTCCTAGCATGTCCCGGATCGGCGCTGTCACTCTCAATTGAGAATAGACATGTACAGTCAGAACCATTGTCCTTACGCGCAGGCTGTGTGGCTTGGACGACCTGGCAGCCCTTTCGCGCCTGTCAGCGCTGGAACACCTGACGCTGCCTTTTCAAGCACATCACTTGTCTACAGCCACCCAAATTCTCTAGTGCAGGCTTTGCGGGCTGGACGATCTGGCAGCCCTGTCACGCCTGCCGGCGCTCGAGCACCTGGCGCTCGCGTGCAAGTGGCTCGCCAAAACGCCGCCGCCGGCGGCGCTGCCGCTGCCGCCGGCGCTCACCTTCCTGGCCCTGTCGGACGGCGTCCCGAGCTTCCTGAGACTCTCAGCGCAGCGGGACCTGTCGCAGCTGGGCCAGCTGAGGCACCTGCACACGCTGCAGCTGGAGGCCTGGCGCCCGGTGCTGATCGAAGCAGGTATGTGGCTGCCCTCGCTATTGTTTGCCTGCAAGGGCAGGACATCCCTGCACGTCCTTGTGTGGGTTAGTGCTGCCGCTGCTGTCGTTCAGCAGTGCGACGTAGATATAGCGCAGGGCCTGTGAATCTGCTGCTCGTTTTCTGACAGCCACGACCATCTGGGCATCATTCGAGTCGATTCCCTTTTTGCTTGCAGAGCTGCGGGGCCTGCTTCCGCTGGCACCACCCGCACCACCTGAAACGTGTTGGCCAGCCGAACTCATGAACTACAGCCACACTCTCCATAGCCGATGGATCCTCTCCTGCAGAGCTGCGGGGTCTGGTGCCGCTGGCGGGCAGCCTTCGCCACCTGAGCTTGGTGGGCAGCGTGGGCGCGGCCGGCGGCGCGCTGGCGCCTCTGACGCGACTCACCGCGCTGAACCTGCGGCACTGCAAGTCCATCAGCTACTCTGCCCTGGCGAGACTACCGCGCCTGGAGGTGCTCGCCCTGCCCACGGACCTCGGCAGTCCAGCATCATACCCTGGTACGAGTGTCCACACCCGAGTACGCCTAGCGTCACCTAGGTTGTTTATTTCCTCATCACCCCCATCGTCCTACCCATCAGCACCAGCCACGTTGCCTAGTGTGTGTCTGAGCCATGGCGGCATCGTGTGACGGCCCGCAGCAGCGGTGCTCACAGCGGCGGCAGGCGTTACCTCTGTGTCTCGTCGAGGTGGAAAACTTTGGATTCGCATTTTTCCATCTTCATCAGTTAAAACTACATGCTTGCTTAAACCAATTACCTTTTGGTAGGCACTTCGTGTCTCTGCGGTGTTGTCACGAAAACATCTGACAGACTGCATGTGTGGCTGTGCAGACGAGTCAGTGTACCGGGCGCTGGAGCAGCTGACTCGGCTGCAGCACCTGGAGCTTTCTGGCTCCCGTACTGTTGTTTCGTGCAAGCTGCTTGCGACGTCGCCTGCGGCCGCCAGGCTGCGCACGCTGCGCATGCAGCACTCAGCACTCGATGTGCGCGATGTGTTTCTTTTTGTTTTGGCTTTGCTGTCCAGTGAGCCACCCCAGATCACTGAATGTGCCCTGCTGCGGCTGCAGCTGGACGACTGCGTAGCTGCCAGATGCATGTCGAGCCAGGCTTGCAAAGCATCTCAGCACGGACCATGCTGCAACATGCCGCGTGCATCACATGTTGCTGTCCATACCTGTCATGCAGACTGACATGGCATTCCCGCCGGACGTGTGGACGTCACTGGAAAGCCTCGATCTGTCGACCTGCTACGGGGTGGGCCCTGCCACCGTGGAGGCGGTGTGCCAATACCTCACGCGCCTGACATGCTTAGACCTGGGCTACTGTAACACGGCGGTGACTGAAGGGTGCGTCCATCCTTCTCTGGCACACTCTGCCTTCCCTGCGCAATACCAGACAAGAAAGTCTGGCTGTCTCACAGTGCCCTGTTGGTGATAGTTGTGGTCCTGAACGGCACGTTCCACTCTGTTGCGGCCACACTTGCTTGTACATCTGTCTGCCATCGCTGCAATCATGAGCTGCTCAACCTACTGACACCTGAAGTCATTCGAGGCAATGCGCTCCCAATGTCAGATGCCAAACGTGCCTTGCGTGCAGGGGCTGCAAGCAGATCGCCGCGCAGCTCACGCGGCTGCAGCGCCTGGGCATGTGCGACGGCGACCTGCTAAGCGCGGAAGGCATGGCGGCCGTTATGGGGCTGCCGCAGCTACGCCGCCTGGACATTTCGGATTCCGGCGTCAGCCTGCAGCCGCTACCGGCCGCCGGCCTGGTGCCCGCGCCGCAGCTGACCGCACTGGACGTTGGCGGCTGGACCATGAGCTTGGTGAGAGGATGTGGCGTCTGATTTCAAGCATCCATTTGCGACCCCTAGTTCTGCAATCCTGCCAAGAAAGGAATGTTGCCGGAGGGTTCGCGCCTGGTCCGTGCTGCTCAAGTCATGAGGCAGCATTCATTGCGGATGAGAAGTGTGTTTTGGCGGGGGTTCCAGGCATAGCGACAAGCGATGCTGGCGCTTTCTCGGCCAATCGCTGCTGCACCATGGTGGCTGGTCCCTTCTATGCCTCTCACATCGCCTATCCAACAGCCTACCTGTCATGGCGCCGTAGCAAACTTGGAGACTTACTTTCGTGACGAACACAGGAGACCGTGGAGCGGCTGGCGGCGGTGTGCCCGGGGCTCCGCGAGCTGCGCGGCAACAGCGTCACCTTTGGCGGCGGCTGTGGCGAGGCGCTGGCGGAGCTGACGTGTCTGACGGCGCTGCACCTGCCCTGGGTGACGACAAAGGACATGCCGGACGCCGGCTACGTGGGCGGCCTGGCGCGCCTGCCGCGCCTGCACACCTTGGAGGTCTCCCACAGCCGCGCGGTGGGCCTGGCAGCTTGGTGCGTGTTTTGCTGCTCTTACTGTCGTTGGTGTACTTCAGCACTGCACTTTCGCTGTCGTTTCCCGCGCCACTGTCATGGGTCCATGTGCTGCACACTGCCTGGCATTCACATGCAGCTGCGTGGTGCTCACACCAGCCCGTGTGCTGCTGGCTGCTGATCTTGAGCGAGTGCATGCGAGGGCCCCGGCTTGTAGCGCGGCGGACCCATTGCCATGCCCTGCCTCCCGTTTCACCCGGGTTTCATCTTGAAACCCTAATCGCTCTTACTGTACTTTTTCACGCAGCCACCTGGCGCCGCTGCATGGCATGAAGTCGCTGCGGGCGCTGTGGTGCCGCGGCGTGCGGGGCGTGCGCGCCAACAGCTTTGTGGCGCACTCCTACCTGCGCCTATATGCCGGCAAGGGCAATGAGCACCAGCTGGAGCGGCTGTGTGCTTCGCCGTGAGGCCGAAGTCATGATAAGAGGCCTCTGGGAAGGCTGAAGCGGCGCCGTAAAAGCGGCTGAGCATCATCACACGCCCTGTGCTGACTCCGCCGGCGTGGCGCCGCTGAAAGGGCGGGCCGGGTGATGCCTAGAGTCACACTGCAAGGAACAAGAATTGGCGACAGGGCACATAGCTGGTGCATGTGGCATCGTAATTTCAGGCAGTGTCGTTTGCGTACGTATCTACCAATACGATGTATTCAAATCAGACAGTTTGGTGCACGAGGACATCTCGTAAGAAACTGCCTTTTCTTTGCG
>JAABUL010001352.1_pt1 | contig 47279 bp, 9 predicted proteins | sample 5559151 | NCBI WGS metagenome assembly JAABUL01 (sample SAMN10711876, study PRJNA513368) | rock metagenome | isolation source: Antarctica rocks | place: Antarctica: Victoria Land, Pudding Butte sud
TGGCCTACTTTTGATTTAGAAGGCATGTTGAAACCCAAATGCGAAGAGTTGGGCCGTTGGCTGCAATAGCATTCAGGATGTTTGCTAAACGAACTTAGGTGGTACAAATAGCTCGATTCTAACGGGTGTGTAATGCGATCCGACTTAAGTGAATGCGTTGACCGTAGACAAAGGGGAGACCATCTGCGTTCAATGTGACGCTTGACACACTCTCTCTAGTTCATCGATGAGTGTCGAATTCGTAGATCAAGGCTGAGGTTGTAAAGTACACGGGGTTATATGTCAGCGTGACAGGGTCTATTTTGCCCAACTCTTATCCAAATAAAGTGTTACGCTCACAGGCAACCCTCGGATACGACCTTAACGGGGGATGCGGGTTGGTCGCAATCACTTGGCAATGGTTTCACAAGCTCTTTTTAATAAAAACAATCTTAAGAGTCTAATATAATCGATTTTAACTTGCAAATTACTATTTTAAATATTATGCTTGCAAACACGCAATAATTGTAGTTGTAAAAACTTTGTTTAGTAGACACGCAAAGACCTAGCTTATTAAACAACAAGATTGTGTTCTTTTTAAACATTTACGTCAAGAAAAGAGAAAGTTGAAGTTTATTATGCGCACGAGCTATTGCATTACTTCGCTAACTACACTATTAACTCAAAGTTCAACAAATGTTGTATTGAAGTTTAGAATCGTGCGATTTAGACAAAGTTTACTTATTAAACAAATCTTAACAATCGTAGACGTTGTACGTATCTAAGATAGACTATATTAATAATTGATGTAAGTTAAGTTTTGCTCTTGTATATTCGCTTAATTTATTAACAACTCGCTTGCTCCAATAATTGCAAAAGACTAATAGTCTTTTCGAATTGCGCAAGTCTTGTAGTATTTAAATGTTATATTACCACAATTCTTTCGAAAGTTGTGCATTATATTAATCTATTAAAAAGTATTTTCGATTGAAAAATAACTTGACAAGAGTGTCACAAGATTATTACAATTATTGCGATTAACCCGCATTCCTCGCTAAAGGAGGCAAGGTCTAAAGATAGTAATGCACATCGGTATTACCGCTAGCGTGGTTTTACCGGTAAGACGCGGTAAAACGTGTAAAATGGATTTCCATTTTACGGTAAAATGTAAAATGCGCTAGTAGGGGGGGGGCCACTATTAATAGGTATATAATTGATGTCCGACAACTTCGAAAATGCTTCGATTATAGAGATTTACTGTCTTCTTTGCGGTGGATAAACATTGCACTGATAGAGCAATAAGATGTCAGAGAAATCTTGGCACTTTTGGTGTGATTTTTATGGAAATTTGATTGTTTCTCATCGAAATCCCGGAGATGTTATAATAAATAAGCATTTATTGGGCAGACTTCATGTGGAAATAGATCAAAATCACGAGAACTATAAGAAATTCTCCTGTTTCTAATGCAAATGTTACTGGAAATCGAGAAGAATAACTTAGACTAATCGTTCGGGTCGGTTTTTCCCCGAAATCTATAACCCGACCCGAAAGTTATATCTAATTAGACCAAGTTTTAACCTAATATAGTTAGTATTTTTATAATTTATGCAATTCGGTTCCAATTGTTAGAATCGAACGATCAGTCTAAATATTGTATTAATTATGCTCTATGCGTATAATATATAAACAACAATATTATTACTAATTGCAAGAAGCTATTTTCTACAAATAAGTTCTATAATAAGTTTATAAAGCAATAAAAGACTCTTTGTTTAACAAAAATATTTGTTTTGTTAAAGAAAAATTACAATATATTCTATTACATTTATTTTAATATTAATATACGCATTTGTATATATATCGAAGAGCATATCTAACTTTTGCGCACTAAGTAAACGAAATGCTATACTAATTATTTTTTGTATTTCGATAATATCTTTATTTTGCAATCGAAGAGTGCTTACTATTAAGTTAAGCAAGAATTTTATATTTTTATCGATAAATACTTTACTTGTTCTACAATTTACTAGCTAATCTTAACAAATAATCTATTAATAATAAAGAACAAGCTACAACTTTTTTTGCACAATTAATATATTAACTACAATAACAATCTTAAGAAAAGCAAAACTCGCATATCTTAAAATCTTTATCGTATATTTATTTTTTGTAATTTGTATAATTTTGTTACTTTTTTTGCTTTTCGAAAAATTCGTAAATACTACAAACATATTTGCGAACAATCTATTGCTATCGAGTCTTACAAAAATATCTTTACTAGAACTATAGATTTGCTATATACGTATAAGATACAAAAGCGATTCTACAATAAAGTCGACAATAAGATATTGAAGCTAGAGAATATATATTGTTATTAATTCTATATAAAGTTGTCTCTATAATATTATAATTATAATATTCCAAACTTTGTTGTAACTTGTAATTAAATTACGTTATATATTAAGACAACATCTAGATCTTGTTTTAACAATAAAGAGTTTTTTTTTTAAGAATTTCTTTTTGAATTTTTACGATTTATTTCTTCTATAATTGTAGATCTATTTTTCTATTTTGCTTTTTATATATATAGCGTGCGTCTTAATAGCGTTACTTCTATTATACAATTATATAATTTTACAATAATAAATTGTCTAATCTTCTAAGAGCAATTGTTTGTTAAAATATCGAATTAAAAATTTAAAAGAGCAACTTGTTTTAACAAGAGCAAACTTGCAACAAAGATAATTATCGCAAAAAGCAATACAATTGTAATTAGAAAATTCTTTGTAATTATTAATTCTTAAAAATTATTAAACAAAAAATATAACAACTTTAATAACAAATTTTTAATTAAGAACAAATTCGAAACAAATGCAAATTTTATTTTTAGCAATTTTAAAATTAATTACAAAACTCTTTTAAAGAAAAAAAGAAAGAAGTCGAAACAACTTGTTGTTAAATATAAATATCAATTTGTTTTAAAAAAAAATCAAAAACTTCAAACTTTGTTACAAAATAACACCATAAATATATTATTTACGCAATAATATTGTGCAACATCTTCGAAGAACAATACTCTAAAAGACAACAAATTATTTTTAAAGAAATAAAAATTAATATTCGATTTAAAATTGTTTTATCTAAATAACTACTATAAAAAAAACTTTAAAAAATAAAAGAATTAAATTAAAAATACAAAAATTATATTTAAATCTAGTTTAAAGTTCTTTTTTATTAAAAGTTATAAAATTTGTTAATATTAATTCTTTTTGCGCAATAATTTGACAATGCAATAAAATAACTACAAAAAGACAAACTCTATTATTTTAAATACTTAAATATTCGAACAATTCTTATAATATTTAGTAAATTTTATAAAATTATTTAAGAATTGTCGACTAATTATTGCAATTAAATATAGTTATATTAAGCAAAATTTTACACAAAGTATAAACAACTTTGTTGTTTATTTAAAAATCTTAGAAATAAATTTAGAATTTTTTATTAAATTTTAGAAACAAGATATATTTTTAAATAAATTAAGAGACAAAACTTATAAAAGAGTTATTGTTGTTTTTAATTTTTTTGTAACAAAAGACGCGTTTGTTGCGCTAATTGCGCATATAAAAGATGCTACTATTTTGCGAAATAATTATAAAAATCGATTTTAAAAATTAAGTTATAAATTTTGTTTTATTTTAAGAGATAATTGTTTTAAACAAGAATTAAACAAAATAATTTTTAAATCAAATTCTTGTAATCTCTTTTAACAAAATTAATATAAAAATATTACTATATTCTTTTTATAAAGCAACGCAAATAACAATAATTATATAAACAAAATTCGTATATATTACAATTGTAATTAGTAAAAATATATCTCTTTTAATTGCTCTTTTTTTAAAAAGAAAAACTTGCAAGTTAATATAACAATTGTTGCAAAATTTAATATATTATATATTATACAAAAGATATTATTATTTTGATATATTAGCAAGATTTTTAATAATTTAAAAAATTAAAAAAATTTATAACAATTATTGTTATTATTGCAAATTGCAAAACAAAAATTATGTTACACTGCTATCTAGACAACTAGAGTATCAGGATAGATTGATACTTTTGGAGAGATTTGTAGATATCTTCAGACAATACAAGCAATTACTTAGTAACAAGAGTTTGCAGCTTAAGTAGTTGTAACAATAAGTTAAGACTTAAGATAAATTAAACACAATCTATAAAAGAGTTGTGTTCAGAAGTTATATATATAATAGATTAATTAAATTACTGAATCAGTTATTCTAATTCCAATAATTTATTAATTTTCTAAATCGATAATCTCAATAAATTAGTACTACTAATTTTACTAATTTATTGATTTAGTTATATAATACTTTCTTGACAAACTGTAATTTGCATACTGTAAAAAGTTTTGCGTTATAGTTAGTAAAACTAAATATACAGCTTGTAATACTATTTCTCTCTTCGAGATTTTCTGTTTCGAAAACATTATAATCTTTTCTTTCTACTATTATGTCTAGTAATTTCAAAAAGTCTCAACAACGTTACAAGCTTTATCGAAGACTACTTCGAACAAATATTATTATATCTCAATATTTTTGCTATATTTGTTGTAACTTTCTTTGTAAAATAGAGAAGAAATTTAGTTGTTATACTAAGTGCGTAAAATTCTTGACCAAATATAATTGCTATAATTTCTTCGATATTAAATAGCAATTCTTGAAGTAGCAAAAAAATATTCTAAAAGAAAGAATGCAACTAACAACTATTTGTACAAATAAACTTTATCAAAAACTTTGTAAACAATATATATATATAAAGAGATTGCACAAACAAAAGAAATTTCTAAAAAAATATAATAGTAAAATACTTTGTCGCGAAATTCAAAATCTAAATAAATTGAATGCTTTAAAAAATTCAACTAATTCTTATTTAAATTAAAAGATAATTGTTGCTTTTTTTAGTAATAATTTGTTTCGAAAACTATTTTTTGATTTCTAAAAAATGTTTTTTTTTCCGAAATTCTTTTAGCAATCTCTAATATTGTCGAAGATTCTTAAGAGATTCTTATATATTCTCGAAGATAGAATATTTTTTCTATTTGATAAAATATTTTTGATTTTCTTGTTTTAGAATTTTCTCGATTTCGAATTGTTTCTCTTTCTATAGATAGAAATAAAAAATATTCTATAAAAATATAATTGAGTTTACTAACTTCAACAATAATATATAAAATATTGAAAATATTTTGACATCTTAAAATAAATCGAATTTGTAGTTGATTAATCTTTTAGTTTTCTTAACAAGAAACAATTCGACTTTAATATAATTCAATTTTTTGTTTAATTTTCTTGTTTTGAGATTTTTTGTAAGAAGATATATTTTATTTCTTTTTTTTAATTAAGATATTGTTTTTTGTTTTTTATTTTAATATTTGATCGATCTTTCTTGTATTCTTAAGATATTGTTGTATATCTTTTTTAGTATTGCTATTTTTTCGATAGTTAATTGCGCAAACAAATATATGCACTTTTTTTCGAAAAAATTTGATTTCTTGCTATAGTTGACAAAGAATAGAGTTATCTTAGTAATATTCGAAATCTTTGTATTGAGTGCCAATTATACTATAGATAGAAGTAATATTCAATTGTTGTAAATATTGTTAATATAGTATTTCAAATACTATTTAAGACTTTAATTTGTTCTTTTTGTCTAGCTATTTGTAATCGAATAATAGATAGTAGATATTCGAAGTCTTGTATCTAATATTGAGAGAAACATTTTTTAATAGTTAGATATAAAGAGCTTGTTTCTGTTATTAATTAGTCTCTTAAATATATCGTAATATTGTATAAATTAATTCAATATAATATATTTTAGTTGTTTTGCAATAAACTTCTCTTTGTATGCAATAATATATAAGTACTTGATAAATTTATTAACTATTATTAGTATCGAATTATATTTGTTTTCAATTGCTAGATTTGTCGACTTCGACAATTTAATAATAAAATTTATTGTAACTTTATTCTATAGCAATTTAGATAGTTTTTAATATTGAATTTTGTTATAGCTTGCATATATACTATATTTGTTTTACTAATAGCTAAAATATTGTTTAATATATATCTTAATAGCTTGTCTTATTTGTAAAAACTAACAATACTAATATAAAAGTTGAAGAATTTTTGTTATTTTCAAATACTTTTGCAATAGTTTGTTATAGTGCTCTTTTATATATTTGTTAATTTTATCGATAAATATCTAAAGTTTTTCTTTCTTTATTAAAAATTCTTTTGTATTATTTTGAAATATTTGTAGTATAGTATTTAGCTTGTATTTGTTTGCTAATAGTAATTTGTTTTTATTAATTTTGAATATATTGTAATTAAACAATTTTTTTGTTTCTATATAATTATTTTTTCTATTAAGTGTATTTACTTTGCTATTATTCTTGTTTAAAATATATTGTATTTTAAACTTGTATTGTTTAAGTCTCTTTAACTATTGTATTTGTTTTTTGTTAAATTGTTTAATAATAGTAAAGTGCACAAAATTCTTGTAATTTGTAAAAATTGTAAATTCTAATAATTTTTCGATATATACTTTTTATAATTTTAAAAAAACTATTATAGCAAGTAGTTTTTTATTGTAAATATTATAGTTCTGTTCGACTAACAAAAGTTTTTTTGAGAAATATATTATTAAATACTATATATTTTTATATTTTTGATTAAAATATATATTGATAGCTAGATCTAATGTGTCGATTTCAATTTTGTTTAATAATTGTAAATTGTATATCTTTAATATTAACTTTTTTAAGTATTCTAGTTTAAGATTCTAAAATAATTTTTTTTTTGCAAATTCTTATATTTATAATATATTTTTCTTTGTAAAATTTGTTAGTAATATTGTGTTTACTAAATAGTTTTTAATAAACTTTTTGTTATAATTTATAAAATCTAGAAAGAATTGTATTTTTTTAATATTTGTTAATAATTTTTATTTTTTAATTGCTTGTAGCTTCTCGAAATCTATATATATTTTATATTGTTTAATAACAAATTCGAGAAAGTTAATTTTCTTTTGATAAAATTTGTATTTCTTTAACTTAAAATATAAGTTTTTTATATTTAGATATTTCAATACTTTAAAAATATAGCTAATATACTTTTTCAAGATTTTTAAGTAAATTATAATATTGTTTAAATATACTATAACAAATTGATTTAGATATTGTTGTAATATATTATTAATTATTTTCTAATATATTGTTAAAGCGTTTGTAAGTTCGAATAATATTATTGTATATTTATATAATCTATATTGTATATAGAAAACTATCTTTTACTTTTTCTCTATTTTTATTCTAATTTGATTGTACGCTTTTTGTAAATCTAGTTTGATAAAATATTTTGCTTCAAATAGTTAATTTTAAAGCTCGCTAATATTAAATAGTAAATATTGGTTTTTAATTGTAATATTGTTTAGTTTTTAATAATCGATATATAGATAAAAAGTTCTATTTTTTTTTAATACAAAAAGAATCGAATATTCTATCTATAATTAAAATTTTCTAATAAATTTTTTTTTTGTTTTTTGCCAGATATTCGCGAAGCACTTCGAGCTTTTTCTCGAATAAAATATATATAAATTTAAATATAAATTGCTTGTTTAATTTAAGTCTAATTTCGTAATTTTACAATTAATATTTAAAGAGAATCTTTGTTGTTTTCTCTTCTTAAAATAGATGCTTTTAATTGTTGTATATTTGTAATATATACTTTAGCGATTTTTTCGCTATATTAAATAGTTCAAGATTTTTAGAAAATTTGTAATTTTTTTTATTTATTTTAATTTTGTAATTTGACTAATTTTTACTAGTATCTATTAAGTCGAACTCTATTAGATTGTTTTTTTGCAAAAATACAAGTTTGCTACTTGCAATCGATTTTTAACTTAATCTTTTATTTATTATTGAATACTATTAATATATAGATTGAATATAAATTATATAATTATATTGCGCAAATCTAAATACTTTTGTATTCTAGTTAATTTCTAAATTGTATTGCTTTAATTAAGATATTTCTAGAACAATATTATAAATAGCTATTTTTACTATATTAAAGATTAGTTTCTTGTAATATTGCTAAATAGCTATCGATAATAATTTTGTTTCTTTATTTACTTTTTTATTCTTATTAAATAATAGATTTCTATCTACAATTACTAGATTGTATATATTAGACTTCTTTTAAATAAAATATTCTTTTCTTTTAACAAAAGTTTTAACTATAAAATTATTTGTTGTATTAGAATTAACTATTGCAATAAGTCGACAACTATTAATCTTAATTAATATAATAAAATATTGTATATATATTGTTAAATTTAGTTGCTGCTATTAAACTAATATATTGTATTTCTCTAATATATTTTTTATTAAAAAATTTGAACTTTTCTTTGTTTTTATACTACAATCTCTGCTTTAAGCATTTGTTTGCGCTAAACTTCTTTCTATTGTTGTTTAAAAATAGATAGCTTTCTAGAAAATTATTTAGATTCTTTTTTGTCTTCTAGATAAGTTTAATATAAGTTGTTATAGTATTTTGTTTAATTGAATATTATATATTTTTTTGCTTTCTTTATTTTTTCTTGTAATAAACTTATATTGCTTAATTGTTATTTAATTTTGTCGGAAATATCTTTTTTTATAGTAGTGTCGCTTTCTAGCGCTTTTTTGCATTTATCTACAATTTGATTTATTTTCTTTTCTCTTAATAAATTAACTAAAATATCAAAATAGTTTGTAATATTGTCTAGATATTTGTAAAAGTTTTTCTAGTTATACTTGTTGTCTAAGTTTGTTATTAAATAAAAATATAATATTCTTAATTGTTGTGCTTTTATAGTTTTATTAAGTATTTGATTAATTTTCTATATAGATACAAATATCTTGTCTAATAATATTCTATCTAGAACTTTTTATAATTGATTTGAATTTTCTATTAGATAGTAGTTGTTGTTCGATTTAGTCTCGAAAATATTTGTTTTTGTATCGATTTGCTTTTTAATATTGTTCTAACTATTAAATATCTCTTTTAATATAGTATTAATTTGTTGGCAATCTATTAAGTTCTATAATTGACAATCTTTTGCAAAGTAGTTCGATTTGTTATATAAATAATACGTTTTTTGAAATTTGTTATTTTGTTTTTCTCTAGAGTTCTTTTTTTTACGTTATTAAGTAAAATTTAGTTCTATAGATACAAATTTACAATAATTGGAATTATTGTACTTCTAATTAGAACAAGATTTTCTCTACTAATATTCGATTGTTAATTCAAAGAAGATTTCTATTTTTTCTCGAAATTGATTATATTTTTTTTTTATAATTTTTTTATATAGTTTGTTGTCGAGATCGATAGCTACTTCAATAAAATTAAATATATTGTTAATAGATTTTCTATTATATATAATTTTGTTCTTTAGATTGTTTTTAAAATCTCTTCGAAATATTGTTATAAATACAGTATTGTTCTACTTGATTAGATTAATATATTTTTGAAATCTAGTTGCGTAGTCTGTTGCAAAAATTTGTTAAATTAGATATTAAATTATTTTTTTTGCAATTTGTTTTTTGTTAAATATTTCAAAAATTCTTCGAAACTCTCTTTTAAAGTTGTCGAAGTTTGTAAATATTGTACAGAAATTTTTGTTATAGTTTTTCAAATACTTGTATAAGTTTGATTTAAGTTAATACTAAATTTTTTTTCTAAGAAATATTGATACAAAAATTGTTTTTTAATTTGCTAAAATAGAATAGAAAATAAAATAAATATTTATCTGCATAAATTAGTTCTTTAGATCGATACAATTTTTATAATAGATATTGGATTTGTTGATTCTAATTTTATTATTTTTTATAATCGATAGTTAATATAATACTAATAAGCTAGTACTTGGAATAGAGACGCGTTAATCTAATATAGATATTTTTAGAATATTCAAAGTGTTACGCTGCTATCTAGACAACTAAAGTATCAAAATAAATTAATACTTTTAAAGAGATTTGTAGACGTCTTCAAACAATGCAAGCAATTACTTGGTAACAAGAGTTTGCAGCTTAAGTAGTTGTAACAATAAGTTAAGACTTAAGATAAATTGAACATAATCTATAAGAGAGTTGCGTTCAGAAGTTATATATATAATAAATTAGTTAAATTACTGAATTAGTTATTCTAATTTTAATAATTTATTAATTTTCTGAATCGATAATCTTAGTAGATTAGTACTGCTAATTCCACTAATTTATTGATTTAGTTATATAATATTTCCTTGGCAGACTGTAATTTGCATGCTGTGAAGAGCTTTGCGCTGTAGTTAGTAGAACTAAGTACGTAGCTTGTAACAAATTAATACAATTTTAACAAAGCTATTTATATATATATTAAATAAGTATTATAAAAGAGTAACGCTTCTAAATAAAAAAGTATATATTAATTGCATTTTTAAACAATAAACAAAAATATAATATTTAAAAAACACAAGTCTCTTATCTATTAAAATCGAAATTTTTTATAAGATTAAAATACAATTCTTAGAGTTTTATAATATAAATATTAGAATTTGCAATAATAACAATAAAGAGTATATATTGCGTTAAGTTTTCTATTTTTTTTCGAAAATTATCTAAAATATAATTGTTAAGCTATTATAAATAATAAAAACAAATTTGTATATTAATTGACAAACTCTTATATAAAGATATTAAATAATAAAAGATAAAATTATAATAGATTCTCTTAAAAGTTTTTTATTGTATATAAAGAATACTTTAGTCTATATATTTGTAACAAGTAATAGTAACATTATTGCAAAAACAATTTTCTCTTTAATTTTCTAAATTTCGATAAAAATTTTATTGTACAAAGATTATTTTTTCGAAATTAATATCTTTTTACTTTTAGAATATAATAAAAATAATTATATTATAAATTTACAATTTGATATAAAGTTGTTGTTTAAGTTTTTGTATATATTGTTTAAAAGAGAACTTGCTATACTTTAAAATTATTTGTTCGAAAATTAAGTATTAAAATATATTTGTAAATTTACAAATTATATAAACGCTTTAATACTATTTGTTTTTAAAAAAAATAATACTTTTTAATTTTGTATAAATTATCGAAAGCTAAACTTAATAATTATTAAAAATAAATATTTATTATCTTTTATTAAAAAGATATTAAATTAATTAATAAATATATACTACTTTATTAAATTCGATTTTAAGAATATATACTATTGTATTTATATACAAAAGAGAGACAAATAGAAGATTGTATTTTGTATATACTATAATTTCTTTAAGTATACAATTATACTCTTTAATTTGTTTAATACTTTTATTATCTTTTAAGTTCTAATTAACAAAATATTGCAAAATTTAATAAATTATATTTGCGTTATTTATTTAAACAATATTTTAATTTATTTTAAAATTCGCAAAAAGTATTAAAATTACATTTAACAAATATTTAATTAATTAAGATAGTTTAAGCTATATACAAAGTTTTCTAAATATACTTTTCTAATATAAAGTATTAAATTTCTAGACTATATTGTTAATAGCAAAAACATTATTATAAATATATTATAAATAAAGTTAATTTATATATAATTTTAATTTATTATATTGCAAGAGTTGCAAATATTTTTAAAATTTGCAAACTTTTATTAATACTTTGTTTAATATTTTGCAAAAATAACTAGATTCTTAACTAAGTTGTTTAAGAGTAGTAAACAAAGAAAACAAAATAAATTGTTTTTGTTTAATACTTTTGCTTTAATTGCGTTTTAAGTCTTTATTAATATTTTTATTATTGCTTCTATATTAATGTATTTCGATCTTAAAAATCGAATTATAATTAAGATTAATATATTAAGATTTGCTATTATAATTATTCTTTTTTAACTTGTACTTTGTATACAAAACAACAATTAAATAATATAATATTTTGTTGCATTCTACTTTAAAAAAATAATTTTTATTAAAACTTGCTATAAAATATATAACTAAAAGTTGTTAATTATTGTTACAAGATTTTAACAATAATAATATTATCTTAAAAACAATTATTTGTCAATTATTATTCTAATAAATTATAACAATCTAAAATATTTTATAATAATAATATCTTTTAATTGTTATTAATTTTAATAAGCTCTTTTGTTTGTTAAATATAACTTCGAAATTAAATATTAAATAAGAAAAATTAATTTTGCAAATAAGTTGTCGAAACAATCAAATTACAAGAGCAAAATAAACAACAAAATTTGTTTATCTACTTTTTAAAATAAACTTAAAAATATTACAATTATAATTATTAAAATAACTTTTGTTCTAATTAAAAGCGCAATTAAAGTAATATTAATTTCGATTTATATTAGAATTGTTTTGCGCATTTAAAATATTTTCGATATTAAGATACTTAATAAATTATTTGTTAAGAACATTTCTAAGATCTCTAATAATATCGATTCGAATATAGAGAAAAATATTATAATTTAATAATTATAACGCAACAATATTAATACAATATACAAATACAAAGATTTAATAAAATTTCTTTTCTTAATTTTGTTAACAATAATAGAGATATTTTAAAGAAAAAATATTTTAGTACTTAAAGTAAAACAACAATTAATTGCTTTCTTTTAATAAAACAAATATATTAAATATAAATAAAAATTTAACAACAATTTACTTTATTATTTTTGCGCAATCTATATATTAAATAAAATTTTGCTAAAATCAAAATTATTATATTTGTATTACAATAACTTTTTAAATAAAAATTACTTTAAAATTAAAAAGATTTGTATATTAATTAATTAAAAGTTCTATTAATTTTGTATATTTGCTAAAATAAAATTGTATATTTAAAAGTACAATATATATTAACAATTTAAAACGTCTTAATATTATTTATATAATAAGCTTTTTACGCTATTTATATTTACTCGATCTTAAAAGAAAATTTTTATAAATTTTATTATAAAACTTCTTTCTAATTGCAATAGCAATAATATTTACAATACAATTCTTATTATTGTAGATTAATTCTTTAAGATAACATTATATATTTTAGTCAAATTAATCTAAATAACAAAAAATTTAATTAATATTTTATTCGAAAAAGTTCTTTTCTTTTTTAAAAATATAAAAAGAATTGTATTTAATAAAAATATATTATTTATTAATAACTACTAATTTGCGATATACTATAGTATTCATATAAAAAGAAAACTAAGTATTGTTTTTTATTTGCAAACAAATAAATAAATAAACAAAAAGACTATAAGATTATACAATTGTATAATAGAGATAGCGCTATTAAGACGTACGCTGTGCGTATAAAAAGCAAAATAGAAAAATAGATCTACAATTATAGAAAAAATAAATTGTAAGAATTTAGAGAGAAATTCTCGAGAAAAAAATTCTTTATTGTTAAGATAAAATCTAAACATTATTTTGATATATAATATAATTCGACTATAAGTTATAACAAAGTTTAAAATATTATAATTATAATATTACAATTATCTTTTTCTTTAGAATTTTGATTTTTAGAATTAGTGCTATATTTATTGATTGCTATATGTTGCAAATACGCAATAATCGCAATTATATCTTGCGTTTGTTATTAATTTGTTTGTTAATAAAAATATATAAATAGATTTTTCTTATATTGTTTTTTATATTTTTTATATATTATAAGCAGGAAACTGTTGCAGTAGCAACAAGAATACTTTTTTTATATATTACTAAATAGCAATTTTGTAATTAAACAAGATTTTTATAGATACTTTTCGATTATAAATTAAGAACTCAAAAAAGACTTTTTACTTATTGTATAACAATAATTTATCTTTAGAGATTACAATTAGATTATACTACAATTTTAAATTAACTAGAATTAAGATATTATATACAATATTTTCTACTAGACATTTTATTTTTTGCGCAGTATTAATTTGTAATTTTACAGTAAAAATTTCTTTGTTCTATAAATTATCTCGATTTGTACGCTTAAATTAAATTAAATTAACGCAATATTAAATGCAATAATAATATTTATCTATCAAAATATTGTATTTTTATTATTATTATAATATATTTAAGATAACTTTGTAACAATTTCTTTGCAATTTCTTTTTAATATATATAATACTAATAAAGTATATCTATAGTTGCAATAACAAAAATAGTAAGTTTTCTTAATATTTTGTATAAGTTTTAGAGATAACACAAATTTCTAATAATATCGATTAATATTTAGCAAAGCGCAATATTATTAATATAAATATATATAGCAAAGCTGTTGTAGAATTTTGCTAAAACTAATATTAATAGCAATTCTTAAATAAAGTCGATAATCTTTTTGTTTGCATTTTTAATATTATTTTTTTTGTATTTTTTTGTTGTTTGTAATGCTTATACTATTTGCAAAACAATAAAAAAACAATAATAAACAAAACTTCTTTTGCAGTTCTTTTTCTATACTAATATATTGTACAATATAAAAAAAAAAAAAAATCTATATTGTATTTGTTATATTATTGTTTGTTGCTTTATAAATTTAGTTTGTATAGCTATATTAAAAATTAATATATTAGTATTTTAAAATTTCTTATTGTTTTTGCAAGAGAATTGTTAATTTGCTAATATTTGTATAGCAAGTTTTAACTAAAAATAGCAACTTTAAATTGTTTGATTTTTTTACTAAAATTAGATTTGTTTTGCGTTTTATTAATAAATAAAAATATAATAACAAGAAGTTGCTATCTTTAACAAATTAACTAAATAGTATAAAGACTACTCTAATATATTTGTATAATATTTAGTAGAAAATACTAAATATAATATATTATTAAATATATTTATCAAAACTCTTTTTAAAAAAAGACAACTTTAATTTTTTAAAGAAAAAGAAATTTGTATTAGTTAATATTAATATCTAAATAGTATATCAAATATAATCTAAGAAAAATTTTGCTAAAAACAATATTATTTGTTTTATTTTTAATTAAAGATTATATTAATTAAATTTCTCTAAAAAAAAGCAATATAAATATTTAGACAAAAACTTTTCTTATATATTAATATTGTTGTTAACAATATATATAATCTTGCTTTTTTAAAAATTAAACTAAATATTCTAATTAAACTCTTAAAGATATACTTGTTTGCAAAATAAAAATTGTTGCTAATTGTACAAATATATTTTTTACTACAATTACAAAGACTTAAAAATATATTTGCGATTACTATATTATTGCGCACAAACAACAACAATAAAAAATAAATTAAAGATTAATATACGTAGCAATTAGAAGAGAAAGTTAAAAAAGAATTTTATTATTAAATATAATTAGATTAATTTAGATAATAAACGCAATTAAAATTTATTGTATATTTACTAGAAGATTATTTAAATTAAAAAATCTATTTAGAAAAGATATAGAATTAAATAACAAAAGTATATTATTCTTTATATTATTGTAATTAAATTTAAGAAATTGCGATTTTTATTTAACTTCTTATATATTTTAATAATAGTAGAAATTCTATTTTGCTCGCGCAGTATTGTCGATCAAATTATATTAGTTTTGCTTTGCTAGATTGTTTTAATTTATTCGAAAATATAATTTTTTTATTTTAAGAACAAAAACAACAATCTACTATTGCTTATAAAATTGTTTTAGTATTGTATTTGTATAAATTAAAAATTGTTTTAATATTTAACTATCTTTGTAGAGAAAAAATTCTTTTTATCGAATAAAATAGTAGAATTTCTTTTATTTCTTTTTTTTGTTTAGAATTTTTTTTATTTTCTATTTTTTATTTTTGTTTATTAGTATTATTTGTATCGACTTAATAATATTAAAGTTCTAATAGTAGAGTTTAAAAAGCAAAATATAGAAGATTAAATAAATTTGTTAATTGTTTAAAAGTTGTAGTCGATATACTTGTGTTTCGACAATATCTACAATAAAAAACAATTTTATATATTTGTAAAAAAACTTTTTCTTAAATTAAGTATTCTTAAAATTTTTAATAGAAAATATAATTTTGTCTTCTATTTTATAATATTGAAACTTAATTTTTTTATTGTAATATTTTGTTTGTATTTTTTGTATATTTCTTAGTTGTTCTTTTATATAGTTGTGTTTATTTTATAAGATTTATATATATTTTTAAACAACAAGAATGTTAAAGTATTTCTTGTTATTTTAACTAAAATCGAAATCCGAATAATACTCGAATATAGTCTTAAGAAACAATATATTTAAAAATAAGTAAATAGTACTATTATATATATATTAAGTTATTAATAAGAGAAATTTTTAGTTATCTTGTCGATAGTTGCAATAGTAGCAAAGATAGTACTTTAGTATTTAATTTTGTTTTTTTGTTTGTCTATTTGTTTGCAGATAAAAGACAATATTTAGTTTTCTTTTTATACAAATACTATAGTATATTGCAAATTAGTAATTACTAGTAAACAATATATTTTTGTCGAATACAATTTTCTTTATATTCTTAAAGAAGAAGAAAACTTTTTTGAACAAAATATTGATTAAATCTTTTGCTATTTAGATTAATTTAATTAAAATATATAGTATTATTTTAGAAAATTAATCTACAATAACAAGAATTGTATTGTAGATACTATTGCTATTGCAATTAAAAAAAAGTTCTATAATAAAATTTATAAAGATTTTCTTTTAAAATTAAGTAAATACAAATAGTACAAAAAACTTATTGTATAAGCAATATTAAGATATTTTAAATTTTTAATATATATTGTATTTTTAAATATACAATTCTATTTTAGCAAATATACAAAATTAATAGAATTTTTAATTAATTAGTATACAAGTTTTCTTAATTTTAAAGTAATTTTTGTTTAAAAAATTATTATAATACAAATATAGCAATTTTAATTTTAATAAAACTTTATTTAATATATAGATTGTGCAAAAATAGTAGAATAAATTGTTGTTAAACTTTTATTTATATTTAGCGTATTTATTGTACTAAAAGAAAGCAATTAATTGCTATTTTATTTTAAGTATTAAAATATTTTTTCTTTGAAATATTTCTATTGTTGTTAATAGAATTAAGAAGAAATTTTTTATTAAATTTTTGTATTTATATATTATATTAATATTGTTGTGTTGCAATTATTAAGTTACAATATTTTTCTCTATATTTAAATCAATATTATTAGAGATCTTAAAAATACTTTTAACAAGTAATTTATTAAGTATTTTAGTATCGAAAATATTTTAGATATACAAAATAGTCTTAGTGCAAATTAAAGTTAATATTGTTTTAGTTATATTTCTAATTAAAACAAAAATTATTTTAATAATTACAATTGTAATATTCTTAAGTTTATTTTAAAGAATAAATAGATAGATTTTGTTATTTGTCTTGCTTTTATAATCTAATTATTTTAACAATCTATTTGCAAGATTAATTTTTTTTGCTTAATATTTAATTTCGAAGTTATACTTAACAAGCAAAAGAATTTATTAAGATTAATAACAATTAAAAGACATTATTATTATAAAATACTTTAGATTGTTATCGTTTGTTAAAATAATAACTAACAAATAATTATCTTTAAAATAGTATTGCTATATTACGCTGCTATCTAGACAACTAGAGTATCAGAATAGATTGATACTATTAAAGAGATTTGTAGACATCTTTAAACAATACAAGCAATTATTTGATAACAAAAGTTTGCAACTTGTATCAATAATAAAGAGTAATTTGATAAATAAGTTGAACACAATTTATAAGAAAGTTGTATTCTAGAAAATCTATATACTATAAGATTGTTTTTGCTCTTTTAATTCTTCTAGTAGAGCTATAGAACAATGCTATTTTTGTTCTTCTAAGAGAGCAAAGAGAGCAATTTTTTCTTGCTTTTTTGATAAAATTAATAGAGTATATACAAGTATTTGTGTTTGATTCTATTTCTTTGCGTATTTTATATATTACTAGACTTATAATACTATTTCTCTCTTCTTTATATTTTTGTTTCGAAAACAAGTTTTGCACAATATCAAAAAACAAATCTTTCTTCTATAATTGCTATCTTATTTAATTAATAGAACTTGGCATTTCTATTAATAGAATGCGTTTCTATTGTCGCTGCAATTGTCTAAGTAAATTGTGTCGAATTCAAGAAGATTCTAATAAGTGCGTAAAATATATAAAGAAAAATTGCTCTTATAATCTAATTTCTCTAAATATTGCGCGTTGATGTTGTCTCAAAGCGCAACAAAAAGTGCTTAAGCAATAGCTTTGTAATATTGTAATAAAATATTATAAAATATAGACAAAAGAAAATCGCTTGTTGTTGCAATTGAAATACGTAAAAAATAAACAACAAACAATAGTAAATAGAAAATTTCAAAATTTAAAAAAGTTTGTCTTATTAGTTAAAAAATTAATATTTGAACTGTTTTCTAAATCTTTGATCGATATTGCTTTAGAACAGATTGTCTTTTCCAATATTATAGAAAAATAGTTGTTTATTTTGTTAATTTCTTTTAATAGAATTACTACAAACAATATTGATAGTATTTTAAATTCTTAATAGATTCTTAAGTGTTTTTAGAGATAAAATATTTTTTCTATTTGACAAAATATTTTTGACTTTTTTGTTGTAGAACTTTTTTAATCTCAAATTGTTTTTTTTTCTATTAATAAAAATAAAAAATATTTTGTAAAAATATAATTGAATTTGTTAACTTTAACAATAATATATAAAATATCGAAAATACTTTGACGTTCTTAAGTAAATCGAGTTTGTAATTGATTGATTTTTTAGTTTTTTTAATAAAAAACAATTCGACTTTAATATAGTTTAATTTCTTGTTTAATTTTTTTGTTCTAAGATTTTTTGTAAAAAAATATATTTTATTTCTTTTTTTTAGCTGAAATATTGTTTTTTGTTTTTTATTTTAATATTTGATCGATCTTTCTTATATTTTTGAGATATTGTTATATATTTTTTTAAATATTGCTATTTTCTCGATAGCTAATTGCGCAAACAAATATATATATTTTTTTTTTAAAAAATTTAATTTCTTGCTATAATTGACAAAAAATAAAGTTATTTTAGTAATATTCGAAATCTTTGTATTAAATGTTAGTTGTACTATAGATAAAAGTAATATTTAATTGTTGTAAATATTGTTAATATAGTATTTCAAATACTATTTAAAACTCTAATTTGTTTTTTTTGTTTAATTATCTATAATTGAATAATAGATAATAGATATTTGAAGTCTTGTATCTAATATTAAAAGAAATGTCTTTTAATAGTTAGATATAAAGAACTTGTCTTTGTTACTAATTAGTTTCTTAAATATATTGTAATATTGTATAAGTCGATTTAATATAATATATTTTAGTTGTTTTGCAATAAATTTCTCTTTATATATAATAATATATAAGTATTTGATAAACTTATCAACTATTATTAGTATTAAATTATATCTATTTTCAATTGCTAAATTTGTCGATTTCGTTAACTTAATAATAAAGTTTATTATAATTTTATTCTATAACAATTTAGATAGTTTCTAATATTGGATTTTGTTATAGCTTGCGTACGTATTATATTTGTTTTGCTAATAGCTAAAATATTGTTTAATATATATTTCAACAATTTGTCTTATTTGTAAAAATTAACAATACTAATATAAAAACTAAAGAATTTTTGTTACTTTTAAATACTTTTGCAATAATTTGTTATAATACTTTTTTATATATTTGTTAATTTTGTTAATAAATATTTGAAGTTTTTCTTTTTCTATTGAAAACTCTTCTATATTATCTCGAAGTATTTGTAGTATAATATTTAATTTATATTTGTTTGCTAATAGTAATCTATTTTTATTAATTTTAAATATATTGTAGTTAAACAATTTTTTTGTTTCTATATAATTATTTCTTCTATTAAATATATTTGTTCTACTATTATCTTAATCTAAAATATATTATATTTTAAACTTGTATTATTCTAATTTTTTTAATTATTGTACTTGTTTTTTGTTTAGTTGCTTAGTAGTAGTAAAGTATACAAAATTCTTGTAATTTGTAAAAATTGTAAATTTTAATAATTTTTCTATATATACTCTTTATAATTTCAAAAAGACTACTATAGCAAGTAGTTTTTTATTATAGATATTATAGTTTTGTTCGATTAACAAGAGTTTTCTCGAGAAATATATTATTAAATACTATATATTTTTATACTTTTAATTAAAATATATATTAATAGCTAGATCTAATATATCGATTTTAATTCTACTTAATAACTATAAATTGTATATTTTTAGTATTGATTTTTTCAAATATTCTAGTTTAAGATTCTAAAATAATTTCTTTTTTATAAATTTCTATAATTATAGCGTATTTTTCTTTGTAAGATTTGTCAATAATATTGTATTTGTTAAGTAGTTCTTAATAAACTTCTTGTTGTAGTTTATAAAATTTAGAAAAAATTGTATTTTTTTAATATTTGTTAATAGTTTTTATTTTTTAATTGCTTGTAATTTCTCGAAATCTATATATATTTTATATTGTTTAACAACAAATTCGAGAAAATTAATTTTTTTTTAATAAAATTTGTATTTCTCTAACTTGAAATATAAATTTTTTATATTTAGATATTTCAATACTTTGAAAATATAACTAATATGCTTTTTTAAGATTTTTGAGTAAATTATAATATTGTTTAAGTATGCTATAACAAATCGATTCAAATATTGTTGTAATATATTATTAATTATTTTCTAATATATTGTTGAAACGTTTGTAAGTTTAAACAACATTACTATATATTTGTATAATCTATATTGTATATAGAAAATTGTTTTTTACTCTTTCTCTATTTTTATTCTAATTTAATTATATATTTTTTGTAAATTTAATTTGATAAAATATTTTGTTTCAAATAGTCGATTTTAAAGCTCGCTAATATTAAATAGTAAGTATTGATTTTTAATTATAATATTATTTAGCTTCTAGTAATCGATATATAGATAAAGAATTTTATTTTTTTTTAATACAAAGAGAATCGAATATTCTATCTATAATTAAAATTTTCTAATAAATTTTTATTTTTTATTTTTTGCTAGATATTCGCGAAGTACTTCGAACTTTTTCTTGAATAAAATATATATAAATTTAAATATAGATTGCTTGTTTAATTTAAATTTGATTTTATAATTTTACAATTAATATTTAGAGAGAGTCTTTGTTGTTTTCTTTTCTTAAAATAGATACTTTTAACTATTATATATTTGTAATATATACTTTAGCAATTTCTTTGCTATATTAAATAGTTTAAGACTTTTAGAAAATTTGTAATTTTTTTTATTTATTTTAATTTTGTAGTTTAACTAATTTCTATTAGTATTTGTCGAGTCGAACTCTATTAGATTGTTCTTTTACAAAAATACAAACTTGCTATTTGCAATCGATTTTCAACTTAATCTTTTATCTATTATCGAACGTTATTAATACGTAGATTAAATATAAATTATATAATTATATTGCATAAATTTGAATACTTGTATATTTTAGTCGACTTCTAAATTGTATTGCTTTAATTAAAATATTTCTAAAACAATATTATAAATAGCTATTTTTACTATATTAAAGATTAGTTTCTTGTAATATTGTTAAATAACTATTAATAATAATTTTGTTTCTTTATTTACTTTTCTATTCTTGTCGAATAATAGATTTTTATCTACAACTACTAGATTGTATATATTAGACTTCTTTTAAGTAGAATATTTTTCTCTTTTAACAAGAGTTTTAGTTATAAAATTATCTATTGTATTAAAATCGATTATTGCAATAAATTAATAGTTATTAATCTTAACTAATATAATAAAATATCGTATATATATTGTTAAATTTAGTTGTTGTTGTTAAATTAATATATTGTATTTCTTTGATATACTTTTTATTAAAAAATTTGAACTTTTTTTTGTTTTTGTATTGCAATTTCTGTTTTAAGTATTTGTTTATACTAAGTTTTTTTTTGTTGTTATTTAAAAATAAATAATTTTCTAGAAAATTATTTAGATTCTTCTTTGTTTTCTAGATAAATTTAGTATAAGTTGTTATAGTATTTTGTTTAATTAAGTATTGTATATTTTTTTGCTTTCTTTATCTTTTTTTGTAATAGACTTATATTGCTTAGTTGTTGTTCGATTTTATTAAAAATATCTTTTTTTATAGTAATATTGCTTTCTAGCGCTTTCTTATATTTATTTACAATTTAATTTATCTCTTTTTCTCTTAATAAACTAGTTAAAATATTAAGATAATTCGTAATATTATCTAGATATTTGTAAAAAAAAATTTAGTTATACTTGTTGTTTGAGTTTGTTGTTGAATAAAAGTATAATATTCTTAATTGTTTTGCTCTTATAGTTTTATTAAGTATTTAATTGATTTTTTGTATAAATGTAGATATTTTGTCTAATAATATTCTATCTAGAATTTTCTATAACTAATTTGAATTTTCTATTAGATAGTAGTTGTTGTTCGATTTAGTTTTAAAAATATCTATTTCTATATCAATTTGCTTTCTAATATTGTTTTAACTATCGAATATCTCTTTTAATATAATATTAATCTATTAACAATTTATTAAGTTCTATAATTGGCAATTTCTTGCAAAGTAGTTTGATTTGTTATATAAATAGTATATTTTTTGAAATTTGTTATTTTGCTTTTCTCTAGAATTCTTTCTTTTATATTGTTGAGTAGAATTTAATTCTATAAATACAAATTTACAATAATCGAAATTATTGTATTTCTAATTAGAACAAGATTTTTTCTGCTAATATTTAATTGTTGATTCGAAAAAGATTTTTGCTTTTTCTCGAAATTAATTATATCTTTTTTCTATAGTTTTTTTATATAGCTTGTTGTTAAAATCGATAGCTATTTTGATAAAATCAAATATATTGTTGAGAGTTCTTCTATTATATATAATTTTGTTTTTTAGATTGTTTTTAAAATCTTGTCAAAATATTGTTATAAATACAATATTGTTCTATTTAATTAGATTGATATATTTTTAAAATCTAACTATATAGTTTGTTGCAAAAATTTGTTAAGTTAAATACTAAACTATTTTTTTTACAATTTGTTTTTTATTAAATATTTTAAAGATTCTTCGAAGCTCTCTTTTGAAGTTGTCGAAATTTGTAAATATTATATAAAAAAATTTGTTATAGTTCTTTAAATACTTTTGTAAATTTGATTTGAATTAATATTAAACTCTTTTTTTAAGAAATATTAATGCAAAAATTGTTTTCTAATTTGCTAAAATAGAATAAAAAATAAAATAGATATTTATTTGTATAAATTAGTTTTTTAGATCGATATAGTCTTTATAATAGATATTGAATTTGTTAATTCTAATTTTGTTGTTTTCTATAATCGATAGTTAATATAATATTAATAAGTTAGTACTCGAAATAAAAATATATTAATCTAATATAGATATTTTTAGAATATTCAAAATATTATATTGCTATTTAGACAACTAGAGTATCAAAATAAATTAATACTATTGAAAAAATTTGTAGATATCTTTAGACAATGCAAACAATTATTTGATAACAAGAGTTTGCAGCTTGTATTAATAATAGAAAGTAACTTAATAGATAAGTTGAATACAATCTATAAAAGAGTTGTATTCTAGAAAATCTATATACTATAAAATTGTTTCTGCTCTTTTGACTTTTTTGATAGAGCTATAGAGCAATATTATTTTTGCTTTTCTAAAAGAGCAAAAAGAGCAATCTCTTCTTGCTCTTCTAATAGAGCTAATAGAGTATATACGAATATCTATGCTTGGTTCTACTCTTCTGCGTATTCTATATATTGCTAGACTTGTAACATGCTATTGCTAAAATCTTACAACAATAGTTAACAACTCTTAATTATATATTTTATAGCAAGTTTTAATAGAAATTATTTTTCTAAAATAGAATATAATAGAGTATTATATTGTCTAATTGTTGCTCTGCGTGCAAAGTATAAGTTAAGAAAAAATAGTTGCAATAACAAATTTCAATATATCGATTTCAATTATAATTCGATTTTTAAGATTGAAATATATTAATATAAAGACAATAATAAAGATATTAATAAGAGTTCGAAATACAATTAGAGCAAAAACATTAAATAGAAACAATTTATTTTGTTTATTTTGTTTGCTATTTTTAAGCAACTTAATTAAGAATTTGATTATTTTTGCAAAGTATTTAATAAAGCGTCGATAAAAATTTGCGAATTTTAGAAATACTTGCAATTTTTGCAATATAGTAGATTAAGATTACGTGCAAATTAACTTTATTTATAATATATTTATAGTAATGTTTTTGCTACTAATAATATAGCTTAAAAACTTAATACTCTATATTAGAAAAGTATATTTAAAAAGTTTTGTATATAGTTTAAACTATCTTAGTTAATTAAGTATTTGTTAAACGTAATTTCAATACTTTTTGCAAGTTTTAAAGTAAATTAAAATATTGTTTAGATAGATAACGCAAATATAATTTATTAAATTTTGCAATATTTTGTTAATTAGAGTTTGAAAAGTAACAAAAATATTAAATAAGTTAAAAAGTATAATTATATACTTAAAAAAATTATAGTATATACAAAATACAATCTTCTATTTATCTTTCTTTTATATATAGATACAATAGTATATATTCTTAAGATCGAGTTTAATAAAATAGTATATATCTATTAGTTAATTTAGCGTTTTCTTAATAAAAAATAGTAAATATCTATTCTTAATAATTATTAAATTTAGTTTTTAATAATTTATATAGAATCGAAGAGTACTATTTTTTTTAAAAACAAACAATATTAAAACACTTATACAATTTGTAAATTTGCAAATATATTTTAATACTTAATTTTTAAGCAAGTAATCTTAAAATACAACAAGTTTTTTTTCGAACAATTGTTACGCTGCTACTTCCTAAGAGATCTTAGAGAATATCAGAGAGAATTGTACTTTTGAAGAGATCTGTAGACGTCTTCAGATAATGCAAGCAATTACTTGATAACAAAAGTTGCAGCTAAATATAGCAATAACAATAAGTAAGAACTTATTTTGAGTTAAATACAATTTATAAAGAAGTTGTGTTCGAAAACTATATATTTTTCTATTATCGGATATTCAAAATATTCAAAATAATCAAAATTTTGATTATCTTGATTATCTTGATCAGAATTCAAGATATTCAAAAATTAAATTATTTTAATTATTTTGATTCTGTCGACAGATCTTTTTTTTCTGATTATTTTTGTAAAAAACAATATACAACAACTAGTATATATCAGCACGCGACTCGTAATACTATTTTCTTTTTTCAAAAATTCTTGTTCCGAAATTATTTATTTTTTCTTTATTATATTAACAAAGCTGACTACTAAACAATATTGCAATTCGATTGTTGATTGTTGCTATAGATACGTTTCTATCTTAATATATTTTTGTCAAGCTTGTGTATTGTTTGGCGTGCTCTGTCGAGTAAATAGAGAATATCTCAAGTATAAAAAATGTTATCGAAAGAATCGGAAATATAATTTGGTTTCTAACTATCAAAAAATAGATAAAATTATAAAAAAGACTGAAAAACTGAATAATAAAATAACTGAGTTGCGTCTAAGAATTGCGCATAAAATAAAACAAAAAAAATACTGATTTTGTTGTCTGAAAAATATAAATAATATCGAGTCGAAAAATATTCTGAAAATTGAGAAAAACAAAAAAGAGATTAAAAATACTGAAAAGATATTCGAAATTCTATTCGATACAAATATTAATTTATTTTTGTTTATTTTTTTGTCTTCTGATACTCTGTCTTCTCTTATAAGTAACTTTGTTGCTGACAAAATCGTTGCAGTATATTAGAACAGTTCTTCAGATTCTTGAGTAACTTTTATATATTTTCAGAAATAGAATATTCTTTTTATTTGATAAAATATTTCTAATTTTTTTGTTGTAGAATTTTCTCAATCTCAAACTGTTTCTTTTTCTGTAAATAGAAATAAAAGATATTCTGTAAAAATATAATTGAGTTTGCTGATTTTAACAATAAAATATAGAATACTGAAAATATTCTGATATTTTTAAATAAATCGAGTTTGTAGTTAACTGATTTTTTAGTCTTTTTAACAAAAAACAATTCGATTTTAATATAGTTTAATTTCTTGTTTAATTTTCTTGTTCTAAAATTTTTTGTAAAAAAATATACTTTATCTCTCTCTTTTAGCTGAGATGCCGTTTTTCGTTTTTTATTTTAATATTTGATCGACTTTTTCTGCATCTTTAAAATATTGTTGTATATTTTTTTCAGTATTGCTATTTTTTCGATAGCTGACTGCGCAGACAGATATATACGCTTTTTTTCAAAAAAATTCGATTTTTTGCTATAGTTAACAAAAAATAAAGTTATTTTAGTAGTATCCGAAATCTTTGTATTAAATACCAGTTGTACTATAGATAGAAGTAATATTTAATTGCTATAAATATTGTTAATATAGTATTTCAGATACTATTTAAAATTCTGATTTGTTTTTTCTGTCTGACTATCTGTAATCGAATAGTAGACAGTAGATATTCGAAATTTTGTATCTAATATTAAAAAAAGAGTTTTTCAATAATTAGATATAAAGAGCTTGTCTCTGTTACTGATTAGTTTTTTAAATATATTGTAATACTGTATAAATCGATTTAATATAATATATTTCAGTTGTTCTGCAGTAAACTTCTCTTTGCATGCGATAATATATAAGTATTTGATAAATTTATTAACTATTATCAGTATCGAATTATATCTGTCTTCAGTTGCTGAATTTGTCGACTTCGACAACTTGATAATAAAATCTATTGTAATTTTATTTTATAGCGATTCAGATAGTTTCTGATATTGAATTTTATTATAGTTTGCGTGCGTACTATATTTGTTCTGCTAACAGCTAAAATATTATTTAATATATATCTCGACAGCTTGTTTTATCTGTAAAAACTGACAATACTAATATAAAAATTGAAAAGTTTTTGTTATTTCTGAATACTTTTGCAGTAATTTGTTATAATATTTTTTTATATATTTGTCAATCTTGTCGATAGATATCTGGAGTTTTTCTTTCTTTATTAAAAATTTTTCTGTATTATCTCAAAATATTTGTAGTATAGTATTCAGCTTGTGCTTGTTTGCTGATAGTAATTTGTTTTTGTTAATTTTGAGTATACTGTAATTAAACAATTTCTTTATTTTTATATAATTATTTTTTCTGCTAAATATATCTGCTCTGTTATTATCTTTGTCTGAAATATATTGTATTCTGAATTTGTACTGTTTAAATCTTTCTGACTATTGTATTTGTTTTCTGTTAAACTGCTTAATAGTAGTAAAGTGCACAAGATTTTTGTAATCTGTAAAAATTGTAAATTCTGATAATTTTTCTATATATACTCTTTATAACTTCAAGAAGACTACTATAGCAAGTAGTTTTTTATTATAAATATTATAGTTTTGTTCGACTAACAAAATTTTTCTCAAAAAATATATTATTAAATACTATATATTTTTATATTTCTGACTGAAATATATATCGATAGCTAAATCTGATATATCGGTTTCAATTCTGTTTAATAATTGCGAATTGTATATTTTTAATACTGATTTTTTCAAATATTCTAGTTTAAGATTCTGAAATAATTTCTCTTTTGCAGATTTCTATAACTATAGTATATTTTTTTTTGTAAAATTTGTCAGTAATATTGTGTTTGCTAAATAGTTTTTAATAAACTTCTTGTTGTAGTTTATAAAATCTAGAAAAAATTGTATTTTTTTAATATTTATTAATAATTTCTATTTTCTGACTGTTTGTAGCTTCTCGGAATCTATATATATTTTATATTGTTTAACAACAAATTCGAGAAAATTAATTTTTTTTTAATAGAATTTGTATTTCTCTGACTTAAAATATAAGTTTCTTATATTCAGATATTCCAATACTTTGAAAATATAACTAATATACTTTTTCAAGATTTTTAAGTAAATTATAATATTGTTCAAATATGCTATAACAAATCGATTCAGATATTGTTGTAATATATTATTAATTATTTTCTGATATATTGCCGAAACATTTGTAAATTCGAATAATATTACTGTATATTTGTATAATCTATACTGTATACAAAAAACTGTTTTTTACTTTTTCTCTGTTTTTATTCTAATCTGATTATACATTTCTTGTAAATTCAGTTTAATAAAATATTTTGTTTCAAATAATCGATTCTGAAGCTCGCTGATATTAAATAGTAGATATCGATTCTTAATTGTAATATTATTTAGTTTCCGATAATCAATATATAGATAGAGAGTTTTATTTTTTTTTAATACAAAAAAAATCGGATATTCTGTCTATAATTAAAATTTTTTAATAAATTTTTTTTTTTGTTTTCTGTTAGATATCTGCAAAGTATTTTAAGTTTTTTCTCGAATAGAATATATATAAATTTAAATATAGACTGCTTGTCTGATTCAAATCTGATTTTGTAATTTTACAATTGATATTTAGAGAGAGTTTCTGCTGTTTTCTCTTCTTAAAATAGATATTTTCAACTGTTGTATATTTATAATATATGTTTTAGCGATTTCTTTGCTGTATCAGATAGTTCAAAACTTTCAGAAAATTTGTAATTTTCTTTATTTATTTTAATTTTGTAATTTAATTGATTTCTGTCAGTATCTGTCGAGTCGGACTCTATTAGATTGTTTTTTTGCAAAAATACAAGTTTGCTGTTTGCAGTCGATTTTCGATTTGTTCTTTTATCTACTATCGAATACTGTTAATATATAGATTAAATATAAATTATATAATTATATTGTATAAATCTGAATACTTTTGTATTTCAGTCGATTTCTGAATTATACTGCTTTAATCAAGACATTTCTAGAACAATATTGTAAATAATTATTTTTACTATATTAAAAATTAGTTTTTTGTAATATTGCTGAATAGCTATCGATAGTAGTTTTGTTTCTCTATTTATTTTTCTATTTCTGTCGAATAATAAGTTTCTATCTACAACTATTAGATTGTATATATCAGACTTCTTTTGAGTAGAATATTTTTTTCTTTTAACAAAAATTCTGACTATAAAATTATCTGTTGTATCAGAATCGACTATTGCAATAAATCGACAGCTATTAATTTTAACTGATATAATAAAATATTGTGTATATACTGTTAAATTTAGTTGCTGCTGTTAAACTAATATATTGTATTTCTCTGATATATTTTTTATCAAAAAATTTGAACTTTTCTCTGTTTTTGTACTATAATTTCTGTTTTAAATATCTGTTTGCGCTGAGCTTCTTTCTGCTGTTGTTTGAAAATAGATAATTTTCTAGAGAATTATTCAGATTTTTTTTTGTTTTCTAGATAAGTTCAGTATAAATTGTTATAGTATTTGATTTAATTAAGTATTATATATCTTTTGACTTTCTCTATCTTTTCTCTGAATAGATTTATACTGCTCAGTTGTTGTTCGATTTTATCGAAAATTTCTTTTTTGATAGTAGTGTCGCTTTCTAGCGCTTTCTTGCATTTATTTACAGTTTGATTAATCTATTGTTTCTTCGATAAACTAACTAAAGTCTCGAGATATTTTGTAATATTGTCTAGATATTTGTAAAAAAAAATTCAACTATATTTATTGTCTGAGTCTGTTGCTGAATAAAAATATAGTATTTTTAATTGTTTCGCTTTTATAGTCTTATTAAATATTTGATTAATTTTCTGTATAGATACAGATATTTTATCTGATAATATTCTATTTAGAATTTTTTGTAACTGATCTGGATTTTCTATCAGATAATAATTGTTGTTCGATTCAGTCTCGAAAATATCTGTTTCTGTATCAATTTGTTTTCTGATATTGTTCTGACTGTCGGATATCTCTTTTAATATAGTATTAATTTGTCGGCAGTTTATCAAATTCTGTAATCAACAATCTCTTGCAAAGTAGTCCGGTTTGTTATATAAATAGCACGTTTTCTGAGATTTGTTATTTTGCTTTTCTCTAGAGTTCTTTTTTTTATATTGCTAAGTAAAATTCAGTTTTATAAATACAAATTTACAATAGTCGGAATTACTGTATTTCTGATTAGAACAAGATTTTTTCTGCTAATATTTAATTACTAATTCAAAAAAGATTTCTGTTTTTTCTCGGAATTGATTGTATTTTTTTTATAGCTTTTTTATACAATTTGTTGTCGAGATCGATAGCTACTTTGATAAAATCAAATATATTGCTGAGAATTCTTCTATTATATATAATTTTGTTTTTTAGATTGTTCTTGAGATCTTGTCGAAATATTGTTATAAATACAATATTATTTTACTCGATTAGATTGATATATTTCTGAAATCTAGCTGTATAGTTTGCTGCAGAGATTTGTTAAATTAGATACTGAATTATTTTTTTTGTAATTTGTTTTTTATTGAATATTTCAAAGATTTTTCGAAGCTCTCTTTTGAAATTGTCAAAATTCGTAAATATTGTATAGAGATTTTTGTTATAATTCTCTAGATACTTTTGTAAATTTGATTTGAGTCAGTATTAAATTCTCTTTCTGAGAAATATTGATACAAAAATTGTCTTTTGATTTGCTGAAACAGAATAGAAAATAAAATAGATATCTATTTGTATAAATCAGTTTTTCAGATCAGTACAGTCTCTATAATAGATATCGAATTTATTGATTCTGATCTTGTTGTTTTCTATAATCGATAGTTGACGTAGTGCTGATAAACTAGTGCTCGGAATAGAAGCGCGTTGATCTGATACAGATATTTTTAGAATATTCAAAATGTTACACTGATACTTTCTACAAAGATATCAGAGTAGATTGTACTTTTGGAGAAATCTGTAGATATCTTCAGACAATACAAGCAATTACTTGATAACAAGAATTGTAGCTAGATGTAGCGATAACAATAAGTAAGAACTTATCTTGAGTTGAACACAATTTATAAAAGAGTTGTGTTCGAAAGTTATATATTTTTCTATTATCAGATATTCAAGATGTTCAAAATAGTTAAAATCTTGATTATCTTGATTATCTTGATCAGAATTCAAGATATTCAAGAGTTAAGCTATCTTGATTATCTTGATTCTGTCGACAGATCTTCTCTTTCTGATTACTTTTGTAAAGAGCAATGCGCGGCGGCTAGTATATATCAGCACGCGGCTTGTAACAACAATATATATAGAAACTTAAACAACAACTTTGTATTAAATTGTAGATTTATAATATAATTATTTTTGTTATATTCTAAAAGTAGAAAAATATTAATTTCGAAAAAACAATTTTTGTACAATAAAATCTCTATCGAGATTTGAGAAATTAAGAAAAAGATTGCTTTTGCAATAATACTAATACTATTTATTACAAATATATAGACTAAAGCGTTCTTTATATACAATAGAAAATTTTCGAAAAAATCTATTATAATTTTGTTTTCTATTATTTAATATTTTTATATAAGAGTTTGTTAATTAATATACAAGTTTGTTTTTATTATTTATAATAACTCGACAATTATATTCTAAACAATTTTCGAGAAAAAATAAAAAATTTAATACAATATATATTTTTTGTTGTTGCTATCGCAAATTCTAATATTTATATTGTAGAATTCTAGAAATTGTATCTTAATCTTATAAAAAATCTCGATTTTAACAAATAAGAAATTTGTATTCTCTAGACGCTATATCTTTATCTATTGTTTAAAAATACAATTAATATATACTTCTTTATTTAAAAGCATTACTCTTTTGTAGTATTTGTCTAATATATATATAAATAGTTTTGTTAAAATTGTATTAATTTTTGCTTTGTAACTTGCAACAACAACAATAATTATTACAAATTTCTCTAGTTTTTTAAATTGTCAAAAATCTTGCTAATATATCGAAACAATAATGTCTTTTGTATAATGCGCAATACATTCGATTTCGCAACAACTATTATATTAACTTGCAAATTTTTCTTTTTAAAAAAAGAACAATTAAAAGAGATATATTTTTGCTAATTACAATTATAATATATACAAATTTTATTTATATAATTATTGCTACTTGCGCTGTTTTGTAGAAGAAATATAGTAGTATTTTTATATCGATTTTGTTAAGAAAAATTGCAAAAGTCTAATTTAGAGATTGTCTTGTTTAATTCTTGTTTAGAACAATTATCTCTTAAAATAGAGCAAAATTTATAATTTAATTTTTAAGATCAATTTTTATAATTATCTTGCAAGATAGTAGCGTCTTTTACGCGTACAATTAGCGCAATAAGCGCGTTTCTTGTTATAGAAAAATTAGAAACAACAATAACTCTTTTATAAGTCTTATTTTTTAATTTATTTAAAAGTATATTTTGTTTCTAAAATTTAATAAAGAATTCTAAATTTGTTTTTAAATTTTTTAAATAGACAACAAAGTTGTTTATACTTTATATAAGATTTTGCTTAATATAACTATACTTAGTTGCAATAGTTAGTCGACAATTCTTAAATAATTCTATAAAATTTATTAGATACTATAAGAATTATTTGAATATTTAAATATTTAGAATAATAGAATTTGTTTTTTTGTAGTTGTTCTATTGCGTTGTCGAACTATTATATAGAAAGAATTAATATTAGCAAATTTTATAGCTTTTAATAGAAAAAAATTTTGAGCTAAATTTAAATATAATCTTTGTACTTCTAATTTAATTCTTTTATTTTTTAAAGTTTTTTTTGTAGTAATTATCTAGATAGAACAATCTTAGATCAAGTATCGATTTTTGCTTTTTTAAAAATAGTTTATTGTTTTTCAAAGTATTGTTCTTCGAAAATACTGCACAATATTGTTGCGTAAACAACGCACTTATTTTGTTATCTTATAATAAGATTTAAAGTTTTTGATTTTCTTTTAGAAAAAATTAATATTTATATTTGACAACAAGTTGTTTCGACTTTTTTTTTTCTTTTTTAGAAGAGTTTTGTAGTTAATTTTAAAATTGTCGAGAATAGAATTTGCATTTGTTTTAAGTTTATTTTTGATCAAAAATTTGTTATCGAAATTGTTATATTTTTTGTTTAATAATTTTTAAAAATTAATAATTACAAAGAATTTTCTAATTATAGTTGTATTGCTTTCTGCAATAGTCGACTTTATTGCAAATTTGCTCTTATTAAAACAAATTGATTTTTTAAATTTTTAATTTGATATTTTAATAGACAATTGTTTTTAGAAGATTAGACAATTTATTATTGTAAAATTATATAATTGTATAATAGAAATAGCGCTATTAAGATGCATGTTGTGCGTATAAAAAGCAAAATAAAAAGATAGATCTAAAATTATAAGAGAAATAAATTGTAAAAATTCAGAAAGAAATTCTCGAAAAAAAAACTTTTTATTGCTAAAACAAAGTCTAAACGCTATCTTAATATATAACGTAATTCGATTACGAGTTACGACAGAGTTTGGAATATTATAGTTATAATATTACAAAGACAAAATTAAATATTAAAGTACTATCTTTGCTACTATTGCAATTATTGACAAAACAATTAAGAATTTCTCTTATTAATAACTTAGTATATATATAATAATATTGTTTATTTATTTTTGAATATATTGTTTTTTAAGATTGTATTTAAATATTATTTGAATTTCGATTTTAATTAAAATAATAAAAAATATTTTAATATTTTTGTTGTTTAGAAGTGTATATAAATCTTGTAAAATAAATGCAATTGCATAAAAGAACAATTAAGAGATATACAAAAAATACAAGCAAAATATTATAATAAAAAAATTAAGTCTTAATATTATAAAGTAGAAAACAAAATTATATTCTCTATTAAAAATCTTAAGAATATTCGACTTAAAAAAAACTTTTTTACAAATATATAAGATTATTTTCTATTATAAATGTTGTTAAAACGCAAATATATCGATTGCAACTTTTAAATAATTAACAAATTTATTTAATTTTCTATATCTTATTTTTTAAATTCTATTATTAGAATTTTAATATTGTTAAGTTAACGCAAATAATACTAATAAATAAAGACAAAAAGTAAAAAATAAAGAAAATTCTAAACAAAAAAAAGAGATAAAAAAAACTCTACTATTTTATTTAATAAAAAGAATTTTTTTTCTACAAAAACAATTAAATATTAAAGTAATTTTTAATCTATACAAATACAATACTAAAACAATTTTACAAGCAATAGCAAGTTGTTGTTTTTGCTCTTAAAATAAGAAAGTTATATCTTTAAGTAAATTAAAACAATTTAGCAAAACAAGATTAATACAATTTAATTAACAATATTGCGCAAGCAAAGCAAGATCTCTACTATTGTTAAAATATATAAAAAGTTAAATAAAAATCGCAATTTTTTAAATTTGATTATAATAATATAAAGAATAATATATTTTTGTTATCTAATTTTATGTCTTTTCTAAATAGATTTTTTAGTCTAAATAATCTTTTAGTAAACGCACAATAAGTTTTAATTGCATTTATTATCTAAATTAACTTAATTATATTTAATAACAAAATTCTTTTTTAACTCTCTTTTCTAATTGTTATATATATTAATTTTTAATTTATTTTTTATTGTTGTTGTTTGTGCGCAATAATACAATAATTGCAAGTATATTTTTAAGTTTTTGTAATTATAATAAAAAGTATATTTATACAATTAGCAACAATCTTTATTTTGTAAACAAATATATCTTTAAGAATTTAATCAAAGTATTTAACTTAATTTTTGAAAAAACAAGATTATATATATTGTTAACAATAATATTAATATATAAGAGAAGCTTTTGTTTAAATATTTATATTGCTCTTTTTTAAAAAGATCTAATTAGTGTAATTTTTAGCTAAAAACAAGACAAATAATACTATTTTTAGCAAATTTTTTCTTAGATTATATCTAATATATTATTTAGATATTAATATTAATTAATATAAACTTCTTTTTTTTTAAAGAATTAAAGTTGTTTTTCTTTAAAAGAAGTTTCGATAAATATGTTTAATAACATATTATATTTAGTATTTTTTGTTAGATATTATATAAATGTGCTAGAATAATCTTTATGCTATTTAATTAATTTGTTAAAGATAACAACTTTTTGTTGTTATATTTTTATTTATTAATAAAGCGCAAAACAAGTCTAATTTTAGCAAAAAGATTAAACAACTTAAAGTTGCTATCTTTAGTTAAAATTTATTGTGCAAATATTAATAAATTAACAACTTTCTTGCGAAAGCAACAAAAGATTTTAAGATACTAATATATTAGTTTTTAATATAATTGTATAAACTAAATTTATAGAGCAACAAACAATAGTATAACAAATATAGCGCAAGTCTTTTTTCTTTATATATTGTACAATACGTTAATATAGAAAAAGAATTGCAAAAAAAGTTTTGTTTACTATTGTTTTTTTATTATTTTACAAATAGTATAAATATTGCAAACAACAAAAAAATACAAAAAAAACAATATTAAAAATGCAAACAAAAAGATTGTTAACTTTCTTTAAAAATTGCTATTAACGTTAATTTTAGCAAAACTTTACAACAATTTTGCTATTTGTATTTACGTTAATAATATTGCGCTTTATTAAATATTAGTTAATATTATTAAAAGTTCGCGTTATTTCTAAAATTTATGCAAAATATTAAAAAAATTTATTGTTTTTGTTGTTGCAACTACAAGTATACTCTATTAGTATTATATATATTAAAAAAAAATTGCAAAAAAATTATTACAAAGCTATTTTAAATATATTATAATAATAAAAAGAGTACAATATTTTAATAAATAAATATTATTATTGCGTCTAATATTGCGCTAATTTAATTTGACTCAAACGCGCAAATCGAGATAATTTATAAAACAAAGAAATTTTTACTACGAAATTACAAGTTAATATTGCGCAAGAAACAAAACGCTTAGTAGAGAGCATTGTATATAATATCTTAATTTTAGCTAATTTAAAATTGTAATATAATTTAATTGTAATCTCTAAGAATAAACTATTATTGTATAATAAGTAAAAAGCTCTTCTTGAGTCTTTAATTTATAATCGAAAAGTACTTATAAAAGTCTTGTTCAATTACAAGATTGCTATTTAATAATATATAAGAAGAGTATTTTTGTCGCTATTGCAACAATTTCTTGCTCGTAATATATAAGAAATATAAAGAACAATACAAGAAAAATCTATTTATATATTTTTATTAACAAACAAATTAATAATAAACGCAAAACGTAATTGCAATTATTGCGTATTCGCAACATATAACAATTAGCAAATATAATACTAATTTTAGGAATTAAAATTCTAAAGAGAGAGATAATTGTAATATTATAATTATAATATTCTAAACTTTGTTATAATTTGTAGTCGAATTATATTATACGTCAAGACAATGCTCAAATCTTGTCTTGACAATAAAGAGTTTTTTTTTCAAGAATTCTTTTCTAAATTTTTACAATTTATTTCTTCTATAATTGTAGATCTATCTTTCTATTTCGCTCTTTACACGCATAGCGTGCGTCTTGATAGCGCCACTTCTATTACACGATCGTGTAATCTTATAGTCTCGAACAATTAGAGCGAAAAAGCAAGAGAATTATACAATAAGTAATTATCAAAACAATAAGAACGTTAAGATGCGAGACACTCTATTGTTAGATATATTTTCTCTATCGCAATAAATTCTATAGATTTAAAAGTTTGCTATCGTTAAGACTAAGAGTTGTTTGCAAGAAGCACAAAATTGTTTGTAGACAAAAGCAACATTATTGCAATCGACAATCTTATAGCGATAGTGTTAACAAAGATTTGAAATCTTTATTTAACGCAAATTCTTTGACTTTGAGTTAATCTCGAATCTACTCTCTTGTAAGGATATATGCAGTAAGCAGTGGTGGTGGTGATAATAGTTGAATTAGGGAGCAAACTATGTGCCCCGGAGCAGGATATCTATATGCGCCTGCCAAGACTCTAATCCTATATAGATCCTAGGCTGCATATCTCTGGGAGAATCCTGTAACAATCTGTCATCGTTTTAAGAAAATAAGCTATGCTCTCATGGCAAAAACATACATAATAAGAAACCTGAGAAAACGCGTTCTTTTTGGTGGCCAGACGCGTTCCATCTCTGCGAAATCCCCAGAAACAAATTCAGAGATAAACTTGAAACATATCTTTTCGGATGCTCAGAATTCGACCCGTCTGAACATCTCAAATTTGTCTAATTTTCGTCTCTAGAATCTCCGACATATCTCTTTTTCTGATTATTCTGTCTTAGCTTTTCTTCGATATAAAATTCATAGCCTTCAGGCTCAACGTCGGTCAGATAGATCTGGAATTTGTTACCGTTGATTGAAAATCGTGTAGAAGGGCCGTTTGCCTTTTGATTTTGCTGCGACGACGACGTATGTCGATTGTAGAACGATTGATGCTGCAAAGAACGATTGTAGAATTGCCAATTATAGACTTGCTATTGAAAGTTTTGCGACGACGATGCAACACAATAGAAGTCTGCCATTTTTTGCCAGATAGACGTACAACTATCTATTTATTCAAGAAAGCTCTTAAGCTTTGTATAAGACGTAGATTTTGAAAGATTGCAACGCAATTGCACATAAAATCGATTCTAGATTAAGATAAACTAATTGTGCGTAGATATAATGTTGATTGTCTTTGCTAAATACAGTATTTGCAGTATTTACACTCGCGAAGACGTATGCTTAATAGTGGCAAAAGTGTAGAAGGACGACGTCAATTGTGTCAAAGCTATAGATATCCGCATTTTGAATCTATTGATTAGAAGATAATATCAATTGTCGATAAAGACAACCAAGCGTAGATTTATGCGTATAAGATCGAGCAACTCTATAGAGTATTATATTAGAACAGAGTTACGCAAACAAGCGACAATAATGTTCTTAACAATCTTGTTGCTATATAGTATAGTCAAATTCTTTAGTCTATCGACAAAGATATAGACGTCGCGATAGAAGACATGCTTGCCAGCGTTTATTACGACAACAGTAAAGATTGCTTCTTGCTCTAATAGATATTTAGGATCGAAGAATTCTACGTCTTCTGCACGTATATTACGCTGCTATCTAGACAACTAGAGTATCAAGATAGATTGATACTATTGAAGAGATTTGTAGATATCTTCAAGCAATGCAAGCAATTACTTGATAACAAGAATTTGCAGTTTGTATCAATAATAGAGAGTAACTTAATAAATAAATTAAACACAATCTATAAAAAAGTCGTGTTCTAGAAAATCTATATACTATAAGATTGTTTCTGCTCTTTTGACTCTTCTAATAGAACTATAGAGCAATACTATTTTTGCTTTTCTAAAAAAGCAGAAAAAGCAATCTCTTTTTGCTTTTCTAATACAACTAATAGAGTATATACGAATATTTGTATTTAGTTCTACTTCTTTGCGTATTTTATATATTGCTAGACTCGTAATACTATTTCTTTTTTCTTTATATTTTTGTTTCGAAAACAAGTTTTGCACAATATCGAAAAACAAATCTTTTTTCTATAATTGTTATCTTATTCAATTAATAAAATTTGACATTTTTATTAATAGAATGCGTTTTTGTTGTTGTTGCAATTGTTTAAGTAAGTTGTATCGAATTCAAGAAGATTCTAATAAGTGCATAAAATATATAAAGAAAAATTGCTTTTGTAATCTAGTCTCTCTAAATATTGCGCGTTGACGTTGTCTCGAAACGCAACAAAAAGCGCTCAAACAATAGTTTTGTAATACTATAATAAAATGTTGTAAAATATAGACAAAAAAAGATTGTTTGTTGTTGCAATTAGAATATATAAAGAATAAACAACAAACAATAATAGATAGAGAATTTCAAAATTTGAAAAAACTTGCTCTATTAGTTGAAAAGTTAGTATTCGAACTATTTTTTAAATCTTTAATCGATATTGTTTTAGAACAGATTGTCTTTCTCAATATTATAGAAAAATAGTTATTTATTTTGTTAATTTTTTTTGATAGAATTGCTACAAACAGTATTAATAGTATTTTAAATTCTTAATAGATTTTTAAGTGTTTTTAGAGATAGAATATATTTTTTATTTAACAAAATATTTTTGATTCTTTTGTTATAGAACTTTTTCAATCTCGAATTGTTTTTTTTTCTATTAATAAAAATAAAAAATATTTTGTAAAAATGTAATTGAATTTGTTAATTTCAACAATAATATATAAAATATCGAAAATACTTTGACATTCTTAAGTAAGTCGAGTTTGTAGTTGATTAATTTCTTAATTTTTTTAACAAGAAATAGTTCGATTTTGATATAGTTTAATTTTTTGCTTAATTTTTTTGTTCTAAGATTTTTTGTAAGAAAATATATTTTATTTCTCTCTTTTAGCTAAGATGCTGTTTTTTGTTTTTTATTTTAATATTTGATCGATTTTTCTTGTATTCTTAAAATATTGTTATATATCTTTTTTAGTATTGCTATTTTCTTGATAGTTGATTGCGCAAACAAATATATATTTTTTTTTTCGAAAAAATTTAATTTCTTGCTATAATTGACAAAGAATAGAGTTATTTTAGTAATATTCGAAATTTTTGCATTAAGTATTAGTTATACTATAAATAAAAGTAATATTCAATTGCTATAAATATTGTTAATATAATATCTCAAATATTGTTTAAAACTCTAATTTGTTCTTTTTGTCTAATTATTTGTAATCGAATAATAGACAATAGATATTCGAAGTCTTGTATCTAATATTAAAAGAAGCATTTTTTAATAGTTAAATATAAAGAGCTTGTCTCTATTATTAATTAATTTCTTAAATATATTATAATACTATATAAATCGATTTAATATAATATATTTTAGTTGTTTTGCAATAAACTTTTTTTTGTATGCAATAATATATAAGTATTTGATAAACTTATCAATTATTATTAGTATCGAATTATATTTATTTTTAGTTACTAAATTTGTCGACTTTGACAATTTAATAATAAAGTCTATTGTAATTTTATTCTATAACAATTTAAATAGTTTTTAATATTAAATTTCGCTATAGCTTGCGTACGTACTATATTTGTTTTGCTAATAGTTAAAATATTGTTTAATATATATTTTAATAGCTTGTTTTATTTGTAAAAATTGACAATACTAATATAAAAATTGAAAAATTTTTGTTACTTCTAAATACTTTTGCAATAATTTGTTATAATATTTTTTTATATATTTGTTAATTTTGTCGATAAATATTTGAAGTTTTTCTTTTTTTATTAAAAATTTTTCTATATTATTTTGAAGTATTTGTAATATAGTATTTAGTTTGTATTTATTTGCTAATAGTAATTTGTTTTTATTAATTTTAAATATATTGTAATTGAACAATTTTTTTGTTTCTATATAATTATTTTTTTTGCTAAATATATTTGTTTTGCTATTATCTTTGTCTAAAATATATTATATTTTAAATTTGTATTGTTTTAGTCTCTCTAATTATTGTACTTGTTTTTTGTTTAATTGCTTAATAATAGTAAAATGCACAAGATTTTTGTAATCTATAAGAATTATAAGTTCTAATAATTTTTTTGTATATACTTTTTATAATTTTAAGAAAACTACTATAGCAAGTAGTTTTTTATTGTAAATATTATAGTTTTATTTAACTAATAAGAGTTTTCTCGAGAAATATACTATTAAATACTATATATTTTTATATTTTTAACTAAAATATATATTAATAGCTAGATTTAATATGTCGATTTTAATTTTGTTTAATAATTGTAAATTATATATTTTTAGTACTAATTTCTTTAAATATTTTAGTTTAAGATTTTGAAATAATTTCTTTTTTGTAAATTTCTATAATTATAATATATTTTTTTTTGTAAAATTTGTTAATAGTATTGTGTTTGCTAAGTAGTTTTTAATAAATTTCTTGTTATAGTTTATAAAATTCAAAAAAAAATATACTTTTTTAATATTTGTCGATAATTTTTATTTTTTAATTGTTTGTAGTTTCTTAAAATCTATATATATTCTATATTGTTTAACAACAAATTCGAGAAAATCAATTTTCTTTTAATAAAATTTGTATTTCTCTAATTTAAAATATAAGTTTCTTATATTTAGATATTCCAATACTTTAAAAATATAGCTAATATACTTTTTTAAAATTTTCGAATAAATTATAATATTGTTCAAATATATTATAACAAATCGATTTAGATATTGTTGTAATATATTATTAATTATTTTTTGATATATTGTTGGAACGTTTGTAAGCTCGAATAGTATTACTATATATTTGTATAATTTATACTATATATAGAAAGTTGTTTTCTACTCTTTTTTTGTCTTTATTCTAATTTGATTGTATATTTTTTGTAAATTTAGTTTAATAAAGTATTTTGCTTCGAATAGTCGATTTTGAAGCTTATTAATATTAAATAGTAAATATCGATTCTTAATTGTAATATTATTTAGCTTTTAATAATTAATATATAGACAAAAAGTTTTATTCTTTTTTAATACAAAAAGAATCGAATATTCTGTCTATAATTAAAATTTTCTAATAAATTTTTTTTTTGTTTTTTGTTAGATATTCGCGAAGTACTTCGAGCTTTTTCTTAAATAAAATATATATAAATTTAAATATAAATTGTTTGTCTAATTTAAATCTAATTTTGTAATTTTACAATTAATATTTAGAAAAAGTCTTTGTTGTTTTCTTTTCTTAAAATAGATACTTTTAATTGTTGTATATTTGTAATACGTGCTTTAGCAATTTTTTTGCTATATTAGATAGTTCAAAACTTTTAGAAAATTTGTAATTTTTTTTACTTATTTTGATTTTGTAATTTGATTAATTTTTGTTAGTATTTGTTAAATCGAACTTTGTTAGATTGTTTTTTTGCAAAAATACAAGTTTGTTATTTGCAATCGATTTTTAATTTAATCTTTTATCTATTATCGAATACTATCAATATATAGATTAAATATAAATTACGTAATTATATTGCGCAAATCTAAATATTTGTATATTTTAGTTAACTTTTGAATTGCATTGTTTTAATTAAAATATTTCTAGAACAATATTATAAATAACTATTTTTACTATATTAAAAATTAGTTTTTTGTAATATTGCTAAATAGCTATTGATAGTAGTTTTGTTTCTTTATTTATTTTTCTATTTTTGTCGAATAATAGATTTCTATCTACAATTACTAGATTGTATATATTAGACTTCTTTTAAGTAAAATACTCTTCTCTTTTAACAAGAGCTTTAATTATAAAATTATTTGTTATATTAGAATCGACTATTGCAATAAGTCGATAGCTATTAATCTTAATTAATATAATAAAATATTGTGCGTATATTATTAAGTTTAGTTGTTGCTATTAAACTAATATATTGTATTTCTTTAATATATTTTTTATTAAGAAATTTAAACTTTTTTCTATTTTTGTATTGCAATTTCTGCTTTAAGCGTTTGTTTGCGCTAAGTTTTTTTTTGCTATTGTTTAAAAATAGATAGTTTTCTAGAAAATTATTTAGATTCTTCTTTGTTTTCTAAATAAATTTAGTATAAGTTGTTATAGTATTTTGTTTAACTAAATATTGTATATTTCTTTGTTTTCTCTATCTTTTTTTGTAATAGACTTATACTGCTTAGTTGTTGTTCAATTTTATCGAAAATATTTTTTTCTATAGTAGTATCGCTTTCTAGCGCTTTCTTGTATTTATTTACAATTTGATTTATTTCTCTTTTTCTTAATAAACTAGTTAAAGCATCAAGATAATTTGTAATATTATTTAAATATTTATAAAAAAAAATTTAACTATACTTGTTGTCTAAGTTTGTTGCTGAATAAAAATATAATATTCTTAATTGTTTTGCTTTTATAGTCTTATTAAGTATTTAATTAATTTTTTATATAAATACAAATATCTTGTCTAATAATATTCTATCTAGAACTTTTTGTAACTAATTTGAATTTTCTATTAGATAGTAGTTGTTGTTTAATTTAGTCTCGAAAATATTTATTTTTGTATTAATTTGTTTTCTAATATTGTTCTAATTATTAAATATCTTTTTTAATATAGTATTAATTTGTCGACAATCTATTAAATTCTATAATCGACAATCTCTTGCAAAATAACTTAGTTTATTATATAAATAGCACGTTTTCTAGAATTTGTTATCTTGCTTTTTTCTAAAATTCTTTTTTTTATATTGTTAAGTAAAATTTAGTTTTATAGATATAGATTTACAATAATTGGAATTACTGTATTTCTAATTAGAACAAAATTTTTTTTGCTAATATTTAATTGCTAATTCGAAAAAGATTTTTGCTTTTTCTCGAAATTAATTGTATCTTTTTTTTATAGTTTTTTTATATAGTTTGTTGTCGAGATCGATAACTACTTCGATAAAATCAAATATATTGTTAAGAGTTCTCTTATTATATATAATTTTGTTTTTTAGATTGTTTTTAAAATCTTGTCGAAACATTGTTATAAATACAATATTGTTTTATTTAATTAGATTGATATATTTTTGAAATCTAGTTATATAATCTATTGCAAAAATTTGTTAAATTAGATACTAAATTACTTTTTTTGCAATTTGTTTTTTGTTAAATATTTTAAAGATTCTTCGAAGTTCTCTTTCGAAGTTGTCGAAGTTTGTAAATATTGTATAAGAATTTTTGTTATAATTTTTTAGATACTTTTGTAAATTTGATTTGAATCAATATTAAACTCTTTCTCTAAGAAATATTAATGCAAAAATTGTTTTCTAATTCGCTAAAATAGAATAGAAAATAAAATAGATATCTATTTGTATAAATTAGTTTTTTAGATCGGTACAATCTCTATAATAGATATCGAATTTGTTAATTTTGATCTTGTTATCTTCTATAATCGATAATTAATATAATATTGATAAACTAGTGCTCGAAATAGAGACGCATTAATTTGATATAAATATTTTTAAAATATTTAAAATGTTACGTTGTTATCTAGACAACTAGAGTATCAAAGTAGATTAATACTATTGAAGAGATTTGTAGATATCTTCAAATAATATAAGCAATTATTTGATAACAAGAGTTTGCAGCTTGTATTAATAATAGAGAGTAACTTGATAAATAAGTTGAACACAATTTATAAGAAAGTTGTGTTCTAGAAGATCTATATACTATAAAATTGTTTCTGCTCTTTTGACTTTTTTGATAGAGTTATAGAGCAATACTATCTTTGCTTTTCTAAGAGAGTAGAGAGAGCAATCTCTTCTTGCTCTTTTAATAAAGCTGATAGAGCATATGCGAGTATCCGTGCTTGGTTCTACTCCCCTGCGTATCCTATATACCGCTAGGCTCGTAACAACGTAGTTTGCTCGCTACCGACAAAAAAGACAATGTCGATAAAGAAGATACTGTCGATAGAGAAGACAAGGCAAATAATTGCGACGTAGTTGACGCTTGCGAGAGTTCTTCGATAGTAGAAATTGAAGCAGATAATAGCAAGTTTAAACGCATCTTTGCGAACTCCAATTGAATTAGACTTGTCAACGTTGTTATAACGTTCTTCGTAATGTCGTTCTGCATAATATTAAGGCGTTGATCGAACTCTGCAATAATTATGTCGCGAAGAGTGTCTTTGGCAGATAATATAGAGCGCTTTGCTTGTTTGTCGACAATATTGCTGCTATTAATAGCAAGTTCCTGACCGGCAATTGTAGACAATTCGGATTGCTCTAGCGTCACCGACGGTTGCTGGCTACGCAGAACGTCTTTGGCAGGTGCCATTGCTTAGATATAGAATAGAGATCTGCAATTAGATAATGCAAATACTGAATTAGATATATATACGAAACGAAGCAAGCCTATTGAAAGAACTGCGGAGACTCTTGATTAGATATAAGGAGCTCTGATAGAACAAATATTTTGCGAGTAATTTAGAGAACTGCAATTAGATAATGCAGACGCATAAATTAGATGCGAAGAACTGATCGATAGTTAAAGCTACCAAACTGTAAGAGTATATGCAGTAAGTAGTGGTAATGGTAGTAATAGTTGAATTAGGGAGCAAACTATGTGCCCCGGAGCAGAATATCTATATGCGCCTGCCAAGACTCTAACCCTATGCAGACCCTAGGCTGCATATCTCTGGGAGAATCCCGTAACATCTCTAGCTAAATGTTTAACAATTAATTGTCTATACAAAGTCAACAAGATAAACAAAAAGATTGTCGACAAGATAGACAAGAAAATGCAAAAGAAATAGTAGCAAAAAAACAAATTTTAGATGTTTCAATTATCTACATAAACAATTTTTAGATATAATTAGAGATACAAATAGAGATCGATTCTAAGTATACAAAAAGATGTATTTTAGATTTAAATTTGCATCAAAAGATCAATAAGAAACTACATCGAATTTGATAATAAACAAAAACAAAATTGTGTATTTCTTATCGTCTTCTTATAATCTTGTTGATGTTGTTTGTTTACGAGATCGACGAATTACTCGATTAGACTTAGCGAGGAGAGTAATGTGCCAACAATGTAGAGGATGATGTGCCAGCAGTGTAGGGTGGTGTTTCTGTAGTGGTTACCTATATATAAGTAAAAGAGTAAATACTGAAGCTTCCAGATGCCACAAATCAGTATTTTTATGCAACCCTGATAGAGACCTGATTGGGTAAGGCTTCGATTAATCACGTGACTTAGCGGTAATACCACTGTAATACCGCAGCCCCCCCATTTTACCGTAATACGGTAAAATGGTCGGCCAAGTCGGTATTACAGCATCACTATCTGAAGGTCGCCTGGGGCTCGCCGCAAATAGTTAGCGCTCCCCAAAGACCGGAGTTTATCCGAGGCTCCTCTACTCGAATTCCCGTACGTATCTCGGGTATCTTCATTTGAAAAGGGACTTCAGCATGCTCGACTCTGCGTATCATGTGACGAATCGCTCAGACGTCCTCTGTTACGAAGGTGATGATTGTGCTTCGAAGAGGTCCTGTCCTCGTCCTAGAGGATCAGGTTCAATGGACAGAATCAGAAAGAAGAATCGTCGCAAGCGATACCTGGATACCCATCCAGACTATTTTGAGTCGCCGTCCCTTGAGCTAGCAGGTCTGCCGCTCTTATCTGGTCAGCTGCGATTTGCACAATTTCGCTGATCGTTAAACGAAATAAGATCCGCTCGCATACGTAAGTTTCCCATAAGCCAATATATGCGCGTACGACAACTTCGCAACAGGGCACGACGTACCACCGCAATCTCCAGAGACAGAATTGCTGTATGGGCTTTGACAGACAATACTGATTACGAAGTCATTTGCAGGATCGCCTGGTGCGACGCTTCCAGAGCCCAACAGAGCGCGAAGCCGAGGGCCGGAAGAAGGGCTATTCGGGTACCCTTGAAGCCGACTTGTGGCGCTCGGAAGCCAAGGTCGAAGCTCTTGCTCATTCAACTCATACCTCGTCCATGACTTATCTAAGGGGAAAGAATGGTGAGATCATAGAGGAAGAAAAGGATGAGATTCCTAACGATAAAGAGGAAGGCCTGAACAGGTGGAGAAAGCAGATCGAGCTCATATTCTTGCGTGGGGACGACACAGATTTCGATTACTCGAAGGTGGACGGAAGCGAGGAGTACGACGATCGTGCTGTTGAAGAGAGGGAAGCGGAAGAGAGCTGGTTCGAAGAACAAGAGCCTGAATGGGCCATCGACGAGGACACGCCGTCAGCTTTCGAGCGAAAGCTTGACGGACAGACTGGCGTGCAGGACTTCTGAGCCTCGAGATGGCATCACCGTCTACTCTTTCGCGTCAAAGGAACCCCCGCGATAAACAACCTAAAGTGTACCATCAATACGAAGGAAGGAGTAACAAGCTAAACAAGTTTGCAGTGATTCGCAGAGCATTGGTCAGGCATTATCTGGACTTCCAACGAGGTGGCATGAGGGCACTACAGA
>JAABUL010001353.1_pt1 | contig 47250 bp, 44 predicted proteins | sample 5559151 | NCBI WGS metagenome assembly JAABUL01 (sample SAMN10711876, study PRJNA513368) | rock metagenome | isolation source: Antarctica rocks | place: Antarctica: Victoria Land, Pudding Butte sud
ACCTAAGTACTCTCTTAACCTAGTCGATATCTAGGTTGTACTTTTTAAGCTAAGGAGTACCTAGAACGACGTCGTATCTAGCTATAGGTACGATATCTAAGACGACTTCCTCGTAGTATCCTTAGAAAGCGAGTAGTAGCGGTATTGTTTCGCTATCTATACTAGGTAGATTAGAGCTATCGATAGCTCTTACCTCGTACCCTTCGTTCTTTTTCTTTTAGGTAGCTATCCTAAGTCGTCGTATAAGTCGTTTCGAGATAAATATTCCGCTAGCTCCGGAGTCTATTATAGTAAGAATCTTATAACCGTCGACAATGCAATTTGTACGGAAAACCGTTCCTATTATTACTTAAGCGTTATATAGCTCCTTTCGGTCGCTCGTACTAATAGGGCCTATTTATTTTTTAAATAGTAGTCTAGCGAATTAGTATCTTCGATATAGATTTCCTAGTTAAGGGGTCCGTTTCTAGGTTTAAATACAACCTTTCCTTATATTATTCGCGTCTATAATAATCCTCTCGTCGTTATCTTAATATAACTAAGGGTTATTCCTCGCTATACTAGTAGTAGTAGTCCTAGAGGTAGAAGTAGCGGTATCGCCTACTAGCGTATATATTCGTTGTACTTCGTTCGCATTTCTCCGTATATAAGGGCGTCGTTCTAGTACTAACCCTAGTAGGTTATAATCTCTTAGTATCGCTAATCTAGTAACCTTACGCGTTCTCGTATCTATAGGCTAACGATCTTTCCGTTAGGAGTTAAATAGCTTCTAACGCTATTAACGTTACTTCCTAGTAGTATAACTTCCCTAATATATCTATAATTCTAGTAGTCGATCTCGACTAGTCGATAGTTCTAGAATATAGATCGGAGTTATCCTAATATCCTATCGAACTCTATAGGATATAGGTATCGTTTCCTAGCGATCTTTAGAAATACCTCTTCGTAACTTTGTATAAGGTAAAGGGCTATTTTTATAATTAGCTATAGGCCTTCTACTAAGATATTAAGTATTTCTAAGTCGTCTAGGTCTTCGTCGGAGTCCTTGCTCTTAGAACTTTCTAGAGTAGTTTCGTTTCTAGCGTCGGAATTAGTAATCTCGGCGATTGCTTCTAACGTCTATTAGTTGTCTATTAAGAGTTCGTTGTCTAGGTAGAGAGGAGAGATCCGTCGATCCTAATTCTCTCTCTCTATTTTGTCTATTAGTAAGTCTAGTATTTCGTCGTCGTCTAGGTTTATTAGTAGGATTAGAGATTTATCCGATTCGTTACCTATCTCCCTATCTAGAGACGGTAATATGTTTTCTTATAGTGTAGCGTCCTCTCGTCTAAACGGAGGTAGGGATCTTCCTCGGGCGTAGTTACTATTATCTCTTAACTACTATAGTAGCTATCGTTCTATAACGTTAAACTCGCGTTATAGTTACGACGTTCGTATTCGTACTCTTATCTATTCCTATTAATCTAGAAGCTAATTTAGCTGTCTATACTATTATTAGGCTTAATTATATAGTCGTTGTAGTATGTCTATAAGTTAGCTTAGCCTTACGCGGGATTAGTAATCCTCCTAGTTGCGTAGTCGGCGCTACTCTAGCTAGATGTTATCGACGTCCTTCTATAGTTCTTATCGTTCTATATATAGGTCGTTTAACTTATCCTCGATTTCCTTAAGCTATTCTTCTAGTATTATTCGCTCGAGTACGTTGATTTCTATTGCTAGTCGTCCTTTCTTCTCGCGCTATTCTAGTACTTAGCGGTTATTAGATATGTCTATTTCGTAGAAGAATCGCTCCTTACGTACTTATTCTACTAGGAAGGCGATTCCTTCCCTAAAGCGTTGTAACTTTTCCTATCTACCTTCTATTAGTTAACGTTATTACTCCTAAGTTTCTTTATCGTCCGTTATAGGAGTCGTTCCCTTAAGTACGTTGATTTCTATAGTAGGTTTATATTTCGGAAGCTAGGGGTATATAGCCCTCTTAAGCCGCTCGTACTCCTCCTTCTTAGAATCCGTTATAGGCTATCTAGTTCGATCTATTTCTTCTAGTTAGTCAAAATCCTCGGATACCTATTAGTTCTTCCCTAATCCTATATACTACCTAAAGGGCAGGCATTAGCGATAGCTAGCGTAGTTTAGTTCCGTAATCTATAGCTCCGTAAGATTGTTATACCCGTCTCGACCGTTTGTCGAGGTTGTAGCCGTATCCTAAGTCTTATTAGTAGGAGACTTATTTTCCTATCTAATTATCGCGTTAATCTACTACTATAGCCGTACCTTTAGTCTATAGTAGTTACGTACATAATGTCCTTTCTTATAATAGTTATAGTACTCGTCGGTTTTTCCGTCTTTCTTACCCTAAGGCTTCCCTTTACCTCTAGCTTTCCTAAATAGTCCTTTCTTAGGTACTCGTTAGGTAGCGTCGATTTCTATAGCGTTAGGGTCGCGTCGTTTGTTCCCTCTAGACTAGCTAGTCGGAACATAGCTAGTACGTCCGCGTCCTTAACCTATATATCGTTTTTCTATAGCTCTCTTATAGAGACGATTATCGATATCGATCGATGATTTAATAAGCGTATCTAAGTTCGTTATTTCGTTCTTTCCCGTACGTACTAGTTCGTCCTTAACGTTATCCTTAAGGCCTTTGTAGTATATAACGTAAAGAGTATTATCGTCCTACTCGGTCTTATTAGAATACTCCTTAAACTTAGCTATATACTAGGATACTAATGTTCGTTAAACGATATCCTAAATAATACGGATCGTAACCTTCTTTTCGTTACTAAACCCGTATATCGTTTTCATCTTATCGTAGAATCTAACGAAGTTGGAAAAGATTCTACTCTTATCCTTCTAATATATAATAAAGTCCTTAGTCCTTAGTCTTATCTAGTACTAAGCCTCCCCTTAAAGATACATTGTCGTAATAAGGTATCTCTTCTTATAGGAAGTAACTCCGTCTAACTTAAAGTAGAGTAAGAGTTAGTTAATCTAGTTGTCTAACTTGTTACGGTCTCTATAGAAGAAGTCTACCTTAGTCTTACTATCGGTCCTACGATCGGTTATTAGAGCTACGCTTTCGTCTCTATAGCCTAAGCCTCGTATACTACTAGTAGTACTTATTCTAAGGGTGTTTAAAGTGTTACGATCCTATAAGGTAGTAGTATTACGTAAGTACTTCTTTAAAGAGTAGGTAGTAGTAGGTGTTTAGGTAAGATAACTCGAATATACTATAAATAGCTATAGACCTTTTAGTAAGATTGTAATATAAGTTAAACACAAGTATATTAAAGACATCCTTAGTTCCTATATACCTAAGTAATTATAAGTTACTCTATAGTACTCTCCTACTCTATTCTATAGAGCGAGTATAGAGTATAGAGTAAGTTAGTTACTCTATCGTCCTAGCTAAAGCCGTAAGATAGAGTAGTCCTTATTCTACCCTAAACCCGCGTATTCTATATTATACTCGTAATACTAATATCTAATTACCGGCTTAATTCGATATGTATAGCCCTCGTCCTACTATTACCTAACGAGTAGAGTAGCCGTAACGAGTAGTATAAGGTTACTCTATTAGGAAACTAGCTCTATTATAAGAAGTAATTAGCGATAAGAGGCTATATAGCTAAGCGAAGAATACTACTAGCTAAGAGGACGTCTCGACTAGCCGTTTATAAATAGAGGATAACTTTATAATAAGGGATACCTATTAGGCTCTCTAATTTATATAGATCGCCCTATTAGCCTTACCTTTAGAGTTAGACTATAGCTAACTCTAACTAGCCCTTATACTATATATACTAGGAAACGACGGAGCTTAAAAGGCTAGATTTTACTAGGAGAGTTATACCGTACTACGTCTATATTAAACTAGGAGCGACTATAGCTACTCGTCTTATAGGGCTTAGAGACGTCGCTAGTTTATTATATAGTAAGTAACCGGCTAAAGTAGTATTACCTCCGGCGCTATAAGTATATATATAGCTTAGCGTAGGTAGTAAAAACCTTAATCCTATCCTAGATAAGGGCGTAGTAGGCTTTAATAGTAAATATACGACTAATTTAGTATCGCCCGATAAGTAGAGTATACTCCGACTATATACGAGACGTAGCTAAGGTATACTATCTAAAAGAAATAAATCTACTAAGGCGTCCTTAGGAAGACGTATCCGATCTAATCGATAAAGACTAATATCTAGTATAATAAGGTAGCGCTAGGCGTAATACCTCTAGCTAGTAGTAGGCTTAGCGGCCTTACTTAAAACGGCTATCGTCTAATATTAATAGCGCTCGATTCTAGTTACGAAATTACTATACTACCCTGTTCGAAAAGTAGGCTATATAGTACTACCTCTACTAGCTCGTTAATAAGTTTCGTAGTTAGGTAGGAGTCGTTATAAGATATATAGTTAGACTATAGCTAAAGTAGTAATATTTTTATATCGGTTACGTTAGTATTAAAGCTAGCGCCTATATTCTATAATCGTATAAATTATATAAATCGTATAATCCTAAGCTCGCCTTAGTTCTACTAGAGCTAGTATAGCTTATTTAGCGAGGCTATTAGAGGGTAATAAGTGTTAAAGAGGGGAGCCTATAGACGCGCCTACTTAAATTAGTAATAGAATACTTAAAGTAGCTATAGGTAAAGGACTTACTCCGTTTACGGCGTAGGAAAGTCTCGATAGTATACTACCTTATATCGTACGGTTACGAAACTATATATACGCGTAGGCGTAGGAGTAAGTAGAGAGAAGGGGGCCTAAATTCAGAGGTTTAGGAAAGAGAAAGAAGAAGCGAGCTAGGGCGGCTCGAGGAAGTTATGTAAACCTAGCCGCACGGGCCACGGGCGCTGCGCCCATTTCCCGACGCAGATGCGCCCATTTCCTATAGCGGAAACGCAGCCAGGCTGACAACTTCGATAACGAGGACTGCGGGACACCAGGCACCTTGAGCTTACTAAATGCAAGGCTAGCATGGTTGTTCGACAATTGCCGTACGCACTCTTGCTGTAATGGCTTTGCGAACCATTATCTGGACACTGTTGCGTTAAACCGAGTAACATAGCCCTAGTGCCCGCGAGAAATCATGGCGATAGATCGTTGAGTGAAGGTTTACCTCTTTCGGCAGCACGTTCGCTGATCAGCAGATATGTCGACCTTGACAGAGAAACTGGAGCAAAACGTGGTAAGCAGGCTTATTTCAACCAAATCTTCCCATTCTATTCGTAGCGAAGCTCTTCAAACTTTGCGTGAAGTCGACAAATGGTATACTCCCGATTTCCAGGTGGTAGGCCTGTCATCAGCCATACCATTCGAGCGAATACATGACCTCTGGCAGCACCGGCACACTGGGAACATCGAATTCCCATGCGCAGAAAAAGTCATAAGTACCTCCTCGTCTCCTCGCACCAGCCTTCTTCCTTAACAACCGCTCCAATCAAAGTCACTCGCTCAGAGCTCTAGTTACTCGCTGTTCCGACAACACCACCACAACCCAAACCACCTTGAACACCGTCGTGATGGCCGCAATCTTCCGCGTTCTCACCGCCGACAACATCGCCATCCCATCCTCCTACGCCACAAAGCCGAACTGGGAGCACACGGTTGCAATGACCAACTCCTACTCCACCACCGTGTTCGTCACGATCACCTGCACCAACAGCAGCACCTCGATCGTCACGCCAACTCCGTACCTCCCTCTCCCACCGGTGCACTACAACTGGACCGCCCCGGCCCCGACCGCGCCAGCCCCAACCGCAGCGACGAACTGCACCAAGGCTCCTTATCACGAGCCTGTGCCCCCGCATCCGTATACCTGGAAGCCAACCTGGACGCCAGTTGTGGTGACGCCGAACTGCAGCACCCCAGCGACCACCACGACCACGACCACCCCTTGCAATACGTCTGTTGTTATTGTCCATACGTCTCCGCCGGCGACTTGGGAGACGGCCCCTCCACCGGAGGCCTGGACCAATATGCCACCACCACCACAGGAAACTTGGGAGACTGCGCCGCCGCCGGAGACCTGGACCACGATGGCACCTCCACCACAGGAGACCTGGGAGACCAACCCACCGCCTGCGGCTTGGACCAACATGCCGTCACCTCCAGCCGAGACATGGGAGACTGTGCCACCGCCTGCGACTTGGACCCAGATGCCGCCGCCACCACCGGAGACCTGGACGACTCTTCCTTCGACCGCCGAGACCGGCACGACCATCCCGACTCCAGTCAGCGTCATCACCCCCGTTGCAAGCTATGCAGCACCGCCGCCACCGGCGACCGAGACTCCCATCGCACCACCACCAGCTGAGACACACATCGCACCAGCTCCACCAGCGCCATACCCAACACTGAACACCGCCGTCCCGTCTACCTCGCCGATCCCGCTGGCAACGAGCGGAGCGGACGAGGTGGCGCCTTCAGCGAATCTGAAGTACGGGTATGCTATTATGGCGATTGCTGGCATGTGGTTTGCTGCGTGGTAAGCGAGGAATACTGCGAGCAAGCCAACCGCAAAGGGAGGGTTAGTGAATGTCGAAGGAGGAAGGGCGTATAGCGAAAGGACATGAGGCGTGGACTTGAGGGTAGAGAGACTAGAGGCAGAGTCAACAGTAAAGGTATTAGTTCTTTGCGTCGCATTGTGTGTGCTGTTGGTCGATTCAAACCCGCAGTCGGCCTCTCCCTCTGTATTCGAAGCGGCAATGCGATAACGCTAAACATCCACATCAAGCAGTCCACCTTTCCAACCTCCTCGCATCCCGCACATTCGTCTGAGACCCATGCTATGAGTTCAGCTGCACGTAGTTGCCTGCACCCACCCCACATTAGCACCATCCCACCACCACAGCAAGCACATTCAAACTCACCAGGAAACTGGCCCCTCCTCACCCCAACCTTACCCGTCCACCACTCGTTCTCATTATCCGTCCGCTGAATCACCTCAATCGTTTCGCCCGCACTGAAACTCAAATCCCCCTCCGCCTGCGCCTCGTAGTCATACAGCGCCGTCACCGTCTCCGCCACGGGATTCGCGCTCAACCTGCCTGGTTTGGGTTTAGGTGGCGGCGGCGCTGCCTTCGATTTCGCGGCCGACTGCCAGTTACTGCCTGTACTCGCCGAGCGTCCCAGATCCGCTTTGCCGCCAAGAGCCGCGGCCATAGCACCGCCCTTGCCTCCACCATCTACAGCACTATGCGGTTCACCGTTCGCCTCGTACGGCGGCGGCGCGATAGAGCTTTCATAGGAGTCGTGCGTAAGCCGCCGATTACTCGGCACAGACGAACTCGTCGAATTACTCCTCCCCGGCGGGCGATTCCCAATCGCAAGCCTCTGCTGGAACTTAATCGGTTTCCTCTGCCCCGTCGTCTTGAACTTGACAATACTGATACTCTCCGTCTGCTGCTGGATATCCCCCCTCTTCCTTTCAAACGCCTCCTCGATATCGAGCGTGAGGTCAAAGTACCCGATATCGATATTCTGCATCTTCTCGTGCAGCGTGTAGAAGACGTTCAACTGCATGTAGTAGAAGCTCTGGAACAGGGGCAGAATAAACTCCTTCTCCAGCTGGAACAGATGCAGGAGTTCGGTTTTGAGCAGGTCGTTGAAGGCGTTGTACTCGTATTCGGTTTCCTCGAGTTTGTTCTCGTACTCCCAGATGGATTTTTCGTCTTTGGCGGAGCGCTCGGGTTTGGCTTGCAGTTTGGCGAGTTTGTTCTTTGTGGAGTCGTAGTCGAGTTGTTTGTGGTCGCGCTTTGTGATCATTTTGCGGACGTTCTTGACGATCGACATTAACTCCTCTGCTGGCTGCACTATCCGCGTCTGTATCAACTCTAGCTCTGGTTTTAGGGAGGCTTGCAGCTCTTGCACGATGATCTGGTACTCCTCGCACGCCCTTATCCCTTCCGCGTTGCCGACCTCGTCGACGTATGATGTGGGATCGCTCGCGCGGCCGGAGATGGGTTTATACAGCTCTTCCGTAGCTTTGGCGAACTCGATCTGGTGGTCCAACATGCCGTTGATCGCTTGGAAGTATTTTGTGGATTCGTCGTGCAGTTTCTTGGTCTCGTTCTCGAGGTCCTGGAAGCGGCGTTCGGCGTCGATGAAGATGGGGTCTTTGGTGATGTCGCCCATGTTGAAGCGTTGTTTGAAGTTTTGGGGCGTCTGTTCATCTCGTCAGCCATATCCCCGCGTATCTTGAGTGTCGAGGAGTGGTATACCCTGACGACGCCCTTGGAGAAACCTTTCCAACTCATATTGGCGGTATGTGCGGGTTGTCTGTTGATGAGGTGCTAAGTCCTGCTTGATGCGAACCTCCGGGGAACTATAGTGTTCTTGCCCTGGATGTATCCCTGGATGTATTTCTCGACGTATATGTTGCAAAGGCAGCAGTGAACAGCTCCCTCCCCGCGGGCTCGCGATGTCTCGGGGTATGACGGAGTGCCGTGGCTGAGCAATGGGTATAGAGTTGCGCCGGTCTTATGCGCTTCGTTCCACCATCCGGTCCCGTCGCCGCGATCAACCTGCCACGCGCAGAGGCAAAGCCTGAGGTCCTCCCCCAACAGTTACGAGTAGATTCCAAACAAAAAGGAGATCTATAGTTCAACCTGTATCTAAGGTTGATGCTTCGCTGCATATGGGCGCCCAGGAAGGGAAGACTTGGCACATGCAGTTGCTGGAGCCGCATACGTCATATATAGATCGTACGTGCTGAGATACGTGTACATGTACATGTAGTACAGGATGCTTCGCTCATCTATTATACAACCCCCCCAACAAACCAATTACAAACCTCATCCCGCGCATCGCGCTCGTCCAACATCGCCAGTACGAACTCCTCGCTCCCATACACAAACCCTACCCAACCAGTACCCTTAGCGCCACCAGCAAACCCCTCACGACGCCCTCCCCTCTTTAGCCCGATCCTTCTCCCTATCCACCCTCAACCGCTCCAACACCTCACTAATATCCCCACCCCGCCCCCTCGCCCCATCAACCTCCTCCACAAGCTGCAACGCCTTCTTCGTCAGCCCCCGCAACACCCTGCGCGTATACGCAAACGACCCCATCTTCTCCATATACTGCACCGCGTACCGCTTCACCTCCTCGTCCTGAGTTTTCTGCTTAAGAATGTTGATCAAGACAAGATTACTCGGATCGGCGCGGATAGCGTGGATGATTGGGAAACTAAATTTTCCTTCGGTGAGGTCCTCGCAGAGCCCTTTGTTTTTCGTGTAGGTGGTGTCGGAGAGGTTGCGGTAGTCGTCTAGGATTTGGAAGAGCAGGCCGATGGTGTTGACGAGGGGGATGTAGTCGGTTTGCGCGGCGTGGGGGGTGTTGGTGTCGGGGTTGAAGTGGTGGGTAGGCGATTCCGCGCACATCAGTTTGATGGCGAGGCGGAAGAGGCCGCCGGTTTTGTTGCCGACCATTTCGAGGTAGTCGTCTTCGCTGGGGCAGGTGAGGGTGTCGCGCCAGAAGAGATCCATGCCTTGGCCACGGTGGAGGTTGAGGAGCTCGTCGGTGTAGATGCGGATGGCTTCGGGGTTGTTGAGTTTGAGGAGCTCTTGTAGGGCGCAGAAGTAGACGTAGTTGGCGGAGTTTATTGTTTGTGCTGTCCCGAAGATTTGATGGGCGACTGGGACGCCGCGCCGGAGTTGGGCGGAGTCTTCGACGTCGTCGATGAGGAGGGAGGCGGTGTGGAGCTGTGTTACCACGCCGGTGATGATGCGGAGGGAGGAGGAGGGCACTTGGAGCCAGTTGTTGAAGCCGGTGATGAGTTGGGTGCGCACGTCTTTGCCGGGGTGGGCTTCGAGGTAGTCGAAGGGGCCTTTGAGGATGTTCTCTTTTTCGGGGGTCCAGCCTTGTGACATGCCCGACATGAGGTCGGCGCCGACGCTGCGCAGCATGTTGTCGCTGCCCATTGCGATGGAGGAGCTGGACGTCGAGGGCTGGTTTTGTGAGTGGTTCGTGGTGGGAGGGTTGCTGATAGTATTTCTGTTGCTCTGTTTGCTCTGCGCCAGCCAGTGCCGCTCTTCAACCTCCGGGTAGTGTCTTCGCTGCTCTTCAGGCACTGATGCCATGCTCCGTTGTTTGCGCGGTGATTTGCTCTGCTTTGGGCTATCGCCATTCACGCCAGCACTCACGCTCTTCGAGCTCGTCCGGATGGGTACAGTGGCCGGGTTCACCAGCGCAGGCACATTACTGCTCACGCTATTACTCCTCCTCGGCGAGCTACTCGGCGCAACAGGTGCAGAGGCAGCATTGATGTCCGTCGCCATCTCCTCCACAAACCGACTACTCCGACTCTCGCCAGTCTCCCCGCCAGGTCGCCCACCAACGTAGTTCTTCTCGCCGTCCATCCTCGCAGGAATTGCAGTCCCTTCTCGTTCTTGCGCAGCTAACCGACCGACCAGTGTCTTCGGTTCGTAGGAAGTCGCTTCGTAGGAGTCCGGGTCGTAGTCCATATTGCCATCCGGCTCATCGACGCCGTTCAAGAAGAGACGGCCAGGCGCCGTAGCTGTGCGACTCATCTCATAGGGCCGCAGGGATCTTGGAAGAACAAGAAAAATGGAGTATTGATTGCGGTAGCGAGCAAACTCTAAACACGAGTGCACGCAGGGTGTGCGAGTATACAGGTCAATTCGGAGTATTACACGCAACACGTCGGCTTAAAGTGAAGCTCTAGCTTTCGGCGCACGGTAGCATGTGATCGTCGTCATCCTTGTTCGGCAGCTTGCTTACGATCTTGCTATCAACTTGGCTTGACGAGAGTGTCCCCACAACATCACGTCTTTGAGAAAGCTCCGGCACTCGATCAAGTCCCCTTACTGCGTCTCTGAGTAGAGGCGAGTGTGCTATACAATGAAGCGCCTCAAATGTGACCAAGAGTTATGCCTAGCTACCCGAAGCGAAGCAAACCACCACCTCCTCAACCGGACGTCTCTGCGCAGCATCAGCTCCTCCCCCTCCAACTCTCACACACTGCGCCATACGATATACTTAGCGTTCGACTCGATAGCCAACCTACGGAGGTAATATTTTCCACCTCACTCAGCGGATTCTCCGGTCCCGCTTCCCCGCCCGCCACCCAGAATTTGTTCCCGTCGAGCGTATCGACGTAGACGCGGTACTCGCCCGCCCGCACATTGGGCAGGGATTCTTTGATCGTTTTGGCGGTTGCGACCTTGATGTCGTCGGCGGTGCCGAGGTCTCTGCCTGGGGTGCGGAAGGGGCGGGTGAAGGTTACGGCGATGTAGAGGTGCATTGTTGTTTAGGTTGAGCGGGTTTTTTCGGCTGGGGATTTCTGTATTGAGAGGACGGGGTTTATATGTGGACATCTTATGCATGTACTGTACGTGTGCTAAGATGGTTACGATCGCGATGAAAAGTGGACTCATATGTGGCCCGTGGGACCTGAAGCAGCTTGTCCTGCAAGACAGAACTCTGTCGGAGTCGACTTCCTGAGGATCGAGGATCGGCGACTACGTGTTTCCTCGACACACGACTATACGTTCTGTGACTTCCTGATCGGGACGTGGCCACCTGCCAACGATGGGCGGAGTCATCTGTTCACGGGTACCAGCGAGTCTTTGGGCTGGGACCAAGGAATGAGGAAGCATCGAGGAAACCCGTAAGGCGATGCCTAGCTTCACCCTCTGAGGAGAAAGGCAGAGTATTGACTGGGGAGGCACCACTAAGTTCGGCGAGAGAAGACGATGTTAACGCGCTAGCGAAGGTACACAGGTGGTGCCATACGAAGCAAAGAGAAAAGGGAGACGTCGGTGCAATCGAAACGTGCATACGGGACGTGAATCCTCTTCGTATCTACAATCATCTAACTAATACCCAATAATGTGCTTCTTGTCGTGACTGACGTGATACATTACTTGCCCCGTCTACGCACCAACAGGGAAGCCCGGCACACTCATATCATTAGTTTCTCGAACCGGACTCCCCTCCACCGAGTTCATAGTAGATGACCGCGTGGACCCATACCCACTATCCCTATCCCTGTCCCCACCCAACCAACCCCCCGCCCTCTTCGCCGCACTCAACGACATCTCCACCACCGCCGCACACTCCTCTCGCCCTAGACCCGCTGATCGACCCGCCGAGGTACCGACCCAGATGCGGAGGTTCGCGGCTAGGTCTTCTACTCCGTTCCTCTCGTTTGTTGTGAGGGCGATTTTGGAATTGGTCAGGGACTTGAGCAGGCGAGTGGTGGCGATCGCTGTGAGGAGGGTGAAGGATGACGGAGGTAGGTGCATGCTTGCGATAGCCTTGAGTGCGCGATCCTGCGCTGAGGCGGACGCGCTGGGTAGGGTGAGGGTATGGAGTTTCGCGAGCGTGAGCGCGGTGCAGATCTCGGGCGTAGCGGGGATGTGGCTGACTAGGTTCATTTCGCTGGAGGTAGGGGCGATAGCTGGAAGAGAGTCAAACGCAGCGAGAGTGTTGATGTCGCGGTTGCTGTTGGACAGGACAGCTTTGGCGGCGAGAGCACGTGCCAGTGTAGCGGATGCTGGAGGCGCGATGGAGACTGCGAGGCCGATGTAGTACTCCGTGTCAAGGAATGATGTAGTTGTAGAGATCGAATCGACAAGGGTATCGTCGACTGTCATGTTGGCGTACCAGGCGGCAATGGCATCGAGGGGCGAGCGAATAGCATGATCCTCGATCACAGCATCTCGTGCCATGTTTGCGACAGCACGATAGGCGCTTGGCTTGTTCCATGCCAAATTCCACGCCCGCTGGATCATCTCGTCGCTGAGGACATCATCGCATTCCAGCTCGAGCAGGCTCGTCAGGTGGTCAGGCAGGACTTCAACATCGTCGTCCATCTCTTGGTGTGGCCGACCTTGAGCTCTAGCTTGGAGTAATTCCTTCTGTTGCCTACGAGCAGTATCCCAGTAATATTTGCCAACCTTTTCGGTAAACTGCTTGAAGCCGGTCATGTTACCGTATCCGGCGTTGGCAACCTCCCAGAAGAAGACTCGGAAGTGTACAGCCTTCTGCATCAATCTTGTCGGACTGTCTGGCAGTGTGCCACTCTCCATGAGCGTAAGAAGTAGACGATAGTAGCTCACTTCTTGGTCCCCGCCGGCAAGCTGAGCATCGATGGCAATGTCCCATGCTTTGATACGGGCAGTCTCATCTTCCTTGTTCGCGCCAGTGATTGTGTTGTAGACTTCCGAGCCAATGATCCGGCGGACGGACAAGCTGAACATCTTGGCCGCAACAGCGACTACTTCGAGTAGGAAGTGCTTTGGGACCCAGACAGTCTGTATGGCAGTGAGCCATGCTTTCCGGCGGACTTCGATAGGCGAGGCGAGTGATGGCGCGTGAGGTAAGCGCACGGAGAGCGATCGGCTCTTCTGCTTCCGACGCGGTGAGAACGAAAGCAAGGGTACAATAATGTAAGCCAGCGCGCCGATGACCAAGAAGAGTTTGAGTAGCGGCACTGCGGCTTCTCTCGACAGTGCAGCAGCCGAAGAAGGCGACGAGATGTCTAGACCTCGTCTGAAAAGGGATGGCAGTGGCAGCGCACTAAGGCCGTGCGACGATGAGTCGTCTTGTTCGCTGTGAAAGCCTTCCATGACCATGATACCGGCCATCGCGCCCATCATGACTTTGGTCATGACCCCGCCGCCTCTGCCATTGACATATTGTGGCTGGTTTTGAGCGTCGACCGGGGGATTGGGTGGCCTGTTGTAATTTGGCTGAGCCTGCTGCTGCATGTACTGTTGCCTTACAGCCTGCAGTCCAAAGCCAGTCTGCTCTTGGGGCAAATTCAAGTAGCCAGCACCGTTCTGCGACGCTGAAGACATATCCCTGGGTCGACCATTCGTGCTTTGTGGGCTCATGCTCAAACTTGCTTGGCGAACTCTGTTCTTCCCAATGACAGTCTCAACAGCAGCCAGACGCGCTTTCAATGCCTCCATCTCATCCGCCATCGTCTTGTTCCGCTTCTCCAAATGCTTGATATACTCTGTCGCCTTGCCCATGACAGTAGCTTTGTTAAGCTTATGTGCAGGCGTTAGGCCTTCCAAGTCTTCATCATTGGAGCTCTGGTTCGCACGTCCCATAGCGCGCAAACTTGGCACACTGTTCCTGAGCTCTACAATCTTGTCGTTTAAGTTGTTTCGGTATCGTTTCTCGATGACATTGTGGTTGGTCTTCTTGATCGGGTTCCCATCTGCATCCCTTTCCGAGCTCTCCTCGTCTTGATCCTTCGCGAGCTGGACTTCAGCCTTTCGTTTCCGCCCACCACGCTTCTTCGGAGGCGGCGGCTGTGCGTCTGGCGAGGTCGAAGATATGCTTGTTCGAGCATTCGATGTTGATTCGGGGCTGAAGTGCGTGCTTGGGGCGGTAGTTGATGCGGTGGCAGCGGCCGGTAGGCCGTTCCACGTTTCAGCGGTGAGCGCTGATAAGTCGAAGCTCTGCGTGTCGTTGGTCGGAGGAAGAGCCCACCCTGCGTAACTGGTATCGAGTTTTGGTATGCCGGTATAAGGCTGATCCATTTCCACGATGGGTTGAAAGTCCAGACTTGCTGTGCCATCGGTGCCTGCGCCAAACAAGAAGGGCTCGTTCCCACCAATATCGTCCACCCCGAAATCGAAGGTGTCCTCACCCATGATGATAGGAGGAGCCAAAGTCTGACTGTCTTTGCCAAACAACTCGAGATCCGCGGGCATGACCGAGTCCTGTATCGGCGAATCATTCTTGCTGGAGCCGGAGTTGAAGGAGTTGTCCTCCGGAGAGGTAACAGGCGCGTCGCCATCCCACCGTAGCCAGTCCTCCCAATTCTCTCCATTCTGCGAACCACCAAAGGTCTGTCGGAACGTGTCGGGCTGTATAGGAAAGCCTCCCTGCCATCCCCTTCCGTAGTCCATGATATCTATCTCCGAGGTCCAAGGGGTTATGCTGCGACAGTGGCCAATCGAAAGAGTATTATAGTTGGGATCAGCTAAGTGATCGTGTCATGGTCTATACAGACAAGCGACTTCAGTTCAGGTGTTATTATGAACCTTGAGGCCATCTGAGGTGAGGGGCGGATGTAGTTGAGAATAGCGGTCACGGAAGTAAGTGGACCCCTAAATCTCGTACGACCTCTCTCCCACGTTTCGAGTGCGAGGAAGGCGCAGCGGAGAAAATGAGAGCCGAGCCCGGAACTGTTGCTTCCGGACCACGTCACCTACGATCAGACATCTCGACAGTCTCTATGTATATCATCCCGGTCTATATGACCATCAAGACCCGGGTACACCACATGCTGAGCCACAGTCTTCATCTCAAGGAATGGAAGGGCCCTCCCAGGGTACATGAACGAGATGTAGACCTGTAGACCTGCGGGAGGTGATGACAATGAGCCAGTAAGCATGAGATCGCAAGATTCGAACGATGCCTGGAATAGATATGGAGCTTGGAGGATCCACCTTCGGCGCATCAAGAACGAGGTACCACCGGGAGACTGCTGTTGATGGGAAACGAACGGGACGGCGGAGACCATCAGCGTCCTCTCCCGGCCTGTCTACGAGCATGCTCTGGCTATCTCTCACTGATAAGACCCCACTCCCTTTACCTCAGCCCCGCCATATGGCCTCTACAAAAGCTGTATTCGAGTTCGGCGCCATGGTAACTCCTTTATACTCATACCCAGACCCAGCTTGCCTGAAGATGTCCTGCCATTCTTCTTGTTCGCGCGGATAGAAGTTGACAAGCGCGAACGCCGCCACATCTGACTCTCTGAACTTTCGCTCCTGCCACATCGGGCAGGTACCAGGATCCGGGACCATGGGATCTTGGATCAATATCACTGCACCAGGCTTGAGCGCCGATACTGAAGCCTTCAAGAAATCCACGCATTCCTTGTCTGTCTTCTCCATCAGCACCCGGCGGATGATGTACACCGCAGCATCCTTGACCGGCTGTTCCTCGAAAATGTCATGAGCCATGAAGCGTATCTGCTCCATCCTATCAGCGGAAGCAATAGCTTGATCAACGACCTCCTGCCGATCCTGAACAACGAGATCGAGCTGTGGGAAGGTTTTCGCCAGCTCTTTACTAACTGTGCCTACTCCGCCACCGATATCAACCACCGTGGCCTTACCGAGCGCTGCCCAGTCGTACCCCCGAACTACATGCTCGATGGAGAAGCTCCGGTCATTGGACATAGCACCCATAGCGTTGTTATACCTGGCCAACATCTCGGGACTTGACTCAAGACTCTCCTGCATTGTTTTGCCGTGGGCGAGCCTGCAAAGAATTAAAAACAACACAGTCAACGATTTTTCCACTCAAGTTTGAAGTACATACCAGTACGCCGTCTCCTCCACGCCCCTCGCATCCGGCCACCTGTCCATGGCATCTCCCACTCTGACAGTCGCCTGCCATACCTCATCGGTCATCGTGCCAAGATAGTCGCGCATCTTCGCGTCTTCGGCCAGCACGCGGGAGGCCTTCGTGTGCGCTACATGTCCGGGCTTTGGCTCGTAGAAGATCCGGTGGGTCATGGCATGTCGGATGATACGGCGGAGGAGCTTGACCGGGATGCCTGTGGCTTCTGCGAGGGATTCGTAGGTCCGGCTTGGCCCCTCTTCGCTATAGCTGATGCTGTTGCTCTCGTCGCTGGTGACGGGCACAAGCTGTGCGATGTCGTGTCGAACGATTATGTGGCGGGAGATAAGGTTGGACGGCTAGTCAATGGTTGGTCAACTCCTTTCACCGCGGCGAAGGACCTGCTTACCGTCTGCGCAACAAGTATCTCTCTCGGTGTCATAAGCAGTTCCTGCAGCTCGAGAAGATTCTCTAGCGCTGCTCCGCGAGTGTCGTCGATGCCATCGTAGTCCGTTGGGGTTTCGGTGCCTACGAAGCTTGGATCTCGCTGATTCGTTTCTGTAAGATATTCCTGGACCGATTGGATTTGTGTCTGAAGTGTATTGACCAGCTCGAGGAGTCGCGGTTTTGATTCTTTTCTGGCGTTTGGCGAGTCCATTGTGCTAGTCGCTTGAACTTGTATTTGATTGCGAGCTTGAGCTGAAGGAATAGAAGTTTTGTTAGTTTGCAGTTCTGTCCTGTGTCCGATCAGCTAGAAAACCTTACGGATACCACAATTTGACGACGCTGTAATGTCAGTATGCTTCAGCTGAGGTGGAGCAGCCCTCCGCACGACATCGCATCCAACTTGAAGGATTCAAGCCCTAGCAAAAGCAGACTCTGTCGAGAGCGAAACCGAAGATTTGACTTGACATGATTTCTTTGATGGTACTGCGACTATGCCGATTACATCGATGCTGTGACCAGCTCAGTATGCCATATGCCTCCAATGGTCCAATGTGGCCAATCCTGCCTATGCTATAACGATATCGTTCCCAACGCCACGCTACCATACATCCGCCCTAATAACTCATGCATGTTCGCTTTCCTGAAATGTGAAAGCAATGATAGATCGATCGTGGATGATCGTGTACCCAGCATCTGAAATCTTCCCTGGATCCTCCCTGGCACCCAGTGGAGAGCCCAATCCATGAGGCACACCCGGCACCCAGGCTCCTACCCGACATCGAGGGTGCTGGAAGTTCCCAGACTCTCCCACTCAAAGTCCAACATCACCCATGTCCCTCGCCAGACACGCCATCTGCGCTCTCTTTGCAGCCTCCGCAACGAGGTTGAAGTCTTTCAAAAACGGCGCCGTCTCTGGTGTCCCACCTCCGTCACCACGTTGGCCCAAGTACGAGCCAGTACCGGCTTGTCCTTGTGGTATTCTTTGTTGCTGTAGTTGATTTGGGTGAGACGTAGGCGCTTGCTGCGATATCGAGCCAAAGTACGCCGAAGGCTGTGAGGCCGACGGTGACGGCAGTGGTGCCGAGGCCATACCTGGCTGATGTGTTTGCAGCATGTGTGGTTGTTGCTGTTGTTGTGAGTAGTGGTGACCAGCGTTCATCGTCGATATGCTTGCTGAGCTCTGGAAGACGGATGAGGGTTGCGAGGCGGATTGAGTGGTGGCCTGTGGGTACGAAGGTCGTTGGGTTTGTGCTGCTCTTCGTTGTGAACGGGTCTCCATGTCAGATGAAGGGTCTGTGGATTGAAATAAAGGTTCGACCGGTCAGCCTCGCGTGTCTCGCCGCTGAGGCCTGTGTACCTCTTCGCAAGTACTCCGGAAAATTGTTGACGATGACGCCGCGGTTGCCGTCGATCACGATGTATGTTTGTTGGTCGTTTTGCCGAATTGTGTTCGTACTGGGTGGCGATTCGATGTCAAATCGATCGAGACGACCACGAAGGATGCTCAGAGCAGATGCCAGATAGCAGAATCGACAATCACAAGGCACCGACGACGATGTAGCAAGGAGTCAAGAGGGTTGCATCAGAGAAGGTGCATGCCGAGGCCCAGATGGAAAACGGTCCTAATTAGTCGATGAGGCCGTGGAGAGAAGCAACGTGACATGCACAGGATCGTGAGCCGACGCGAGATCCTGCCGCGTTCCTTGGGGTTCCTCCAATCTATTCAATCAACCGCAGCCGCCAGTCGGCAAAATGGGCATACGCCGATAGTGATTGTCAATTTCTGGCTGTTCTGCGGGGACAGTAGTATATCCGCTGCAAGGAAGCTTGCAGATGCCGGCCTTTTCCTAGTGGTCACCGGATCGCTGGAACGATTACAGACTTCGCGGAGTGCATATAGATTAAATTGTCGTTCGGAGATCTTCTACAGGTTGATGAAGTGTAGACGACGAACTTTCGCTCGGGTAATGTCGGAGCCAGACGACCCCACACTCTGACTCTCTCCACCCCCACTAGAGGGCACGTTGCACGGTTCTGCCGCCGCTTCTGCCGCCGCTTCTGCCGAACGTCTCGGCTTTCCCGTTCGAGACTGACTCCGATCTCACGGCCAAGACTCGTTGACGACAGGGCTTTCAACCAGATCTAATAAAATATCACTATGCCGGTACGTAGATTATCGATCGTACTATGGAGCGTGTACTAACACCTTGACAAGCTCATACTCATTTCTGGTTATCCGTCAAGCGGCAAGACGTACCGCAGCCAGCAAATACTCGACTTCTTCACCCGGAAAATCTCCGAGTCTGAGGAGCCCGAGGTCAAGCGCCTGAAAGTCCATCACTTCGATGACCAAGGCCTGGGCTTGTCACGAGACGTATATGCAACCGCTCGAGCAGAGAAAGATGCTCGTGCGACTCTCTCATCAGCGATCAAGCGCGTGCTCAGTCGAGACGCGGTCATTGTGGCGGATGGCATGAACTATATCAAAGGTTTCCGCTATCAGCTCTACTGTGAAGCGAAGGCCGTACAGACGCCGAATTGTGTTGTCCACGTTGGCACGTCACCCGACAAGTGTCGGGTGCTCAATGAAGTCGCGTTGAAAACCGCCACTGGTGGTTACGAACCTGAGATCTTCGACAATCTAGTCTTCCGGTATGAGGAGCCCAACGGTATGAGTCGATGGGATTCGCCTTTGTTCACAGTACCATATGATGATGCTGAGCCACCATACGAGGCCATTTGGGAAGCAATGATCGGCTCAGAAGGCAAGGCGAAGGTCGTCCGGCCAAACACTGCCACAGTCCTCAAGCCAGCCTCCGACCAGAACTACCTCTACGAACTGGATAAGACCACATCCGAGATCGTTGCAGCCATAAGTGCGTGGCAACAAGATCACGCGGGCGAAGGAGGAGACGAGATCTCAGTACCGGGTGCGGAGACGAAGATCCTGCTGCCTCTCGCTCCGCCTTCGTTGCCGCAGCTTCAAAGACTACGACGACAGTTCACGACTTTGAACAGGCAGCACAGTGTTAGCAAAGGCAGATTACGGGAGTTGTTCATTGACTATCTGAATGATGCATTTCAAAGCTGACCACCGCCGGACGCCTGGTACATAAGACTCAGCTCTGATGCCGAATCGGACATGGCTCCACTACTATCTACGTGGTTATCGCTCTTGGACCACGATCTACTTAAAACCCCAATTAAGAGCAGGGGACCGACGAAGCTGGATGGGTCGCCGCTTGGCCGGCTCTCGTCTTTGCATAGAACGTCGCTTTCATCCCGTTCATCTCCCGTACTGCCGAGCTGTTCTCCCCCAAAGAAGTAACGGCGATTTCGGTCGCAATAACGCAATGCTCGTAGGCTCCTTCGAACATCTCCCGTCCGAAGAAGAGAAAGGACAGTGCCCTATGCCTGTGTCCGATGCTGTGTCAGCAAGTAATGGAACCTCGATCCGGGAGAGTTGGCAAGGAAAGGAAAACTCACACGTTTCCTTCGGCCCCTCCATGGAGACGCTCGATTTTGACAGTATCTAGAGCCTGTTGCAGTAGCTCAATAGCCCCGGGGTATAACGGAGCATCTCTGTTCTTCCAGATCTCTGCCGACTCCCTAAGCTGATCGTCCAGTCGTCTCCGTCTTTCGGCGCTCTGCGGCTCGAATAAGATCTGCCCATCAGAGCTCACGCTCGGATCACAAGCCACGCACCGACAAGTAAAGTCCCAGCGTGCCCGGAGGTCCTCAGACCTTACATCTGGGCCACTCAAAATCGGGACGTAACAGATCGTCAGTTCTGCATCGGCCTCGATATAGCACACAGCGCGAACTTCGACACACCAAGTGTCCACTACCTCGGTCTTGCAGCGGACCCGTACTTCTACATTTGGTGTGCAAGAGTGGTTCAAGCGTGCAGCTGTAAGGTAAAGCGCACGTTTTGGGCTACGCACATGGGGCTCGACAAAGGCGTTCTCCCAAAACTTGGCAGCGATACGATATACTTGTGCGTCTGCTCGGGTGGGTCGTCCTGGTGCGTGTAGCCGGATCCAGTCTTCCTTCTCTGCGGAATTTGTTAAGGTCAGGTAACGAGCTTGCATCTCGGGTGACAAACCCAGGAAGCTGTTGTGTACCGGTTGCCAGTGGCCATCGTCGAAAAACCTGAGAGGCTGAGTGGCCTCAGGGTGTTCGAGTCCCTGGAAACAGAGCAAGGGGTGGAATGGCGTGTCAACCATGACGAGTTCGCCTCTCTTGATACGTCGGGTTGCGAGTATGCCCAGACCCTTGTCCCCGGCATTGCGAATATTGTATGCTGCTGGTACAGGATCCATTGCAGATTGTCAGAGCAGATTATGTTGTTCGGTGAGTATTGATATTTAGCAAAATAGGCAAGAAGGCGGCTGCTTTACATACCGTACTCAACTGTTTGCTGGCTCTCACACATGCTGTCAGGAGTCATTCGACTCACGAGTCTGAGAAGGTCATACCTACAGACACGAACTGGCTAAGCATCGTACCGCACAAGCTCACAAACGCCAAATGCAAGTTTATCATACATAATCAGCTCCGGGTTTGCATGTATTCAAGTAACACAGCACCTACCACAACATAGCACCAAAGGCAAGCCTGCCTCATTGCCCCAGGTTCATCTCAGTAGCACTGGCCTCCGCTTTTAGCAGCTTCTCCTTCCATGCCATCGCACAAGGATGCTTCGACCCAAAGCAGTGATGGGCTATCTCCGCCGCATGCGTAGTATGCTTGAGGGCAGCTTGATGGTCACTGCCGGCTTGATATAGCTCAGCGAGAGCCTTATGCCTGCAATACCTGTCAGCTGTACGAAGGCTATGCTTCACCTGGGTAAGATACTTACACCTCACCAAGGTCGTCCCAGCCAAGGATTTCTTCTTGATTCATCAGATCGACCATGGACAAATAGGTCTCAAGAGGCGAGCTGTGATCAGGATTCGTTCGCGCAATGCTCAACTCCTCCAGCTTCTTCCTCCGATTAGCGCTCTGGTTCGCAAAATTTGTGTTCTTCTTACAGGCTTTGCAGTTGCATGTGAAAGCAAATCTGTCCATGAGAGTCTGCCGTCGTTTCCCAGCTCCTTGCAGTAATGGAATATAGGAGATTGTGAACTCGTCCTCCCGCGTGATCTCTCGCATTGCCCGAAACGTTAGCTTTTTATGTTGTTGGCCCCAGTAGTAATACACATTCGGAGTGCAGCAATGGTTAAAGTGCGAGGCTACGATAAAGATACCCTTCCTGTTACGTCCATCCGCTTGAGTGAAGCTAAAGGCATTATCGTGGAAGATGGCTGCCACCCTACCACCATCAGCGGTATTGTGGAACGGGAAAAGCAGTTTACCGTCTTCGTCCAGAGCACTAGAGAGTTCCTGGGTGTAATCAGGGATCTCATATCGTGCATTCTCCGCCTCACGGAGGTCCCAGTACTGGTCTTTTGTAGCTCTGTCGAATTTCTGGAACTCTTCGAAGATGGCTATTGAGGATATCTTGCTACCTTCTGGTTGATCGAGGGCGAACTCGGGGGCAAAGGCCATGACCTGCTCTCCTGCATGGAAGTTTCTGCTGGCAAAGACGCCCTTGCCGATGTCTTCGCAGCTTTCGACGTCCTGGACTTTGTATTGTGTCGTTATCATTGATCCTCTGGGCGGCATGGTGAACAGAAATGGGGATGTGGTTGTGTTAAAGGGTTCTGCGAGGACAGTATCGGCGAGTCTTGTTGAACGGACCATTGAGCTTTCTGGGAGTGGCGCATCGTCGAGCACTGTAGCAAACTGTGACATGTTCCTGACCGTATGTGCTGGCCACCACGGTCTCATGACGAGCAACCAGGGTGTCAACAAGCAATCACAATCAATGATTGGATTGATTGATAGCCTATCAATCAATCAATCAGCCTCCCCTAGTAATCATAATCAATCAAGCAGTTAGTCCAGCAATCAATCAATCACGCTAATACTCCATACCAGAAAACGTCCTTCCCAAAGGGGAAGGAGCCGCGCCAAGGCTACACGTGACTACCTAATCGGGTAGGTACAGCCGCCTATCAATCAATCAATCGATGAGCGCCAATGAAACCATCAATCAAATTTCTGGCTCAAACAATCCCAGCAATCATCAAACTGAACCAATCACTGATTGATTGATTGTTGGACACCCTGCGAGCAACGAACCTCAAGTAACCGTGCTCATTCTTCCCAAGGCGCACGGGTTCGCTGCGCTTGTGCAAGAAGTAGCTTCTGCTGGAGCCCCGGCACGATCGGGTGTGTTGCTCCAAAGCACCCGTAGGCGATGTTGGCCGCAAACTGTATGTGCTCATGGCCACTTTTGTCGTCACCTCCATGCTGATACAAGTCGGCCAGCTGTTCGTGACTGCGAGTTATAACAAATCAGCCCAGGTACTTCAGGATATCTCGAGCGAAATGATAACAGCGCACACAAACTTACATTTCACCTTTCTCCCAGCCGTGTATACCTTCCTCTTCCAACAGATAAATCATGGTCTTGCAGGTATCGAACCAGGAATCGCTTACCGGTGACACTCGGTCAAGATCCAGGTCCTCAAGCTGTGTCCGTCTGTCCGCACTCAGTCTGCCGAATTTTGAACTTTCGTCGCAGGCGTTACAATTACAAGTAAAGCCGAATTGTTCGAAGAGGCTCTGACTTCGTGCCTCCGGGCGCTGAAGAAGGGGTATGTAAGAGATCGTCAGTTCCTCGTCGTCTTGGATCTCCCGTATAGTGCGGAACGTCCGCTTCTGAAGCTCATCGTTCCAGGTGTGCGAAAGGTTGGGGGTGCAAGAGTGATTGAAGCGAGATGCCTCAATCAACATGCCCTGCATTTTCCGACCTGTGGCGGTGTCTCTGTAGCCGAAGGCGTTGTTGTGGAAGATCGCTACCACTTTCCCAGCAATTGATTGTTGGCCAAGCGAAGAGATATGTTTGCCGTCAATCTTCTCGTCTTGCACCTCACGATTGTATCGCTCCAGATCTGCGTTCTTGGCAGCACACAGTGCAAGGTATCGCTCTTGCGCGGTCTCTTCAAGGCGTAGGTACTGCATGAAGATACTCATTGAAGGTATGTTTCTCCTATCCGGCTGCTCGAGCGAGAAGTCTGAAGTAGCAGCCATGATCAGTCTGCCCCTAGCAATACCATCCCTGGCAAAGATGCCGACGCCAATGTCAGTGGCACCTTGGACGCCCCTGATAATGTACTGCTCATCTCCAGATTGGTGTGACATGATGTGGTGTCTCCGCAGATGCTGCTGACCCGGTGGTCGCACACGTGGTTGTAGTGGTGATTGTGTTGGACGTCGTCCGAGACATCTCCAGCAGTAATGATGAAATGGTCCTCTTTGTTTGCTATGAGGGGACTCATAGTTGCGTGAGTGCCGTAAGCTATTGTCGGCTGTCAATGTATTGTGGGTCACATTGTTGTTTCTCATAATGTAGCAAACAGAGTTCGCTTGGACGCGCTCCATTCACCACGACAATGAGGTCCCGAGTATGCTCGGCATCGCCTCAAATTTGAAGCGCGATGGTGTTTGAGTCGTTCAGCCTGCTGGGAGTCAGATGATGCGGACTTTGCACCTGGTTATGCCGCCGCTGCTTCAATGTCTATGGCTCTTTTCCAGTCGCTGGCCGACCGCTTCAGCCTGGCAGGCTATTTGTTGGCGATGGTCAAGCTGGACAAGGAGATCGTAACGCTGGTATCAAGCACACAAACCAGCCAGTACTGGCGGCGGTTGACAAAAATGCACAAGTGCAAGGAAACTGTCGCAATCAAGCGAGAACGGGTCAACGAGGGAGTGAAAGCACATGTACACAGAATCCGTCGCGAGTCGTTCATGCCGAGTGGTCATGGACTTCGATTGTGTATCTGCAGCCCTTGTGAGAAACCACCAATAAGAAGCCACTTACATACACATCATCATCCAGACAAAAGCATAAAAGCTCCTCCAAAATTTTCACACTTTGCTCGAATGCATGCAACTAGAATGCCTGGCAAGCAGACCGGCGGTGGACATTCTAGACCAAGGAACATGTAGAGGATGACACCGAGGGCACGGGTCTCCTCTCAGCCGCCGACCTAACATTCTGCTTGCCAGTAACTCCAAGCCGGAATTGGAGGGACGACACCATCTCATACCATTGCTTAGTAGCAGGGTGGTCTGACCCGATGCACCAGTGGGCACGGTTTCGCGCGGCCTTGAGATGCTCCAAACGTGTGAAGTGCTCTCCTCGATCGCGATAGATACTAGCAAGTTGGTCGTGACTGCAACTGTATTAGCAAGCGGTATGTGGTTCAGCGCTAAGTGAAGTTGAGACACGGGAGAGACCTTACATGTCAATCTCGTACCAGTGATCAAGACCCTCCAGCGTCAGTAACGCAAGCACGGTCTTACAAATGTCTTCCGGTTTTCCAACGGGACTTCAGCCTGCTGAAGGGGCTCTTTCTTCATGCCAGTGGAGTCCTCGATCGACTTGCAGACACCCGGTGGAATGTCCTGCAGATTGTCATCGGCATGCGAGGGCCAGCATCTCATGACATTGTAGTCTTGGAGCTTCCTGCGCCTTTCGGCGCTCTTCTGGCCGAGCTCGGTACTCAGGCCGCATACCAGACTATTACACGCAAAGCCCCATCGGCCCCTCAGAAGCTCTGCTCGCTGCTCGTATCTTCGGAGAACGTCAACATAGGCAATCGTGATTTCCTCGTTACCTGGGATGTCTCTAACGGCTCTAAAAGACTAAATTGCGGAGATGTCGTTCCAGAACGCTACAGCGTTTGGGGTGCACGGATGGTTAAAGCGAGATGCTGAGGTGACCATGCTCCGGAATTGCCGACCAGTGCCATCCTTGAAAATGTAGGCGTTATTGTGAAAGATAGCTACCACTTTGCCAGCTTCTTTGGCATTGAGGTTGTAGATTCTATCGCCATTGTTGCCATCAACACATTCTTGGCTGTATCTCTTAAGATCAGCGGTTTGTGCTATGTTGAGCCGTCTGTATTGAATCTGCTGTCCTTGTCAACTCAAGGTAGTATTGGTAGATCAGTATCGACCGTATGCCAGTGTATGGGAAGTATTCGGTATAAAATTCTGGCGTAGCAGCAAGAATCAAAATCCCCTCCGCAATCTTCTTCGTAGCAAATACACCGTACCCGAGTCCGGGTTCGCCTTGAATCTTGCGATCGGTGAACAACGGTTCTTTGAATTCGCGTTGCATGTTGTACGAAGTTGTTGTAAGGAGAGTATCAAGAACCTGTGCACGCCAGGCCTTATCTAAACGCATTGAGTGTTTGCCACTGGAGTCACTCGAGGATGAGTGATTGCAGCAAACCATGTTCTGATGACTCTCGCTCAAGCATTCCTACTCATGAGACGCAGACGCTGTGGGGTTTGCAGAACTCTACGTATCTCCTCTCAGCACATTGCCACAAGCTCTGCAGCAGACGACCGCAGCCTCCTTCCGGTGGTTGGCCAGCATCTCCGTGACCACGATCTCGGTGCGATCCAGCATCCACTCCAGTGCCTCTTCAACAGTATCCTGTGGCTCCCCGAGTATCACGACATCCGTCATGAAGCTACGGCTTTCCATGTTCTTGCTCACGAGCGCGGCGTAATGTTTTCCTGCTATACGCGCCCCACCACTATCGGACGGCCGCCGGTCACGTGGCGGCGAACGATCTCTTGTATCTCTTGCGGGAGAGTCGTCTCTTATGCGTATTCTGACATTCGATGTGGTACTCACGAAGCTCCGTGGGCCGGTTGAGGGAGCTGGCGGACGTGTTTTACCAACGACCAGTTCAATAGGTCCACCAACTTTCAGGAGTGGCCGCATCATCGATGCATTGGCGAGGATGAGCTGGCGGGTGTCTTTGACCGTGCGCCTCAGCGCTGTTGGAGGAGCGAGAACGGTCTCCGCGTATGCAGGCGGGAGTAACTCGCGAGACGGCCCCAGGGAGCCCGAGACGTCCATTGTGGAGGTCAAGTAGTGGTACGAGAGCCGCAGGCGTGAGGAACCGGTAAATGTTGTATGATACTGTTGGTGTTGAATGCAGAGGGCTTAAGCTGCACTATGTCGAGAAGCAGGATTCTTCGGATCCTACGTAGTTCTTCTTGCGCACGTCGATGAGCATTATTACCTGTCGTGGTATGCAAGAAGTCACAAGATGACGCTTCGTGGTGTTACCAGCGTACAAGCAGCGGATTGAGAGGCTGAAGTCGAATATGGAGGTCTAAGGTCCGAGCGTAGTACCTTGTGCAGCGAAGGGTCTCCCTTTCTTCCTCTCAGCGCAGCATCAACTACATCATCATGCGATCGATGGTATGCGGCTCCTACGATATATGGTCCTCGTATCAATCGGTCTCATCATGGTTGGTTTGAGGGCAGTACAGTCACCTCCTGCCGAAAGAGGAAGGTACCGGGTGGTCGGAAGGAAATCTGTACCTCTCCACAACAAGACATGCTCGAGGTCCTATCTCGGCGAACGGCAACACACGTTGAGTGTGCTTTCTCTTGTTATAGCAACCACATGGCGACTCGTTTCGTATTCTGGCATTCTGGCATTGGGTCTCTAGAGCTTCCTTTCTTCAATCTGTTCGAATCTTCATGATGACACACGAACGAGTGTCCGCGGAATCTTCATCGGCATCAGTCACTTCGAAAGCAGCATCCGAGACTTCACCCTTATTACCTAGCAACGAGACTCGACTGAGAAAGCCCTCACGGCCATGGCCAAAATCAGTCATCTACCGGGTCCTCGTCGCAGCCTTCCTGGTCTCTCTCTCGTTCGGAATGACACAGGTACCGCTCATATATGTCTTTGGCGTCATGACCTGCGATGAGTACTACAAGCACCATGGAATGCCGCCGTTGGGCACACCAGTATATGACCACCGATGCAGTCTGCCTGCAATTGAAGCAAGCACCGCCAGATCTGTTGCGCTTCTCGGCGGCGGTACTGCCCTCTTCGGCGTTGGGAACCTTTTCATCACAGGCTGGACAATAAAGGCATGGGGAATCAAGCGGGCATTGCTCATCACTATCTTCTGGCCAGCAGTTCGACTGGCCGTGCAGAATATTGGAGTCGCCACGGGAGCTGGACTTGGTATCATCATTGTTCAGCTCAGCCAGATCATCACCATAGTAGGTGGCCCAGCGGGTTATTTGCTGGCTCTAAATAGCTTCGCAACTGAGGTTGTGCTGCCTGTTGAGCGTACGGCTACTATCGGACGCTTGACAGGGTGTGCTATGTAAGTCGTCTCCCGAAGTCTCAGCGAAGCAGAACCTGCGCTTACTCCTTCTGACTTATACCAGGTTCGGCACCGCCCTAGGGTACTTCGTCGGTGGTCTTCTCGGTGACTGGCTCGGCATCATCGCACCTTTCCGAGTCACGCTAGTTCTCTTTTGCTTGTCAACGGTCTATGGTTACCTATTCCTCCCTCACATTCCACTGAGCGAAGAAGTGGAGAAGAAAGCATCGAAGAGCATTGGAGCATTTTTCGATCCACTAAAAATGTTCGTTCCGAAGAAGTGGATGTTGCGGAACGGCACAGTGCAGCGGGAGTACGGAGTGCTGCTTCTCGGAGCTGGGGCATTTTTGGCTGTCTTCGCCACAGGTGTAAGGGTATTACACAGTAGGATGGAGTGCATGCTGATGATTTTTTAGTACATCCCCGTACTCCTCCAGATGTACGCTACAGACGTGTTCGACTTCAACGCTTCCGACAACAGCAAGCTGATCAGTCTCAACTTCGTGATTCGGGCTACGTTCTTGACTTTTGCTTTTCCGGTTATCATCGACACTGGACGCAAATGGCTGGACAGACGACAAGGAAAGAACAGAACGCCAGACAACGGCAAGATACATGTCGGGGATGACGACAACGAGGACGTTTTCGACCGGGTACCAGACAGTCCAGAACTAGTGGCAGCTTCTGCTTTGCCGGCTGGAGAAGCGAGTCCAGACGAGCCTGATGAACCACTCAGGCGCGTGTCAACTGCACAGAGTGGTAAAAGTGGCGAGAACGAGTCATTCGCTTTCGACTTATTCTACGCTCGGTGGAGCCTTCTCCTCGACGGCGTGCTCACATCTTTAGCTACTTTCACCGGGAACGGATGGCAGATGTACATCGTCGCCGTTGTCATACCCTTCGCCGCTGGCACAGGATCTGCCGCCAAAGGTACGTCAGACTGATGGGTGGACGGGCCCTGCGAGATATGATCAAGTATCGCGCGGCGCTTTATCACCATTTCGGGCCGATCGTTGCTGACAGCTCTACTGCGACAGGCTCGATGTTGCAAATGTGCCCTCCCGATCAAAGGACAGATGCACTAAGTGCGATTTCTTTGCTCGAGATGGTGGCACAGTTGAGCACCATCAGCCTGTTCGGGCTCGTATTCAGCGTCTTCGCGGAGATTGGCAAGCCTAACCTGACCTTTGCCGTCAATGGCGGTGTCGCTGTGGTGGGATTTGTTGTTCTGCTTTTTGCGAGGTTTCCTCCTGGCGGTGCGATAAGATATACCAAGGAAGATGAGAGCCGCGAAACTGGAGGAAAGCCATGTCTGGATCCCGATACATCAGTCTAACCGTCCAAACACACCAGGGCGGCACGGAGCCATCTGGCAACTTGGGGAGAAGCGTACGGCCCGAGTAGCTCGGAGAGCCAGTGTACGACACAGCGATACTTTTGCTCCTGGCGCTGTCTACCCACGGTCCATACCACTCACGCATCTTCTGAATCAGGCAATTACTCTGGGCCTGGCATCAGGCGTGTGAACAACTACCTCCGTCACTCAGTTCAAAGATGTTAGTGATTGCCTTGTCGATCCGAGCCTCTGTCGGGCACGGTGTCTAGCTTACTTCCGCTCACGTGATATCACACAGCAGCAACACGAGCATCTCATGAATACGCAGATTCGTCTCTTACGTGCAGGTTGATGAGAACTCTGGATCAATCGCAGCTCCCACAAAGGTTCACCCACAGTTGTTGATCGCTCCGTCGTGCAAAATCCGAAGATTCGATCTACGATCCGCAGATAACGCGGAGCGAGAAGGCCCTGACAGAAACCATTCGTAGAGCCACAGAGTTTGGCTCAGCCGTCAGCGAGATCCAGCAATCCGTTTCGGACGACATAACGTGCTGCTGGCGCAGCCGTCTCACGGATTGGAAGCTCGAAGGGTCCTGTGATAACAGCAATCTAACGGCACAATAACTTCAACGGGGGATAGTGCGCACTCAATAACTTTCTGTACGTCGTTTTTTCGCCAGTATGAAGTGGGCGCTAACAAGATGTCCAACAGATCGAGGTCAAGGCTTGAACACTGCCATCCCCGATGCTGCTTCAGCTGCTCGCTCGGGGCCAGACTATCGTACCACTGCAGCGGCGGTAGGAGCTTAAGAGGACAAGGTGATCCGGCGTGGCCTTGACGTGGTCGATGCTTCTCGTGCTAACGAATTTGCGATACATGAATGGTGTTCGTTGCCGAACCCGCCGGTGTTCAAGATGGGAGTGAAGGCAAAGTGAAGCGCCAGTGATACAGGAACCACACCATTTACGCTCTAGGATATTCTCGTTACGCTTAACACCATGAACTCTGGTATGTCAACTGCCTGCGAGTAGCTCAACTCGAAGCACAGGCAAGCGTCCCTTACCAATCACTTCCATTACTTTCCAAGTGAACATGTTACAGTGTCGCACAATGACACACGGACCCACACGGACCACGCCGTTCACTACTTAGCAGGCATCCTTTCACCTCCAACCTCACGCTCCACATGTCACGATATTCCGAACGAAATTCGCAACTTGATCGCAACGGCTCAACAGCAAGATGTCGACGCTCCTACCGGCGCACGCTGTGCTGCTCAATGCCGACCTCTTGCCTATCGTCTTGGAGCATGTACCAAGAGCCGACATCTGCAACATTCGTCTTTGCAACAAAGCTCTCAGCACAATCGCTTCACCTTATATGTTCCGTACCTTACTGGTGAGCTCCCGTGAACAGCATCTGGACCGCCTCACGTTCGTCTCCGCACATAACATCTTCCGCCGAGGAGTCCGAGAGATCATCTGGGAGAGCACCGCATACATCATTCAATCAGAGTGGGACGAATCCGACTTCTGGTATCTGGGCTGCCAGATTGGCTTGACTAATTGTCTGTTCAAGGATTGGGACGGGCTTCCCAAGGACAAGGCACACGCGATCGTGGCCCGTTTGGAGGCGTTGGCGGAGGAGGAGAAAGAGTTGTGGGATGCCGAGCCTACCGAGAAGCACATACACGACACTTTGGCAACTGCTCTCAAGAAGCTGGAAGGTCTGAACCACATGGTCCTGACGTCTTGGTATGGTGGCGAAGGTGGTCCAAGGGGATATCTGGACCAGTAAGCACTGCGATTATTGGCAGTTGCAGCAGATACTAACAACTACTCCAGTGACATCTTGTCGATCGATCCCAAGCACCCTAGTCCCCCGCCTATGGACTGGCTTGTGCCTCTGGCTAAAATCATGAACAGATTCCTGATGAGTGAGCGCCAGGATCAGGCTCTTTGTGTCATCTTCAAGGCTCTTTCTAGCTCCGGCCGCAAAGTCCTGCGCTTCACCGTCACACCGTTCCACAACGTGCTGGTGTCTCACCGCGCGCTCGACATGGGCTTTTGTGGCGTACTCACGACATTCGGTTTCATGCATCAGCTTGCCCCTGGTGGCGAGATGCAGGCGCTACAACAACTCAAAGAACTACACCTCAACTGCAACGACGACTCTCTGCTTGCGGTCGGTCTTGCGCAGCCGTTGCAACCTGGACTGAACGATGGTCTCATGAAGTTCTTCAAGTGCCTCACCAACCTCCAAACTCTCAGCCTCAGCATAGCCTGCACTAGGACCAACTCCAAGCATAAGACCGTGTTCACGGCAATAGTTTCGTTGAAGGCCGTGTTTGGCAAGACGACCCTTCCCAACCTGCGGAATTTGTGTCTGGACTCGTTCTGGCTGGAGTCAGACGAGCTCTGTACCTTCCTACTGCGCCATCAAAAGACCCTCATGCAGCTGACGCTTGCCAACATCGTCCTTGGTGGGACTGAGGCAGTCTTCAACAGATGGCCTGAGCAGAATATGAACATCAAAACCCTACCTACTCAGAGCTCGCGGACAGATCGGTACACCACTCGTCGCTACACAAACCCCGAAGTGCAGACGTTTCCTGCCTGGAAGCAAGTCGCACGGGCCTGCCAGGCGCTCTCAAAGCTCGAAGGCTTGAAGATCGATGCGGCTGCCGAGACGGAGGACTGGACGATGCTATCTGTGTTCGATATTGAGGAGCTACAGGAAGAGGGCATGTGTGGGAGGAAGAACAGCATGGTTCCTCATTGCGATGGCGGCGTGTTGGCAAGCTTGGATAAGATGTACATTTGACGGGCACTTCTTGCTGTCTCAACGAGCAGGACGATACGACGCAGCAAAGCGGAAAGATCGACGAATAGAAAAACAAGACTGGCCGCAGTTCTCACGCCCCATCGGCGAGGTGAACATCGCATCAAGTACTGAAGGCTTGGGGGAGCGGAAGTAGTACTGGGTAGCGCGAAACGTAGGTGACAACGAGGTAACACAAACCGCGTTACCGCCCACATCTTGTGTAACATTTGTGCTCGTTCACTTCCGATCCCAATTAAGCGAGCGACCCGGCCAAGTTGATATTCCACTTCACGCATTCACTTCAAGAACCCGCTCCACGATTCCTGCCCTCAAAGTCCTACACAAAGGCCAAAGTCACTTCTAGGCGGCCATGACTCGATGGGCGCACTATTGAACGGCCACAGCGACAAAATGTCCTCTCCCGCACCCGCAGTCTTGTGCAACGACGACCTCCTCGGCCTCATCCTCGAGTATACGCCCAGGAGCGACGTCCCCAACATCCGCCTCTGCAACAAGGCCATCTGCGACGCTGCCTCTCCGTTTCTCTTCCGAACTCTCCTTATAAGCCCACGCAAACGCCACCTACGACGTCTAAACTTCGTGTTAAACCATGAACAATTCAAACTCAACGTACGGGAGTTCGTCTGGGAAACCACCGCCTACGGATGTGTCTCTGAGCCACCAGCAGACGACATGATCGAAGACGACGTGGTTCTGCTTCAGCTGCTCATCGCTGACATGGGCGACGACATATACGACGACGGGGTCTACAGCGATGAAGAAACTGCGGCGCATGGCCTTATCTATAGCGCCAAACGAGACCGGTTGAGACATTGTCTGCGACGTTAGGCGATTGATGAGTCTGAGTTCTTTGATGAGGTTGGCCCGGGGCAGGTTGGGAAGGCTGTGGAAGTATTGACTGGTGCTTTCAGAGAGCTGAGAGGGTTGAAGCATGTGGTATTGACTTTCTGGCACGGGGGCGAGTATGGCCAGAGAGACTTCTTCGGCAGGTATGCAGTATCCGGCCACTTCGTATTGGACATGTTCACTGACTTCGATCCCGAGGAAAGTGCTCTGGGACGCAGAGCAGATCATGCCTCCACCCTTCGCCGCACTCTGTGACGATGATTTGCTACGCAAACGCCAGAACCAGAGCTTCAACGCCATCCTCGGAGCGCTTTCGAAATCTGCTTGCACTATTCGGAGCTTGACCATTGAAGCGGGTCGCGCGATCACCATCCCAGCGATCGTCTCCGACTACATGGCGTTCCCGGGTATGCTGCTCGACTTCAGAAGCCGGACTGTGCCCGGACCGAAGTTGAAGATACGAGCGTTGCGGCGACTCAAAAGACTACACCTAGACCTGAGGGAAGAGGGCATCGATCCTGTCGACTGCCACGCACTCAGGAGGCGCCTCAAGCGAGTGCGCGGCTTGGGGCTAACCCGGATCCTTGCGCGCCTAGAGCAGCTTGAAGAAATCCAGATCCGTCTTGCTCCGTCGCAGATTGCGTTTGGGCATGGCAGGTATGAAACCACATGCATACCCCTAAAGTCCATTTTTCGGGGGACTACGTTCGCGCGCCTGCATAATCTTAGGCTCGACTCCTTTTGGCTCGAACCGGATGAGCTCTGCAGCTTCATACTTTCGCATCAAGTCACCCTTGCAGAGCTTACCTTGACGAACATCAACTTAGGCGGCACCGATGAAGTTGAGCGAAATACATTTATCATTGAGAGGGAGGAAAGCTTGAGGTCGGCGGCATCGCTCACGGAATGGAAGCAAGTCGCTCAGGCATGCCAGCGGCTCCCGAAACTCATGGGACTGCGGATCGACGGACCTTCTGCATCGACGCAATGGAATCCACTGTCCGTGTTCGAGAGCGAGGAGCTGGAGGAGGAAGCTATGTGCGGGAGGGAGAATGTGCTAATAGGCAAAGATGATGGTGGTGTATGGGGGAGTTTGGAGAGGCTGTCTTTGACGTCAGGAACGCGCCGAGGCGACGAACTAGAGGCGCAGAAGTTAGCCAGGTGGACGACTGAGCTCCACGACGAACTGAGGAGATGGTTATAAACTCTCTGCAATGTTTGCTTCAGTGTCTGGATTGTAGAGTGCTTTGATTGGATGAAGAACTGAGATGGAAGGGGGGCTTTAGACTATCGATATATCTTACCCTTTCGGCTTCAGAAGTCTTGGACTCATCAGAGTCGTGGTTGATCTCTTTCGCCGGCGCTCACGTTTGTGTGAACACCCCTTTATCTCCTCGTAAGATAACACCATGGCAACTTCTTCCGCCGATATGGCCCGCCGTGGTGAGAGGGGGCGACGGGAGGGCTTTGCTGGCAACAGGCCTCCGCCACCGCCGATGACAGAGCAACACCCAGGAGATAAAGCTTCGTTACAAGTACCTCAATCGCTTGAACATCTTGATGACGGCAGGCAGACGAGTGATATAGTTCTACATGTACTAAATCGTGTTGCTGCATACCGCCTGAGATATACTGAGCCGGTATGATAACTGCGCAAGACTTGGCAAATGCTGGTCCCCACATCTCGAGAGACGTCGTGTACGAAAGTGGAACAGGCAGATGGATTATACGAGGACTTGATTTGATGTCTTGATTGCTACTACGACCACTGCGCCTTGAACTTTGACTCCTCCTTGGCCACCTTCTTCACACCACCCAGCATGGCGGAAGTGCCAATTGGTATGGATCTTCACCACCCAGGCAATCCGATGGACGCTGACGAGTCGCAACAGTCCTCGATGGAGGCACCGGTTTCCTCAAGGCCGGATATGCTGGGACTGTGAGTAACATACCACCAACGACATCTCGCTCAACAACGTCTGACCACGTGATGTCATCCAGAACTTCCCCGACCACCAATACCCCTCCATAGTCGGCCGCCCCATCCTTCGAGCAGAAGAGCAAGCAATCGAAGGCGTCAAGCTCAAAGACATCATGTGCGGCGACGAAGCAGCGACAGCGCGATCAATGCTGCAAATCACATATCCCGTACGCCCCGACCCCAACCCTATCTCGTCAACTCACATCTAACCAATGGCGATGTAGATGGAGAACGGCATAATAAAACGCTGGGACGACATGCAACACCTCTGGGACTACACCTTCTACGAAAAAATGCACCTTGACCCCACCGGTCGCAAGATCCTCCTCACCGAACCCCCCATGAACCCCCTCGCGAACCGAAAGCAAATGGTCGAACTAATGTTCGAGCGCTACAATTTCGGCGGCGTCTATGTCGCTATCCAAGCCGTGCTCGCCCTCTACGCCCAAGGCCTCAGCTCAGGCGTTGTCGTAGACTCAGGGGACGGCGTGACCCATATCGTTCCCGTCTACGAGAGCACAGTCCTGAACCACCTCACGCGCCGCTTAGACGTGGCGGGCAGAGACGTCACCAGGAATCTCATATCCCTCCTCCTGCGTCGCGGGTACGCGCTGAACCGCACGGCGGATTTTGAAACCGTCCGCGCGATCAAAGAAAAGCTCTGCTACGTCTCCTACGACCTCTCCCTCGACCAACGCCTCTCAGAAGACACAACCGTCCTAGTAGAATCCTACACCCTCCCCGACGGCCGCGTAATCCGCCTCGGCTCCGAACGCTTCGAAGCGCCTGAATGCCTGTTCCAACCTCACCTCGTGGACGTCGAACAACCCGGGATAGCCGAATTTTTGTTCAACACCATCCAAGCCGCAGATGTCGACATTCGCTCATCTCTCTACCGCGCTATCGTGTTATCTGGCGGGAGTAGCATGTACCCCGGTCTCCCGTCAAGGATGGAAAAGGAGATCAAGCAGCTCTGGCTGACGAAAGTGCTGGGCGGGAATCCGGAGCGGTTGGAGAAGTTCAAGGTGCGGATTGAGGATCCGCCGAGACGGCGGCATATGGTTTTCTTGGGCGGGGCGGTGTTGGCGAATATTATGGCGGAGAGGGAGAGTATGTGGGTGACGAAGGCGGAGTGGGAGGAGCAGGGTGCACGGGCGCTGGAGAAGCTTGGGGCGCGGTGAGAGGGTCTGTGAGAGGAGGGAAGCGGAAAGTGTCTTCATAAGTCAAGTGATGATGATAGAGGTGCAGATATGAAGACTCACGAGGGTCTATGCGAAAGAGTGACGCCTCGAGCGAGTCCAGTGGCAACGAAATGTCATCTCTCACCATCTGCAGTGTCCTGCCTTGCGTATGCCAGAGCGGGAACGATGTGGCAATAACTAACGAAATGAGGTGATGAAAGAGGGGCGTATGCGCATTTGATTCGTTTTGCATTGAGTACCTGTAGCGTGAGCGACAAGTGTATCTACTCATGCGCAGTGACGGAGCGCACCAAACTTCGCGCTGGTCTTTGATGCATGCTGTGTGGCGCTGATGATGCCTCTTCTGCGAGGATATCCATACTCAGCATCCATGTTCGCGATGTAGCGCCCGCTTTCTCTCGATGGCGTTACATCATGCGACATCAGTGCCGCTGAACACACTTCGCGTCCGTAGCACAATCATCAATCCGTCTCTTGGGTATCGTTGATGTGACATCTCCAGTCACCGTAGTCTTTCTTTCGTGCTCGCCCTTCCTCCTCAACCCTGCATGCCCACTTCCGGCGCCGGCACGTTCACGTTCCGCGTGTTCTTCATGACCATCTTCAACATCTTCTCCACGTTGTCCCAGTCACTGGTGTCCAGCTTCATAGGCTCGGTGCCGAAGTGCTTGCAGATATCCATGAGGTTCTGCCAGCTGCGCTTGTCGTGCACGAAGCTGAGCGCAGCGCCCGTGCGACCGAAGCGACCGGTGCGCCCGATGCGATGGAGGTAGGTCTCGAAATCTGGCTTGCCACCAGCGGTCTCTGGGATGTCGTAATTGACCACCATGGTAACGGTCTGTACGTCGATGCCGCGGGAGAGGACGTTTGTGGTGATGAGGACTCTCGCTTCACCATTAGCGAATCTCTGGAACACCTCGTCGCGGTCCACGCCTTCCAAGGCGCCAGTGAGAGAGGCGACGCGGTGACCTTCTGCCGTCATGCGCTTCTCAATCTCGGCTGCGGTATCGCGGCGACGCACGAAGATGATACTGGAGGAGATTGTCATCAGGCCGTAGAACTTGACGAGCGCGTTGTACTTCGCCTCGTCAGAGTCGCAATCAAGGTACATCTGCTTGATCCCCTTCACGGTGAGGTTCTCCACCTTGAGAGTGATCTGGTTGGAGTTTGGTGCAAAGTGAGTGGCGAACTCGAGAACCTCAGGCGGGAAGGTGGCAGAAAACAGCACGGTCTGGACGTCCCTAGGGAGTTGCTGCTTGACCCGCTTGCACTGGTCACCCATGCCTTGTAGATCAAGCATGTTGTCCGCCTCATCTAGCGTTAGAATCTTGATGTTGCGGCCTTCGAGCTGACGGCGCTTCAGCATATCCATGACACTGCCTGGAGTGCCAACAATGATCTGACCCTTGTAGTGCTGGCCACGCATCGCTGGATTGGGGACAACTTCGGTGATCTGGAGTCCTTGTTCGAGGAGGAAACAACCCATGAGCGCACAGACTTTGGCGATCTGCTTGGCAAGCTCGCGGGTTGGGGCTAGCACAAGGGCTTGCGGCTCGTTGCTGGAAAGGTCGATGCGGGAGAGCATGTTGAGCGTGAAGGCGGCAGTCTTGCCGGTTCCCGACTGAGACTGACCGATCAGGTTGGTGGGTGGATTGGCGAGTAATAATGGCAGGGCACGCTCCTGAATCTTGGACGGCTTGTGGAAGGCCATGGTCAACAAACCCTGGAGGAGTTCAGGACGGCTGTGAAGATGTGAGCATGATGTCACGAGTGCAAGTGCAAATGAACTTACAGATTGAGGTCTTTGAATTGCTTGACTGAGTAGAGAGGGTTCTCGGGATCGGCTCTGAGATCCGCCAGCTTGACGTCGACGTCGTACTCAGCAGGCTCCTCGAGGCCAGAACCGCCGATCCACACATTCGCACCGTCCGTCTGCGCCATGCCGAGTGAGCTGTCGTCGGTCTTAGGCTGTGACTCTGACTTTGGATCTTCGCTATCGAGTTTGGGCAGATCTGGCTTCTTGGATTCGTCGATTGGGGTGGTCACTTCGTCAGCCCAGTTGAATTTGGAAGGCGTAGCAGGTGCTTTTGTTTGTGACTCGTCATCAGTCGGGAATGTGAGGCGGTCCGCGAACGACTGAGACAGGCTGCCTAGCTCAGAGGCGGGGGGTTTGCTGTCTTCAGAAGACATGGTGAATGTTTGCTGCTGGGTTGTAGTGAATGTGCTCGAGCAGGCACCACAGCAGATGACCGAGTCAATATTTTGTCGCGAAGGCAGGCGCGATGCCCCGAGGGCCCCACGTAGCGGCTCGGACCGTTGGCGCTGTCGCTGTCAACCCCGCGGCTCCACGTCGACTTCGCCTCGCTCGTTTCAATTGCTGCTCGTTCCAATTGCTGACGGCGACAATCTGCCCGAAGCACTGCCTTCAACGACGCACGAGTTGCTAATCCGCTGCCCTCTGTCCGATTTCCTTTTGTTGGCGTTCATGTATACCCTCTTGGAATCGGTCGATCATGGCTGAAGTGCAAATCCAAGCCCAATTCGGGGCGGAGTTGAAAGATGGCTTCAAACCGACAAATGCCTGGATATCCCAGGGCGTCGCATGGCTCGACGAGATCCAGCAGTTCTACCGCGAGCGCAGCGTGATCGAGAAGGAGTACTCCCAGAAGCTCAGCGCCCTGGCGAAGAAGTACTTCGAGAAAAAGGCCAAGCGGAGTAGCACTGTTTCCGTCGGCGACACACCCTCGGTCACTCCCGGGAGTCTGGAGAGCGCGAGCATGACCACATGGGCGGTGCAGTTGACAACATTAGAAGGCAGGGCGGCGGAGCATGACAAGCTGGCAAATGGGCTCATCAACAATCTGGCAGAGCCGTTGAAGAATCTCATGAGCCGATATGAGGAATTGAGGAAACAGCACGCGGAATATGCGGCAAAGCTGGAGAAGGAGCGCGACTCGGGTTATGGTGACTTGAAGAAGGCGAAGGGAAAGTACGATACTTCATGCCAGGAAGTAGAGAATAAACGCAAGAAGACGGAGAGCAGTTTTGACTACAACAAGACCAAGGCCCAGACTGCGTACCAGCAGCAGATGGGCGAGATGCGGAATATCAAGAACACGTACCTTATTTCCATTAATGTCACCAACAAGCAGAAAGAGCGGTATTATCACGAGTATGTGCCTGAGCTGCTGGACTCATTACAGGCGCTGTCAGAAAGCAAAACCGGAAGTCTGAATAATCTCTGGAGTCGAGCGGCGACGATAGAGAACGAGACGATGACGAACTCGAGTCAACTACTTCAACACCTGAGCGCCGAGATACCGCGGAATAACCCTGCCCTCGATAGCATGATGTTTGTACGGCATAATGCGGTGCAATGGCAGGATCCTCCCGACTTTGGCTTCGAGCCTTCGCCGGTCTGGTTGGATGATGAAGCCATGGCATCGGACCCTGCGAGCAAGACGTTCTTGATGAACATCCTCACGAAGTCTAAAGGTTCTCTGGCTGGCCTGAAAACGGAATGCGACGCTCGAAGGCGAGAAGTTGAGGGCGCGAAACGTGTACGGCAGGCCATTCGAGATGGCAAAGACAAGCGAGATGAGATCGAAGTCGTGCGCGCTCAATTCTACAACCAGGAATTACTTCACGAGGCAGAGCGACGAAAGACGACTGCTGAAGTGGAAGTAAGCACTATCACAGCCAACGTGGGCGACGTTTCTGTTGGTGCAATAAATCACACTTTCAAGAACCAGACCTTCAAAATCCCGACCAACTGCGACCTCTGCGGGGACCGAATATGGGGGCTCAGCGCTAAAGGCCTAAGCTGCGAACTCTGCGGCTTCACATGCCACACGAAATGCGAGCTGAAAGTCCCCGCCGATTGTCCCGGCGAACTGAACAAGGAAGACCGCAAGAAGATGAAAACAGAACGACAAGCAGCTGCACAAGCCCGATCCGCAGGGCCCGACTCTTCAGACCACCCCAACGGCGGCGGCGGCACGGGTCATCCAGGTCTCCAGCGCTCGGACACAATGGGCAGCATGAACACCCTCTCATCCGGCTACGCCGCTTCCGCCCAACGAAGCGTCTCAGGCATGACGAATCGCTCCTCGATGGCTGACGAGCCTCCCGCTGTCGTTGCACCCGCTGCCAAACCCACCATCCGCGCCCACCGCATCGTTGCACCGCCTCCAACCGCCTTCGTCACCAGCCCCACATCGAACGGTGACGCAGATGACCAGCCGCAGGGTAAGATGCTCTACGCCTACACTGCTACCAACCCGGGCGAGAGCTCTGTCGGCGAAGGCGTCACTTTCACTCTCCTCGAACCCGATGACGGAAGCGGGTGGATTAAGATCCTGCCCTCCTCTTCCTCTACCTCCGGTCTCGTCCCGGCGTCGTACACCGAAATGCTCCCCACACCCTCTTCCTCCACTACACTACCTCCACGGCCAGTGTCGACAGCCTCAGGCTCTACCACTTCTCTCGCCGGCTCAGATTCAGGAAGTGCGGCGCCGAAAAAGAAGCAAGGTCCAGCTGTCGCACCACGGAGGGGAGCGAAGAAAACCCTCAGGCATGTGGAGGCGCTGTATACGTATGAAGCCGCTGGGCCGGGGGAGACGGGTATGCAGGCCGGGGAGAGGATGGTATTGATGCAGGCGGATCAGGGGGATGGGTGGTGTGAGGTTGAGGGCTTGGCGGGCAAGGGGGTCGTGCCTGCTGGTTGGGTTAGGGAGGTGTAGGACGAGTGGCGATTGGGCTAGCAATGGAAGATTGGGGTGTGGAGTGAAGGGGAGGGGCATTTGTGCATACGGGCTGGCTGGGAGGCCTAGAAGGGAAATCTGATTTGCATAGCGTTGTCGCGAATCCATATGCCATGCTGCCTCCAAATCTATGCATCTAGCGACTATCATGTTGCTCACCCACCTCCTGCCCTTCCACCACCCTCATCCCACGTAACGCAATACCCAAACACCGTCCGCCGCAACTTTTCATCCCCCTTATCCTCGGGAAACATCACCTTCTCCATCTTGGTCTCCAGCACCTTTTCCACCCTTAGTCCAGCCTGCGTACAAAGCGGGAAGAACGCCATATCCGCCTCAAATAGGTGCGGACGGTAGGGCGTGAAGAATACCAGCGCCTGCGAGTTTGCGCCCTTTCGGAGAGTTTGAAGAATGGTGGAGAGTAGTTTTCGGTGCTCAGAATGATTAAACAACAGATCTGCCAAAATCAACGTATCGAACCTTGTCTCGCCAGATGGTAGATACTGCGTCAACTTTGCTGTGTCGGCGCCCCAGAGGTAGCCTTCAACGTGTACGTTGCTCGGTTCCGCGCAGTTGCTGGTCATGTTGTGCCGGAGGTTGTCGATGAGGTCAGCGTCCGGGTAGTCAGTAGCGACGACGCATTTGGCGCCGTTCAGAGCGGCGATGATAGAGGGCAGGCCGGCACCAGCGCCTAGTTCGAGGGCGGAGCGGGAGTGGAGGAGGGTGGGGGCGTGCGTTTCGAGGTAGGTTGATATTATGAGGGCGGCTTGCCAGAGGAGATGGCCCTGTGCGAATGATGGGAGAGGTCAGGAAAGAGCAGGAAAGAGTACGAGTAGGAGATCGAAGTCGGGGGCTTGATGCAGCGATAGAAGAGAAGATGGTCAAGTCTTTCGGAGTTTCAAGCAGGAAAGGAGATGTTGAGGGTTCCGTAGGCAAAACTTCGTAGATGGAGTATGACATGAAAGTAGAGGAAGGAAAATTGACACACCTACCCATAATGGACTGTGCCCAAGGAGACGAAGAGACAGTTCTTGGCCACTTGAAGTGGTATGCGTGACAGTTGTAAGTTGCTTCTCTGGTTCGTAGAAGTCTTCGGGTTCCTTGAACATCCCGAGGCCGGCATCTTCAACGTCAGAAACTGCTTCATCTGCCATCTGGGATATAGCACTCGGACAACTGCAGTCCTCACGTGGCGATGGGTGTTACTGGGTACAAGGGAACCAGAAGGATGGGATATATCGTGCAGGAACGTGCGAGACTTGGAATGGCCTATGCCAAATGCGGACAAGATCGACAAGCATAACTGAACGTCCTGACCACAATGTTGCAGCATTTCCTTTGCCATCTCGTCGACATTCCTTCTTGACACCGTCCGAGTTGTGTGTTCATCTTGCCGTTCCTTTCCTCATGCCGTCTTCACTTCCGAACTTGCCGATCATGTCCGAGTGGCCGAACACGCATGCGACTGCTAAAATTTTAGCTTACCTTCGCTGACTGGATACGGTGGAAACTTGCTCAAACGTGACCCAGTCCCAAACTCGCAACCTCGACCTTCGAGCCTCACCTGGCCAAGAGAACCACTGCACCGGAACGACTGCGGCTTCACCTGATCCGGTTGCCATTCACTGAGACCTGCGAAGCGAGAACTTCACTGGATCACCAGTCGACATTCACCTGGCTGCGACACTAACGGATGGCTTCAACGAGGGGCCTTCACCTAGAACCGGCATCGCCTTCGTTTCTCCTCCCGCCACGATGGATCAGACCAAGGCCTTCAAGACGATAGAAGTCACCGACTCTCGAACCCGCCAAGTCTGCAAAGTGGCTTGCATGTCATGTATTCGAGGTCACCGGACGACATCATGCGGGATCCCAGTCTGTCGAACAAAAGTGTTCTGGACAGTGAAACGGCCAGGACGACCGTCGAACTCATGCACATGTCGATTTGGCCCCACGGGACGCTGTCAATGTGTGGTGGCGAAAGGACAATGTCCGCACAAGCCGAAGAAAGGAGAGAAACGGACTATGGACTGCCGGTGCGATGAGCAAGGCCGATTCTGCTGCCTGCTAGAGCCGGAACACTGGGACGCGCTATGTGCTCTACAAAAGCCTAGCGTGGAGTTCTTCACGAGCAGAGAGGCACTGGACGCACGACATGCTTCTCCCCCTGCTGCAGCATTCCCACCTACACCATCTTACTCTGCAGGCACTCCGCAAACGGTGATGAGCGTGCCGAGCACACCGACACCGACAAACGGCATCCACTTCGTTCACACAACCGGCGAGCACTTTGCCGACACTCCTTCGCCCGCGAGAGGGGTCCCTGTATTCGGCATGATGGGCCTGGGCGCACCAATGGGAGACCACCACCGTGGGCAAGACGTTCTGACCTGGGACGGGCAGAGTCCACCTGCACCTCTCGAGTTCCAACCCTACTCCGGCTTCAAACAATCCGAAATGGCACTGCCCGCAAGTCCGATACCTTTCTCTGCGCCACTCAGCACACCTTACCCTTACATTCCACCATCAGACCCCAACTTTGCACCACAGGACTTCGTACCCGTCACGCAGTCATTGCACGACCTTACACTACCATCACAAGATCCCATTCCTTCGACTTTAGATTTCGACAAAATGATGGCCGACTACTTCAGCTACCAGTTCCCATCAGCAATTTGCCAGAATTGCGGTATGAACGGTTGCACCTGTCGGAACTGCCCAGCCGTGATGCAGAATTTCGAATCTGGAAGCTGGGCACAGTGCTGTTCGCGGAAACACGTGCGATACGCGGCGCAAGTACCTATGCCGGGCACACAGGCGGCGCACCCGGAGGGGCACGTGGACGGGCAAGGGGCTTCGCAAGTCGCAGGGCTGCAGGGTGCGCTCGACCCAACATTTACGCAGGACATGCAAGTCGATGACCTGAAGATGCTGGACGATGGAACGCAGCCGATGGATTTGAGCGAATTTCTGCTGAATGATTTAGAGGAGCAGCGGCCGAGTGGTGGGTGCTGCTGTGGGGACTGAATCTGATGGCGTTCTCATGCATAAGATCGGTATTAGCTGGGTAGCTTGATGAAAACGATAGCGGAGATCAGGCAGGATGTCTGCTGCCAAATATACCCCCTTCTCCAACAAAACGTTCACTCCCTACGATGCTGTCAGCGACTGTACAGGCACCACAAGTGTTCACCTTTCGAAGAAGAGGTGGATTGTGTTGTATGAGTCAATTCTCCCAGATCGTCTCAAAGGCAATGAGTTCAGATCAACATTTGTAGCGGCAGCACACATTCGGTGTTGCGGAGGATGGGTATATTAGGCGACATTACAGATTCGAATACACAATTCCCACTCCTTCTCCCACCCCGTCTCCCACCTTGCCTCCCACCCCGTCTCCGACTCCCCTCCCACCTTACATTCCCCCTCTTACCATCCCCTCATTTCCCCGTCGCAGCCCTATTCAACCCAAAATACAATCCCAACACCAACGCAAGTATAATCACAATCGCCACGCAAATCCCCAAACACCACCACTTCAGCTTCCTCGCCCTCCGCGCACTCTCCACCCCCTTGTCGAGATGCACGTTCGCGGCTTCGGTGTCCGTTTTCACGTTATCGGTGTGTTGCTCTGTTTGTTGAATGACCGGGTCCTGCAGGATGACGGTGGTGGCGAGATCTTCCATCAGGGCGTTGAGTTGGATGATGGTGGATTCGATTTTCTGGATGTCGTTGTGGCGGGCGCGCACGGCGCCGAGGGTGGAGGCGGCGGTTGCCGAGCGGTTGGATTTGAGCTGTATGTATGAATTAGTCAATGGTCGTTGGGATACGTGCTTTACTGGACGATGCTTACCGCAGTCTGAAAGACCCCCTCATTCCCCCAATCAGCATCACTCGCCTCCTGCACCTCCGCCTCGCTCGCCTCCGGGTTCACAATCCTATACTGCCTTGCAATCTGCTCCCGATACCTCCGCTCATAACTGGCCTCCTCCTGCCTGAACTCCTGCAACTGCTTCTTGAAGCTCCCCTTCAACTGGTTGATCTGCGTGCTCTTGACCGTGTTGTCCTTACTCCGCACCGCGTCCGTCTCGAGGAACTTGATCTGGTCCTTAATCGACGTGTTGAGCACTTGCGTCTGGGAAACTATACTCTCGAGGGCCTGCGAAGAGCCGCTTTCAGGCGAAGAGAGGGTGCGCTGGTGCGTGGAGGCGATTTGGCCGACGTGGGTGGTGAGGGTGCGGATGTCGGCTTTGACGGCTTCGACGCGGGAGAGGAAGTCGGAGTTTGACATTACGGAGGGCCCGGATTGCACGTATTGGACTTGGTTGGAGGTGGGCGCATACTCGGCAAGCGGTGCGGCGGTTTGCTGCTGATGTGCTTGCGGCTGGCCGTAGAGCGGGAGTGTGGTGCCGGGTTGGTCGTGTTGCGGTAGTGTGGGGGCTTGGGACTGCGCGTAGCTATCGCCGCCGCCGTAGGGGTTCGAGGAGCCGTATCCGCCAGGCTGCTGCTCTCCGCCGTACGGGTTGCCGCCGTAGCCCGAGTATTGGTTGTATTGCGCCATTACCTCTCAGTGTTTCACCAACGCGCTCGCTGCGCTTCGACCGTCTAAAATAGTGTGGGTCGGAGCGGTTGTGGGTGTAGTGATGCTGGGAAGAGGAATGCGACAATGCGTGGAGCTGAAGTCGAAGGGTGAAGCGGAGCTGGGCGGATGACGAACGAGGCGAGCGAGGCGAGGTGAGCTTTAAGATTGATTACCGCCTGCCGAAACGCTGTGTATACTGCGCCTTCGAGTTTACGACCGTACCACGAATACTTCTTCTCTGAGTAGGCGAAGTTGCTACACTTTGTCCATGCAAGAAGGAAGTTGTGAAACTAAAATTGCAGGCGCGATGCGAAGTGTTTCATACCTCTTGTCTTGCGAAAGCTCGGAGCTGTCTCACGGAAGAATGCTCGAAGCGCGAATCGCGACCATTTACTATGAACCATGTACCATAGGTCAGAACGAAAGGTAATCATGACCATGTGCACGCCACGAGATGTCAGCCGTGGTACCACGACGTAACCTGGCAGTAATCCATGGCGACCATAAGGTATTAAAGCGCGTCCTTGCGACCTGGTACAGAGCACTCCGCAGCCCGAAGTGCCGAAGGACAGACGAGCAGAGAAGAGTACATCGCTAGTTTGCACCACAACGCCACTGCTATGCTACCCAGTCCATTGGTGCCGCCCGTCTCGACAGGGCACCATCGTGTAATTGTACATACCACATCCTCATTGCCAATCCCCACCTTACCTCCCACTCAACCCCAGCAAGAAGTTCCCACCCCCCTGCCCTCCCTTCCCATCCTGCCCCGCCCCTCCACCAGGCAGATACGTGACATTCGGGTTATTCGCCAACAACTGCGCCACATCCTTCTGCGTCTCAATCCTCCGAATCTGAATCAACCCATCCCCGCTCTTCGCAATCGCCTTGCTAATCACCTCCGCCGCCTCGCTCTCCCCCTCCGCACGAATGACATTCGCCTGCCTCTCCTGCTCCGCCTTCTCGACAATAAACCGCGCCCGCTCGGCGTCCTGCTGCGCGATCTGCTTGTCCTCGACCGCCTTCGTGAACTCCCGCCCGAACGTCATGTGCGTGATGCTGACGTCTTCGAGCTGGATGTTGAATTCGGCGGCGCGCTTGAGGAGGTCGGCGCGGATGCGGTTGCTGACGGCTTCGCGCTGGGTGATGAGTTCGGCGGCGTCGAATTGGGCGACGATGGCTTTGAGGACTTCGTTGCCGATGGAGGGGAGGACGCGCTCGTCGTAGTCTTGGCCGAGGTTCTACTCCTACATTAGCTATCCATTCATCATGTTACTAGTACGGAGCTCGACAAACCTGATATATCTTAGGCAACTGCCCAACCTCCGGCCGATGCAGCACCCTCAACGTCAAACTAACCATCTGCAAGTCCTTGCTCCCCGTCGTGGTACTAATATTCCTTGGCTTCGTCCGCACATCGAACGTGATGGCTTTCTGCAGCCAGGGGACCAGGAAATGTGTCCCTTCGTTGACTACGTCCTCGGAAACACCCCGTAAGCGGTCGAAGATGACTGCGCGGGTGCCGCCTTTGACATCGTAGATGCTGGCGCTGGCGAGGGAGAAGGCGACGGCGGTGGGGATGGCGAAGCGGTACACTTGGTTTAGTACTTGGGCCATGCTGGTGGAGATGGGTGGGTGATGGGAGGGTG
>JAABUL010001354.1_pt1 | contig 47244 bp, 79 predicted proteins | sample 5559151 | NCBI WGS metagenome assembly JAABUL01 (sample SAMN10711876, study PRJNA513368) | rock metagenome | isolation source: Antarctica rocks | place: Antarctica: Victoria Land, Pudding Butte sud
TGGGCAACTGCCAGTGTGAGCAGTGGGAAGCCTCACCTCGTTCTCGGACGGCGTGATGTGCCCGAAATAATACACCAGGGGAACCTCCACCGCGAGGCCCTCCTCGATGTCGATGGGCACCTCGCACGCCGTCGCGCATATGCTGCCCGGCGGCGTCAGGCTGCCCTGCCCTGCGCCGTCAAGCCCACTCGCTGTTCAATTTCTGAACGAACTTTTGATGCGCCGCGACTCCCGGTCTGGAGCACGCCGTCGCGCATATGAAGCCCGCCGGCGTCAGGCTGCCCTGCCCTGCGCCGTCAAACCCACTCACAGGTTCACTATCTGGAAGGAACAGGTGTATGATGCGCCACATCTCCGACTAGGAACGGCACAGCGTCGCACATAGTTGCCCGACGGCGTCAGGCTGCCCTGCCGTGCGCCACACCGGACGCCTACGGTGGCGTCATTGTTCAGAGTGAAGACCCTTTCGGCACGCTTCTATACCGCACCAGACTCTGTCCACAGAGTCTGTCTGGGCGACTGGAAGACAGCTAGAAGGCAGCAGGTTCCTGCTGTGCAGGGTCCGGCAAGTCGTGGCATCAGCATAGGGTTTTAGGACTTGACAGCAAGCCGCACACCTATGTCCAGGTCGACCACCGCGGGCGCGCTGCCCTGCCGCACCGCGTAGTTGGTCAGCACCTTGACCAGCGTGCTCTTGCCCGAGTCCGTGGGCCCCACCACCTGCACAGGTTTTGCATGGTGCCCTTGACTGGTTGCATTGCTTTGCTCTTGACTGGATCACTGCTGTTGAGCCAGCATGTGCATCATTACTAGGAGAGGCGTCCCATGGCGACACCTGGCACGATGAGTCACGCGCACCAGGGGAGCTCCTGCTGCCAGCACTGTACGACAGACGAAATTATCTTCCTTCGGGGAGTACAGAACAGCGCAAGTCTGCTCACCATGAGCCGGGGGCCGGGCGTGTGGGATTTCAGTGCCTGCTCCCGCTGCATGTGCAGCGCGTAGTGCGTGTTCAGGTACGCATTCATTGGCGTCTCGTCCGCCTCATACCTGCAGGAGGCAGGGTTTCAAAGTGAACATTTGCTGCCGCAGTATGTCGGATGCGATCGCGCCGAGCCGGCCCTCTGGCCACCACCATTCGATGGCCCCACATATCGGCGCTGCACTGCACGTGTTGTGCTTTCGAAAATACGGAACACACAGCAGCTGCTATGCATGCATGGCGACTCACATGAGTTCCACGGCAGTGGCGATGGGATAGTCGTCGGTGAAGACGTCCACTGTGCACCCTTGCCACGTGAAGATCTGCACGGTCGCAAGCTTAAAAATTCATGCGAGGATGCGCGCGGCGGCGGCGGCACAGGCGTCGCGCATATGGTCGCTGACCAGCGCTGCAGGCGCAGTGCACGTGGTGCAGCCCGCCACGAGCTGTGCTAACTCACCGCGACTTTCTGCCCGCGCAGCGTGACTGGTTGCCCGACGATCAGCGAGGTGCCAAAGACCTCCGCCTCCCCGGATTGCAGCTGCCGCAGCCATCACCGTGGTGATTTGAAGTTTGTGATAGAAGAGCGCCGTTGCCAAACATGTTGAATCATTAGAGGATTGCAGCACCATTCTAACCGTCAGGTGCACCAGTTGGCACGCTCACCACTGCGGACACAGCATGCTCCGGCTTCACCTCAACCCGGAGCTCGCAGCCCTGCAGATGCGGTAGACGGAGACATCACATGCTGCATGTCGCGCACATGCTTGCAGTACCTTGGGGTAGACAGGTGCCGGTGATGCTGAGCACTTGCCTGTGTCAGCTGGTAGGTGCGCCTGTCGCTTGTGTCGCTGGGCTCTGCGGCATCCATGCGGGCAAGATCAGTTGCCTATATCCACACCAGCAGCCGATGGCAAGGGAGACTGTTCTTCCTCAAACGAAGCGAAGCTGAGACATCTCGTTTGTGGCTTTGTTCAAGTGTCGACTGGGGTTTCGCTGCGACCCAGCACAAGTGGTGCTTCACCCAGCTCGATTGCAGACTTTGCGAATTTGACGGGCGACCGGACAACTGACACGATATAGAAATGAATCAACAGCGCCTTGTGGGTGTGCAAGAGCGAAAAGACTGCTGATGGCCAACCCAAGCTTGCGTCAGCATGCGCCAGAAATGCTGCTGGCCAGATCAACTGCAGATCACATTGCTGCCCTTGTGTCACCCGCAGTGCGAGTGCAGACTCTGCGCTACCGGGACACGCTGTGCTGCAGGTGTTTTCGCAGCCTCGCTTGCCGCTGCCAAGGCAAAGCTCAACGCGGATGGAAAGATTTTGAATTCCCACCTGGGCACCAGATCGTCTGATCGACTCGCCGACATGGTTGCAGTGGGCATGTCTGGCGCTATAAAGTGCACAGGAACCCCAGAAGCACCCTCACGCCGTCCCTGCAGCCGCAATTCTGCGGGCTGGACAGGACATCACGGCGGACATGCCTTCCGAGCGGCCACAGTCCGGTGCTTGCAGCGTAGCAGGCCTGCTAATCGCGGTCCGCTTGTCACAAATAGCAACTTGCGGGTCGAGAGCCGAGGCCTGACGTTTTCGCTGCCCGTCGATCATGCACAGGTGCAACCCCCTTGATTGACTTGTTCTGCTGTTGCTCATCACGCAGCATACTATAGCGTTGTGAGTCCGCTCTCTTGTGTTATGGTGTGTCCCGATCCACCGGACTCGAAGTGCTTGACACTCAGTGCCATGTGCCGTGCCATGCGCCGCATCAACATGCACCAGAAATTGCCAGAGAATGTGCATAATATTGAGGATGCGGCAACAGGCCACCCTGGCCGTGCCGGCGAACATGCATCCGATGCTCCCTGAGGCTGTGGTACTTTTCTGCACGGAATCTGCTGACATACAACCGTTCCACTTGAATGTGCAGCTGCTGGGGCTGAGCGGGCGGGAGGCCTGGCTGGACAGCCAGATGCAGGGGCCGTATCTGGAGCTGAAGGGCAACTTTCTGGAGGACGACTTAGACACCCAATGCTGAAAGTCTTTTCACTTGCCTGCAGTTGCTGGGACTGCGCGGGCGGGAGGCGTGGCTGGACAGCCAGGTGCAGGGGGCGTATTTAGAACTCAAAGACGCGCCGCAGGAGGAGGGCTACTCCGAGCGCGCCGGCGCCGGGCGGGCGCAGCTGCTGGAGGAGGCGCGCGCGGCGCTGCTCGGGGCGCGGGGCCGCCCGCCTGCGGGCGCCGCGGGCGCCGGCAAGTCGCTGACGGTCGCATGGGACGCGCTGCCCGGCGCGCTGTGCCTGCTGCGCGAGGTGCGGGCCCGCGCATTCTCATCTGTTGGCTCAACAAGCGCGCAGCATGTCCTGCATTCGATCCGCAGAGGCTGGTCCACCATCACGGGAGGCATGGGGCTGCAGGACACATGAATCCGAACGTGAGCTCACTCCCTTGTCGTTCCTTACCTTCGAGTGGGGAATCACGAGGCGGTGCTGGAGCTCGGCGGGCGGCTGCTGGACGTTGAACGACTTGGTTTCACCTAATCTCACATGAGTTCCGGCTGGTCCCAAACCATGCTTGCGTGTCTCTACTCAGGTGGGGGAGCATGAGGCGGTGCTGGAGCTGGGCGGGCGGCTGCTGGACACCTGGGAGTCACGGCAGCTGCGGCGCGACATCCTGTTGTCCATGGCGCTCGCGCACTGCGGCCTCGCCGCCCGCGCCCTTGACCGCGCCGCCCCAGTGCGCAGTGATCAGCCATTCTGGTGTGAAATTCATAGGTTGCCACTGAGGCGGCGCCGTCGAACGCGCCGCCCTGGTGGGCAGCGCTTCAAACGCTTAAGCAGGCCTGATTTGGGGAAAGGTACTTCACTGGCTTGGCTATCTGTCGCCTGCTATCCCGCGCGTGCATCTAGGGTGTGGCGGCCGTGGCCTGGGCTCATACTACTGAAAGCGCCTGGGATGTTTGTCTTCCCAGTTTGGGTTTCTCAGAGAAGTGCCAAACCACAAACAGGCTCTGGCTGGCGCGCGGCTGGAGGAGGCAGCGGGGCTGCTGTCGAGCGCAGGGCCGCCGCAGCTGGCGCCCGGGCTGCAGGCCAACGTCCGCCGCGCGCTCGCGGATCTGCGGCCCGCCTGCGTGCTGGACCAGCTGCAGGTGCGAGCGGCGGGTGCTGTGCCACGAAAGCAGCAGTGCGCGTAGACGTGGTGCTGCACATGCAGAGATGTCCCAGCAGTCAAATACAGCAGCAGCTGATTCCAGGCATAGTGATCACGGTGTTACCGGACATAATACACGTTCAACACAGCTTTCAGCTGGGGGAGGCGCACGCCGCGGTGCGCCGGCAAGCGCCGGCGCCGCTGGAGGAGGAATGTGCTGGTGTGCAGCGGCAGGCGCTGGCGCCGCTACGGGCGCTGCTGCTCATTGTGCTTGCCATTCAGACCTCAAACAGACAACCCTCAAAACAACACTGTGTTTTCACGCATAGTTGCCGCTGGAAGAAGAATACACGGCGGTGCGGCGGCAGGCGCTGGCGCCGCTGCGGGCGCTGATGCTGGATGTGCCGCCGGGCGCGGCGCCGGCCGTCGACACCGAGTTTGCGCACACGGCCCTGGACCGGTGCACCGCGGAGGAGGGCGCGTCGCTGGTCGACTGGCAGGCCGTGTCCGCCGCAGCGGCGCTGCGGCCCCACCCATGGTGAGGCGACAGATGCCCCAAGGCCGTGTAGCATCGCGCTGCGCCTTCTTGTGGGTGCGTGCACCGTCGAACTAGCTAGGCTGCCGGCTGAGCTGAGGGCTCTGCCGAGGATGAGCTGCAGCATGACAGACGGTCCCCTGATATGCATGCAAACCCGACAGCAACGCTTCAGCAGTTGACTTTGTGCGTCGCGCTCTCAGGGCCAGTGCGGCGGTGCTGCGGCGGGCGGCGCTCGCGCAGCTGGTCGCCGGCTTCACCAGCCGCCGGCCCAGCCAGATCCGCTCGGCGCGCGAGCTGTACCAGCGCCTGCAGAGCGTGAGCGCCCCTGCACCCTGTCTGAGCAGTGTTCCAACGTCTGCAGAGCGTGAGCGTCCTGCATTTGATACCGCCCTGCAGAAAAGAAGGCAGGCTACCCAGCAGGCCGGGTCTGCTTTCAGCACCCTGTGCAGCTGCAGCCTTCCCAAAACCACGCAGGTTAGCATGCCGGCGCATCGGAACGGCCATCTTCGTTCCAAAACAGGACGGCGATGCCGCAGTGGTGCTGGTGCCGGCGCATGTACTGCTAGGAGCTTTACCATATGGGGGGCCAACAACTAGCATTTATGCGGTGCGGCAGGTGGGCGATGTGGCGGCGGAGCTGGTGGTGTCGCACGTGCTGCTGGGCGCGCCGCAGGCCGCCGCCCGGCTGCTGCAGGCGGCCGTGCAGTCGCCCGGCGGCGGTGGCGGCGGCGGCAGCGGGCGGCAGCAGCAGCAGCGGCCGGAGGCTACGGCGGGCGAGGTGCTCGCGTATGTGCGGGGCGCGTCTCCAGAGGGGGACGCAGACCTGCTGCCGGGGCTGGTCGCCTTCACCGAAACCTGGCTGGCGCGGGTGAGCGCCTTCAAAAATGCCGGGCGCAGACGCCATATGATTATGCAATGAGGGCCGGTTTGCGGCTGGCTGGCGCTCTTGCTCATCGTTCAAACACACTCGAACGTTGCCTTTGATTTAGCCTTGCAGGTCCATTCCTGGCATCAAGTATTGGCGGCGCCCGCGGCGCGAGCCTGGTGGCGTACTCTGAGGACGCGCGTGTGACCGGCTGGCGCAGCACGCTTTCAACCAAACGCATTCACACATCAGCTTAGCAATTCACATGCAGGTGGCATTCCCGGCGTTCAGGGACGGCGGCGCCCGCGGCGCGAGCCTGGTGGCGTACTTTGAGGACGCGCGCGTGACCGGCTGGCTGGCGCTGCACGGGGAGGAGGCGGACTCGCCGTTCGCGGCGGCCGCCGCCTGGGGCCGCGGCCTGCGCTCCCGCATCGCCTCTCTCGTGCCCGTCACCCAGGTGGGGTGTTTGACCATGTGCGATCCAGAAAGGAAACAAAACATGGCTGCAAGTTGCGCCACTTTTCGTGAGGAAACGGGTCGTTCAAACCAGCGCCACAGGCCTCCTCTGCTCTTGGTTTCTTTCAAACAGTGCGGAACGGCTCCCTTTTGACAAAGGCAAAAGACAAAGGAGGGCCTTTGGCGCTCACTCCGCCTCGGGGTATCGAAACATCAAAGCCTGCATGCATTCGACAGAGTCTGTATTAAAAGATGCTGCACGCTTCGCCTCCTTTAAAAGGGAATAAACAAAGGGTGCTCGACCGCTCCTACTTGAGAGTCGAAGCTGGTGCCTCCCTGTGTTCTTCTTTGTTGTGGCAAATGCCGACAGGCCTGAAATAGTGCTCTGACCGTCGGCATTATCTTGGAAAGAAAGCCTCTGACGGCCTCCTCTGTTCATTTTTTGTTTTCGGAAGGCGGCGACGGCTCGCTTGTTCCGTGTTCACGGTGAAAAAACGGGTGGCGTCTGGAAAATTTTATTTAATAAAAACAGAGGAGGGCCACCTACTGCACTTTTATAAACCAAGCGTTCAGAGCGCTACTGACGGCGGACGCGGACCCCCTGCGCACCTAAGCCCCCCACCCGGGTGACGCAAAAAACGGTGGGGGGACATCATGGGGATTTGGGCTTGTAGTACATCTGAGTTTCAGGCCTTGCTGCATCGCGTCCCTCATGTCTTTGACCCGGGTGGGTGCGGCTTGTTAAACCCAAAAAGCCCTGAAAGCTCGCCGCCCCAAGCTCAGTGCTCTGACCTTTTCTGTACAGAGCGCAGTCGTTTCCACCAGGGTGCCGCACCAGATACACTCGAGGCTCTGCAAATGCCTGGCAGCGATGTCGTCATTCAAATCCGGCTGACGCATCCCCACGTGGCACATGCAGGGGTGGGGCGGGGCCAGGGAGCTGGCTGGGCAGCGCCCCGGCGCCGGCAGCCAACCAGCCCGGCAGGGACTTGTGGCTCTGGCTACTACGACTGCCGCCCTCGCCGGCATCTGCCTCCTGCGGCCGCAACTCTTCCAGCCCCTCGGGTAGGCAACCTCTCGGTGCTGATGATGGGGAAAGGCTGTAAGATGACTGGGGACAAGCCATTGGCACGCAGTGAGCCACCCATCAACCCTGTAGATTCATAACTTGCTTGAGCGCCTGGTTGTATTGGTACAGCCCTTTTCGTCGTAAATGCATCCAGCAGGTCTCGTGCCGGCCCGCGAGTCGGGGTGCCCGGTCGTATGTCTCAGTCGGTCTCATTCCGCCACTCAGTGCTACAGCTGCCTGCCTGCAAGCAGCGACACAAGAAGCAGGCTGGGCGGCGCCTCATATCTTGCCTCAGGCGCAGTGCCGCTGCACTGCACCACCAGCTTGGAAATTCTACTCCCTACAATCTCAGACGCAATATCACCCCTACACCTTCTGGCATGCACCTTCCGGCATGCACGCAGGGCGCCGCTGGCAGGCACGGCAGCGCCAGGCAGCAGGGGGCGCCGCTGGTGGGGCAACTGCCACGAGCGCCACCCTGAGAAACCCATACGCAACTTCAGCCTCCGACTCATGGCCTATGCATGCAGGGCGCCGCCGGCAGGCACGGCAGCGCCAGGCAGCAGGGGGCGCCACTGGTGGGGCAACAGTCACGGCGCCGTCATCAGCCCCCGCGCAGCAAAGCGCGCCATCGAGCTCTGGCAGGTGAACCCTGTATGTGCTGCAAATCATCAGGACGTTTCTTGCATATTCTGCTATGCCGTAACGCACGTGTTGCTAGCCTATGCTGTTCAGCAAGGTGGCTTTGCTGATCGAGGCCTCGTTGACCACGGCCAATATTCGAGGGGTTCTCCCTCACCGCCCCACTCACAGAAGCATCACTTTTCACCATTCCCTCCAGGCATCTCCTCTCAACACCTGTTGCCCAGGGCGCCAAGGCGGCGGCGCTCAAGGCGGCACCAGACGAACCTGCTGCCAGAGGTGTTTCTGCACAGAAGCATCGCATTTCAACATCTCCTTGTTCGACGCTTCCTCATCTGCTGATCCTTCCTTGTGATGCTTCTGTCTCAGGACGCCAAGGCGGCGGCGCTGGGGCCGCGGCACCAGACGAATCTGCTAGCGGAGGTGCTGGCGGAGCCGATGCTGGGTGCGGTGCGGCGGCAGGCCGACACCGCCGCCGCCAACGGCTGGTTCTGGACCTACTCCCTGGACGGCGTTAAGGTACGTATTGAATAACATTGCGATTGGTTGCAAATGCACATGTTTCATCGCGAGAGACCGCCGCCGCCAGCGGCTGGCTTTGGACGTACTCCCTGGTCGGCGTCAAGGTAACCGGGCCCCATTTACAACAGTAATTACTATTGAAAATGCGCCTTTGCCGTCTCATTGAGGGTGAGCGGCCCTGAGCCACGACTGGATCCGGACTTACCCCCTGCACGGCTTCGAAGTGCACGCTTTGCGGCAAATAGTGTTTTGGGAGTCAAGAATCAAGGTGAAGGATTCGGCCTTTGCCACTACGCACCTTGAAGCTGCTGATGCGACAGCCAGGACCGAGAAGAGACCAAAGCCCAGTGACTTGGGCAGCCTGTCTGTTTTAACTCTTCCCTTCTGCGGTTTTGCACAGTGAGGCACTTGCTCACCACCTGCCACTTCATGAGCACCCTGCTGTCAACATTGCGCACAGCGCTTCAATCACCGAGGTTTGTGCACATGCGCACAGGTCGACTCCATACAGCCGGGGCTGCCGCCGGATGCTGCCGATGCGTCGTCCGCCGGCGCATCCACAGCAATCGTCACGGCTCAGCTGCAGGCAAGTGCTGCAGCCTGGTGCCGCAAGTATCAGCTCACTACCGACACTACTGATATCAGATGACAGTTTTTCACATCACTTGCCAGGTGAAGAAGCTACAATTCAGATGCGGGATGCACTCGTGGGGCTCAGGCTGCTGCACATCATCCTTGTGCAAGACCGCCTAATGAACAAGGTTTTTGTGCGCGGCCGCAGGAGTCGGCAGATGTGTGGAACGACCAGGGCAAGCGCGCTGACAGTTATGCCAGCAGCTACAGGGTGGAGTACTCGCTGGTGCAGCGCTCCAACGGCAGCTGGCGCATCTACCGCGCGCTCGTGCTCGGCCGGTGAACCTTTCTCGGTTTTATCTCCACCATGCTGCGAGCGAGCCAGAGGGGTCCGCGCATGAGGTGGGGGCCGCATGTGCATGCCAGCCGAGACACTGATCTCTGCTCAAAGCGGGGGCCGGTCTTTGTGCGAGGCTGGTGTCCGCGTAACATGGAACAAAGGTCCTGCAATGCCGCACGCGGCCACATACTGCAAATGCTGCAGGCGCGCGAGATGCTGCAATGGTTTGTGATTTGGCCTTGCGCATCTCGATCGGCTTGCTCGTCTGAAGCATTGCGCATTCCTATCGGAGTTGCAAGACGTTGGCGCTTAATTGTACAGCTAGAGTTGAAGGTTGCCGAAGGCTGTCTATACCTTGAGATTCTGTGGCATGTGCCGCCGTCAACCAATTATTGTTCCAAATGCCCCGCCAAGCCGCTTTCAACGCTGTCCAAGCTGGATGCACACGCTGTGGAACTCACACTCCTCACATTGTGTCCCGAGATCATTCCTCGAAAGTTGCTGCTTTCAATCCGCGACGCTCTACGGTACCTCAAGTTTCCTAATCCTGACAGTGATTGCTGAATTACTGCAGATTTCCCCGCCAAAGCTGCATCATGGATCACACCAAAGTTTCGGTCCTTCTCCCTTCGCCTGCACCATCTGAAAACTCTCAAGCACCTAATGCAGCCTTGAATCCTAAGCAATGCAGACGGCTGCGCGGTGCTAGAGCCTGCGCCTTGCCTCCTGCGTGTCGCTGAGCCCAACGCGAATCACCATCATCCCAATTTATCCGCCAGCCCCGTCGGCACGGGAACCCTCCCAAAGCGCGCCACCCTAGTGGCCGCCCTTGCGCTTCTTGTTCTTCTTCTTCTTGCCGACGCCGGCGGCGGCGGCGGCGGGCTTGGCGGCGCCGCCGCTGTCAGAGGAGCTTGCGGAGGGCGCATCGTTTTGCGGGGCAGGCTCAGGGGCGCCGCCGCCGTTCTGCGTCGGCACCACGTCCGCGTCGGGCGCCGGCGCCTTGGCCGCGGCCTCCGCGAATGACTCTCCCTCAGGCTGCACAGCAGCGCCGTCACCAAGCTCAGATGCGAGGCATGGGGCAACCCCTGAATGACGACGATGAAACCAGGTACCAAGGGTCATGGCTGCGGTGTGCTTTCATGCACAGTCAGGCTGCTGCACGGAAGAAGCAAGAGTGCACGCACGCAACACGAAAGCTGTGGCATCTGCCGACGTCTGCCACGGTCTACTCATCCCGAGAAGCGAGTACCTGCTGCACGCCGGTGACGTCTGCCAGCTTGGTGACCTCCTCGACGGCCTGGGCGGGCTCCGCCTCGCCAAAGGCCTCGGCGGGCGTCGGGTTGGCGGCCACGCCGTCCTCCTGCTGCGCCGGCGGCGGCGGCGCCGTGGGCTGCTCTGGCTTCTGCTCCTTGAGAGGCTCCTTTGTCACCGTCTTCGGCTGCTGCCGCTGCTTCGTCGGCTGCGCCGCCGGCTCTGCTGTCTCTGCCGGCTCAGCTGTCTGCGGTTGCGGCTGCTCCTCCCGCGGCGCTGCGGCCTCCTCCTCCTCAGGCTGCGACTTGTCTGGTGGCGACGGCGACGGCTCGGGCGACCGCAGTCGCTGCTTCTTCTCGGGTGAGCGCAGCGCCTCCTCGGTCGCGCCGCCCTCCTGCTCCGGGGTCGCCTCCTGCGGGTTGTTTGAAAGCATTTTCAGTTTCAGCTCACTCATTATCCTGGAGAATTACTGCAAGATTGCTGCATGCATGTGCATGCGAGCACCACTGACGCATGAAACGGCGTCTTAGCCCAAGCACTGGATTTGTCGGATGTCACTTGGGTTCTGCAGTGAGTTGCGCAGCCTGAGCAGTGCAGCTTCTCGGCAGCGTGCTCTTGGCTGAAGCATAAAGTCGGACTTCCACAGGGGATCCGTGCGTCAGCGTGGCCGTCATGTTTCTGATTCACTACCTCGCGCGATCACGCTTGCTGGCTTTTCTGATTCCCTGCTACCATGCACTGCACCATTGCCGCCGCTGGGCCGATTGGTTTGACAGCCACGCTGGAGGATTGCAATCCAAACCCTCACCTTTGCTCTGTGGAAGATGGAGTGAGTGGCAGTCTGCAGCGCATAACAAGCGCCCTGCATGAGGCCGACGCATCGACCTGCGAGTGCACGAACGGAATGGCTGTCGTTTGACTTTCAGACTTCATTTCGGCACTGCATGCATGCGTGCCGCAAACATGCGATGCCGATCTCAGCCGCACCTGCCACGCCGTAGGCGGTTGGCAGGACCTGCTTCTGCAGGATGTCCATGGTCGGCTAGTACGCGGCTGCTAGGTCGACAGCCCAGACGAGAGGCGCCAGGATGAAAGCTCGCGAGTGTCAGCGGTCAGGCAGACTCTCAATCCTCGTGTTTTCGAGGTCGAAGAGGACGCGCATCGGCAGAGCCTGCATGTGTACGAAGGGTAGTGAAGCTCGCAGTCCGTAGCCTAGGCTGTACGGCTCGTAAACCCACTAGCTTATCAATACAATTGCAACACCAGGGTTTTCCGGGTGCCAAGCAAAGTACCGAGTCCAGGCCATTTCTGGAAGCTTCCGCGTGTTGATGAAACCCTGCAGATCGTGTTCTGTCCTGCTCTTCATTGTGGTTGTGCTGCGCAGCAAGCCTCGAACCGCCTCTGGCCCTAGCTTACCTGGCTGACAGCGCAACGCAACTTTACGGCAGCCGGGACGGTGACAGCAGCGATCTTGGTTTCGCTGTACGTCTTATCGATCTCAGCCTGCACCCTCGCTGTCCTCAGCGTGCCTTCCCAGGCACTGGGTACCCCCAAGACTGCACGTGTCAGGGGTGTGGCTGGTCTGACAACTGCCCAGCGGCATCTGATCCCGCCAGACAGCGCAGCACGAGCGCCTTGATCACCCAGTGGGCTGCGGGCGGCCGAGAGGCCGCCTCCGTGGGGGCGATGCACCGCAACCCTGGCGCCCTAAAGCGAAAGAGCTTTCCTGGCGATGCGCCGGAACACTGCTACAGCGACCACAGCCAGCCGGCTAGCTATGAGTCTTCAGCGTCCAAGCGGACCCGCAGCTACAGTGCCTGCGGGCCTGAGGAGGTGCGCTGGTTTCCATCTTGTGCCGTACGCCGATTGCGCCTGCGTCTGCTGCCTGTGTCGCCTGTGTGCATACACACAATCTTTGCACATGAATGATCGAGTACGTGCTACTCTGCAGATGTTCTCGTCCAGCTCAAGCGGACCAGCGCAGATGGGGGAGTGCCAGTCGGCTGTTTTGCCAAGCCGCACCTCAACAGGTAATCATGCATGCAACCGTCGGGATGCGTCCTTCACTCCATATGGCAATTGTGATGTGTGCTTGCCAAAAGCTGTGCCGCGGCGGTCTTACGCGCCATTCATTGTACAGGGTGGGAGGCGAACTCCAATCCACATTACCAGCAGTGGGCGATGGGGCAGCAGCAACAGCAGCAGCAGCTTCAACCGGACAGTGGCTTGCGCGGCGGAAGCTGCTTTCCAGGCCAGCACATCCCGCCGCAGTTGCAGCAGCAGCAGCAGCACCAGCCGCATTTCTTCCCGCAACTGCAGCAGCAGGCATCGCAGTCGCTGTCCTGGAACCAGCCGCCTCAGCCGCATTTCGCGCCCGTCACCAGCCAGCCAGGCGGCATGGTGAGGGACTCTGGCCCTGCAAGCCGTTGTCTTGCGGTGTAACCTCATGTCCTGAAGCTCGTCTGCACGGCCATGCACTTGACGGCCTGCTCTTGATGCCCTCGTGCGACTGAGTGAAGAAGTGCTGAAGCCACGCTGTCGGGATACATCTCCATCATGTTGACAGAAGTCATCACAAAAGTCAATTGTGGCGCAGGAGCAACGCGAGAGCATGGAGGAGGACACGCCGGGGCTGCGGCAGAGCAACTCGGCGCCGGATGTGCACGTCATGCTGCAGGAGCCCATGCAGAGCACGCCGCGCATGCTGCTGGGCCCCCGGCAGCAGCCACTGGGCTCGCAGTCGGCCGTCGGCGCGCTCGTGCCCTACACAGCCACCTCCACAAAGGTAGGACACATTGCTGCCTCCGGAAAGTGCTGTGAGTTTGTCCGGCCTGACTTGATTCGCAAGTCGCGCACCCTGGGGCGCGACTATTGGCAGAATCGTAAGCCTAAGCCGCAGAGGCGGGAAGGTGCTGCCCAGAGCTTCAGGAGCAGCAGCCTGTGCACTGCATGCAAGCAGCTCCAAACCATTGCACACCCCTAGCCAATCGAGGCTACTGTGCCTCTGCCCCCAGGGCGGAATGCTGTTCTGAGGGGCGGTCCCCGCCGGTGGCCTCAGCTGCACCCACACTGCGGTATGACGCACACCGCGCGGTGCTGTCCCTGTGAAGAGAAGAACTCTGCGAAGAGCCTCGCTGGCCACATTCGAGGCCGTGCATGCCTGGCCTACACGGCTCCTGCCTCCTCACCTCCCCTCTTTTTTGCAGCACGGCCGTTCGGGTCTTGTGACTGATGACCGCTTTCTGCTCTGTGACAGGACTTTTTGGCACAACAGTACATGCGAGTGCAGCGGCAGCAGCTGATCGAGGCACTGCAGCAGGCGCGCCAGGAGCAGGCAGCCGCCGCCACCATCATCGAGGAGATTGGGCCCCAAGAATCACTGGGGCCGGAGCTGCAGGCGAGCATCGTCGACGAGCTGCCCTGTGAGCCAGCCCCGTCAGATGCCGCCAGTCAGATGCCGCAGGCCGGCAGGCCGGTGGCAAGTTTCACACCACAGCCTGCAGGCTTTTCCGCCGCGGCCGCGCCTTCCTATGCAGGATGCAGGAAGCGCCGCTCGGACGCTGATGCGCCCGGACTCGACTTCGCACGAGAGAACAAGTGGGTGCATTTTCTGGAGCGCTCTGAGAACACCGATGCAATGGTAATGGAGATTGCGTGATGCTTTTCTTCGTTTGGTTTCGAATTTCGAAGGTTTCAGTTCAGGTCCAGCGGCTTGGGTAGGTACTGTGCAGAATAAGGGTTGATTTTGCCACAGTTTGTGCGGTCCTCAGAGGCGATGCGTTCCAGCGGAGATACAAAAGTAACGTATTGGTACATGATCGAACTGCGCTTCATCATTTCCCAACTGCACTGCTTCACGGCGCAGCACAGCCGCCTGCACCTCCCGCGGTTGCGCTGAGCACCTGCAGCAAACCAGCGAGCTCTGTCAACCGTGTGTCTGCAAGAAAGGCACACGACAGTGCACGCCACCACCATGCGCATGCACTGACAGGAGAAGATCGGCCTGGGGTGCATACGGTAACTAAATACCTGTGTGAGGAAATGAGCGCACACGCCCAGCGGCCCGAAGACCGCTGCCACCAGCACAGAATGCAGTGTGACCACCTGATGCCGCAAACCTGTCACGGCAGACAAAGGGTTTTAGCCACTGCTTCCGTCTGCAGGTGTGCAAGGTGGACGCCAAGCATCTATGCGACATGGCCAACTCAAATGACAACTGCTCACCGTCAAACATGATCCAGCGCGCCGCAAACATGTTGATGGCCAGCAAGTGCACCCACAGCGACGCGGCGGTCGGCACCCGGGAGAACAGCTGCTGGATGCCTGTCAGCTGCGGGATCCACTGCACCTGCATCCGGCCGCCTGCAGTGGAGAAGGGAGGCAGGATCTTGGTTCAGCTGCAGCGCGTCCGATTCGATCTTGCGCAAGGCAAGCCGCACACCATGCCGCTCAATCCAACGTAGACTTGTTGCTCAACGACAGAGCGACAAAAGACGGCATCTCCGAGCGAATGACCGACCTGCAAAGCCGTTGGCGAGTTTGCCGGGCATCATGAGGCTGAGCGTGTCCGGCTGCCACGAGCGCACGAGCAGGATGATGTATGCGAGCGCCAGCGGCAGGAACACCAGGTCTGACAGCAGGGCCCGGTACGCCGTCCGCCACTTCGGCGCCAGCACTATCTGCGCACATAAAGCCAGACACTGCTGGCTGCCCCGTCTGCAATGATGCGCCCAAGTCGTCGCTTGCTGTATGACCGTCATGCTTTGCAAGCGTGGCGATGCCTCCTGATGCCTCACAGACGCGCTGCATGCCATCAATTAGCACACAATGAGCTCGGAGTGTGGTGTGCTCGTCTGGAGTGCTCATCAATGCACTGCCATCAGATTGCGCTGACTCAGCGTGCCGGGCGCCTCACCAAGAGACACAACGGGACGCAGTACAGGGTGCTGATGCCGAAGATCCCCTCGCTGGACCATACTGCAGCCGCCGCAGACGCAATGGGATGGGTGCGGCAGAGCACTGGCATCCTGTGCCCGCAGCTCGAGCCGGAAGCTGGTGCTGCGGATGCACCGCCTCTGAATAATCGCTGTCGATGCAGCAGCTGATGCCTGCAAGCTGGAACAGGTTCCCGCAGGCATGTCACCGGTAAGCAAGCTCTGCACGACCGTGTAAGACGCTGCAAAGGTTGGAGATTACACAGCTGCATCGATACCATGGCTCGCCCAAGCTGCCGTCTGGGGGCCGATGTGCGAAGAGGCGTGCAGTCGAGACGGGGATACAAATGGCCGCAGGTACGCAATGTTATCGAGAAGATGCGTACAGCAGGCGGGAACGGCATGTGGGATCTCCTGCAGCATCTGGATCCGAATGTACAACACTGTACAACAGGCATCCATATGAATGTGCAGCCTCTTTGAGCTCCAGCAAAAGCGAGCGGAGGCCATGAGCTTTTTAGTGACGCACGGCACCGCCCATCACAATGTCTTATTAGCCTCGCGCTAGACCAGAGCATTGCCGCATTGATATGTGGCAGGGTCCGAGAGACAGTTGTTCTTCATAGCAACCATCAGCCTCGCATCAATCCGAGCGGGCATTTTATGAACATCCACCCTAGGTCTCTGTTGCACCATGTTCAAATTGTGGCCCAAAAAAGTGCGATAAGCTGAGACCAGCGTCTGTGAAACCACCGCAAGCCATTTCTCCTCTTATTAGTCCAGTGCGATGTCAGGAGCGGCGGGATGCGGTTCCTCTTCCGCTTCCTGCTCATCGTCATCTGCTGCTGGCTGATCCCCTGCTTCCGCTGTGACGTCCCCGTGGCGTGCCCGCTTCTTTGCCTGCTGCTTGTCCTGCGAGGGAAGTCAGGTGCGGTCTGGCAAAGCGTGACAATGAGCAGGGACCGTGGCACACAGACCAGGCTGGGCGGCTGCCTGCACATCGGAGCGCACAGCAGCTGTCAACCAGTGCAAGCCTCACCTTTTGCTTCTGCCGCTTGGCACGCCGCTTTACTGTCCGCTCCTCCTCCTGCTGCTCGAGCTTTTGCCGGCGCTCCTGTTCGCGTCAGGACATCGCAACAATATCAGTCCCAGAGACCGTGAACTCGAAGTTTGGCTGGAGCATGTCACAAGCACAATCCGGTTTCACATTTGCGGGGCAACATCCGCACATCAGCTGTGCAAGCCACACGCGGACACCTGTGCTGCTGTGAGCTCTGCCTGCCGCTTGTCCTGTTCATCTATCCGCTCTAGTCGTTGCTGCTCTCGCCTTCGCGCCTGCACAGCACCAAAGCTGTTTTAGCTCCTCGCGCCTGCCAAGTTGCTTGTGGCGCCGCACACTGGCGGGCTGAGACCAGGAGTGCAGGAGCGGCTGCGGCATCATGTCCATCACAGCAAGCGAAAACGGCCCCAAAGCTGGGGCTTATGCAAGTTTGCTCGCCTGTCTGTACATGTGGAACTCGCCGCTGCCCGCGCCGGCGTTGCTGCCCATGATGTTCTGCACCCGGTGCGGCACATTCTCCGTGATGAACTTCAGCTTCTCACCCAGCTTCTCCGCCTGTACAATGAAGTTGAATCGTGAGTCATGGACGCACTGAGCATCGCAGCCCTGCACATGACGCTGGCGCGATGCAGCGCCCACCTCTTCCAGGCGAGCCGCCCGCGCCTCCTCATTGTCCGGCTCTCTGATGGCCAGCTCCCTGCTGGCCAGGTTCGGCTTCTCGTACAGCTGGATAGCCATGCTGCCAAAGGTTGTTGGGCCAGCCCCGAGCTGAACGAGGCTGCCTACGGCGCTACGCGCCGCCAAACGCTGTGGGTGATTTGCGAGACGGTGGCGTACCGCACGCTATGATGACAGCAAGCTGCGTATAAATCTTGCCAGTCCAGTGTTTGTTCGAGCCCTTTCTTGCCGAACCTGCAACACGGTAGCTTTCGCAACACTCGTGGGAATGGAGTCGGGCAGCCCTCGCAACCGTCCCTGTGAGCGCTAGCTTCGACTGTAAATTGACGTTGTGGGGTGGTGAAGTGTGTTGTGGCTGTGGCTCAAGCTGCAGGACGCAGGAGAACATGTCCAAATTGCCCAGCGAAGACTTAGTCAGGTGGCGCATTGTCTGGTTGGCTTCGCCAGCATAAGCATCATTTGCACGTTCAATTGGTTGACAGCAGGTCCGCCGCATCCGCTGTACAGCTCACACCAGCTCTGAGCGATCTTTTCTATAATCCAATCCCCACCACCCGCGTGGCCTGATTCACTATCAACAGTGCAGCGACCTGCTTGCGTCGAAATACTGAGCGGGTCTGTCACATCTAGCGATACGGCATCCTCAAAGATAAGCGAGCTGAGCATCAGCGAGCCGGAAGCAAGCAGGTGCCGCACGTCTGCGCTGCGGCCACTACGGAACAGCACAGGACTGCCCGGGCGTGAGCTGTGTAGTGTGAAAAACGATACCATTTCGTTTCTTCGTCGTGCCTCAGCCTGGCCCGGGCGGGAGCATTCTTGGGAGGCTGACTTCAGATGCCGCAGCTGCAGTTTGCCATGGTGCGGTGACCGGCGATGCTACTGGAGCTGCTTTGGGATCGTGTCTGCCTTTCACGTGCATGCTGCAGTGCGACGCCGTGCAATCACTTCGCGTTGCACACATGCTGTGATGAAGACTTGTGCTGTCACGGTGACGCTCGTCATGTTTTGTTGCAGATTTGTGCCGCAAACATGAACCGATCGATGGAGGCGCACAAGCTGCTGAAGGAAGCAGGTCTACAGGTGCTTTGACTCTCAATTCAAATCAATGCTACTACAGCGCTGTTGACCCACATTGTCCGCAGCAGCCCACATGATGGCGGCTTCATCGCAGGTCCAGTCGTTCGGCGTCGGCAATCGAGTGAAGCTACCAGGGGAGTCTGCAGACTCGCCAAACGCGTACGGTAAGCCGATTGGCCAGGACAGTTGGCCAGAGCGGTTAGTTTCCGCGCGATGATGTCTCACCTTGCTGCTGGGTGTTGCGCAGCCATGACGGTGACTCTCACGTGATTTCCTTGTTGCTTCACGCAGCCTTTGATGCGGTGACATATCAGGAGATCCACAAGGACCTGTCAGATAAGAACAGGCAGCACTACAGCCAGAAGGGCATCCTACAGATGCTGGAGCGTAATATCAAGATCAAATCTGGGCCGCAGAAGTGGCAGAATCACAAGTGCGCACCTCTGAAATTTCTGTCATAAACGGTACCTGTCATGTGCTGGACCACAGCTCAGCCTCTGAAACTGGTGCCGAAACCTGTTCCTTTTCCGAAAGGGACGTGAGCGTGGACGTGGCGGTGACATTCGAGGAGCGGGTCATGGAAGAAGTGGTAAAAGGTACAGTGCGCTTGTGTTGGCATTGTGGTGACGACCGCTCGCGCTGGGGAGCTTCACGACACCAGAGCATACATGAACCTAATTGTCTGTCGTGGTCCGCAGAAATGAACCAGCGGGATGGCAGCGAGGCCATGCTGGTAGTGAACATGGTGAGCCTTCCACACTGGTGCCCGACAACTTGTTTGCAAAATCTACTTGTGCTTTCTGATGTCAGCACAGTGCAGAATCCAAGTTCGCATTGGCTGCTCAAGAGCGTTGTTGAACAGGCATCGTGTCGCGCAGGACGTCGTTGACCGACATGAGGAGTCTGCCATAGCTGCGCCACGAGTCCTGCAGCTGTGCAAAATGGTGACCAACCTTAGAAACATATGGCACCTGTCATTGCCATGCTGCCATCGGAAGTTTCAGGGGGCACCTGCCACTCAAGTGTGCAGGCTGCGCGATCCGGCTTCCCTCCTGCAAAATTCATGGCAAGGATTCCCCTGAGAAAGCTAGAGATGTAGATTTCAGCGAGCTTTGCTCTAGACAATTGGCTTGTTCATTGAAAGGCGGGCACACCAATCACCACCGACATGGGGTCTATCCGCCGTCATGCACAACACCTGCAAGATGCCGCCATGCGAAACTGCCGCAAATCTTGTAGAAGGACGACACTACGTCGAGTCCTGCTGTGTTCACTGTTTTCCCCTGCGAAAGATAATTGCCTGTCCACAAACGTTCCCAAGTGCCACGTGTGCAGTCAGGTGTTGCTTGCTGATCGGTCTCCTGTGTGTCCTGTGCGCAGCTGGAAGAGACAGAAGACTGGGAGGACAGTGTGGATGACATCATGGAGCGGTTCAGCCAGGAGACGGGCCTCAAGCCGCTCTACACCATCTGCTTTGCATGATGAAGCAGCGGCGGCTGGAGCAGAGGGCTGGATAGGCGGCTAGATCAGGGCTAGATACATGCAGCGGCAACAGACATACATCTGCGGCGGGGCCATGATTCAAGTGCTGACCATGGTGCAAACCGTTGCTTGTCTCAGTGACCGTGGAAGAATGAACCACCCTTAGCTTTGACGTCCATCCTGCACCCAACCTCAGCAAATTCGTCAGCGGGCCCTGCAACTCTTCCAGCGCGTCGCAATGCCAATTTACCCTGCCGCTGGTGCCCCGCCCCCCTGCGGCCAGGCCGCTCCGTGCCGTCGTATACATGTTGGCGTCTCCAGAGGGTTTGCACACCATCCTGAGCCAGGCTGCCGCTGCTGCATCGCGCGTTGGCGTCAGTGAGCGCTTCATCCATTGGCTGCCAGCTGCCGTCCGGCAGCCACATGCCGCCTTCTTTATTGGCTATAGCCCTCATCCTGCTGGCCGCTGGCTTCCCAGCCGCCTTGCTGGTCGACCAGGCCCTTTTCTGCAGCTTGACGTGTTCGAGGGCCCCGATACGCTGCGCCGCCACCATCCTCACAGTAGCCAGCGTCGGCTTCTGCATGCGCTGTGGCATTCTGAGGGTAGATTTTGCCGCCATCTCCATCTGCAGCATACCCTGCTGCACCATCGGGCCCAGCAGCGGCGTCAGCATAGCCCCAGAAGCCGCCACCGACGCTGCCTGCGGCTCCGTCACCATCCGGGCCACATGAGACGTCCTCGGCTGCAAAAACGCCCCAGAGTGCGCCGCCGCTCGCGTCGCCGCCCTCGGCTGCATCGGCGGGATTTGCGGCCCACAGCACCCTTCCGTCTGTGCCAGTGCCACCGCCAGCGCCTTCCCAACCAGTCGCCGCGTCTGTGCCGCCTCTCACACCCCACAACGCTCCGCCGCCGCCGCCGCTAGCGTCCTCATAGCCAGTCGCCGCGTCTGTGCTGCCGCCAGCTCCCTCCCATTCCGCGACCACCTCATTGCGGGCGCTCGCATCTGTGTATTGCGCTGAGCCCCACAGTGCACCGCCGCCGTTGCCGCCCGCCTCCAAACCCTCAAAGTCTGTCGCTGAGTCCGCTGTGACTTTCGAGCCCCACAGAGCTCCGCCGACTGCGGCGCTGCTGGAGGCCTCGTTGTCTGTGCTGTGCCGTGGGCCCCACAGCCCACCGCCGCCCTTTGCCGCCTTGTCTGGGCTGCATGGATACATTATGACAGGCCTGCAGAAGCGGTGCAGTCCATCAGCACCGTTCTTCTAGCTTGAATGTAAATAATGCACACATGTAATAATGCACATATGTTCACGGCGATGGGAAGCAACGGCGTGGCTTACTCGAGCATGTTGTCCGTGTCCGCCTGACAGCCTGAATCGACCATCTGCGCCAATTCAAATCTGGCCCCCGTCAGAGAATTGCCGGATGGCTGTACAGAAAGCTCGAGTGGTGCGCAGCTCTCAACTCCACTAAAAGATGTCAGGCCAGGACGCGATGAGTCACGGTGGCAGTCGTGGCGGGACACACCTCTCTGCGGCGCATGCCGCAGCAAAAGCCGATCCTGCCCCGCCGCCAGCAGAAGAACCAGGTCAGCAGCGCCGCCAGTAGCAGGATGGATATGAAGATAATGACCCAGCCCGCCACCGTTGGCATCTTGCCGTCAAACAGCAGGCCCAGCCCTGACCTGGTGCTGGATGTCGTGCCGTTGAGAGCTGCATGTGCAAGATCAGGGTTGGCAGCGTGATGCATTGGGCAGCTTTGTCTCTGCACGACTCGCATAGTCATAAGATTCATCCAGCCACGGGCAGATCGGTCGCTTCACCTGCTGGGCTGCCAGGTGGAGGGTGGATTCCGGGCGGCGGCGGCAGCGCCATGCCGCAGTACACAAACGCTGACAGATCTTGGGTACTGCTGGTGGCCCAACCGGGATTGCAGTCACACCTGCAGTGTCCACAAGAAGTGACTTGACATTTGGCTGTGCCATGTCCGTCACGGATTCGTGCAGCGACTGTCGTGAGATCTCGCTGCGGTAAGACAATTCGTTTTGGAGGGCAGTGGCCGATATGTCTAGGCAGAAAGCTGCCCGCCATGGATCTGATGCACTCATCACCCGCATGTGGACGAGACAACGCCATGCCGTCCGCAGTCTGGGGTGCCATACGGGCACGCATTGGCAGCGCTGTCAGCCTGCAATGCCACACACGCACTCAGCAGCGATGGGCAGCATGCCCGTTGTTGGTTTAATTCACGAGCTGCAGCAGTCAAGTCACGTCATGTGTATTTTAATTTCGTCTGATCCTGCCGCATACTCACCGGGCTGACTGCGCCCGGTGGCGGCAAGGGGGGAGGCGGCCGTGGCGGCGGCGGCGAGGGCAGCAGCGGCGGCGGAGGCGGCGGAGAGCAGGCGGTGCACACGAGCATGGGACTGCCAGTGTTGAGCACCGTGATGTTTCCATAGTCGGTCGTGAATGCTGGATCGCCCACGACACCTGCATTCAGCGCGCTCTGGTCAGTGGCGCAGGTGGTGCGGAAGCCTCATGGGATATCCATTATGTGCGGTGTATTGTGCGTCAGTGTCGATGATGAGGGTCCCATCATCAGTGTCATCAAACTCATTCCAGTCCCTTGACACCGCAGCGGTTGCCAGACCCCATCTACGACTGCCTAAATCCCAGGCCCGAATGCAAGCCTCACCTGGCCAGTAGCCGAAGAAGCTGCCGTTCTGCAGGCTCTGGTGCAGGTGCAGCGGCCGCGTCGTGTAAAAGTCAGGCGGCCACAGGACCGCCAGGTCCATGATTACGCTGCCGGCCCTGTGTGTTTGTTCGAGCTAATATGGTTTGGTTTGATTCCGGTGAGCAACATGTTGCATGGTTCAGCATGGAAAGATCTCCTGGTGAGGACGGTCTTTGGGACGCTGCGCAGGCCAGGAAATGGTCAGCGGATCACACACATATTAGTTGGGGCATTTGAATCATCGACATTTTTTGCATTACGATCTGATCAAGCTAGTTGTAGAGGTGTACGGACCTGTAGGCCGACACCCTGATGGATGTGTCGGCGGTGGAGTGCCAGTTGTACACGTCGCCTGCTGCAGCGGTGACGGTGAACAACCTGCACACAGGGTGCCGAAAGTGGCGAGGCAGCGCCGCATTCTGGCAGCACTTTCGAAAACCCAGGTGCAACTCAGCAGCCTGTCAACGTGTTGCTGTACAGCGGGCGCACAACATGATAGATTAGCCGGTGCAACTGCCTCACATCAATGGGCAAGCTGGCGAATGAAGATGCCTTCCACAGCACCACTCGTACCTGGCCTTGAGCCTGTCCAGGTAGGCGGTCGAAGCGACGTCCGGCAGCAGCAGGGTCGTCAGGTTCAGAGCACTGAACGACACAGTGAAGGCTAGGGACGGGGAAGTTGCCACGGGCGGCGGCGGCGGCGGCCGCGGCGGCTTTGGCGGCGCGGGCGGCAGCGGCGGCGGCGGCGGAGAGGGCGGGCGCGGCGGCGGCGGCGCCGGCAGCGCCTGAAAGCCCAGAATCTGTTGCAGCGCTGGCACCGTGTTCTGGTTGACGTAGGTCAGCAGGTAGCAGAAGCCCTGCACGCCCGTGCTGCTCAGGGCTGCGGTGCACAGACAGGACGGCTCACCTCATAGTCAGTAGTGGGTGTCGATGTTTGACATTATGAGGTTGACCATGCTGACCACCTTGCGGCCATGAGCAGACCATGCATCAACAAATGAAGGAACAGGATCACGGGTGTTGAGACCTCAAACGCCCAACATTGTGCTCCTTGTCGACTCGGGTAGCGCAGGACGCCAAGAGCAAGTTGACGCCTGTGAACGCGCCTATTGGCATAACGAATGTGAAGGATGACCCTGGCGCGACGGCCTGCATGATATCGGCGCCGGTGGAGGCGATAGCGCTGGCGGCGCCGCAGCTGCTGCTGTCGGAGGTGTTGCTGACCAGCGGGGAGGTGCAGCAGCGGCCGACGGAGCTCCTGAAGTTGCCGGTGATGTTGCCGGTGTTCTGGATGGTCTGCACCAGCTGACCTGCGGCAACAGAAACACTTCCGATGTGGACCAATGGTCTTGAGAGCGCATTGGTGGACGAACCAACCAGCCAATTAACACGATGACTTGCGTTCGAATTCGAGTTTGAGTTAACATCAAGCTGCCGTGAAGTGCTGCATCGGTGCCGCACCGGTCAGGCCGCCGTCGATGAGGGAGATGCCGCCTTCGCCCACCAACGGCGCGAATGTGGCCGTGGCGGTGCCGTGCACTAGCGAGTACACCCCTAGGTCCAGGGAAATGAACAGCTGCGCATCAACACCGATGCGGCTTAGATATCAAAAAAATCGCATTCGGTGTTTGAATTTGCGTGTCGTCCGGCACCCGCTGCCCCACTGTTGATGCAGGGGGCATACACCAACAACCCGCACAGGTGAGTGTATGTCAGGATCTGGGAGCGCGCATTCACTCGGTGGCCAGGATGTGCAGATTGTCCCACCTGCATCTGCACGTTGGAACTGTAGTCGCAGGTGACCTCTGTGGAGTTGTACACTAGATTGTTGTACCAGCCGGTGGAGTACTTCAGAAACGTGCATGTGGCGTTGGTCGGTGGCCCGCCTGCATGTACCGCCGCAACTCATGCCATCAGGAGGCAGTAACATGAATTCTTGCTCAGCTGCTCAGGTCATCTCTTTTCAGCCAGGTCCGGAATTCGCGAGATGGCCATGCCAGCGCAAGTTGCGCTGCACTCTGAGCTTGTGCTGCATATCAGTCGATGCAAAAGTGCATGGCAGGGGCGCACTCATGTAGCTTGCCACGGATCTGCCGCGCCAGGCGCTGAACTGGTCGTAGGGCCTGCCGCCGGCCACCGCCAGGCACTGCCCATACGCCTGGCCGCACCGGAAGCAGCTGGCCCACTGGTCCGCCTCCTCACCGATGTGGTTGGCCGTCCCATAGTTGTAGTCTACCGCGGCATTCGGAACCAGCATGCCTGTAGACCGCAGGCGCGGGTCACAAACGTTCAACGTTGTCATGAAGGGCCACTGTTGTCACGGGGCGTCAGGCGCAGCGGCGTCAGGTACAGTGAACACCTTTGCGGGATGGCTGCGGGTTGCTTCGTGCTTTCGCCAGCGGGCAGGTCAGGGGCGCCAGCGCGGAAGTGCCACCGCTACGGCACCGGAGACTGACCTGGGTCGCTGGTGCTGTCCTTGAGACGCATCAGCCAGTTGGAGGTGATGCCCGTCAGGTTGACATCGGCGCCCGCAATGTTGGCGGACGCGCTGATGCCGGCGGCACTCGCGGCGCTCAATGCCGCGCCGCCGTAGGGCTGCAGTGTGACGTGCTGCCCTGCTGAGGCGCCCTGCTGTTGTGCCTGCGCATGCATAAAAATTGACCTGGCAATGTGCTCATCATGTGATGCATCCTTCTGACAGGTGGAACTCCGGGCAGCTGCCTAAACGCGTTACAATTCCGATGGACCACGACGGCGCAGCTCAGTAGACACGACAGCTGCAGACAGGCGCGCACCGTCACGTCGAGCGAGAACAGCTGGAAGGAGGGGCTGTTGTACTTCACTTGGTAGCCGTCGTACAGCGTTGCATTTTGCGCAAACGCGTGGCCGACGCCGCTGCAGCACTGGGCCTCTGGCACGCTGGGGCACGGCACCAGCGCCTCGTAGGCGTTTTGGAACCAGAAGGACGGGATCGGCTTGCCCAGCGGTATTGCTGCAAGCGCATCAGGACCCACGTTTCAGCGACTAATGCAGCGGGAAGCGTGTCAGCAAGGGGAGCAGCAACAGGCATGCTGCAGCACAGACTCTTGCGCATGGCATATCGATGATGTACGTCAATTTCTTCCGAAGTGCTGCTGCACATCAAGGCGTGCGTCACTCACAGCGCCGGTCGGTGCTGGAGGCGTTTGTGGGCGACAGCGCGACGCTAATGTCTGACGTCGGGGCCCAGTACACGCCGGCTTGGTCACCGATGATAGGCAGGTCTGCGAGGCATCAATTTTATCGCCCAACGAGCACGGGTTCAATCGCCATGCTGTGGTGCGGCATGTGGAGGCCACAGCAGGGGGGTTGGCTTCATGCAGGTGCATGCGGCAGTGTCATGCAGCACTAACGCAAAGCGCACTCGCAGGCAGGACCAGTGTGTAATTGAAGTTGCCGCTCCACTGCGCAAAATTGATTGCGATGGACAGTTGCCCGGCGCTGACTTGTCTGATCACTGTGTTGGTGACGGCGGCGGCATGGCTGCTGCTCGGCTGCGCGATCCCAATAGCCAGCAGCAGCAGGCTGAGCCAAAAATCGGTTCGTCGACTGCAGAGATTGGTGGAATACCGGCCTCTACTTGCGCTCGAGGCCATGCCGCAATCAGCAAGCGTCTACTTCAAGCCTTTACACCAAGCTTCTGCACTGCGCAGCTGCTGCATGAGATGATACCGCAAGAATGAGCAGCTTGTCAGCTCAGTGAAGTCTCAATATGTAAGAATGTTCTCCACAGCGACAGCTAAGTCAAGCCAGCTACCTGACACTATGCAAACAATGTGCACTTCGACGTTTGCCGGATCCTCGTGTCGGTTAAGCTTCAGGAAATCTGTCAAGGCGTGTGACAGCAGATTGAATTGTGATCCAATGCAATCAGATCATACAACCGCGGCTCTGAGGGCAAGGACCGACGGCGAGGATGCGAGCAGGCGTTACAGCCAAGAATCTCTGATCTGTTCTGCCCGTGTTTGCCCGTACCTGCTTCCTGCATCCTTAACAACACAGATCTCCGAGAGGCCCAGTGCGAGCCTCAGTTGTTTGTTTCCCGTAACCCACAATTACATCAGGGGACGCTTGAGGACTGCCCCTTCGAACAAGATATGCTGGTCGGCAGCGAGCGCACGTATCTTGTCGACGGCTGCGAGGCAGGCATCCGGGCAGACGGCCGCGGCTGCCTCGACTGGAGGCCCGTGTCCGTCGAGACGAACATTATCGTCTCTGCGAGCGGCTCGGCCCGCGTCAGACTCGGTGCCACAGACGTCATCGTCGGCGTGAAGGTGAACCTGCCTGCCGCGCTGCGGCAGGGCTGCATGCTGTGCTGCCATGCAGCAATCGCGCTCAGGTGTCAATTGCACCCCAGCTTCTGCCAGTATCATGTCAACCGACGTAAACCTGCTGCAGGCGGACATCGGGACGCCTGATCCTCAGCGGCCAGACAGCGGCAGAATCGTCTTTTCGGCCGAGTGCTCGGCCTGCGCTGGGCCGGCGCTGCAGGTACGATACGAGCTCATGAAGGATTTGTTCTCACTAGCGCTGAAGATGGCTCAGCCGTGCCAATGAAGTCTTCCTGCTGGAAAGGTCCCCTGAAGGCCGCTGCTGAGACGCCTCCATTTTGGTTCATCAGGGCCGCGGATCAGAGGCGCTCAGCGCTGCACTCACACAGCTCCTGGACAGGACCTACAGGACCGATTGCAATGGTGAGATACACCCATTGCGGTTCAGCTGCTCTTGAGCATGACCAGCTGCACATCGCTGTGCGGAGGCCTCACCATTGACGGTGGCGCCCCGCCATAGCCAGCGCACCAGCCAGACTCTCAGGCCGGTCTCGTCACTGCTCACGGCTGTGGTGGCGCAGGGCTGGAGATGTCCAAGCTGTGCATCATGGCGGCAAAAAAGTGCTGGGTGCTGCACGTGGACGCGCTGATCGTCGGCGCCGACGGCAGCCTGGCGGACGCCGCCAGCCTTGCCGTGAAGGTTGTTGTACTGATACCGCCAATGTACCATTTCACTTGCCTTGCACCAGCCTTGCCGTCAAGGTTTCACATTGAACTGCCGTCAAGGTTTTACCACCGATGCTGTGGTGAGACGCTTCCCAGTGCAACTGCCCATCTGGTATTGCGATCACAGGCATGAGCGCACAGTTGTGCACGGCTTGCAGGCGGCGCTCGCAGACACGCACATCCCGCAGGTCAGCGTGGTGGAGGCGGAGGGCGACCACGGCGACGACCCGGAACTGGACATCGACGAGGACCCGGACAACGTCATGCGCCTGGATGTGGCGGGCCTCCCGCTCCTCGTCACGGTCGGGCAGGTGCGCGGGAATGGATAGCGGGGTGCAGCAGGAGGTTCAGCAGACCACAGCTGGGATGGACAGCAGGGTAGCGGGAACAGGCAGCAGCGTGCAGAGCCCCGCTGAGAAGCTAGCTTGGCGGACTTTGTCAAAGTGAGCTCGCTGCAGGCACAAACTCTGGCAGATTCAGCTGCGGCGCTGTGCACTTGTTGGTACTGTTTTATGCCACAGGGAGAGGTTGTGCCACATCCATGACAGACTGTGTGAACGATGGCTTTCAAAACTGTGTAGGTGGGAGCGTCGTCTCTCACAGATCTGACGGCGGCAGAGGAGGCTTGCAGCAGCGTCTCGGTGCAGGCAGCAGTCAGCGGGAGCGGCGCCCTCAGCGGTTTGAGCAAGCAGGGGCATGGGGCCATCAGCCCCGACACGCTGCTGGTGGGTTGCTGCTGTCAAACGTGTAGCATTATGCTTGCGCCTTCACAGTTCTGTCCTTGCATTCCACACCCTTTAATTTTTGCGACAACGCTCTGCTGGTGGTATGTGCGTCTAGAAGCGTTCCTGCATCTGTTGCAAGGTCTGAATTGAGATCCAAGCCCTGCGTTGTGCAGGCCATGATGCAGCATGCCAAAGGGTGCGGGCCTGCGCTGTCGAGGGAGCTAGCCAGTGTATTACAGGACGCAATGGAGACGTGATGTATGCGGGCGTCACAAATTGTACACCTAGTGAGGCGTGGTTGAATCGGCAGGGTGCAACAGCGATGCACATGTGTGTGTGCGGCGCGATGCTTCGCAATGTTCGAGACCGTTCAGGCACTTGATCAGCACGCACAGACCATTCCAAACCAAGCTGGAAACCAAGCAACAAGCACCAATATACACCTGGACCTGCTGCGTGGCTGTACGACCTTCCAAAGCCGCAGCACCTTCCACCCAGCGCCAAATGGGCGTTGCAGTCACCTGCCGAGATAGTAGCACAGTTTGAAATGTAGTGGTTTGAAAGGTGCAGGCCAGCATCGATACCATGAATGCTGTGTGCATCTGGCCATTAACAGCGTCCAAGGACATCGCCACTCACGCCTGCGGGCGTTAGCACCTGTGTGACGTCTGTGTCATGGCGGCTGAACGCGTTGCAGAGAAGTTCCAGCCCTCACCATCTCGCTTTCCGATTCGCTGCCGCTGTGTCTGCAGGCGACAATGCTTGTGCTGCGGCGTCCGCGCGCACGGGCTGCCAGTGAAGAGGATTCCTGTTGTACCAGGGCCAGTCGGGCACTGCTAGAACGACTGCTACGAGTGTGCCAGCGGTGTATGTGAAGAGTGTAAGCCGGAACTGACCCGCGATCCAGCCCACCAGGAATGCAACTACAGCTGCGATGCTCAGTGTGTAGAGGCAGAACTGCTCCGACAACTTCTGTCCCTTCAGATCCATACCTTGCAGACCACAAGCACAGAGTCTGCGACAGGCTTTGCGATGCAGACAAGGCTGAAACCTGAAATGCGCATGCCCAGAGTGCGTTTTCATGGCAAGAAGGGCAGCAAGATGATGGCGCACAGTGATGCATTGTTTGTAGCAGCTCGCAGTTCGCGTGCAGACTCTGCCTGGCGGTTCAATCAGTCATTTGCAAGCCCATCAAGCAAGCGCAGCAGCTGAACTGTGCAAAAGCCGGCTCCGACACTGCTCCGATCTTGCTCAAGGTTTCCAAACCACGATGGAGCAGGACTCTTTCTGCACAGCCCTTGTGTCACCGCACAGTGCAGCGAGATACCTGATCTACAATACTGCCGTGGGTTTACCGACTCTAGCGTTTGTAATATTTTTGGTGAGACCTGCGCTACTGCGGTCACAAACCCCTTTCTGGCACATTGCCTTACTGAGTGCATCCGTAGGTGCCTCCACAACAACTGAATTTTTGAATGTCTGTGCACGCTTCATGATGCATATCGACGCGCCTGTGATCTGTGAGTCCATTTGCACCAGGCATGGAACGCGCGGCCGTCGGTGGAGAAGCTGCGGCAGTCGCAGTCTCAGATAATGTCCACCTATTACATTTTCTTATGGGGCGTGGAGGCCCTGAACCTGCTGCGGATGCTTGTGCAAATCGCGACTTCGACGGAAAAAACGCATCCGGCGCTCTGGAACTGGCTCTGGATCGGCACGCGCTTCGGTAGGCTGGATCATCTTCGAGGCTGGCGGATGTAACACCAGCAAAGCACATGCGTCCAGGATAAGCGATCATCGTCACTAAATGGCGCGCATATGCAACTGCAGGACTGGAGCTTCTGGAAGTCAGTGTGGTAGTGTTTCTGTTGCAAGGATACCTGCGCACTGGGCAAGAGGTGCAATGCTTTCGCGCTCCCAGCTGTTACTCTGCAGCGAGTGCTTGCACAGGATGGTCACGCTTCGGACACTGCAGTGGCAGTATGCATTGCAACATGTGTCTGCGCTGCCTGCAGGCGCTGGTCCGCACGCTGTACGTCTCGGGAGTGTTTGCGGCGGCTGACACGCTCATCAAGATCGTCTTCGTCTTCGGCATGCACATCCCGCTCTTCCTCTATGGGTGCGGTCCAGTGCATGATGACAATACCACAGTTTCTGTCTGCTAGTGAGCTCTGCCGGTGAACGGCTCTTGGGCAGCACTGACCGCGATGCACCTCATTGACGATAAAGGCTACGTGCTGGAAAACTTCTGAGCCGCAGCGACGTCTGGTGCACCTATTCGGCCGCGGCACCACACATGCAAGCTCAAACCTACCCTGGTAGCTGTGACTCGCCTACAATAGCCTGCAGTGGGCTCGCCATGAAGCCTGGACGACCGCAGGAACCCCATGTAACGCTTGCTGATACGGCATTATGCATCTTCACGTGTGCAACGATATACGGCTCCCTGCAGTTTCCCAGGTATGGGTAGACAAATGCAAGCAGCAGCAGAGTCGAGAGCATGCTGAGACTGAAAGATTGGGCGTATTGTGGCAGGGGCGATGAGAAGACGACAGGCGACCTGAACTGGGCCAAGTGGGGCTACTGGGAGATTCACAGCCTGCTGTTCCTGTCTGTGTACACCGCCATCCTCGTGCTTCCGCACACACGATGGAGGGTAAGCCTGCCGGATTGCTGCAACCGCGTGTGCACTTATTGATTGGCGCCATCGATCAGCGCGACTAACATCTGCTCTGGCTAATGCAAGCGGTGTATCCTCATGCAGGAGCTGCTGCCAGCAAAGCCGTCATTCTATCGATATATCGGTGCGTGGAGGCCCGATTTCACATTGTCTTGTTACCCCGGCGCCACAAGTGCTGTGCAGCGCCATTACTGACGACTCAGCTGACACCTTTGCTGACGTTGCTCTGCAGCGGTGCTTTGGGTCTTCAACTTCCTTGCGGCGTTTGGAGCGCTGCTGCTGGGCAGCAAAGTCGTCCAGGTGGGTGCCACGATGCCAAGGGTTTTGTAGTGCCAAGGGTTTGGAGGCCCCGGCATGCTGCGGAGGGCCGCAGCATGTGTGAAGCTATGGGTTGAATGCAGAGCGCGCAACCGCTTTTGTGGGATGTGCAGGGATACTGTGTGTACAGCCTCGCTGAGTTGGCCTACTACGCACTCTATCCGCCGGTGCGAATCGCCGCCTGCCGGAGACTTCCTTGATGTGGCAACAATGCTGTTTCACCAGCAGCACCACATGTGGAGCCATTGTTGGATGTGAAAATCTCACTTGAAGTCTCCAAAGACATGCTGAACACCTGTTGCCCAATGCAGCTCCTGTACCTCACATTCCTGTCCGAGGTAAGTCGCAATGAAACACAATTCTGTCTCCGCTCATGTTGCACAGGGCTTAGTGCTGTGGTAGGATTTCCTGACCTGTCTTCTGTCCATGCGCCCTGCAGTTCTTTCAGCCCACGGAAGATGAAGACGACAGAATGTATTATAGCGAGATGCGCGAAGCTGGGTACTTTGAGGATCAGTATGCTATCCCAGAAGACGGCGTTTGAGGGCGTCACGCGGTTCGAGGATCGCTACCGGCTGCCGGTCGGGAAGACGGCTTCTGAAAGACGTATCTCTAGAGTGTAGGTAACAGAACATGCCCCTTGCCAAATGTCCTGGGCAATTGGCCTCCTTCAGTAGACATTCCTTTGTATTCTAGGCATGCAGTGGCAGTTCGAAGCAGCTTTACGCCGCCAGTCGTTTGTGTTTTTGTTCCAACAGGATTTTTCAGTGCACAATGCCACCGCCAGGCCGTACTGTCCAATCAGAGTGCATGAGTCAAAAATCACATGAACAGATGGCGCAAGGCAGGGGCGTCTAGTCAGTCGGCCGATGAGCTGTCCAGCAGCTGCAGCTCAAGATACAACTTCTCCAGCCGCTGTCGTCGCTGCACCTGGGCGTCATTACCGGCAACCTCCTCTCCTGCGCTGCCCGCCGCCCGCCGCTCGGGGCTCATTGACTGAGGCGGTGCTCCTGTATGACCATTGACGAACCCTTGCCACCGTGGCAACTGTCAGCCCTCGCATGCATTTGATGCTAGCACACTGCTGCGTCGAGCTGCCAAACGCAAACCAGCGGGCTTTCAGGTGCATTGGGCTGCAGGAGCTGCACAATGTGATGACCCTCATGCACACGCACGACAGCTGACTTTGGGTCGACTCAGGTGCATGCAGACATGCATGTCAGCGCAGTCCTTGTCACGCTCACCGCTGCAGCCCGCTGCTCCTTCATGCCTCCGTGTGGCGCTGGCCGGCCCTCCCGCCGCCCGCGGGCTGCGGCAGTTGTCGTCCGCATAGCGCACGCACCGGCGCTCATGCGGCTGTTCACCGCAGCCCCGCCCCTGCCAGTGGCTGCCACCCTCGGCGAGGTGCATCCTTCTACACTCCTGCAGCTCAACTGCGTGTTGCTGCGAGGGCTGCCGCAGCGGCGGCTGCAGATGCGCGGCGGCTGGCCCATGGTCGTGCCAGTCGGCAGGCGGCGGCACCGCGGCGGCCATCGGCTGCCACGCGGCACGGTGCGGCACGCCAGACACCTGCCAGCTGTGGCCGTCCCCGGCTGCATGGCATACTTCATGGCATGTTTCCCCTGGCTGCCCATCCGGGTGCCGCCATGCACACCCCTTAGCGGCTGTGGTGCCAGAGCCGCCGAAGCCTGGCTTCGCTCCGCCTGCTGAGGCAAAGAACGCGCCCGGCCTCGCGGCGTCGTCGCCGCTCTGCCGATCGCCCCCAAAGCTGAACCCGCCGGACGGCAGCGGCAGCGGCTGCGGGGCCGCCGCCGGCTGTCGCGTCGGGCTGTCCCGCCGTCGACCCTCCGGCCTGTCGCACCTGCTGCCGTCCTGCTGCCGGTCGTGTGGCCACCGCGGCTGCGCGTCGACGTGTTCCTGCTGCTGCCTCAGGTGGAGGTAGTGCTGCCTCTTCTGCTGCTGCTGCTGCTGCTGCTGCTGCTGTGGCAGTGGCAGGTCGCAGCGGCGCCTGCCGACCGGGGACGGCGGCGAGATGCAAGCGCCCCGCTGCAGCGCCGGCGGGCTGCCGTCTCGCTCGCGGCTGCCGCCGCGCATGCCGGCCAGTGCGGCGCGAATGTCTGCAAAGGCGTCCAGCACGCCGCCAACTGCCACCTGCACCTCTCCAGCCTACACAGAGAGCAGCATCGCCTTGCAGCTGTCACGGCAGATGCGGCCGGTGCAAATGCTTCGTATCAACTTTGTGAGGACGTCACCCCGGCGGAATGTCCGTAGATTTGACAAGTGAAGGGATGAACTGTACACGGGACATCAACCGATGATCACAGGTACAGCCAGCAAGCACCTGCTGCGGCGTCAGCGGGCTTTCCGACAGTCCGCCAAGCTGCGCAGCCGGCGCGCCGGCGTCGGCGGCGGACTGCCGGCCGCCGCCTTGCTGCTGCTCTGCCGCATGCACCAAACGCGCCTTCAACGCGCTGCAGACCCGCGTCGCCTCCTGCATACGACCCATGGCGCATCGGTCAGGCGCGCAAGCGAGTTGTAGGTCGCTCAGCAGCTGAGCTTGCCGAACTTATTTATTCTTGACGTGATTCTGTCACCAGCCTGCAATGTCACTCACCTGCATCCCGGTGCCCGTCACTTAATGAGTGCCTCCGATCCACATCCAGCGGGCGATCCTCTAAATCGTGCTGAAACCGTGGTAGCTCTTTACAATCTGCGGGGGCTACCTGCAGCGCATCGCAGTCCTCGTGCCGCATAGCTGCTGCATCTTGCAGCATGTGCGCCAGCCATTATTAAGGCGTCTCAAAACTCGAGCGCTACCTGCAGCGCCTGCAGCTGCGCGTCGCAGTCCTCGCGCCGCGGCGCCGCCGCCGCCGCCGTGGCCTCCAGAGCCCGCAGCCGCTGCTCCTGCGCCTGGCGGTCCGCCTCCTGCGTCGCCTCCAGTTCCTCCGCGTGCTCCTGGACGCATTTCGCCAGCCGCCCCGTGTTCAGCACCTGCGCCAAAAATCAGGAAAGGAGGGTCGATTTGGTCGATTTGGTCTGAACTGATGTGGGTTCAAACTGACCGTGGCGGAGCATGGCGTGGGCCAGTGGCAGAAGCTCAAGCGCAGCGTGCCATATCAGTTGCGCTGCCATATCAGTTGAGTGTTTGGAGAACAACACGCCTTTTCCTCCAACAGCTGCACGCGGCTGGTCGCCGCTTCCAATCGCTCGTCAAAGGACTGCACGGTGAGACACGCCGCGCTGACGCGCTCCAGCTGGCTCTCGAGGTACAGGATGTACGCCGAGCGGTCCGTCAGCAGCTTTTCCGGCTGGTCCCGGGCCTGCGCGGGGGTGCGGTGCTCTTGTGAGAGGTGACGCTTTCGTTAGTTTCGCACATGCTGTCATGACGCTTGACTTGCGCGAGAACGAAGGTTTTTGAAGTCAAATCTGACCTTCTTGCGGACGTGCTCCGCGCTGTAGGATGACTTTGACAGTATCATGCCGCCCTGGCGCTGCTGTGGTGTGGGATGCGCCCATGAACCGTGCAACCGTGCGACGCTGAGACGAGACACATCAAGCTTTTGAGGCGCCCATCATTTCATGCATCGATGCACCAGAAATAGCTGCCCTGGCACTGTGTGGTGCTTCAACTCCGGTCAATCTCCGAAAGCTGATTGGGAGGGTGCCTAGAACGATATCGCACGCGTGTGAGGTCAATGCGTGTGGAACCCTTCTGCAAGCAATGACAAGGGATCAAAGACTTGTATTGTAGGGACCGCGACCGGTTGCTTACAGGCATTGTCTCGCGCGGCTTCGCGGTCGAGCAAGCTGTCGAGGGAGGTTCAAAACTCGAAAGCATTCGGACCACATCATCGACCCTTGGACGGCAGTCCAGCACTGAAAAATGCCATGCTACATCGCAAACCGCTGGTCACACACCTCTCTGAATGACTCTACTGGCCTGACGGTCCTGCTTCCTCGGAATTGTCTCCCCGCCGCGGCTGCTCCCGGCTGCCCGCCGCCGCCGCTTCCGCAGCCGCATCTGCCTCCTGCTGCCACAGCTCGGCGAGCGAGCCGTGCGGCGCCGGCCGCTGCCCGTCCTGGCCCTGCCCGGCCTGCGGGCCGGCTGAGGAGCCCTCCCCCGATGAGCCGCCCGCCGCCGAGGCGTCCGCCTGCCGCCCCGAATCCCCGGCGGCGGGCGCTGGGCGGCCGGCATATGCGGCTGCCATGCCGCCGCCGGACCGCTGCCGGCCCAGCTGCTCGGCGGGAAGTGGTCCAGGGGGCGGCCCGTACAGCGTCCGCAGCGCCCGCCGCCGGCGTAACACGACGGCCAGCACCAGCACCAGGCCCAGCAGCAGCAGCGTCTCGCCGCCCTCTCCCGAGCTGCAGCGGCAAGCAGCACATCAACACCATCATTATCGTTATCATTGTCATCATCAGCGTCAGCAGCAGCCCCAACAGCAGCAGCGTCTCGCTGCCCGAGCTGCAGCAACGGCGGCAGTACATTTAGAAGCGGCAGTGCACTCAGCGGCGGCAGCAGGCTCCTCAGGACTGACTTGTTCAAGGCTTCACCGTCAGTGAACGCAGGCCTATAACGTGTGTGCCTGTTGATGCCCGCATGTGGTCTGGACGCGGGCCTGCTTCGCTCCATTGTAGCACCGATGCGATACCCTTTCGCATGTCATGATGCTTCACATTCTGTCGGTTGAGTGGAAGGTGCTGCTGGCTTCGAACAGAGCGCAGAAGAAGCTATGGGTTGAATGCAGAGTGCGCAGCGCGTCATCAATGTCCTCCACTTCCCAGTCACTGGCGAACTCGGCACAATTTCCTGTAAGAAAAGGAGTGACCTGGCCCCTTGTAAGATAAAAGGTCGGTCGTGACCACTGTCCTACAGGGGCGTCCCTACAATCTTTTTAATGAAGCTTTCTTACAGCGTCGTCACTGGACCCTTTTTATCGATAACTTTCTTACAAGGGGCGTCACTGGACCCTTTTTAATTTCAGCTTTCTTACAGGGGGCGTCCTTTTTAAGGAAGGTTTTCTTACAAGGAGCGTCCTCGGGCTCAACTGTAAGAAAGCTATCGATACAGGGGCGTCACTGGACCCTTTTTACCTGAAGCTTTCTTACAAGGCGCGCACTCACTGGTAAGAAAGCTATATATAGGGTGCAGTGACCCCCTGTAAGAGAGTCAAATGAGCTCGAGCCTTGTAAGAAAGCTTGCAATGGAAAGGGTCCGAGGACGCCGACCCCCTGTAAGAGAGAGTCGTCACTGGAACCCTTTTTATCGATAGCTTTGTTACAGTTGACGCCCCTGTATGGTGTCGATAGTTGTAGGGACGACTCTCTTACAAGGCCTTCACTGCACCCTTTTTATCTATAGCTTTCTTACACGGGGCGCACTCACTGGTAAGAAAGCTATCGATAGGAAGGTTGCGGTGACGACTCTCTTGCGGGGGCGTCACTTGCGGGGGCGTCACTAGGCCCGTGTGCCCCATTCGAGCCCTTAAGCTCTACCTGAATACGCAATATATTAATGCTTCCTGTTTTCACACTTTGAGTTATGGGTCTGGGCTGCATCCAGAACACAGCACATCGCCAGACAGCTAACCGTTCCGGACCGCTCTTACCTGGGCTATGTTGTGCCCCAGTGGTCTGCTTATCGCCTTCCAGCCTTCGCTATCGCCATGCAGCATCAATCGCTACCCCTATTCGTGTCCATGCATCGATGGGCCTGGGATGTAATGTCGAGAAAAGCAAGCAAAGGTCTGGGCTGCAGCGGCCGCCACGCGCCCAGGCAGCGTGCAGCCCGCGCGCTTGTTCGGTGGGTGACCCCGCTGCGGACGGGCGGGGCCAAAAGTGCTACGATTAAGGGCCACACCTTTCGGTTCGATGCGACCGCGGCGGCGACGGGCGGGACCGACGGTTCCGAATGGGGAGGAGCGGGTAGTTTTTTGTGGTAGCCTTTGATCAGGCGCCCTTGTAAGAAAGCTTCGATTAAAAAGGGTGCAGTGAAGGCCTTGTAAGGGAGTCGTCACTGGAACCCTTTTTATCGATAGTTTTCTTACAGTTGAGCCCGAGGACGCCCCTTGTAAGAAGGCTTCAAATAAAAAGGGTCCGAGGACGCCACTGGAAGAAAACTATCGACACTCTACAGCGGCGTAACTGGAGCCTTTTTATATATAGCTTTCTTACCAGTGAGTGCGCCCCTTCATATGAAAAGGGTCCAGTGACGCCCCTGTAAGAGAGGCGTCACTGGACCCTTTTTATATATAGCTTTTTTACCAGTGAGTGCGCGCCTTGTAAGAAAGCTTCAGGTAAAAAGGGTCCAGTGACGCCCCTGTAAGAGAGTCAAATGAGCTCGAGGACGCCCCTTGTAAGAAAGCTTGCAATAGAAAGGGTCCGAGGACGCCCCTTGTAAGAAAGCTGAAATAAAAAAGGGTCCAGTGACGCCCCTTGTAAGAAAGCTTCATATAAAAAGGGTGCAGTGAAGGCCTTGTAAGGGAGTCGTCACTGGAACCCTTTTTATCGATAGCTTTCTTACAGTTGAGCCCGAGGACGCCCCTTGTAAGAAGGCTTCAAATAAAAAGGGTCCGAGGACGCCCTTGTAAGAAAACTTCGATTAAAAAGGGTGCAACTGACGGCAGACAGACCTGAGCAGGTCCGACAAGCGGGCGGCGCCGGTGGCCAGCACCGAGGAGGCGCCGCTGATCCGCCCAAACCAGCTGACCACGGAGCCCGCCGCAAAGCTGGCCGCCCTGAAGCCGATGCCCGCCCGGGAGCGCGCTGTCTCTTGCACCTCTGCACAAGAGCAAGTGCGTTTGAAGTTCTGAATGCACATGATGCGGCGAAGGTGGCATGTCAATCGGCTCTGACCTACTGATTTCACAGTCTGGATCCAGCCAGGCACAAGCAAGAGAGAGGCACATCTTCAGAACCCTGGATGCTCAAGCATTACTGGAACTGCAGCATGCCCATGTGAACCTGCAGCAAGCCGATGTGAACGCAATCGGGCCTGACCTGGCGGCACGGGCGACGCAAACACGTAGTCCCGCAGCCACGCCAGGCGGCCCGGCAGCCGCGGCGCGAGGCGCAGCCAGGTGGAGTGCGCCGCGAGGCCCGCGAGAGCCAGCCGCACCGGCAACCAGGCATCCGGCGCCGCGGTGGCCGCCTTATCGTAGTACCGTTTGGCCAGGTGCAGGTCCTGCGATCAGTAATCATGCACATATCAATAGAGTTTCGATTCACTTGTCAAGTCAAAAGAATTCCACTTTCCTGCCGCAGCATGCAACCGCGGCGGCCGCCTTGTCGCAGCACCGCCAGGTGCAGGCAGTCGAGGGCTTCTTGCGGCAGCAATCCAGGGTCTGCTTCCTGCTGAGACTTCGGCCTCCTCTGCCGCAGCCTGCGACCCGGCTGTCGTTCCACAGCTTGAACGGCGCGAGCTCTGTGAAAGCACCGCATGCGCAACACCGCCAGCCGCCGGCACGCTCGGTTTCGAAATTGGGCGTCACACAAAGCAACTCGTGCACATGCCTGCCCCAGTGCGCCACGAGAGCCCTGAGCTTCGGTCCAGCAGGTTTCAGGGGTTTTGGCAAGCCCACCTGCGGCAGCCCGGCGCCGTACTGGTGCATGTAGCCCAGGTTGAAGAACGCCTGCCCCAGGGTGGCCTTCGCATACACCTCGCCCGCGCGCTGCCAGTCCGGCTTGGTGCCCCGGCCGTACCTGCGGCGCGCAACGTGATGTGGAGCACAGGTCATAGCAGAGCTTTGACAGCATGAGAGCGGGCAAATTGAAATGCACTGCTTCGGGGCTGTCCTCCACGAGGGGCTGCAATCGTGTGTGCAAGATCAGCAGAGCGATACAGCAGCGCGGCCGCGTGCTGCGGCATGCAGGCTCCGGCACCTGAGGGGTCCACATACAGACTACTGAGCTGCGATATGTGTGCAAGCAATGCAATGTGCATGCAGGCGATGCAGGGAACCATCGCAGCGCCCACCAGAAGGCGTCGCCGACGGCGAGCAGCGCGGGCATGTGGCCCTGCTCCGCCGCGTGCTGGTGCAGCCCCACCGCCAGGCTGCCCGCGCTCGCCGCCGCCAGCGAGTAGCCCTGCGGTGTGCACAGGACTGGGCTCAGGCGCCGTGTCCCACCTTGCTAACTGGAATGGAGGGCACCACCAGGGCCCTGCCCAAAGGCGCTGTGCAGTGTCAGTCATGCGCCACCGCACCCTTCTGACCAGCTGAGACACACCCCCCCATGGTCGTCTCCTGATACGACATGATCCCTCCTCTAGGACACTTGATGGGGACACACTGTGCTGCCAGGGGGCACGCACGTGGGTGATGAGCCACGCGGCGTTGGACTGGCCCAGCTCCAGGCCCATCTCCGCAGCGCGCAGATAGGCCAGCAGCGCGCCGTCAAAGTCGCCGTCCGCAAACGCCTCCCGTCCCTCCTGCAGCACGCCCGCCCACGGCCCCTTCTCTGCAGGGTGTGAGGCAGCCGCATCAGGTGAGGCACCGCTTGAACGCCAGGAACGGCCTGCAGCTGTGCTCCTGCAGCTGTCGTGCAATTGTGAGATGACGGCCGCATGCAAGATGTGACGTGACCACGCACGAGCGAAGTGTTGACGATCAGCAGCAGCCTGGCATTTGAGGCAGCAAGTGACACCGCAATTCGTTTGGCGGAGTGAATGAACGGCCGCACCCGCGACCTTTTTGAGCAGCTCCAGCGCGGTGGAGCAGCTGGAGGGGTCCTTCGCCAGGTGCATCATCGCCAGGTTGTACATGCCCAGCGCGTGGCCCTGCGCGCTAAACAAGCCAATCCTGAAATTTCGGAGATTGTGGTAGAGTTGTGAACATGAACAGGGCGTGACCCTGCGTCACGGAAGCGCCGCGGTCGCAAGCCTGCACAGGAGCAGAGATGTACGCCAGGGCCACGCGTCTTGCTCATGCTGCACAGCGGCTTGCAGCACCCCTGTCTGCGAGGACGCGTCCATGCACAGCAGCCCGCGCGCTGCTTGACGAGCCGTTGTGCGCAAAAGCTGCAACATTTTGTAGGGCACCGTCTGTCAAAGCCCTCCTGAAATGCGCACCGTCTTGGCGGTCATGGAGAAGAAGTACTGCGCCTGGGCGGCATTGCGCGGCACGCCCCAGCCGTGCAGGTGCATCACGCCCAGGTGGAACCACGCCTCCGTGTTGCCCTGCGTGGTGAACCACGTGAAATACGGTCAGTCCAGTGGGAAGCGCTCGAGGACGTTGGCAGCCTCCAGGACTGCTAGACGTAATGTTTCTGGGCCGGCGTGCATCACGCCCAGGTGGAATTATGCCTCGGTAGTGCCCTGCGCGGCGGATGGTGTGTACACCAGTCAGTCCGGCCTCTGGACGCCAATGCGTTCAGCCACAACACATGCTGCCGCAGAGAAGACAAACAAATGGGCCGCACCTGCTCCGCGGCGGAAAAGAGGTACTGGCAGGCCTTGCGGTTGTCCACCGCCACACTGCTCAGATCTACTTGGATGTCAGTTATCACTAAATGCTGTGGACGCACCTGCTCCGCAGCGGAGGAGAAGTACTTATAGGCCTTGCGGTGGTCCATCGCCACGCCGTGGCCCGCCAGGTGCATGTAGCCCAGCCCGTACTGCGCGCCCGCGTGGTTATGTTCCGCCGCCGCCCGGAACCTGCGGTCGCAGCGGAAACAAACAAACTGTCTCCTTCTGTAGTGTGTCTCAACAGGAGATACTACATTCAACTGCCGCACTGCTTGCCAATACCCTTTTGCATCGACTCCGATTTGACATGGCACTGCTAACACGTGTTGTCATGCGGGTGGTTGACACGGACTGGCAGCAGTCGTGCTGTCCGCACCAGCGCAGCGCGGTGGCGTTGGAGGCCTTGACGCCGCAGCTGATTGCGTTGACACAATAGAGATTGTACAGATAGGGTTGGCGGTTATAATGTTTGTCCGCACCAGCGCAGCGCGGTGCCGTTGGAGGCCTTGACGCCACGGCCATTAGCGTACATGTGCCCCAGCGCCGCCATGGCGTCTGCGTCGCCACCGTCCGCTGCGCGCCTGCAGTGGTTTTGGAAGGGATTTGTCAGAGCTAAAGACGTGTCTTGCCGGATACGTGCAGCCTGTGGGCCTGAGTGCAGGTGCAGCAACAGGTGGCGCTGCTGCCAGGCAGGCACCGAGTAGACATGGAATGCGACAACAGTGTGCCAGTTGCTGAGCAGGTGCAGAGCCGGGGGTGCGCACTGGAAGTAGCGCAGGGCCTGCTCGGGGTCGCGCCCAGCACCGCCGGCCGACAGGATTTGGCCCACCGCCCGCTGCGCGTCAACATTGCCCAGGTCCGCAAACCTGTGCAAGCCAGTGGCAGCTGCTGAGCTTGCAGTTTCACAGCTTGACTTGCTATCTGACAATGCTCCGTGCTTCACAATTGCCGCAGTAAATTCAGACGAAAAGACCGCCTCAGTCTCAACGCTGTGTGGCAGCTGTGCATTGACACGAGCGGCTGCACACCATTGGTAATGCAGCACGTCCTGCTCGCGGCTGCTGCGGAGGCCCTCCAGCGCCCGCGTGCTCAGTCGCACCCGCTCCACCTGCAGATGGAAATTCTGATTTCATATTTCCTGTTCGTTGTGTGTTTCGTTGTATCCTGCTGTTTGTTGCTTGCAGCCTTCCGGTTATTTGTTGTACGTCAAGAGGCTTTTTCATCCCAGGAATGGCTGGGTTTGGCAACGCCTCATCGGCGGCGTTTCCGTGATCCCGCCGCATCGGCATGCACAAATGCGCCTGAATCGACACGCCGCTGGCCTACGCGGCCTTCATAGGCCAGCGGCGTGTCGATTCAGGCGCGGGGTGAAGCGGAACTGCACCTGAACAGAGAAAAAGTGCCGCACCTGGGGCAGGGAGTTGGGGAAGCGGGCCAGCTCCACCACCTGCTCCGCCACAGGATTGTAGTACAGCACCTGCGCCAAAACATGCGCCGGTCTCCGCCGCGACCCCGGATGCCGGTTTTGTAGGGCATTCGCAACAAGTCTTGGAGCAACGGCAGCGTGGCGACGCCTATGTGCACGCGTGTAGCGGCTCCATGATGCACAAAGGGGACAACTCTCAAGTGCAAGCCCCGAGCGGCGCACCGCGGTCTGGCAGGATTTGGGCACGCCAAGGCCGTGCGCGTGCCGGTAGCCCAGCGCCAGCTGTGCGAACGAGTCGTTGCCGGCCGCCGCGAAGTAGTAGTACAGCAGCGCCCTGCGGGGGGGAAGGGTCAGGCAATGTTTGGTAATGTCTGGACACCTGAGTGTAAACCAGCTCGTCATTGATCGCAGGGCTGCCCTTTGGGGCCGCCGCCAAGTAGTATTGTAGCAGCGCCCTACGGAGGCAGGGCCAGGCTCGCTTCCGGTGACGTCTGGAACAGCAGTCTTGACCAGCTCATTGCATCGGAGGGCTGCCTCAAAGCAGTACAGCAGCAGCGCTTGGCAGAGGTGGAGTGACGGCATTGTTAGGCAATAGCACTTGGCTGCAGAGGCAGCCAAACCCAAGATCTAATTGACGTCCGCTTGTGCCCGAGGCCATTGCAACGAATCGATGGCAAGTAGCATCAGAAAACGCATGCACTGCTTGCCTGGGCACGTCCGGCTCGCTAAAGGTAAACCCTGCATCTCCGGCGGGCCGCACGCCCAGTGCTGCCCGGAAGGCGATGTCCGCCTGCGCCGCCGGGTCCCCGGCGTCCGCTGCGCGCTGCACCAGCTGCGCCGCCACCTCCCGGTCCTGCGGCACGCCCTGGCCTGCGCGGAGTGCAACGCAGACATTTGGACACCCGGTGCAACCCTAGAACCCAGGCTGCATCATAACCCTACAAAGCCTCATGCTCACGGCCGGTCCGCCGGTTGCGCCAGCCTCCAATAAAGCGCCGCTCGCCAAAGCAACCCGGATCCTCTGCTGCCCAGGTGCATGCACAGCTTTCGGCAGGCGCCGGCAGCAAGGCCGAAGATTCTTCTCACCTTCGTCATACGCTTTTGCTAGTTCCCGCACTGCGGGCGGGTGTGACTCTGCCGCCTGCACATATTCGATCGTCCGAGCGCTGCTCTGCGCGAGCGGCTGCTCGTCAGCCTGCTGATCCCCCTCCTGCTGTGTCGGCGGCAGCGAGGTAGAGATCTTGACGCCGGCCGCTGATTTCAGGAGCTGCGTGGCCTCCTTCAGATGCCGAGCAGTCGCATCGCGCCGCGACCTGACAACACATCCGCATGGGGTCGTTTGCTTCGATGCGACGACGAACAAATCAGGAGAGAGGTGACGGCGACGACGCGTTGATGGTGGGACAATGAAACTTGCACATGTGCTCACGCGGGTCGACGGGCAATGCGCAATCACGCAATGACCATGCCACGAGTATTTTAGCGTGTGGGCCCAGTGAGTGGCGACACACCTCAGCTCCACTGCCTTCTTGTAGGCCAGTTCGGCTGGCGACAGGGCTGGGGCCGTGGCATTCTGAGACCCGCCGACAGACTGGAGCGCGATGCCCAGCACAAGCACCGCCAGCAGCAGGACCTGTGCCATCACAGTATAACATTGGAGAAGAATCTCAAGCGGCAGAACTGCAGATGATGCAGCCACGAACACAGCCTGCAGGGTGAGCTGCACCTTGTATGAGCCGCTGCCTCGAATGTGTATGAGGGCAGCCATGTCGTCGGTGGCACTTCAGAGTCGATGCGACCTTCACATCAGAATGAGAACTCTGAACAATATAGCACAATGTGGCTGTGCCAGGCGTGCTGCCCGACAACACTTAAATGCTGTGCTCTTGATCAGACAACTGGTCGAGACCCTGAGTGCGCTTCGGCACACAGCTCCTCAAACGTCGTTTTGTTCGTATTGCAGAGCACCGCAAACTTTCAACGGCTGCATCAGCCATTCACGAGAGGGGCATTGAGGTGCTGGAAATTGTTGCATGATGGTATGGGAAAGGGAGGCATTTGTACCTTGCAACACCACTTCAGGCAGGTGTGTTGTGGTCCCAAGGAGAGACTGCATTGGCCAGCGCACGTAAGTTGCGCTGGCAGAGTACATGTCCCTGTAGCGATTCTCAGTTCGTCACGTGCCGAGGTTTCAGCTGGCGATCGGATTCCCAGCCTGCACCACTGACGTCTGGTATGAGTCTGCTGTTACCGCTGGCGCATCTGCCGGAGCCGCTACAGAGACGATAAGCGGACGTGGAAGCTGATCCCTGCGGGCAACTGGGCGGACACCGGCACAGCAAGCGTGCAACAAGGTGCCGGGCCTGCCATCACCCATCCTGCTTGAGCCTGACACATCTAATGCTTGACGACTGGCTCCTCGTCCTGCGGGCCGAGGCGGCATTGCCAGAGGCATGTGGCGCCTGACTGCGGCCACGCAAGCGCCTGCACCTGCGCCTGCAAAGCTGCAAACCATACATCTCACACTTTACAGGTATCTGGGATCTCTGGTATCGCTGTCTGCAGCACCGCAGCCATGGCGGTGGCGCAGCCGGCGCCGGTCATGGTGCACGCGCGTGAGGTGCGGCCGCTGAAGTTCCGCAGCGGTGTCACCGGAATGCAGCTGCTGGACGTGGTCATGCGGCGAGCAGGGTTTGGGGACGGCAATGTGGAGTCGGCTTCTGGCGCCCCGATCCTGCACACGGGCGAGGCCGTGCCGGACGGGCACTACTTCTTCACGCCCTGGCCGAAAGGTGCCACCTTGTGCACCCCTAGATGCTGCCCTGTTCGCGGCTCAGGACCTCGATGTCAAGCGGATGCCAGACACTGTGTGCTGCACGAGCTTGCTGCCACAGGCGCAAAGCCTGCAGAGGTCGTCACCATCACCAGCACGTCGCAAGCTGATGACACGTAGCTCTCGTGCGCCATGCAGACATGGGCGTGATCTCGGGCGTCATCACAGTGCGCGTGCGGGGCGGCGGCGTGCCGCCAGCCAGGTTCCCGGCCGGCGGCACGACCGGCAAGCAGGTGCTGCAGGTGCTGCGGGGGATGCCGGAGTTCGGCGACGGCACCGTGGACGATGCACTGGACGGGTACTGCGTACCGCCGAGCGATGAGGCGCTGAAAGAGGGAATTTATTTCTTCCTACCAGGTCAGTCCATGACGTCACAGCACTCGGCTCACCAGGTGCTGTTGGTTGTCGGCAGTAGGAAGAGTCTGATAACTGCGAGAGCCTGACAATAGTTGCTCTCTCTCCTGGACAGGGCCAAGACAGGATGGCTCTGCGCTGCTGGATGTCGCCGCGACCGGCACACGCAACAGCGGCAGCCTGCCGGTGGTCATCAAGAAGGAGCGGCTGTGGTCGTTCTGAGGCGCCCCAGGCTGCTGCGAGGCTTTCAAGCGGAGTCCTCGGTCAAGGCGCTGTCGTGCCTGGCTTGAGCGCGCAGAAGGTGAGGCTCAGATGCTTCTCGAAGACCAGCACTTGAAACACTGATGTTGCCATCGCTGCAGCCTTGCGTTGGGTCTTGCTGCTTCCTTCTTAAACAGCATACTTCCTTCTTAAGCAGCATCAGTCCAGTCGGGTGTGCAACTGCAGGCGAGTGTGCGATACTGAACGTTGCAAGATCAGGCTGTTCACGAAACTGATGGCACTTCGTCCTCTTGTGGTTCGAGTTGGTGTTTTGGCGGCACAGTCGTGCTTGTAGGGATATTGAAGATTTGGTATCTAGTACTGTGTTTTTTGGAAGTTTAGAGCTGGATTTCAGAGCTTTTGATTGCAGTCATTGCGAACCTGCTGAGTTGCCTTGTGATGTCACCAGGTTGTCATCCCCTTATCTGATTGTACTTGGCCGCACAGCAAAACCAGCCGCCCCATAGCGTCACAATCCGACAACACTACTGCCACGCGGCACCGACGTGTGCAGGATCACAGCATGTGCCCTGCATTACATGTGTCGCTTTTGTGCTCGCATGACCATCGCGCTGCCGCCAGCTCATACGACATGTCCTCCGCAACCCAACAGCTCATCCCCGTGCGTGCGTGCAGGAGGCATGGCGGCTAGCCGTGTGCTCCTCAGATGACGGTGCCTGCCGTGAGCACCGCCCCTGCAAGCACGCAGCGTTGGCTGTCAGCCACGGCCAGGGGGTTTGAATGCGGCCAGCAAGGTAGGACGCTGGACAGCCAACGGCTGCCGAAAGAGGTTTTGCTCGGCTTGCAGTCAAAATGGGGCTTTTTTGCGAAACAAACAGGCGCAAACACGCGGAGCGGCTCTGCTCTGGCTTTGGTGAGTGTACGCTCCTCCGAACAACAAGCGAGACTGCCAAGCTCACCCTTGGTGACGACAACGATGCCGTCCTTGATGAGGAAACCTTCCTCCTCGCGATTAGCCTCCTGCAGCACAAGCAGGTGCCGTGTCTGAATCTCATCCGAGAGTCCTCTGCACAGCAGCCTGGATGCCATTCGGGACTCTTCTATGATAGAGCAGCAGCAATGACAATACATAGTGATGCGACTCAGCGCTGCTTTGCACCGAGGCGGCTCATCTGGTGTCCACACGAGCAAAGTCCGCATTCTGTGTCGCCCTGACGAACAGCTCCACAGATGGTTTCCGCAAATATTCAAGCGCCCTGGCGCCCCGCTCGAGGTGCGCCGCCACCTACGACGCCCAGAAAATGAAGTTCTGCGGGCGCGCGCCTGCACGTTGTCCTTGTTGACGATCTGCACGTTGGCGCCGATGCGGGAATTCTTGTCGATGATGCACTTCTTGACGGTGCACCCCGGGCCCAGGCCCACCGGCAGGCAGCCCGGCAGAAGCGCGCACTCCTCCAGCGTCTCAAAGTAGTCCGACCTGCGGCGGGACAATGAGGATATCTCAGAGTATGAGTCGGAGACAAGACTGTTTTGAGTTTTTGCATCCGCTGGAAGGCAGCCCGGCAGCAATTGGGAATTAACACTGTCAGAGAGTTGGAACAACACGATTGAAATAAACATGAATCATTGGGGGATAGCCAACAGCAGCAGTGCGCACTCCTCCACCGCCTCTTAAATAGTCCGACCTGCGGTGGGTAGGAAAACACATGAACGTTTGTGTGTGTATGGCGCTTCCATGCCTCACGTCTCCTGGCGGGCAGGCCAGCAGCACAGCGTGCACTCCTGTTGCATGTCAAAAGCAATCCGGTTTCCGGCAAGTTTAGGGGTTTGAACGGTGGGCG
>JAABUL010001355.1_pt1 | contig 47224 bp, 83 predicted proteins | sample 5559151 | NCBI WGS metagenome assembly JAABUL01 (sample SAMN10711876, study PRJNA513368) | rock metagenome | isolation source: Antarctica rocks | place: Antarctica: Victoria Land, Pudding Butte sud
TTCCAGGCGATGACACCTCGTCTCAGGCCGTTTGTGTGTTTGTGTAGTTTCATGTGTATTGCCTTTCACCGCAGGCTTTTGTCATGGGGGCCGGGTTACGCCGTCCCACGACAGAATCCACTTGGCGCTGATTGACTTGTTTGTTTGACGGCCAAGTGTCAAGAGCGGCTTGTACTTGTGTCGATTCAAGGCTCCTCCGTCAGGTGCGATGGCCATTGAGTCCGCAGCTCCGGCACTGCTCAACCGCACTGCCGCTGCACTGTCATGGCGGCTGTGGTTCAAATTGGCTGCAATCCTCCAGCGACGTCAGGTGTCTCATATCAATCTCAAAGACAGAGCTGGGTCGGACTCTATCTCGGATTGCCGCGGAAGAAAATCCCGGCGGAGGTTTCGAGGCGATATCTACTGCTGCTCGCAGAACCTAGGGCAGAAGTGGCACAAGCTATCTTGTGTCGATGAGCCTCCTGGGCAAGCATTGCTTCCCAGGTTGACGGACTGTGTCGACGAGAGGAGTGTCAGCTGTGCTGGGCACACTGCCTCACCCAATCGTGTTGGGGCTGCACCAGCGATGAGCACAGCCACCCTCGATCATCCAGCCATATGGACCTCCATGGATTCAGGCTCTCTTCACGAGCTGGTCACGATATACGACCTGCGAGGCAAGCGATTCCCTGTACAGACGTCGACCTGCCATGTGATTTCGGAGCTCATATGCATGCACATAATGCCAGATTGCCAAAGCAGAATTTGACTGGTGAGATTGAGACCATGGAGCCGATTGCGCACAGAACCTGACGCGTGTCACATGTTGCTGCGTACAGACGCGCCAGCTGGTGGACTGCCGCCGCTGCCGAAACAACTGAATGAGCAGCAGCTGTACGAGATGCAGAGAGGCGGAGTGTCGAGGTGCTATAAACATGCATGTGTCTATATATATGACGGCTGCATGCACGATGCATGCAGCCGAGCATGACTTCTTGCCGTCATGCAGCTTCAAGGTGAACTTCTTGGTCATGCGCTCCGTCGCCATGCATGGCTGGTGCAGGGAGGATGCGGTGGCAGCGCTGGAAGTGACCGACAATGACGGCGATGCAGCCATGCTGTATCATGTTGCAAACCTGGACAAGGGCGGCGCAGCAAAGGCGGGGCCAGCGACGTTCATCGACAAGATGGTTGCCGCAGGCGTACCCAAGTGCGGGGAATGCGTCGTGATTTGTTATTTTGCCAGCATGCTCTGCCACGCAGCGTTCTGCCTTCCGTCTCGATGCTCACAGTGACCCACACCGTGGCCCTGCTTGCCGTCCTGCACGTGCTCACGTGTGCTTTGGAATCAATTCTTGTCTCCAGGTCCGCCGCTGAGGCTGCACTGCGCCAGTGCGGTGGCCGCGGGCGCGAAGCGATGCTGCTCGCTCTGCACTGCAAGGGGCATGGCACAGACATTACTTCAGTTCTGTCCAGCAGCACTTCGTTCATCGGCATTCGGCCGCAGCACTACGCCCAAGCAGGCACCGACGGGTAGGCTGTTGGACACCGACTACTGCTCTTCTGCTGGCTTCTGAACGTTCATGTGATAGGTATCTAGTCAATAAAATGGTGAGATGCTGATACGCGCATGACCATTTCCCATCGTGTCGTGTTGATGCCATCGTTGTTGTCAGTAGAGAGCGACGCGACATTGCTTTGCATTCCTTTTGCGCAGGATGCAGGCACAGCAGAGAATCAATGCAGGATTGTTAGAGGTTACGTCAGTCCTGCAGAGATTTCTTGCGTCCGCTGCTACAGCAGGAGCAGGCTGGCTCCCTACAGTCACAAAGGTGTGATTGTCGAATGTGGCGATCACACTTTGCTCTGCAACGGGAATGCTCATGTTTAGCGTGGCGTCAAAGTAGCATGATCTGAACTCCTTGCATCCTTTGCAGATCGAGCGTATCCAGAATCCAGCGGTGTTCCAGATATACAAAGGTCACTGCGCACACGGTGAGTGCGCTGGCTGCGTGCAGTGCCGTAAGGAAGGGAAGAACATGGGAGGCTGGAAGGCCGAGGCACTGTACATATGTTTCATGGCTTGCAGTCGCCTCCAGCACTGTGGACGCAGCCACTGGATACCCGGGAAACCTCATGTTCCATGGCACGAGTACTTCCGCCGCAGCACAGGCGAGCATGCGTGTGGGACACAACACCTTTCCTGGAAGATATGCAAGTTGTGTTGCTGCGGACGTGGACGTTCTGCACTTGATTTCATCTGAGGCCTTTGACTTCGTGCCGCTGGCAGATCGTGGCTTCCGGCTTCAAAGTCGCGTGCAGCAAGGCTACGCGCCCCACGGGGTACACCTGGTTCGCTCCGCACTCCTCTGACTCGTGGGGATACAGCCATGGCAAGGTGAAGGCAGCTCCGCACCGCAATTCTTCCTGAATGGTCAGGCAGAAATGCGATTCCTCAAGCATTACAACCTGTTGTTTTGGCGCCTGAGGAGGAGGAGGAGGAGGAGGAAGCCACGACGGCGAAAATCTCGATGACTAGTCGAGTGTTGATGTATAACTAATGATCTTAGTTATATTGATCATCAACGAGTTTCCGGCCGATTTCGGCTGATAAGCTTTCTCCGCGCCGCCACTGGAAAAAAAATTCATCGAGAAGGAACTAAGTTGATTGGCCGGTGATTCGAACCTGCAAACCTTTGATCACAGGCCAGTGGCCTTCCCCGAGAGAGGAGGAGGAAGATGATGTGATGCCCTCATCTTGAACACGTGCAGGAGGCCAAGGTCTCAGGTACCCAGAACGAGTACAGCATGCTCATGGCGTATGTGTCGACTGCTGCTGCAACGCCCTCGGGTTGCGGAGGTGGCATCGTCATTGCCTCCGCCGACCACATGAGCTGCCCGGCATACGTCGTGCGCTTCACCGTGCACGGGCACTGAGCCCTGTGAGCGCATGTGGTGCTGCTGCTCAATTGAGCAGCAGCACCCTGGTTGCAACCAGGGTCTGCTGTTATCCCTTCACGTGGGAACAACTGCAAGCGCAGCTTGTGCGACCCCAAGTCCATCGAACAGGAGAATAATGTGCTAACAATCCCTTGAGTGCACAACAAGCTAGCCGACTGCCGCCGTTCCGCCGCTGCAGCCTGTTTTGTACAAAAGTCCCACCGCACCTGCCGCAAGCAGAGGATGTTCCTAAAGTGCTGGTCAGAATCGGTTGTCAGAGTTGAATTACAATAGGGAGTACCCAGCGCTGTTATTGGTCGTGTACTTCTGTCGAGAACCGAAACCACAAAGCCGCCACTGGACGTATTGACTTTATGTCTTGTGCAGATGCACATGAAGTTCAAAAGCCCAACCATCACTCTGATGCATGATCGTTGCGTTGCCGAACTTCGCTAATCTTGAGTTGATGCTGCTATCGTGTGATTTCGGTGTAATATCCTTTCCTGAGAATTTTATAGATAGATAGATAGATAGATAGATTACACCCCCCCGCCTCACTCAGGCTGATGAGGCATCAAATCACCAATAAACCATCATGTGTCATCAGATGGACACCGTACTGCGGGCCACTTTTAAGGCGGGACCCTCGGACGCACGGTGCAAATCGAATCTGTCGCCGAGGACGGTCGCATTCCACTTCTCCTGTAAGTGATTGCAGCGCACTCAGTGGTACTACTACGAGGGGGCGGGCAGTGTCGGGACCTGCTACGCTGTTTGTCCTTGAAATTTCAGCAGACGATGCTCGAAATCGTATTTGTGACACTGAGCGCCAGCGTCACGTCTAAGATCCCGACAACATGGGATCCAATGGAGACAGTGTGCATTCACGAACTGACAACTATGTACGATATGAGAGGCAAATCCCCATCGCATGAACATGGCCATGGCTCTGCGGCATGGGACGTGTTGCACATGCATGCGCATGAGGCCACAAGATTAGAGCGAATGCAAGCTACTATCATATGATATCATGTCACAAGATACTATCATACTATCATATCATACTATCACATACTATCACATCATACTATCATATGATATCATGCCACAAGATTAGAGCGAATGCAAGCTACTATCATATGATATGATATCATGCATGAGCCGGCGCCGCAGCGGCACAGGCTGGTCAGTGAATCTCACCTGACACATGAACCACGTGTTGCCGCAGACGCGGCAGTCCGCAGGGTACCGCTGCTTGACGAGCAGCAGGTCTGCAACAAGCAGCGGGGCGGCGGCATCGGCGGCATCTCGAGGTACTGCAATGATTTATATGTGTCGTCAAATGGTGCAAGACATCCAGCAATTTAACGCAATATACAGGTTCAAAGTGGAAGAGATAATCGATGAAGACATGAGGCCATTCCAGGGTCGAAGATACCGCCGTCAAAATATTCCAACCCTGCTATTGGAAATACATCTCGGCCTCCTGTCGTCTTTTGCTGCTTCTCTTGTAGTAAGCAGGTGGGTGCCGGCATGGCATCATAGGCTGCTGCGACCGCCGCTGGTAGCGGCACCACTGCTGGCTGCGCCTTGGCCGCTTCAGCACGATGTTGTAGAGTGTGCATCGGCCGAAAGAAGGGCCCCGTTCCCAGCTGCCTTGTCTACGACCGCCGCGCTTGGCCCATCGCCGAGGCTCACTCCAGCCTCAGAATCGAGGTGTGCCGCAACCCCGACCGGCTCGCCGGCAACGCCACCGCCACCGCCACCGCCGCCGCTGCCGGCGGCGGCATCCGCTGTTACAAAGGCGCTGACTGGCAAGCACTCGTCGACAGCGGGGCGCAGCGAGGAGTCCGAGGAGATGCGCGGCAGCATCGCGAAGGCGAAGCCGGCGGCGGCGGCCATGATGGCGGCCAGGGCAAGCACCGCCGACTTGTACTCGCCGCTCTCGTGCTTCAGCTCGCCGACCAGGTTGGGTCCGATCAGGCCTGCACATGCACAGGGGGCTGAGGCGGATGCTGTCAGAAATTTGACGCGATCATGTAGTTTGAGGACCTATTGTGCTGTTGCGCCGCCCTGTGTTCATTTTGCCAGCGCACAGCCGAGGCCTGAAGGCCTGCCCTTCCATGCTGCACTCGGATTGGCAGCCCCTTGTCAGGGATACTACGTGTCTCAACAAGGGCCGTGGCTTGTGAACTGTTCTGTCATAATCACACCTAATTTCCATCAACATTCTACGAGCAGCGCGCCGACCGTGTTCATGACGCCCCACTTCGAGGCAGCTGCTGGCCCCGACAGTAGCTGCTAGGGGAGGCACGGAGGATTGCCCCCTGTTTTCTACTGTCAGAATTGCAGATGCGCAGTCACACCTCCGAGCAGCGCGCCGACGGCATTGATGACGGCCCACCCCGAAGCGGCCGCCGGCCCTGACAGGTAGCTGCTGGGATAGGCTGAAAGAATTCCGCCGGGTGCCCACGCCAGTGCGGCAGCCAGCAGCGACGCAAAAGCTAATCCCTCCCGCTCGCCCATAGTGCCCGCCAGCAGCGCCATGGCTGCCGCGGAGCCCGCCAGCGGCAATGACACATGCCAGCGCCGCTCCACTGTACATAGTCCGACAGATACATTAAGCTTTCGGCGGCAGTTTTGACTCAAACAGCTGCGATCTGCAGGCGGATCAGAAGCGCCATCGCCGCCGCAGAGCCTGTCAGGGGCACCGCCACGTGCAGCCGCTGATCCACTGCAGGGTGTCGAGATATATGCGTCAGCAACATGGCTGAACTGGTAGGAATGTGTCATCACCAGACCCACCGTCGCCGCCGCTGACGCCGCAAGGGGTATCGCCACACACGCATTCGCCGCTCCGCTGCACATATTGGTAGCACCTCTGATACTCTGGCGCCGCCGTGCGGTCAGCAGCGGCAAGCTTGTGACTTCTCGTACAAGTTTGCTCTATGTTCATCGGAACCTTCTTTCACTGGAACCTTCTTTCAGTATCGTAATCTGAGTTTCCTCTTTTGGTGACAGGAACCAGGTGAGAGATGCACTGCAGCGCTTGGAGTGCCAGGCGTTGGCGATGGTGCCGACAGCCGCAATCGTGTATGGCGCCGCCGTCAGCAGCGCCACAAGAACGACGCTCGGGCGCCCTGCAAAGCAGGGAATGCATGGTGAAACTCTGCGGCAATCAAATATTGCCATCAAGAGAGTTGGTACGTAGTGCAACATCGTGGCAGCAGAGGGGTTGTTTTCAGGGTTTGTGTCACTCGACGCTCCTGACAATACCTTCGTCATCACGGGAGCGGTGGTGCCCCTCCCCCTCGTCATCACCGTGATCATGGTGATGATGCTCGCGGCCTAGGATGTGGGAGATGATGAGCGGCGTGAAGTACAGCAGCGCGTACCTGCGAAGCGATGATGAGGGTTTGTAGAGGCAACCATGCGAGGTCCACGGCTGTTGGCGTGTGCTTGTTGCCACGGAAATCCGGCATTGATCACCCCTGTAGTGAGAAGCAGGTGAGAAACGTGCGGGCATGGCAGCACTGAGGGCCAAATGAGGGACACCTCGGCTGTACATGCCTCAATTGCCGCTGTTGACGCTGCATCAGGAAGACAAATCATCCACAAAGTGCAGCGGGAGGATAAGAATACAGGCGCACTTGACAGTGGAGATGCAGACATCCAGTCCCGCCAGCGCCCATGTCTTCCAGTGCACGATGCCCTGCCAGTCGCGCTCCACTAGGCCGCCATTTGCAGCCTGCATAAAGCGTACATGACGTTACGGCTTTGCATGCCGTCTGCTGGCAGTTCCTGGCGATGGAGTGGCTGAGGTCTCCCGGCAGATATGTGTCACTGCGCAACAGCCTGAACGAAGAGCCTCAAGATAGTCTGCATTGGGAGCCTGATGCTGCAATTTGGCTCCGTCGGGCAAACGCTGCTGCGACAACGAAGCTGCTGCATGTCATGCACATGCATGCACCTTGCCCACCCGAAGCCTAATGTCGTTACGACTCCTCGGAGAAACATCAAAACGCCTTGATGAATCGACTTGAGAGAAGGGCGCCCTGTGGGCATCGTTCTGCTGCATGAGCAAGGCACACTCCCGCAGCCGCAGGTACGCCAGTCCTCTTCTGAAAGAGAATCGGAAAATCCTTCAGAAACATTCCAAATGCGCGCCTTATGGGCCTCGTTCCGATCTGTAAGCCATGCACGCTCCTGCGGCGCCAGGAAAGCCGCCGTTGCGGGCGCCTCGGCGAGCGTGCAGCCCAGCCACACCCCAAAAACCGCTGCCGGTAGACCCTCCGCCAGGAACAGCCACTGCCAGCCAGCCAGGCCCAGAAAGCCGTCGAGAGCCAGCAGCCCAGCTGCCAGCGGCGCGCCAATTACCTGTATTTCGAGCAGGCAGGAGGGCGTTCAGCCAGCAGGATTTGCATCACTGCGAATAATATGGTGCAACGCACAGGCCCAAGAAGTAAGCCATACAGGGCCAGCATAAAAGCCGCCGCCAGCGGCGCGTCGATGACTTGAGATGCCAGCAGACAGAAGGGCGCCAGGCGAGTGTTTCATGGATAGAAGTGGCAGCGTCGCTGCCGGTGTCAACATGGGTGTCGAACAGAAGCAATGCTGACAACATGTGATGAGGTAAGGGTAGAGGCGGACCTGGCTGATGACGCTGCCTGACTGACAGATGGCATATGCGACTGCGACCTGCAGCACAGATCAGAAATAAACCCATGATCCTTTTGCATGCAGAAGGTTCGCTGAGAAGGATCGCTGCTGCAGGCATGGCGTGTGACCCCAGCGGTCAATAAAGCCACGCTGTTGGCGGCCGGCGACGTCAGAGCAAAATTCCTATGCTCGAGCCCCTCCGCACGGGCCAGCAATTGAACGCACGCACATGTCGGTATTGTGGCGAGGTATCAAATGCGGGTTTTAGACCATAAGCGGGAAGCACGTACCACAGGGATATGCAACGATAGTTCGAACTACATGTGATTTCGACAAGAGGCATCACCTCAGGCGTGGTGTAGAAGCGGGTCAGCATGTACCATAGGCCTGGAAAGGCGCCCGCCTCGGCCAGGCCCAGCAGCAGGCGCAGTATGTAGAACATCGTTGCGGAGGACAGCGCCGCAAACGTTGCTGCGATGGCGCCCCAGGTTGTTATCATGATGCCCAGCCACAGCGGCCCGCCCACGCGCACCAGGATCATGTTGCTGGGCAGCTGCATGGGGATGAAAAGCGCAATTTACATATTTACATGAGCAAAAGCAATGCAGTGAAGGCCGCCGCGACGGCGCCCCAGGCGGTGATTGTTGCGCCCAGCCACAAAAAGCCACAGCGGTCCGCCCACCCGAACCAGGATCATATTGCTGGGCAGCTGCACAGCGGAAATATATAGCTAACATGATTGGTAGATTCTCAGATCCAGCGCCCCATGCGGTGATGATTATGCCCAGCCACAGCGGACCGCCGATCCGCACCAGCATCACGTCGCTGATCAGCAACAAGGCACAAATAAAAGGTTTAAGATATGAACATCCGAAGAACCTTTTGAACTCCGCGATGCTTACGCCAGGTCAGAGCGGGCCATTCACCCGCACCAGAAGTATTTGCTGGACAGCCACGGAGCGGGAATGCGGGAGGAAACTGCACTTCGAAACAGACACCGTAATGGCGCTCACCCGCGCTGGGCCGCCGTCGCATACCTGGGCATTTTGGGCGGCTTCCGGGTGGAAAGCGTGCAAAGCTCAATCCTGACGATCCTGGTGGGGTCATCCCAAAGGATGCATTGGTAGTGTGACGCATGTAGGACGCTTGATGACGCACAGCCATGCACAGATTTTCGATGAAACGCGTGACGCGAGCGGGAGAACAACCTGTGCTGAAGCGTAGGTGAGGAAGAAGATCGACGAGCCCTGCGCCGTGACAAAGCAGATGATGCTTGGATGGTCATGAGGGACAGAAACATCAGCCAGCATTCGAATCTAGAGGCAGGCAAGTTGTCGAGCAGTGCGCATCAATTTCCACAGCCACGGAGTCAGCAGATGCACGTGTGCCGCTGCGGAAACTTAGGAGACACTTGTGTGATTGGCATGTTGGCGAGTTGATAATTTTGTCGACAGAAAAGTTGTCAAGGTGACTGCAACAGCTGCGCACCAGCCCATAGACGACCTCCGAGAAGCCCAGGTCCCGGTCCAAGACTGGCGCCGCAAACGCCAGGTTTGTGCGGTCCTGTGGCGCGGCAGGAAGGGGATTCTGAGAGACGTCACATCAAGAATTGCCGTCCTGCTGTCAATTTCTTACTGCTCTAATACGGCGCCGCCTGCTCGACACGAGTGCAAATGCTGGATCATTCAAAGCGAATAAAATTCAGCTGGCAATACCCCACACTGGAGCAGGAGTAGCTCACCACGTAGCACAGCATGGTGAGTAGCAGGAAGCGCGGCAGCAGGTGCCGGTTGATCTTGCGCAGCACCGCCGCGCCGTCCACTGCATCGTCCGCCACTGCAGCACGAAACGTGTACGTACAAGCGTGTTGACACATATGTGTCACTCGTCAAGGACATGTCAAAACCTATAGTCATGCTGCCGTTGGCCTTGCACAGCACCGCCGCGCCGCCCACTCCCTCTTCCGCGTCTGCAGCGGAAGAGGGAGCGCAGAGCAAAATCATGCACGAGCGCACTGAATGCTGCATCAATCGTCATCAAAAATGCGGAACGGGACGGCACCACCGCGTTGTCCACTTCCTCGTCCACCTCTGCGGCACAAAACCCGATGTATGAGCGCGCCTAACAAAGCTGTGTTACTCATCACTAATCCAAGTCAATTGGACGTTGATGACCTTTTGCAGCACCGCCGCGCCATCCGCCCTCGCCGGACGCCGCAGTGCAAAAGAAAAAGTCCAGTATGAGCGTGCTGGAAGGTGTGTTCCTCCTCGTGAAAATCTCAGCAACTCTAAGCTCGTGCGTGGAAGCCTCCCCGGGATGCATGGGCAGCACTTGCGCAGCATCGGCCGAAAGTTCGTCGAAACCAGGAGCATGCATGCAAACGTTGGCCGGAAGACTGAAGACTGGAGACTGACCTGGGCATGGCGGCTCGTCCTCGTCGGCGGGTGAATCGCCAGCCACGCTCTTCCAGGCGTGCTTTCTGCCCAGCATTGCCGCCTCCGGAAGCAGCCGCCGCGCCCGCGCCATCGCGGTTGCCAGCACAGCGAGCACCTACGCACCACACCGCACATGGTGAGATCCTCAGGTGTACGCTAAGTGTTCCTCGCAATATGACAGCTTCCTTTGCGGCTGCGTGCTCTGATCACTTCGTGTGTCATGGCGGCATGTGCGCCTGCAGAATGCTTCGCTGCCGGCAAATGCTCTAAGAGGTTTCTTCCAAAACCTTGAGAGCCTCCTGCCAATGTTCTGCAAAGTCCACAGATGCGGGCATTACCTTCTGGGCGCCGGTGTTGTCCGGCATTTTCTCGTTGGCCTGCGCGCCTGCCGCTTGGTCAATCTGCAGGTATGCATGCGGCGACACCGCTAAAGGGCCGGCGCCGTTAGACGTTGTGCCTTGGTCTGATCCGTCCCAACACTCTGAGGGCGCGTTCTCGCTGTGGCTGCAGCGGCTGCCGCCACTGCTGCTGCTGTGATCATCCGCCCAAAACTTATCGCCCTGCTCGCTGCGGCTGTGGCTGCCGCCGCCGCCGCCATTGCAGTCGCCGCCGCCGTTGCCGTCGCCGCCGACAAAATCGAGGCGTCGCGGCAGCAAGCCCTGCGCCTCGGTGACGCTAGCCTCAAGGGCCTCTGCCGCCGGCTGCATTTGATCTCACAGAGCGGCGACAAGAGTGGCTGCTGAGAGGCCGGCTGCTGGCAAGGCCGTTGCCGCTGCAGCGTCTGCCAGCCTGTCCGGTGATGGCTGCTGCTGCGCAGTGAACGCGAGGGCGCCGGCCGGATGCTGCCCGACCCCAATCACTGTTCCTCGCGCTCAGCTACATGGCTGTCGAAGAGGTGTGGCGGCTGTTTTGTCAGGTGTGGAACTTCACACCACAGTTCAATCCGCTGCGGGGTGCACGAGGTCGCGGGGAAACCGAGGCAAGGTCTGTCGTGGCCTTGCGAAGGATCCGATCAGATGGAGACAAGACAGGAGCAGTGTCTTTGAAGGGGTGCATCCCCCTTCCTCGTACGGCGACTAGTCCGACTTCGCTGATGCACTTTGCGGCAGTCGTCAGGCGAGAAACTGTGATAGGTGCAGACTGCTGCTTTGAAAATGATACGTACGTGCTATATCTTTGCCCTGCCCAACTGCAACCATTCGGATCACCTGTTGAGCTGAGGCAGGTCACGCCATCGGCCCCACCTGTTGGTGCAACGTCGTAACTGCCCCGTGCAGGCCGTCGTACCTGCATGACGATCGGCGCAATGATCACAGCACACTTTGCACGACACTATAACGCAGTGGATGTCAGTTCTAAGTATTGCGGGTGACAGGGGCAGGCACGATCATTATCGGACTCGTCCGGTGATGAACGTCATCAGGGTATCGGCGTAGGTGCCATCAAGGGTGCCCATAGCCTGGATGATATGCCAGCTGCCAGGCGATTTGTAAGCAGGAGGGCGCGCCATCAACCAATCGTCTCGGATTACTGCAAACAAAGCATGTTTCTGTGTGTCTGCGAAGAACTCCGAATGACCCTGGATCATCGCCCACTGTCTCACTGTGCGACGCCGGCGGTCGGGTGCAAGGGTCAACATGCAGCCAACACGCTGACATGATGATTAATGTAGGATGCTCTGCTGCCTCGTGCGCATAAAATCAGCGATGGACACCGGCGCCGAGCCGCTGCCGCCGCCGCCGCCCCGCGCTGCCCCGGCGTATATGCGCTCGAAGTCGCTGTGCTGCAGCCGCATCGTGGCAACATAGGACTTTCAGTGTCGGGATCATAGACATCAGCTAGAGGCATGATAACACAAGTCGGACCATCACGCCGAGGGCGACAGGACCTGCAGCGGCTTGCCAACGGAGATTTTCCCCATATCTGCCCGGCTGCATGGACACTGTGCATTGCTGGAGACTGAAATTGGAGACATCATCAGCCACGAAAGGGCAGCATCTACCTGCAGCGGCTCGCAGACAAGTTCCCACAGCTCCGCCTGGCTGCGTGGCCGCGCCGCCTCGGCGCCGCGCAGCGTCCCCTGCGGAGAGATATACCCTAGAATGTCCGCCATGGCGGGGTCGGGGCCGCCCGCCAGCGGCCGCCCTTCGAAGTCCGTCGCCAGTGGGTCTCCACCGCCTGGAGACTCGTGGGCGGCGCGCGAGTCGGCGCGCGACGGCAGCCCCGCAGCCTGCAGGGATAGCTCACGGGAATCAATTCTATGATGAGAGCAATAGGCATGAGATCGCTCTGAAGATCTGCAGCTGCTGCAGCAATTGGCACCGTTTCGAGCGACTAGAGGATCGAGCGACTAGAGGACAGTGCAGTCCAACCCGAAGCAGCTTCATTCTGCTCCCTGAGCGGACCCTGTGCTGTGCTGTGCTGTGCTGCTCCGACTGTCGTACGGTACAATGCGTGATGTTCTGACCACCTCTCACCCTCAGATGTGAGCTCTGTGGCGTCTGTGGGTGCCCGCGCCGCAGGCTGGCCAGCACTTCCCCAGAGCATCCGGCATCTCCGTGCATCACCACCTGCGGACAGGCACAGCAGTTTCCAGTCGCGCTTCAGATATCAATAAGCACCGCGTTTTTCTCATTCGGAAGCTTGTCATCAACGAGCAGATTTATCCAAAATCCAGCATATGGACGTTATCGGCACATGCCCTGAATTACGCGTGCAACGCTATGTGCAGTGCAATGTGTCTTCTTTCATTCCAGCAACAGTCCGACGACGACCTTGTCATAAGTTGAAGAGACAACTAGAGGAACCCACCTGCTGCGCGCAATGGATGAGCTTCCCCGCGCTGTCCTGCAGCTCCCGCCCGCGCGATGGCACGCCAAACACGTGCCCTGCCGGCAGGTCCCTGCACAAATGTTGCAGTTCTGCTGGCACCTAATCTGACGAGTCATATGATTCAAGCGGCAGCCGCGCATCCAGTGTTCTGATAGCATGCAGCATGTGGCGGAAGCCCCAAGCCTCTATGCTTGCTGCAGATGACAGCTCTGCACCTCCCGTCCCGTGACATGCACCCTGTGAATGTACTTCCGCCGCCTCACCTGCTTGCGCAACTCAGCTGCTGCGGCCTGCCTAGTGGCGGGCTGCCGCCGCCGCCGCTGCGCCGCGCAGCAGGCAGGCCGACAGCAGTCGCGCTGCTGCCACAATGTTCACTAGGGAGGCCGCAGCTGGGGCCGGCGCTGCTGGCAGCAAAGCTGCTGCCGCGGCTGATGAAATCACCGCCGGCGCTCTCTGACGGGCTCTCGCCGCTCTTGTCGATGAGGAAACTGCTGACGGTGTCAGGTATGCAGCCAAAAGATTTGCCGCTGACTGGCCCGTTGGCGCCGCCCGCGCCGCTGATCAAGTCCCGCACTGCGCAGCTGCCATGCGGCGTGGTGGCAGCGCCGGCGCCAAATGCGTGGCTCGCTGGGTCTAGGCCGCAGTCATAGCGGCGGCAGAGCTGCTCGCCTGCGTATCAGGGCAAAAATCCTGACTGCGTTGTTGAGCGTCGGGCGGAGGGCACACGTGTGAGCCAGCGCAAGAACCGGAGCAATTTCAAAAAAATTGATCGAAATGGAGTGCAACTGTACCTCTGTACATGCTACAAACAGAGCTGCGGCGCAGTTTACATGAGAAAGCACCTGGCGCATAGGCGTGGTGACTGCGGACGTACAGGCTGTGCGCCTGCTCAGGGTCTAGGCCGCCGCTGGGCGGGTCTTCTGCCGGCGGCGCCATGGCGTCGCGTGCACCCCGGCCGTCCGCCATCTGAGCGCCGCGCAGCCGCGCAGACGATGCTGAACCACCCTGTGGAAAACCTCTTGGGCCATCGCTGCTGGCCGGCGAGGCCGGCAGGGCTGGTGGCGCAGGCGAAGGGGCGCCGCCTCGCGGCAGCGGCCCGCGCCCCAGCGGCCGCCGCTGGTTGCTGCAGCATGATGGAACATGGCATTGTCAGCTGTGACGCTGTGCAGGTGGGAAATTGCACCGGCAGAACACGGTGGCCTTTCCTGTGCATCTTAGTTCAAACGCTGCCAGCGCTTGCAGTAGGGTACGGCATGGGGACAGTGATGTTCGCAGGATGCTGCAGAACATATGTTGTTCGCAACACCCCAATTTTGGAATTTCACAACATAGCAGCTTCGTCACTTCCCAGATTCTGTAGACGCTTTCTGCCTGCTGCTGGCGCCAGGCCTCGATGTCGGACAGTGGCGGCCCCTGCAGCACATCTGCAGCTGTGAGCGCATCCTTCTGCGTGCGGCGCCCGAATCTGCCGTCCGGCAGCGGGTCGTTGGCGGCTCCAGGATGCCTGAAAGCATTCAACGAGAAGCCTGTCCTCATCTGGCTCTGGATCGACTGCACTACTGCGATCCGATGGCTTCTGCCACATTTGGATGCGCCTGCGCAGCAGGTGCTTCTGCGTTGCATTTCATGTTGCCACGACAGTCTTACATACAGTGGTACGATTCTTTGAGATTTTCAAGTGAGCAAATGTCTGCCCACACGCGTCAGTTGCGTCAGCACCTGACGCCAGGCTCGTGCTCGATGCGCGACTCTCGGAAGCAGTGTAGCTCTGGGGCCGTCACGGGTCGGTCCCAATCGCCACGCATGGCCTCTTTCATGGAATCAGGGTGCCTGTCGCTGGGCAGGCCGGCCGGTGGCCGCGAGCCTGGGCTTATGATCTGCATCAAAGCCGAACTTCTGCCAGGTGGGATGCTTCCAGTTGGGCTGAAAGAGAGCGAGGCTGTATTGGATGAAGTTGCAGGCATGAATAGGCTGTAACGTGAGCAAGAAAAGGGGTGGAGAAAGCTGGGAGTCGGCGTTTCGGCAGCAAGGCGCGCTCTGAGTAACCGGAAAATCAGGTTAGCGTTTATGGTTTAGGGTTTAAGGTGTGCTCTGAGGCTTTGGCGCGAAACGCCCGGGAACAGATTTACAGCAGAAATGCTCTAGCACAATACCGCCAGTGTTCATTTTGCAGCATCGTTTGAATATCAGTGAACGTTGCTTTGGACTGGATCATTGCTGGACGCTATTGCGACCATCCTATTTCGGTTTAAAATTCGATTCAAGCTGACTCAGCCGATCATACTCGATCGATTCCCCGCACAGCACACAATCGAACTTCGGCACTGCAACGTTGCAATCAAAGTCTGCAGATCTATGCATGCATCGCATCCCACCCGCTGCTTCAGTGATGGATTCACTCAGCGGTGGCGGCAGCTCTTCCAAGTGGCGGCAAAGCACGCATCAGCGGTGCTGGTGGCCGCCTCGAATGGAGCTGCGGGAACGCCGCCGATGGGTGTGCACGCCCTGGTATGGGAGGGCGGCTGGAGCCGCGACGAAGCTGCGCGCGCGATCGCCTGCAGCGCCAAAGCGGGCTACGATCTTGTTGAAGGTGCGGCAACCCATGGGCTGCTGCTTCACATGGGAGTTCTTGCAGGCACTGCAATATAATAATCACAGCCGCCATGCAACTACAAGCTCGATCGACTCTGACAGCTGCGCGTGCTGCATGCGTGCATCTACAAATGCGTGCAGTGTCAGCGCAGGCGGGTCGTGTTGTTGGATCCAGCGCCCAAACTCATCTTATCTGACGAAGATGCATCACATTTCCTAGCAGTCACACGGTCTAACAATCGCTGATATCCACAAGATGTGAAAGCTCTGCCCATGACCGCAGTGCCGCCACTGGACCCAGCAGCAGTGGATGCGCGAGCCGCTGCATCACGTTTTTTCCGAAAGTGATCGGTACTTTTTTAAATCGGAATTCGAGCTCTCATTTCCGAGCTCCTTCTGGTCGCTGCAGAGCCGCTGCTGGACCCTGCGAAGGTGGACGCCGCAGTGACGCGCAAGCTGCTGCATCATGCATTCGAGTTTGATCGCAGCTCGAGCTCTTATCTTTGTGCTTCTTCCGATCGTTGCAGTGCCGCTGCTGGAACCGGCGGCCGCGGACGCCGTGATGACCCGCGAGCTGCTGCATCACTTTTATCGACTATTCAATTCGAAGTCGAGCTCTCATTTTCATGCTTCTGGCGGTCGTTGCAGTGTGGCGCTGCTGGACCCAGCGGCCATGGACGCCGGGATGACCCGCGAGCTGATGGAAGAGCACGGCATGGCCGCCTCGGGCTCCACAGTGAGCTTTTCCTTCTCGAAGGAGATGCAGTCTCTCTTTGATCCAGGGAACCGCATGCGAGGTTGCGGCATTGCCATAGCCTGCATAATGGGACGTCACAAAGCATGCAGCAAGACTGCGCCGCATATGTGCAGAAAGGCACGGTCGTGAACTCTGACGCTGTTGTGCGTAATCCCTTTGCGGCCAACATGAATCCCTTTTCAGGATAAGGCACGCCTGCAGTCACCGTGACTCACCAACGCCTTGCATGCAGGGCCTGACGTTTGAGACGGACATCTCCAGCGACTCGGCAGAGGCGCGGCAGGCGGGCAAGGCCATGCTCACCAGTACTCATGCAGGTGCGTCCGGTAAGCAACTCTTATAACCCCTAACAAAGTACGTTTCGCCAAACGGGTACGTCCAAACGGGTATTGTAACATGGCCAAGGCCCTGGTCAACTCCCTGTAGCAGGTGGGCCATTGTGAGAAAGCAGACCATAGAAACACCAAAAGAAACCTGCGGCAGGCGGGCAAGGCGCTGCTCACCAGCTTCCTGCAGGTGAGCCTTTCGAAACTTCTTTGAGAACCCTGTCTTCCAGATGGGATGTGTGTCGGACCCGCTGCGCAAAGCCAGCGAATGCTGGGTCTTTCGTGTATTTTCGCCTGACGCACGATCGCACTCATGTCATGTCATGTCATGTCGAACTGAGGTGGACGAGTCAATCCAGGGTGGTTATTCGGGCGAACCAAAAAAACCCCTTCATTTCACTTTGCATGCAGGAAGCCGCGGATTTGGCGCTCGCCACTTTTGTGGGCGTGACCTACTGCGCCATGGGCAAGTACTCTCGCATGGATGTACGTGCAAGCCCTAAAACCTGGCGCCCCTGCCTGCAGAACGCCGAGGCGTTTGGAGCGCGCCACTTTGTGGGCGTGACCTACTGCGCCATGGGCAAGTACTCACAGTCCGCCAGCGCGGAGCAGTGGCAGCACTGCGTGGCCTCCTTGAAGGCAAACTCTTTTTCGGATTTCCTTTCAAGCTATCTTGCACGTCTTTCTACGGCAATGCTTGAACAGGAAGGACGCGTGGTGTGTCTGCCAGCTCCACCCAGAGGACGACAGCGGCTTGAATGTCGTCTGCATCCTCAGGACACAGGAGGTGGAGCCGTCGCAGCGGACTTGGGCATCGCCTACGGGCTGGAGGTTGTCAACCGGTTCGACTTTTGTTCCTGTGACAAGATCGGATCTGCGACTTCATGGGCCCACAGCTGTTTTGCCCTCTGCTTCCTGTCCGATCGATAGAGGCCCATGAGCAGCCTTTGCCTGAAAGAAGGGATCGTGGCAGGGTGTTCACGATTGTTTTAGTGCAGCATCTGCATGCACGATGGACGACGCAGGATGCGAGACACACAGACCAAAATGCTTTCACTGCAGGTATGAGACCAATCTGCTCAACACCGCCGCACAGGTGAGCGCGTATCCCCGGCATTCACCTTACAATGTACGTGCAAGTCTGCCAGTCATGTCATCCCGGTGCCGGCTGCGTGACTTTCACGATCGTAAGGGAGCAGTATGCATTGCAGCAATGTCGGGAGAACCATGGCTGTCGCCGCCTGCGGCGACCGGCTAGGGTGAGGCACGAGCTCGAAAAACACCCCAACTTCCAGCTTGTTTGTTCCCGCGATTGACCTTGTTCTGCCTCTCTGGCGCTTGTGGCTTCTGTTGCAATTTGCTGGCTCGATGGGAAACTGTCTCGACACCTAACAGACGATGGCAACACAACAGGGCCCTGGCCGCTAGCCAGCGCTGCCTGGAAATTAATGAGTTATTTACTCAAAACAAACAGTTAGTTTGCGTCGGCCGGTGGCCAGAACAGTGACTGACGCACTGCATGCCTTATCCTTGCTGCAGGTATACACACGTCGGGGAAAGCCACAGGGGCTAACTCGGCACAGGTGCGCATACCGCACAGCTGCGAGACGTTCCCTTGGCATGACTTGGTGTGGCAGAACGCTCTGGTAACAGCACTGTTTTTACCTCAATGACGCCTAGAACTCTGCGCATTACCTCGCTTGTACAAGTGAAACTTCTGATGATGTGTCGTTCCACGGACTGCGGCGCGCTGCCAGTCTCTCCAGCCGCTGGCGCGTGCTACAGCCAGTTGTCGGGAAGCTTTCCGTCTCGCACCGGATTACTGGCGAGGTCTTGACTTTTGTATGCTCTTGGTCCAGGCAGTGTCGACTTCCAGTCTTGCTTACAGGCGCTGGCAGCCGCTGACTACTCAGGGCCGATAACCTTCGAGAGCTTCTCGTCGGTGGTCGTTAGTCCCACGATGTCCAACGCCCTGTGCATCTGGCGCGACCTGTGAGTACCACTCCTTTCTGCTCCCGTCCGCCTGGCTTTCCATCTCCGATTTCTTTGAACCCATGCCTTCTGCATCTACCACTGCGGGCTTCCATTGACACCTGTGCGCTCTGCTGCAGAGTTGCTACTAATTGCAAGCTGCTGAAGAACCTCTGCAGTCATTTGATCGCCCAAGTTTCTGCGCCGCCTCATTCACCCTGGATCGCGCGACGGTGTCACCCTGTCAGGTGATGTGTATGATTTTCACAGGTGGGAGGACAGTGAGGATCTGGTGACACATGCCCTAAGATACATGGCATCCCACTGGCATGCTGCCACGGTGAACTGCGTTGCCGGCGCCAGGCTCTGAGCGGCGGCCAACGATATTGCCCGCTGCTGGCGTCAAGACCTCACCGGTTGCGGACAAGGCTTCGAGACACGTCTGCCGCCGGCGTCAGGATGTGAGCGGCAGCACACAATGCATCAGAGACGTGCTCGCCGCTGGGCCATGCCGCTGTTGTGGATGCTGGTGCGACGCCGCAGTCACAGACGGTGTCGCGCTGCGGCATCGCGCTGGGTAGAGCAGCAGCATACTCAGCGGGCGCAAACCAGTGAGCGTGTGACACTCCTGAACTGGGGGACTGTCCATGGACCGCGCAGACGCCGCAGCAACAAACCCGTTGCCGAATATCTGGTCGGAGTGCATGCCCACTGGCTCTGACACTCTCTGTTTTTGTCAAATTGTCATGTATTGAATGCAAGTGGTTTTCAGTTGCAAAATACTGTAAATGCATTCTGCCTTTCAACACAGCATCATTGCAGCCTGTCCGAAAAATTGCTGGCTGTGCTCCCGCATTTCAGGTCTGCAAACTTCTGCAATCAAAGCGAGCACTAAGGCAACACGCGCCAGTCTTTCACAAACCCGGCTCACATGCGCTGCTTCAATACTTCGAGAGCTGCTTGAACTCGCATCCTCAAGTTGTGTCGCCGACGAGCGCCATGCGAATGGCAGCTGCTGCGGCACAACGGCACCGACGGCGGCCCTCTTGCAAAAGTTTGAAAATGTGGCCTTCTTGCCACATCCAGAAAGCAACCACGCTGGCCGTTTCCAATGTCCCTCATCCAAGACAGAACTCAGGTCGGTTCCACCCACACCCACGCAAGCGTCGCAACCCCCATTGGTGTTACACCCACCGGCCCGCCGAACCCCTTGTCATTCCTCCTCGAAATCGCCCCTGAAGCCGCGCCCCTTGCACACGGTGCACGGTATCCTGCCTTGGCCGCCGCACTTCGCACACCTGCACATTGGCATCGCAGGTCACCCACTCATCCACTGACATGTCGACACAACGTGCACCGCGGAGAAACGTTGCAGTGCACACACATCGTCAGACACAACATCGTCAGACACACAGATTCAGATTAATGAAAGTCAAGGTGCAGGGTGCTGGCGGTGCAATGCAACAGGCTGCTCGTATGCTACGCGCCTCCGCGCCGAATCCTCCAGAGGGCTTGTGACGCAGCACGGAACACAACACTTTCAAGATGCTTGCCTGTTTGACACGCGACCCGTCGACTTCATGCGCACTTGCCCCTTGCCCAGAAGGCCCGAGCCCTGCGCACACCACATACAAGGCTTGCAGAGGATTTGATAGTGTCACTTGGTAGGGATAGCCAGCTCAGGTAGCATTTGCAAGGGCAGGAGGCCTGGCACGGCAGACAGCTGCGGCTGTGCACCGCTGAGCCAGCTGTCAGCGCGTCGGCCGGCATAGCAATTGCTCAGTTGAGCTCTTGCAACACAGCGGCGACATTGCTCGGCGACGTGTGGCATACAGGCAACGAGCATATTGGACGTAAAAAAGACACAGCTGATTCTCTGACTGCAACCGCATGGGCAGACACAGCCGTGCTATCATGTACAAAACCTCTTCATAAGGCCACACATCACTCATTGCATGGCCAAGCTGTCTCGCTCGAGCATACCTTGCAGGTGGGACAGGCCATGGTGCCAGCGCCCTTGCACTTGATGCACGTAGTTGGGCCCCGCTCCAGCCGCGAAGCCGCCTGCACAGAACCAAATATGCGCGGCAACATCGACGCCAGTCCCAGCCATTGGAACACTCATACTGCCGCAGGGAGATGGGAGTCGCCAGTGAGGAATATTGCCAAGCTGAACAGGAATAGACTGCAAGGAGACGAGCCGATGGGAGGCCTTGGGAGCTACAGACTGCGCACCCCTCTGAGCAGGCTGCTGACGACGTTATGAAACATGCCGCCCCTGGAGTCCTCCCCTCCCTCCTGCGCAAACGCACAGTGTCAGGTGTGGTGGAGATGCTGACATGTAAGGTGCATGGCACAGAGTTACCAGACGTCAGATACCGCACAATCTGATGTGGACTACATCGAAAGTCCTCAAGAGCTTCAGTAGGAAGCTCTGCGATGTTCCTCAAGTGCATGTCATGCACGCCAACATGCACTGCCGAACTGACTCGAGGTAATTGGCTTCCCAAGCTTTGCAAGCCACCCAATATAAATTCCCGTTCGATCGGACATGCTGTGCAGAGGCATGTGCACGTGGTCACGCATGCAAAGAATTACTGAATGCACAGGCGTGTGGCACACCTGCGCCTCGTCTCCGCTGCCGCTGTTATCCGCAGCTGCTTCTCGTTCTCGCTGTGCTGATCTGGTCACTGTGCTGTCGTCTCTGCATGCACAGGCTTCGAGTCCTCCGAAGTGGTGCAGCATCGGTGGCCGAGAGGCTCTTCGCTGCCTGTGCTTTCCTGCAGGCCTGCTGCTGACTGGTGGTCGGCAGCTGCATGACGGCGTGCATTGCCAAACGATATATACTCGTAGGCTGCATCTTTGCTGCCGCAGACAGCGTCAGCAGACTTGTCGAAGCTGCAAACGGGGAACACATCGCACGACCGAGTTCAGAGCCACAGGGGCGTTCGGATACCGCAGCGCGGCACGTGCACATCAAGCTGCAGCACGTACATGCTCACCCTTCTCAGAATGTCTTGCTGCGGCTGCAACTGCACATTTGGCAAAAATCTTGTTGGATCCAAGATTGTTCCAAGGGAGGTGATGGGCACGCTCCGAAACATGCGGCGCACAACCCTTCTGGGTTTGTCCGGCGACGGTCGGACAGTTGCATCCATTGAGCACTTGCGCTAGCGGGCAACTTATGATCGTCCACATCGCCGTCTGATTGTGTCAGTTCAGCGACGCTGCGTTTGAGCTATCAGGCACTCTGATTGCATCTGCTAGCGGTGCATGCACACTCGCACAGAGTGCCAGTACATCGCGCTACAGCTGCAGCGTTGCCTGGACCAGTCTGAAACTCGCTGAGACTCGCTGAGACTGCACTGCGATTGGCGAGTGAGATTTTGACCTTGTGAGATTTTGAGCGCCGCTCGCAACGCCGCTCACGGCGGCCCGCCCTGCCGCTTCTCCGCAGCAGCGCAGTATCGTCATATTGGACGTCTCCCAGCAGGCCATTTGCCGCTGTAGACGCTTCAAGATGGCCGAGTCGCGCGGCGCGGAGGGCTCCGCCAGCCACCACAGCATCGTCATCATTGGCGGCGGCCTGGCAGGCCTGTGCGTGCCTTGGCTCTTGTGATGACATACAGACTCGAAGGCCCCATTGGATGTCGCAATCGGCGTGTTGCTGAGCTGTTCCGGCAATGCGCACTGACGCGCCTTGGAGCAACATCTGCAGCGCCGCCGTCCGCACTACAATTCGCTCTGCACCCACATGCTAGCCTGTCGCAGCATTGCGAGGCGAAGCCAGTAAAGGCTTGTGCTCCTTCATTCCGTCGCTCAGGAACGAAATCTGGCTGCAGGTATGCGGCACGGCTGCTGCTGCCGCACTTCCCGGACCTGCTACTGGTGGAGGCGTCTCCCTCCGCCGGCGGCCGCATCAAGCAGGTGGGCAGGGTTGAATTGCATGTAACATTAGTATACACTCAGCGCATGCATCGTGTCTTTCATGCGGCAGCGCTGTCCCTGGCTGCATCTGCGAACGCGCTGCCGATTGGAAGGTCAGTTTGATGCCCCTGGAGACGATCAGGCCGGGAGGCGCAAAGGGAAAGGGGCTGTGCAGGCATGCGGTTGCCCGCTTTGGGGGTGCAGCATGTACTATCGATGCATCCTGCATGTGACAGCAAGGGAGGGGCGCACGGGCAGATGGTCAATCCATTATGTTGCACCCTGAGAACCCCAACCGAACCCCATGCACACCGCACAGGTGGAGGGTATTGCGAAGTGGCCAGTGGAGGCGGGTCCAGAGTTCGTGCACGGCGGCAATGACCTGCTCAAGGTGCTTGTGCATTGTATTTTACTTTAGTCCGGTGCCAAATGCACCAGAGCGAGACCGCTAAACATCAGGGAAACAGCGTGTCCGCACTCGCGTGCAAAGGGTCGGTGAGACTGAGTCAAGTCTTGCGGGTGCGTTTGCCAAATCGTCGAGTTGTAGGCCGACCTGCTTCCTGGATTTCATCAACCACAACTCAACTTTGTGCCGCAGCGCACGAACCGGCTGGCAGACATGATGGCATTGTGCATGAGGTCGCCTGGCCAGACAGCGGTGGTGGTGGTAGTAACGGTTTCGTTCCTCAACACAGGGCCTGCTGGCAGAGATGGGGTGCACGCTGCGCGAGCTCGCATGGCCAGACCACTGGTGGTGGCGAGGGGAGCGCCGTCTGACCGGCCCCGACACACAGGCGAGTTAACCCACAAGAGTGCAGACATTGGTAGAATACACAGCGAGCAAGACTGGCACGCTCACATCAGGCAAGAGCTGCATGCGAACAGGCTGTGACGCTGGCCCCTACGCTGGCAGGGTTGTCGCATCATGGGGCTGTCTCACCGGCGCTGCGAGGCGCCGGAAACGCGCAGATCCTGTGCAATGCTCATAAATCATTGCTAGCTGAAATACCATAACTGTGGCAGGATGCTGAGCTGGAGTGGCTAGAGGTAAAATTCGGTGGCATTGGCGACTCGGCGCCGCCAGCAACTCATGCGGTTGTCACGCAACAGGATCCAACAGAACTTCTGTGACATCTGGCAGGACGCTGAGCTGGAGTGGCTGGAGAAAAAGTTCGGCGGCATCAGCGAGACGGCGCCGCCCACGCCAGATATCTCAGCAGACGCCTGGCTCCGGCTGCAGGTGCCCGTAGTTGCCCTCTGAATTAACATCAAAGTTAATATTTGAACATAATACAAACACAACATGGACCGGCTGCACACTTGAGTTTCGCGAATGTGCTAGGACGGCTTGAGCAGGCGTACAATCGCCTGTGGATCGCGCCGACTGTCGCCCCCAGCAGCGCGGCCGCCGCTGCCGGAGGCAGCACAAAGCAATGGCGAGTCTTGGGGAGAGTCACTTCTCCTCAACCAGCAACACAGCAATCTGTGCAGCCAGCCGAAATCGGATGAGGGCTCCAAGTTGAGCCTCAATGCGTCGCATTGCAGGGTGCCAGTGGGAGGGCGCTGGCGACCGCAGAGGCGTGCTGGGCCAACGACTTTGGGTGCGACCTGCAAGAACTGGGGCTCCGCGAGCTGATTGCCGAGAACAAGGCGTGGGACACCGGTGAGGCTTTTGCCCCGAAACAGCCAGCCATGGAACGCTGGGGAGGCATGCTCTTTGAGAATACCCTCTCGACTCTGCTTGTGCGTTTACGGTCTCGAATACCACATTGGATAGGCACCAACATCGCGAATGTTGTGTCCTGTGTGGAAGCTGGGTGTGTGGCACATTCACCGGGTTCAATCTTCACATTCACTCCATGTTCCTCTGAACGTTGGTGACAAACAATGCGGCAGAGGGTGTGCCTTGACGCCTCACTCATCTCCTTGAGCAAGTCTCTTGAGATGAGGAGGCCGTCGAGATCCCGTCGGTGCATCAGGCAAGGAACACGAGCATAACGTGCATGCAGAGCGTCGTGATGCCGGCGGTGGCGCAGCTGACGACTGTATTTCTGGCAGCTTTGTAGATGCAATATTGCAGATGAAAAACTGTCTTGTGTAATAAAAACCCTGAATTTTGTATGGTTTCTGTGCAGGCGAGAGCTGCCTGCTGCTGGATTCGTCGCTGCGGGATCTGGCGGCGCATCTTGCAGCACCGCTGGTGGGGTGGCTGTGAAGCAAATCAATGAACCATGTATCTGGTACCGTGCAGGCGAGAGCTACCTGCTGCTGGACCGTTCCTTACGCAGCCTGGTGGCGCATCTGGCGGCGCCGCTGGCAGAGCGGCTGCGCTGCGGCTGGCCCGTCAGCCTGGTTTCGTGGCAGTCAGGCGAGGGGCGCGGTGGCAGTGGCGGCAGTGGCGGCGTCGCGCTGCACGGCCCAGCCGGCCAGACTCTGCAGTGCGACAGGTGCGCCCCAAAGCGCGCCTCGCGGTCACAGACCACATTCACGGGCTCCTGTGCTTCGACGGCAGCTGCCTGCTTTGCAACTGCCTGCTTTGCAGCTGCCTGCTGTACCTCTGATTATGCGGCATCAGACAACATCTTGCCCATGCACGTTTGCCGCACGTCACGGGTCCTCATTCCGGAGGAATGGGATCTTGAAAATTTGACATCACGGTTTGATTGTGCGCGGGATTTGCAGCATGTCCTTGAGTCCACTGGATGTAGGATGAATCAGTGCCGTCCAGCACTGGCAAGAACGTGTGGTGCGCTCAGCAACCTTTCTGCTTGTGCTGCAGGGTGCTGGTGACGGCGCCGCTGACGGTGCTGCAGGCGGGCGACATCCGCTTCCAGCCGCCGCTGCCGCCGCGGAAGCAGGTGCTACCCTGCTGTGGGGCATCTGCTACTCTGTTGATGGAGGCATGCGACAATGGCAAATTTGCACTTTCCATGTACTCTGCTTGTGCAGTCGACAGCGCTTGCTACTGAGCAACGGCGATCGATAATGTGTGCGCTGCGCACTTGTGCGCTGCCTGAGCACTATGTGAAATGCATGGTCCTCCGGCAAGGTCGAGCGTGGAGGAGCAGTACACCGACTCGGCCTGTCGCACGCGGCCATCCAGCGGCTGCGCATGCTTGTCTTGAACCCTATCAAAACCCCAACGACCGGTTGCAGGCGGCCATCGGGCGGCTGCGGATGGGGACGGCGGTCAAAATCATCATGGGCTTCTCGCATCCAGGTCTGCAGCCTGCCCCCGCAGAGCGCATTTCAAGGCTTTTGAACCTGCGATGCGCTGCTGTCTGCAGTAGAGGACATGGGAAATGCGGCTGCTGATGTTACACATACGTGCTGATACACCCAAAATAGTCACGTTGTTTTGAGGTGTCTCCACTTGCAACCACGTCACCCACGTCTCTGAGAAGCTGCCTTACGGTTTGGTGCAGTGTGGCCCTTGGATTTCTGGGACGCCGTCTGTCCCGGCGCGTACCTGCCAGAGCTCTGGGTGACGTCCTACCCGGCGCCGAAGCACCCTGCCGGGAAAGGGGTGCGCCATGCCGGTGACGGCGGCGGCGGTGATGGCAACCCAGCAGATGCGGGCATGGCAGCAGGACAGCTGGGCGCCGCGGTCGTCACGGCGGTAGACCTTGCGGCAGCTTCAAGCACCGGAGGCGGCTGCGGCAGCGGCGGCAACGGCGCAAGCTGCAGCGGCAGCAACGGCGCAAGCGGCGGCGCTGCGCAGGCCGGGGACGGCGGCATCAGCGGCGCACTCAGCCCCGGCGGCTTTGCTACCGCGGTGGCGAGGAGCGGCAGAGAACGCAGCGTGGCCGGCGCAGCGGCGCCGCCGTCGCCGGCTCCTGCGCCACATGCCGTAACGGGCTTTGCGTGCGGCCCATTGGCCGCGGCGATCTCGGCGCTGTCGCCGGCGGAGGCTGTGCGGCGCGCGCTGAAGCAGCTGGACGACATGTTTGGTGCGCCGCCCTGAAATTCGTGTCTGAAGGATCTTCGAAGAATCGCAATAGAATCTTCTCGGAATCCTTTTTTGCTGCCGCCGGCGGATGCCGTGCGGCGCGCGCTGAAGCAGCTGGACGACATGTCCGGTGCACCATCCGCAAAACCCGACAGGCTTTCGTCAGCCCTCAGGACATCCCCACTGTGAAGCTGCATCGTCTGGGAGACTCCGGTAAGTAGCCAGAGCTTGTCTGTAATACCTTGTGCTTCGTTGTAGACTGATTGCAACACTTTCAGAAAGTGCGGTTCATACGATATCAGGCACCCCAGAGCAGCCGCAGCCCGCGAGCGCCGCGTTCACGCATGCGGCCGTCATCGACTGGAGCCAGCAGCCGTACATCCGTGGGGCCTACTCCTACCCCACGCTAGGTGCGCTACATGTCCACAATATAGGGACATCTTCTTACATCACGGGAAAGCCTGCTTCAAGGTCGACTCCAAGCGCATGGCAAACAGCACGACTGACCGCGACGCTGTTTAATTCTCGTTCTCGAGGCCAGACAATAAACACCAAAGAAGGGCATCCCTGCCAACGCGCATGTTTGGTGCCGGGTGCGCGAGGCGCGGGGCAGGCCGGTGCGCCAGACACTTTCTTTAGACAAAATGAGGGTTTTTAAACGGTTTTTTTTAGGGTTTTTCAGTAATGTCATGGTAGCATTGATCTCAACCTTGCAGGCGCGGGGCCGGGGGACTGCGAGGCGCTGGGCGGGCCGGTGCGCCAGACAGTCTCAATCTGCCTAATGCTCTGGGCATCCAGTGTGTACATCCTGTTGTCAATGTATTTCCCCCCGCATGTTGCAGGCGCTGAGCCGGGCGATCGCGAGGCGCTGGGCGCGCCGGTGGGCAGACACGCTTCCTTTCCTTTATTTTCTGAGCATTCAGAGGGGATCATACCACGATTCGTAACATCCGTCTCGACGCATTGCAGGCGCTGAACCGGGGGATCGCGAGGCGCTGGGCGCGCCGGTGGGACAGACGATCTTCTTTGCGGGGGAGGCCACCCACCCCGCCGTAAACCCCTGCATGCAGGCGCGCTCCCAGGCGCCTGATTTTTACAAATGTATGAAACCATTCGCCATGCTTTAAATTTCTTGTGTCACTTGTCTTTGCGAGCGAGGCCACGCACCCCGCTGTCGACCCCTGCATGCAGGTGCGCTCCCAGTTCGTGACTGAACAACCCTTCTACAACCCTTCGCTTCTCAACATGATGTCCCCAATTTTTCCATTCGGCGCAATGTCTTGCGGATGTTGCAGTCTGTTAAACTTTGCAGTTTGTATGACTTCTGCTATTCGCGATGGCGCAGGCTGCTCTGGAGACGGGGCGGACGGCCGCGGCGCAGATCGTTGCGGCCGCCGCTGCGCCGCGCAGCGCGCTCTGAGCGGCAAGCTCTTTCAGCGGCGGAGTGTCGCCCCGTTCCGCGAGGCGGATCCGCGGCGCAGATCGTCGCGGCCGTCGCCGCGCAGTTCAGCCCTCGTTAATCAGCGGAGTTCTGCCGCTTCTGCCGGGGACCAACGTCAGCTTCCATCGCCGCAGCCAACGCTGTGCACAGCCAACCCATTTTCTTTGCGGCTGAGGAAAAGTCAAACGCCAGATACCTGGTGACGCCTGCCACCCTCGAGCCCGGTGTGGCAAACATCGCGTGGGGTGGCTCTAGACAGGGCTGTGCGCAGCATGGCAGGGCTGGGTAGATTGCGTCAGCCGTTGCATGCCGAGATTCGATTGTGACACTGGAATTCGGAGTGGACTTGATATCAGGTGTTCCGTGATGTTACAACAGCGAATGCTATTTGTTCATAGAGCTCGGAGCTCCACAGTTGTGGCAGGAAGACAAATCCGTGCACAATACCGAAAACCAAAAAGAAGCAGAGACTACCATATTCACCAACAAAGCACATGCAGGCATACAGTCAATGATATGCATACAAAGAAACTTCCCTTCGTAGCAACTTGCTTTGACGCGGTGTGAAACCCCACAGCTCCATGTGTATTCCTACTCTCTGATGTAGCGTTCCAGAGAGTTCCTTGGCCAGGCCCAGAACCGATGGCGGCATGAAGAGCCTCTCGAAAAATATTTCCGGGGCAGCTGCCAGCCCGCCGGCGGCACGGCCGTTTGCCCGGAAACTGAAAATGCTGGCAAAGCGCAACGAATGGCAATACGACACCGCAAGAGTCCCCCAACTAATGTCTAACCTTGCTCGTGATTTTGCTGCTGCGGATGTCTCAGGTGGAGCACAGCACTGCCCCCCCTAGAGTGCCGGGTCGCCCGCCGCAGGCTGGCGAAACCCATTCACCCTGAATTGCCATACCGATTTGTACGGGGTCTTGGATATTTCAGCGAGCACAGCCGGCAGTGCCCCGCTGCAGCTCTGTCCCATGGTGTCGCGTGTGGCATCATGCGACGCCGCAGAGAATACCATTCGAGCTTGGTTTGAAGCTCCAGAATCTAGAATTCTGACGCCCGGCATGGGTTCCCCACCGAGTGCCGGACCCGTCTTGCCCAAAAGCGCGTCAGCGCATCAGTCCCCTCGTGGCCGGCGCGCCGGCACAGCACCTCCCTCGGGGAAGGTGCGTCAGCGTAGCAGCTCCTCGTACAGCGCCGCATTCTGCGCCATGACCGCCTCCTGTGCAAGAACACAAATTAGGTTTGATTTGTCTCTAATTAGAGGGTATTGAGTGTGATGCAGCTCCTCGTACAGCGCCGCATTCTGCGCCATGACCGCCTCCTGTGCCAAGCACCAATAAACAGTGTGAATAGCTCAGATATAGCTGGATAGTAGCCAGTTCCTCGTGCAGCGCCGCATTCTGCGCAATGACCGCCCCTCCGGTGTAGTTCCAGTGCAACCTGTGGTGGGGGTGTGGTGAGGTGTGGGCTACATGGGCGAGGGCACGAGGACAGGTAGCTGGCTCGATGCGCTTGCCGGTTCCCGCAACACCCTCGACACTGTCAGTCATCATGTGCAGGTGTGTGCACACGGAAACTAACAGAGATAGCCGCTGAGCGACATGATAGTCTGCTGCGCGATCGCAGGGTGCGGCACCGGAACGAGGCGGCAGCACCGTACAGTGTGGCTCGCAAAACACGTTGCAACTGACACTCTGTGTGACCGTGTCAAACCAAAAAGAAAGAGCAGAAAAAGCACCTCGGGGTCGGAGAGGTCGAACACGGGGTGCTGTGCCGCCGCGGCGCGCCGGCTGAAGCTCAGGCTGCTGGTGTCGACGCCGGCGGCGCCGATTCCATTTCCATACAGGGCCGGCAGGTCGGCCCCGCTGCGGGCGCGGCTGCCGCCGATGCCGCCGACCGGCTGCCGCTTGGCGGCGACGCGGCGGACGAGGCCGCCCCAAAAGGCCTCCGAATCGCTGTCCGAGTCGTCTGTTGCATTAAGTGAAAGACATTCAGAGAGCATGTGTTAGAGCAGAAAAACATGTGTTGGTCGAAAATCGAATGTCCGCCGCCCAAAAGGCCTCCGAGTCGCTGTCCGAGTCGTCTGTTCACAATATGGAAGTCCACAACTCTTAGAGCCCAGTGGCTGAGTAAGATTGACGCAATCGAGGGACGGCTGCACGCATTCAGTGCCAGCTTTTGTGATTTTTTGACAACATTCTTGCACAGAAAAATTTCCAAGCACCTGCCGTCATGCTGCCGCCAGCTGAGGCGGAGCATGCAAGTGATGGGTGAGCCCTGAAGGCATGGCGGTCTTGGCACCCACCTGTGTCGTGCTGCCGCCAGCTCAGCTGGCGCACAGCCCTGGCCTTCGCCTCCAGCGCTGACCACTCCGAATCGGAATCGTCGCCGCCGCCGGGCGGTGGCGGCGCCTGCAGCCAGCTGCTCTCCGTGCTGACCTGCACGCGCCATGGCGTGCAACATCAGGGGCAGCTGTGTGGAGCAAAGTCGACTCGGCAGATGTCCGTGGAGCTGACTAGCCAAGGGCGATCAGACTCCTGGACTGCCTGACAGGCGGAGGCGATGAAAACAGAATGAGTGTCAGAAACCCAAGTGAAGTTTCCCAGCAAAGCAAGATCGAGATGCCTCACTGTGGCCATGCGGCCAGTGCTGGGCCAGGCGCCCTGCAGCGGGTGGGGCATCAAGGACGCCGGAAGGGATTGAAATCTCCATTGACACAATAATGTTTCTACTTTGGACTCTCACCGTGGCGATGCAGCCGGTGCTGGGGCAGGCGCCCTGCAGCGGGTGGCGCACAAAGGATGCGGGAGTGCCATCCAGCGGATGTGTCGTGCAGTGGCGGCGGCCGTCAGGCGTCGCGGCGCCGCCGTCGGCATTCAACCGCTGCCGGCCGCTGGCGCTGCTGTCGCGCCGCCGGCCGTGCGGCTGCCGCCGCCGCCGCCGCGACCGGTCCTTGGTGTTGTCGCCAGAGAGGCAGCCAGAGCCCAACGGTGGTGGGGTTTGTAGATTGAGAGTTTGCGGCCGACCGGCGTCGCCTGTCGGCGGCGTCCGCGGCGGCAGGCCTGCGGCAGTCGACATAACGTCGCGGGGGGAGCGACCGGCGCCGTGCGCTGCCTGGGTCGCAGGCTGTGCGTACGCTGAGCCGCTCGCCAGTGGTGCCCTGGCCAGTGCCGGCCCGTCGCTGCATCCCGAGGCACCCGTTGGCGTCACAGGCGCCACGGCGGCGGAGCCGTGCCCCTCAGCCGCGGTGGCTGCTACTGCGCCAGCGTCGGTCGACGGCTCGCCGGCAGCGGCCGTCACGGCGGGTGGGGAGATGCTGCCACCCGCCGGTCGCGGGTCGTCCGAGATCGACATGACATCCAGGCGGCTGGCGGCATCGGTGACGGCCGTGCGCGGCGTGCCAGGCGCGCTGCCCGCTTGCGTGCTGCCGCCGAGCGCGCTGCCGGCCCAGGACACGCCCGTCGGGTTGCTTGGGTTTAGGCCGCAAGGGTTTGATCCGCCAGCGCCGGCGCCGGGGCCGCCCTGCAGGTGCACTGTCGCCGCCATGCTGGAGGCGCCAGCGCTGCTGCCGAACACGCTGCCGGGTTGTGCGGACACGGGAGCGGCGTCGCGCCTCTCGGGGCAGGGCCGCGGCGCCGGCACAGCGCGCAGCTGGCCACCGGTGCTGTGTCCGGTGGCAGAGAGTGTTGCCGCCGGCGCTGCGACGGACGCGGCTCGGCCTGCCGGCAGCGCTGCCTGCCGCAGCGCGGCGCTGCTCAAGCGCGGGCGAGACGCGCCGGAGTTCTGCTGCCGCTGCCGCAGCGGCGCTGCCAGCGCCTCTGCCGGCTGCTGCTGCTGCCTGCCTGCGCCGTGCCGCAGCCGATGCTGCTGCGGCGGGGGCGCGCCTGGCTCGCCGTGTGAAACCGCCCCAGCATGCCGCATGTGGCTGGCTGAGCCCCTCACGGGCTTTGCCGCTGCAGCGCCGCTCCAGGCCGCTGCCGGCTGCCGCTCTGAAGCCGCGGCGGGCTGCGGCCGGTGCTGTGCGAGGGACGGCAGGTGGACGTTGCGCCGCCGGTCCTTTCTCCCCCGGGCTGCTGCTGCAGGAGACCAGCATGACTTTGTCTCAGCACCTCTTTGTCTCAGCACTGCTTGCTTTGCAAGCGCGGTGCAGAGCATTTAGCTAGCAACATGTGGGGCCACTAACAGCGCCGACTGCGGAGGCTGCATTGACTGACGGAGGTGCTGCGTGGCAGCAGATAGTGAGGCTCACCCGGCTCGTGACCAGTGCGTATCGAGAGGTGCTTGACTGGCAGAGTCGCTGCCTGAAACACGGCCACGACCTGCAGCATGAGGAGGACAGCGTCAGGCATCAGCGCACATGTGCAGGCAGTCACATGCGCATGTCGATGCAGGAAATTTCGATACTACTCCAACAAGCAAAAGCCACAGCGGAAGCTACAGAGGGGTTGATGACAGGACTCTCGCCTCGGGGAAGTCGGCCCAGCCTGCCGGCAGCGGCACCGGCTGCAGCCGCGCCTCTTCGCCGCCCGCCAACTTACTGCCCGAGGTCGAGCCGCCACGCTGCCGCTGCTGCGCCACATAGTCTGGCGCCGCCTGCGCAGCGCTGTGCGGCCGCTCGCCGCCCGCGTGGCAGCCCGTTCTTGACCGCACCCGGCGTGCCACACCGTCGGAACCCGCCGACGCTGCCGGCGCCCGCTTGTCCCGCGGCTGCGCCGCATGGCTAGTCTCTCTGTCGGATGACAGGGAGCTGCGTCTGAGCCGCTGCCATGCGTGCCGCCCAGCTGGCTCCTGCACGGAGTGTAAAGCGAGGAGATGAGCGAGGAGATGAGCGCCGGCTCTCGAGAGTGCGGCTCCCTCCAGCGGATAAGCCACAATGACTCTAGAGGAAGAATGAGATTCCATAGTTTTCTGGAGTGGCTGAGCCCTGTGCCGCGGTCAAGGAGCCGCTGCGAAAAACGGGGCACGCCAAAATAGACAGTTGCAACTTCAGTGCCAATCATTCAAGTGAAAGGACTCCTATCGCGGTGCACCCCACGTGTGGTGGACCCCTGCTGATGGACACATCCGGTATGCGTGAAAATGGAACCCCCGGCTCGGCGAGGCCGCAGCGTCAAACAGTCGTCTCACTGGCGGCAACAGCTACCAGACCGACACTTGCTTTCTTCCAAGGCGCCGCACAATCAGCGAAGGTGCGGTGCCACGTCACGAGTCCTCACGAGACCATGCAGCAGGCAAAAGGACGCTGGCCCCTACCCCGGCGATGGACCATCACCGGCACACAGTCACAGCTGTGGCTCAGCAGTACCGAGGTAAGCTTCACAGCGAGAGTGACATTCCAGTACCAAAGAGAATGCTCGTGCAAGCGCAACTTCCTGTTGGACGCGAGCCCCCAACAGGTGTGGACCCCAACGCGGTGCGGGGTTCTCACTACCTTATCGCCGCCGGCCGACGCCTCCGTGGATGCGCCCGTCCCCATGATCGACCGCGCCGCGAACGCCGAGCCGGCAAAATATGTCTCCTCGACTGCCCAACCGTCAGGGGGTGATGGGACAGCGCGCGGCTCCGTCTCAAACTGCTGCTGGCCGCGTCGCTGCTTTTGACAGCGGTTGAATCGTCGAGCTAAGCGAGGGAGCACTGTCTCATCGATGAGTGGGAAAACCTTTCACGCGGCTCGAAGGGGCCACCCCCGGCGCCCTTTCCCGCAAGAAACCCCTTGAAGGACAGCGGGCAGTAGCACTGTGGTGTTCGTGGACACTGCGGTGCTGCTGCGAATGATGCCAAAACGCCTGCAAGCCGAATCTAGTACAAGTTGCAACTCGTGCCAGCTCAGATTTTGGCTGCCGCGGAAAACCTGCTCTTTTCCGCTCCAAGGGACCGCTCCAAGGGACCGCTCTCTGATTCCTCCTTGACCACTCATAGCGTCCCTGACAACTCTCCCCCGTTATGAATTTGGCTACTTGCCCTGCATGCGACTTTCGCACGCATGTGTACTTTGCCGCAGTAAAAGAGCATTCCGTGACTTTCAGCTCGAAAGCAAGAGACCCTCGCAGTCTGCACTGCAGCCTTTGGAAGCTCTGCTGAATAATTTGCACCCGAGGATTCGGCAGGCATCACATTCCCGGAGGTATCCAGTGCCAAGCGCACACGCTGGGCCAATCGACGCTGATGTAAAGTGGACATATGATCCTTGAGGCTGTGGCTTCGACATTTGATGGCGATCGGCGAGGCGCAGCCCGGCGTTGGCCAGGTACCAGCGGCGGCCGTGCATGTGCTGCAGACAGCGCAACCATGTTGAAATCCCCTTGCATCCTCATACTTCTCGCGTCGTCAAGATCAAAGAGCTGGCAGCACCTGCTGCAGGTCGTGGTGCCGGGCGATGCCGTGTTGCAGCTGCCGGAAAAGGGCCAGGCGAGTTGCTTCTAGGTCTTGCGCCACAATGCATCACAGAGCACATGACCCACTGGCTCAGTGCTGTGCTGCACACCTGATGACAGGCCATCCACAGCATGCTGCTCACTGTCAACTTGGCTGCCTGCTCCTGTTGCTGCCGCGAGCTTGGGACTCACGCACCAACGTCGTCTGGAAGAGATTTACCACCTGCTTTCGCCACAGGACGTCGACTCCACCGTTGCCCTGCAGGTGCGGATAGGCCCGGGGCTGCAGCAGTCCGGCGGCCACATCGTGGCGAGCCGCGCGGGCGTTCTGCGGGCGGCGCCGGGTGGCAAGCTATGGCTGGACGGGCGGCAGAAACGGTGCGGCTGCTGGCAGGCACATATTGCCATATGCTTGTCGATGGCCGGAAGTCATGACGAGGCGCGACAGCAGGCGCAGCAGGTAGTGGGGCCTGGCAGCTGTAGGGGGCGGATGGCATGGCAGGCGCCTCTCCGAAGACCATGTGATGTGCTGCAGCTACACGCCGGCGGCGGGCGAGCCGGTCGCGGGCACGATCCTGGAGAAGCACGGCGACACCTTCAGCGTGGACGTCAACGCAGCTTCCATGACTGCATCTGCTCATGTTGCGCAGCTACACGCCAGCGGCGGGCGAGGCGGTGGTGGGCACGATCCCCGAAAAGCATGGCGAGACCATCAGCGTGGTCGACAATGGACCTCTCATGTCGCACCTGACTTGCGCTTTGCCTTTTGCGCAGCTACACGCCGGCAGCGGGCGAGGCGGTGGTGGGCACGATCCTGGCAAAGCACGGCGACACCTTCAGCGTCGACATCAACGGACCCTGCGCCGCGACGCTGCCTGTCCTGGCCTTCGAATCCGCCACGGTGGGACTTCATTCAGGGCCCCACTTGAATATCGAAATCCTGAACCACGTCAGCATGGACATCAATGGTACCTGCGCCGCGACGCTGCCCACGCTGGCCTTGACATTTGCCATGGTGGGACTCTGACCATGTTGTCTCCGATGGGAGACACTGAGAGTCCCAGACCCACAACCCTGGATGGTGCATTTCTCACCGTTGAGGAGCGCACGGCAGATCGCAGAGACTTACAAGAGCACCACAGTCAAGAGACTCACACGTGCTTGCCTTCATACCCGCCCAGTGGCGCGTGCCAGGTGTTGCGCATGCCAACGCATGTTCTACAAGGCTGTGCTAGAGGTCTGAGGGCAATCTATGCTCGCGCCTGCTGCGCCGCAACCAGCAGGGCGGCAGGGTTGTTGGCGGCGGGGCAACCACGTGTCCTGCTGACCATCAGTTTGCACTGAGAAGCTTGACACCCCTGCAAGCAGCGGCGGAATCGGCCCAACCTCAACATTGGCGACCTGGTCTATGCGCGCATGGCAGTCCGCTGTCAACGGTTTCTTCTATCTCAGTTCAGAAACCGGTTTCCTTCGAGTGCTCATCGACTCATTTGGCTTTTGCCTGCAGCGGCGGAATCGGCCCAACCTCAACATTGGCGACCTGGTGTATGCGCGAGTGGCGGTGGCAAGCCGGGACATGGAGCCGGAGCTCGCCTGCACTGACGCCGCCGGCAAGGTATACAGTTGCGTGATGGGAAACTTCACATCGTGCCGCTCGTCGTCAAGTCAAATACTGGCAGTGTCAAGACGCAGTGGCCAATAGTGGCAGTGGCCAGCCGCGACAGGGAGCCCGAGCTCGCATGCACGGACGCCGCCCCGGCAAGGTGTGCAAACGTCTGCAGAACCAGACCTTTTATCACATCACATAGCATATAGGACATCATGGGACATCATGTGGGATGTGGGGTTTTTTCAAAATCGCCGCTGGCAAGGTATGGAATGATCACATCCACACAGGATCCAGTCATTTGCCGGGCGGCAAGCAGCAGCCGACCGGTGCACAAGCCTGCGCGCGGCTTCACAGCCCGCTGCTGACGAGTTGCTGCACTCCAATGCTGTAGGCGTCGGGCACCCGGCCGCTGGCGGGCGGCTGTGTGATTTCGGTATCAACGCCACATGCCTTTGATGGGGAGACATGGCCGGCTGACGGAAACCAGAAAGTTCAAACCTTGTGCAGGCGTCGGGCTTTGGGCCGCTGGCGGGCGGCTATGTGTTTTCGGTGCCGACGTCGCAGGCGCGCGCGCTGCTCGGCTCGCCGCGACCCGCCGTGCTGTCGGCCCTAGGTGCGTGAGCGGGTGATTTAAACTCTCAAGGGTGTCCTGCACTCTGCCCGGCCGCTGCCAGGCACCCGGCCAATGCTTCCTGTCTGTTCCATGCTGTCCTCATTAGGTTTTCCTGTCTTGTTCTCACAGCACGGTAACGAAGGTCTGGCTCTAGTACTGGCGCAGGCGCTGCGCTTAGAACCGAGCTGGCGGTAGGGCTCCACAATTGCGCGTGTGTTGCGTCGCCGCATATGACGTAATCAACTTCTCGTCGATTTCCCACTCCAGATCAGCTTGTGTCTTGGCGCTTGCGCGGTCCTCAAGTTCGGACTGGCGGCGGGGCTCAATGGCCGCGTCTGGGTCGCATCGCGAAATATGGCATGGTCAACCTCCTGTCAAACGTTGGTCCAATACGTGTATGCTTGCTGCACAGGTGCGGCACTGAAGTCTGAGCTGGCAGTGGGACTCAGCGGCCGCGCGTGGGTTGCGTCGCCAATGTACTATTGTCGATTGTTGCTTCAAATCCTCGTCGAACACCATTCCAGTTCCAGCCTGTTTCTTGGCGCAGGCGCCGCGCTGAAATTTGAGTTGGCGGTTGGGCTCAACGGCCGCGTGTGGGTCGCTTCGCCGGACGTGCAGACTGCCATCGTGGTCGTCAATGCCGTCCAGCAGAGCGAGGCGCTGTCAGAGGCACAAGTGAAGATCTTCGTCAAGGCGCGCGGTTGCAATTTAGTTGGTTTCGTGAATAGCGGCTTATGGCATCAGCTGGCAGCAGAAGTGCCCTCTACTTTGAGCCAGATGGTGTTACATGGTGTGCGGTGGTGGGCAGGGAGTGAACGTATGCTTGCGCCCTCTGACTGCCCCGTTGTCATCGCCACAGAGGCCTGCCAACAATCGAGTATCCTTTGCCGCAGGGGCTGCTGGATCGGGTGCCAAAGGCAGAGCCAGCGCAGGAGTGAAGGCGTTGGTGCTGAAGGCGCCGCGCATGTGAAAATAGTTCAGCGGGAGTGGAAAATGCACCCGCGGGCAGCGGTGACGCAATATGAAAAATGCGAATCGGGCAGCCGGGGAGCTTTGGGGCGGCGGTCCACTCCTTCCCGCCGCTGGAACGCCCGCCAAGGGGAGGGTGATGCAATCGGCGTTGGTTGCGTGTATGCCAGGGGAGGCGTGCTTTTGCCTTGCGCGGCGGCAGCTCCCGTGACGAGGCAGCCTGCAGGAGCCGGTCAGCTTTGAGGCCCGCACCCACTGCTTGCTTGCATACCATAGGCACGTGAAGTACTGCAGATCTTGTCCAGCGCAGCACGAAGTTGTCGGACAAATCGCAAAGCACTGTTGCAAGTTGTCAGTTTGTGAGCAGCGCTCATCGCATTTGTCTCGTGAGCATCGATCGTGTGATGGTCGGCCCTCTCTTCCACTACCTTCTGTGCAGCCCCCGGAGGGTCAGCAACGCTGTGGTCTCTCACCTAGTTTAACGGGCTTAGGAGACAGATGGGGACCATGGCTGATACAAAATTGGGAATGAGCCTAGATGATATCATTCAGACGAACACCAAGACGAACAGGAAGGCGGTGAGGCGTGGGGGAAGGCCGCCCAAGCGGGGAGCTGCAGAGGCGGTGAATGCAGACAGCGCAGCACCGAAGGCGCGGGGCGGGGTACGCAAGGCGGGAGCAAGGCGGAATCCTAGAAATGCACCAGAAGAGCCGCAGCAAAGCGGCAGGACGCTACGGCCGAGGAGGAAGCGACGAGGGTGCGATCTGTTGCACCCCCAGTTCAGTTGACAACTGTGCTTAGGAGCAGAGTGCGTACGTTCATGCGCAGCGTGCATCAATCAGCATGGTCAGCCGGTGGCCAAACCTCCAGGGTGCCTTTCAAGGCGCACATCCGCCGTGGTGACGCCGCTCCGTTTCCACTGATGTTGCAAGCCTGGGGCACACCTGTGCGTTGGGACATCCGCACATGGGACCCTCCAAGCCAGTAGTGTATCGCAACTGCGTGCTGGTCATAGACCCAACAGTCTCTGGCATGCATACAGCGCACGGTGATCTGAGCTCCACAGTCATCCAGACGGACGCGCACCTGAACTCGCGTCTGCCGACGCTGCAGGGGAGAAACCGGCGAGGACGACGACTTGATTGAAGACGGCCTGAAGAGCGGCGAGTTCATCAAGGTGGGACGCAAGCCCTATCCCCGCTGGACGCACGCAACAACCTTTGCGATTGCGGCGGCGGTTGCGGCAGACCGGCAGAGGCCCGTGTCGAGCGCGGACAGCGACGCTCGCGCATCATCAGCCGGATTCTGGAACTGTCTCCAGCCATCGCTGCACTGGGGAAGTGCATGGGGATCAAACAGTTCCAGACCAGCCGAAGGGTGGCAGACATCGACATAAAGCCCGGGCGGGAGTGCCCAGAGCTCCTTCCACGTCACGCACAGTTGTCCCCCTAAACGACGGTGCTGGAAGTAGGTTCAGTCGACAGTATATGATCCAGGTGGGCGGCACCAGCCAGACAAAGGCGGTGGCGGGCAAAATCGCGCACGAGGCGCGATTGGGTCAGCCGCCGGCGCTGCTGGCAAAGGGGCCCGCATCGCTGAACCAGGCCATCAAGGTAGATCAACCAGGAATCAGGGAAGCATTCCGGGTCTTGGGATGGCGGCACCGTTGCGGCACTGCTGCAGTGAGACCGCGTGCCTGATGTGTCAGCCTTGCTCGCACACTACAAACTGAAGCATCTTGGACTCGGTCATAATGGCTCCGATATGTTGTGCACTGCAGGCGGTCGCGGTGGCGCGGCAATACCTGCTGGAGGAAAAGTCGGACCTGACCTGCCAGCCTGCCTTCCGGGACGAGTGAGCCTTTGGCCTTCCACATTTTGTGGGTCACATCCCTCCTGGGAATCCTCCGCACAGCCCGCAGGTCCACGGCACTCCTTGAGATGCAGACACAACATGAGCAATGATGCCAACTTGTAGCATGACAGCCTGCCGGCAATTGTGCAGCTGTGTTTCAGACCCGTTGCCAGCGGGTTTCAACTGACTGCACGCAGCAAGCAGCATCAGGCTTCTGCCAGACTATTCTTCAGAATACCCAAGTTCAAAATCCACGTGTCTGCGCGCAGCAAGTAGCTGGCGAGACTGGCGCTGTACCTGGCGAAGCGGTCAATTTTTTGACACAAGATAATCATGTTTCCAATGCACATTTCAACATTTTCGTGTGTGTGCGCGCAGCAAGCAGCTGGCCAGCCTGGCGCTGTACCTGGCAAAGCGGCGGCCTGTCGCCTTTCCCAGGCGGAATGTGCGCCCCCAGACGCTGCGCTCCCCCCGGCTCACGTCCTTGCAATGTCGTGCATGCCACGTCGCTCTAACCGCTGCTCTATGAAGACCTCACACAGCAGACCCGATCCTGACTTTCGGCACATGACTTGCATCATAGGCAGGTCCCTGGCTTCAAACTTTGGCTCCTTCCATCCTGGAGCAGGTGCAGGAGCTGACAGTGGGCAAGGAAAGCAACCCGCACCTCATTGCCGGCGCCATCGCCGCGCGGGTGCGTTGATGATCGAGAAAGCCCAGTCTAGGTTTCACAACCTTGGCTGTGGGCCGCCAACTCTGCCCTTGGCACTGCCTTTTAGGTTTCCGACCCTCGGTTCAGCACCTCTTACCTGCTGCTCCCGCGCCGCTTTGCGCAGGTGCTGACCCGCATTGGTGACCAGGCGGCGCCACACTCCATTCTGTGAATGATGTAGGGGAGTACCGGCGCACACCAGCATCGACGATCAGACGGTATTATGAAACCAACCAGCTGGCCATTACAACGTTCTGTGCTCAACTCAACACATTCAGCTTTGCAGGTGCGCGAGGACAAGCCGGTCGCGCTGACCAGCATCGGCGACCAGGCAGCCACCATCGCAATGCGCGCCATCTGCAGCGGCCGTCTGTACCTTGAGGTGCGAATTTTGGAAGGCGCAGCCAATCTGGCAGCTACCCCCGCTCACGAGGGAGGTTCGATGCCTATCAGAGGATCGACGCATATCTTGCGAAACATTCTTGCGGGTACCACCCAGGCCATACAGATGGCTGCTGGGCGGATGCACTGCTGGCTGCACAGCAGGAGCGACTGCAAGGCGGCATGCAGTGTCGCTCGCCCGGTGGATGTGCTGGGCAGTCAAGGAAGTGTTCGCTGTGTGTTCTGCAGGACGACAAGTGCGATGTCCGCACCCGATGGGCGAGCATCGAGTGCGGCTGTGGAATCGGATCGTCACAGCCCGTTCCGTACACACACCCTCACATATTCGATTAATCTAACATGTTGCCTGTGTCTTCATATGCGCAGGACGACAAGTGCGACATCAAGGCGCTCATCGAGTTCGAGACCGTGGAAAAGGAGGAGGGCCGCAACGGCAAGCCCTCAACGCTCAACGCGCTTCGCTTCAATATTCTGGTGGAGGACGTCTGAAACCGCTCATAGTTGAAGTTCTCGCGGCAATGAAAGCAAGGCCCTCGGTGGTCAATGCGCTGCGCGTCCTGATGGAGGACGCACAGGGTTCTGCGTGGTGTGCGAATTTTGGGCGGCGCCCGCGTTGGCGGCCATGGCGGCGCATCGATGCGTTGCTGGACCAAGGGAATGAGCTGCATTCGGAACGGAAAAGAAGGTGGAGAATATGGGATCATGCTAGAACAATGCGCATTTGCGTCTGCAACACAGCCTCAGCAGCAACACAAACTGTAGCAGCCATGCATGTTCTGTTGAGCGCCGTGCAACAGTTGCGGCACAGGTTTTGTGGTTTCGAGCTGTCAAGCAAGTGGTCTCTGAAGTCAGGCATGCGGACCTCTGCTTTCTGTTGACAACTCTTGCACCTACAGACGCATTGACACACTGAGCAAGACACCCATAACGCAAACATCAAGCAAATACGGCGCGTGACTTGGCCCTAGCATGCTGCTGCAAGGTTGTGCTGCATTGATCCGCCTCAAAGTCCTAAATTTGCGGGCAGCCACACCCTGTTTCACAGCTGCTTACCGGTTTGCACCTCACACTGAAGCTAATCACCTTGCAACACCCATGACGGCTGCGTCAGCAGTGAACCTTCAGATAAGTCGGCCCGAAGATGCTGTTCCTACATACGCCTACGCTGCCGGCGCCGGCGCTGCTGCTGCTGCACACACTGCCGCTGCGGCTGCCGCAATTGACGCTGCGCAATCAAGTTTCTGGAGTAGGTACTCCAACCCGGGCCTAAAGGCAGCCAGTGCAAGCGGCAGTCCCTGCGGCTGCCATGCCGCACGGCCTCTGCCTACGACGACCATTGCCATGTCGCCGCTGCGCCTGCCGCTGCTGCCACTCTCCAGGAACTGCCGCCGCCGCCGCCCACAAGGCGGCCTCACTCCTGCACACTGGGCAGGTCGGTGACTTGGGAGCCGCCGTCGTGGCTGGCGCAGCTGCAGGCGGCGGCTCTCGCGCTCCCGCCGTTGCCGCCACCGCCACTGCTGCCATGGTGCCAGCCTCTTCCCACAGCGCGACCTCACTCTCGCTCACTGGGCAGGTCGGTGAAGTGGGAGCCGCCGTGGTGGCTGGCGGAGCACTCGGGTGCCCTGCAGCTGCGCTCGTGCCACTCCCTGGGGGCCACCGCCGCCGCTGTCCATGATGGCCTCACTCCCGCACGCTGGGCAGGTCGGTGAAGTGGGAGCCGCCGTGGTGGCTGGCGGAGGACAGGTGGCGGCTCTCGTACTGGTCCAGGTGATCCGTGCTGCCGACGTGCAGCATGCGCAGGAAGCCGTCAAAGTCGATCTCGTCCGCATCTGCACAGGAGGTTCACAGACTGGACGCGAACACAAGAAACCCTCTATGAGCAGCACTCGTGCAACGAAACTCAGCTACGTCGTCCATGCAAGCAAACGCCTGGTGTCCTGCTCATCAGACACTTTGTGTCCGAGCTGCTGCTGCGGGTCACACATGTCGGGCTGAGCAGGCCAGTGCATGACAAGACCTCACGAGGCCGACCGTTGCGCGGCCGACCATTTAAGAGTCATCAGCCACGCATGGGCCACGCCTCGAGTATGCGGCGCGCAGTGGTTCAACCGCACAATCGAGGGCTATTCATGCTCTCGATCAGTGCGCTGCGGAACGACTTTGAGCATGAAGTTCGAGAGTCATGGTCCGCTTAGTAGCGTGCACCGCGATGCATAGGACTCACAGTGTCTTAAAACAGCCTCAAATCTATCTTGTAAAAGCTCATTCCACCAATAGCTCCGGCTTCCGTCAGAATGTTTTCCATTGCATAGTAGGGAGCCTCTCTATTTCTGTTACGAGAAGTGTATCAAAATGGTTATGCGCCAGGATGCACCTATGGCGCCGCTTTTTAGGAGGGCGTCTTCCACCGCATCGCCCACCTCGCCACTTGGGCAAGCAAAGAGGATTCAAACTATGTTTAGAGACAACAAGGATGCGCACCCACGGCGCCTGCCTCCAGGAGAGCATCTTCCACTGCGTAGTCAACCTCAGCGCAGGGCAGCCGCGTGCGCAGCATGTCGATGAGGTGGGAGGACCGCACAGTGCCGCGGCTGCCACCGCCGGGTGCCCCGCCGCCGGAAGCGCCGCCGGCGCGCTCGATCTCGTCGAACGCGCGCTTGGCCGCCTGCAGCCACTGCTCCCTGCGCCCACGGAAATTCCCGCAAGATTCAGAATGCGCTGGTGCGAGCGGCAGTGGCAGAGAGGGGCGGGTGCCTCATATGCATATGTAAAACCAGCAGCAGTGGCATCGGCTGCGTCAGGGCAATGCACATACTTGGCTAAAAGTCGGTCCAACTTCACAATCGCCCAAATGTGTCGCCCAAGTTGACACACCATGCAAGGTCATCGTGAACGACCATCGATGATCAGCTCGAGGCGTCGGTTGACTTCTGACAGGAGACGGAAGGGTCAAAGATGTAAGGGTCAGGAAATGAATAGGGTCAATAATGAATGAATACTGCACGCGAAGGCACCTGGTGGGTTGTCTGGCTGGCCACAACAGTCAGGTTACTTGGTGAAGACATACGTACTTGGAAAGGAGAAGCTGTTCACAGCACGAAGAGTTCACACCTGAAGTCGACCTGGTAGGCGGACCAGTCGATCTGGCTGGCCAGGAAACCGGACTTCTTCACAAAGCCGTCGCTGTGCATCTGCTCCAGCAGGCGCGCCACCTCGGTGGGTTCCAGGGCATAACCCAGGCGGGCTAAACCCTCCGCCAGCTGCTCCACAGCGACGCCCTCCTATTCGAATCACAAACGAGTGCTCAGTTTCTTTGGCTTATGAACTGTTCCAGCAGGTTGCGCCACCTCTGTGAGCTTCAGCGTAGCCCAGCTGGGCCAAACCCTCTGCCAGCTGCTCCACCGCCACGCCCTCATGTTCGTATCAAAAACTCACACTCTTGTGATGTGCATTCGAAAAGATGCCATCTGCTCCAGCAGGCGCGTTGCTTCCATCGTTCTGAGACTCGCCGAAGCGCGTGCCGCCCCTTTGCCGGTGGCTTCAGTGGCTTCAACGCAATGCCCTCCAAAGTCATCGAGGCGACTGATTTATCACATCTGATGTGGTTCATCGCAAAGCCAATGAGCTGAAAATGCATCTGCTAGAGAACGGCGGCCTCGGTGGGTTTCATTGCACAGCCGAGGCGCGCCAACCCTCCTGCGAGCTACTCCAGCAGCGCTGCCCTCCTGTTCGTCTCAAGCAGCATGGCATTCGAAAAGACTCGGCATTCGGCAGCGTGCACGCGGCTGTAGAGCGCTGTGAGGGCACAATATCAGCATGCAGCACCGCTGCCGATGCGGCAGCAATGCCATGCTGAGGCGTCCAGTCCACGCCCTCTGCATATTTGAAAAGTGCCAAGTGTTCCCAAAATCTTCGCATCTCCACCCACAAGAAGTGGAGCCGGCGCATGACATTGCGTGTTGCCTGCAGTAGGGTGTCATCATGTTACACGACATCTGGTTTTATCACTAGGTGTTCGAGCAATCTTCGTACCTCCTCGCGCGAGAAGTGCAGGCGGTGCATCACATCCCGGATCTCCTGCGGGAAGGTGCTGCCGGAGAATGCAGCGTCCAGCTCGCGCAAGTGGAAGCTGCCGTCCACGCTGCTGGCATTGCTCTGCAGGGATGAGAAAGTTTGACATCACTTATGCCCTCAATCCCGATTGCAGAGGTCATGAATGTAGAGCCGCGGGTCGACATGTAGATTAGAGTCTTGAGGCGGCGAGGCGACGATTTCGGATGGCATTGTTCTCAGCGAACCAGGCCTCAGCCAGACGAACAACCTGCCATCCCCCGCAGATCAATGACCAATGGGCAAGGGGGATGTTGCCATTCGTCAACATCTGCACAGCTCAGTGGAGTGAGCCAGCCGCGGCGCCAGAGCTGTGGTGTAGAGCCACACTTTGCTCAGGACACGGTCGGCGCCGGCACTAGTCACCTGAGCTGCTCCAGCCTGCTGGATATTGCACACACCCCAGCTAGATGCAGCAATCGTTGCACCATGGCCGCACTGGAATGTTTCCTCGTCATGGGGGATCTGGCAACAGGACATTGCACACTAGGCAAGGGATATAATTCGATTGCAGGAGACTGTATAGATTTCGCGGGGACCTCACCCTTGTCTGGATGCAGCCACTCTGCCGGCTGATGCTGTCCCTGACACCTCGTCATGCAGAGCACCTTGCCCTGCGACTAGCCTGTGGCCTCTGGCTTTTCAAAAGGCTAGGCACTCACGCGGTGGGATGCGTCCTCCTCCCGAGAGTGATTTGACGCCTCCTCGTCGAAGCGCACGTGCCGTTCTCCCCCGTCGCCGCTGGCACGCCGCGCAGCGCACCCTGGGCGCTCGTGGCTGCGGCGGCCGCCGGTGAGAATGCCCAGCGGCGAGCCGGCGGCACGGGCGCTGCCGCTGCCGCTCCCGGAGCGATCGTCGGCTGCGGCAGCAAGCGCCGCTCCTGTTTCCGGCTGCGGCGCAGACTGCGGCTGCTCCGCCGGTTGCTGGCCCTCTGCAGAGGCAACGAAGCAAGCATAAAATTGGAGCCAGAAGTTGCCAGCGCCGAGGTCAGAGGGGAAACAGACTAGAAAGGGATGTGAAGCAATTCCCATCAAGGCAATCTGGCTGCAGTTGATGACCGCGGACAGCAGGTGATGACCGCGGACAGCAGGTGTGCCTGAGGACACGATTGATGCTTTGACAGAAGGAAAAGCTCTTCGCTGCCCGGAAAAATCAGAAAAGAGCGCACCGTCGATGTCCATCAGGTCTGGACCGGAGGCTCGCCGCTTGCCAAAGATTGCGTCGTCACCGCCGCCTATGGGACCCAGGTCGGCCGAGCTTCGCCGCTGCCCCTCCAGGAAAGCCTGTGATGTGAACAAGATCCCGGATCTGCCTTGACGAGTGCTATAAGCACAGACCAGGAGCACTGTTGACAGGAAATAATGAAGGGATTTGAGGAGACACCATGTCGAAGCATGAGCAACACAAACAAAGTGTGTCTCGCATGCCTCGCTGTGCTGACGTCTCGAATGCATTCTTCGCACGCCTTGCCATGGCCGAGCCTGCTACTGCCAGCATTGCCGCCAGCCCTCTGCGTTGGGCGCAGCTATGCAAGATGCAGCTGGACAGCTCAGGGACTGGATAGTGCATTTCAGGCTTTAGGGTTTAGCACCTTGTACAGGCCGGCATTGCCGCGGCGACCGCGCCCCTCGATCTCCGGCTCCACAGACCCTGACACCTGCGGTGACTGACATTGCATTTGATATAGTCCCTTTGTCTTAGTTGACATCGCATTTGATTGTGTTCCTTTGTCTTGAGCTTTTGTCTTTTGGTATCTTGGTTGGCACAATGTCGTATGGCTCAGCACGGCGTACTCATTGAGGCATGTGACAGGGCTAATGCGTATGAGCGTAGAGCTTAGCATGACAAGTACATGAGCATACGGCAGGGCTGGCGAGCATGAGGCCTGGCAGGGCATGGCAGGGCATATCAGTGCTCAGGCCAGCAAGCAGGCATGACATGAAGCAGGAAGGTCAGCAGCAGGAAGGCCAACCTGAGGCATTGGCGCCGCCAGCACCGCCGCCGCCGCGGCGGCCAGGTCTGTGCCCGAGGCGGAAACTGAGCGCCGCGGCTGTAGGTGCCCAGGCTCGAGCGCCTGCAGCGCCGTCGCCGCCACCCGCCCAGATTTTTGCCGCGTCGCCAGCCGCGTGGGGGGCTGCTCGGGGAACGCTGCCAGGTCGACCTGCATGTGAAATTGATGTGTCATGGGCTGGAGCATCAGAACGGGTCATAGGGACATCCATGGCGGCCTGCAACACCGTCGGCGCCACCCGCCTGGAGTTTGCCACGTTGCCAGCCGTGTGGCGGTCTGCTCGGGGAACGCTGCCAGTTGGACCTGCGTGTGGAAATGGATCAAACCGAAACAGCAAGACAACGAACAGCGCAAGTGCGCAACCCTGGCAATGCGTTGCAAAGAAGGCATTGTTTGGTGTAGAAAGCGCACATCCAGCCTTCCGCCGCTGCCGCTGATGCCCTCGCCGCCGCTGCCCGGGTGCCCAGGAGACGCCTTTTCCGCCGCGGCATCTGCCCCCAGCCCGTGCAGATTGGGCACGCTCTTGGAGTGCTGCTTGAAGGAAAAGGAGCTGTCCAGCGCTAGGCGGGCCGCCTTGCGTTGTTCCCGCCGCTCGGTGTCGTTGCGGGGGGCAACGTGCACGTAATCCGGCTCCGCCCATCGCCCGGTGTCTGTACAACACAAAGAAACCTAATATTTCAGGAAGCATGAGCTGTCCAGCGCCAGGCGGGCAGCCTTGCGCTGCTCCCGCCGATCAGTGTTGTTGCGGCGGCGGC
>JAABUL010001356.1_pt1 | contig 47189 bp, 43 predicted proteins | sample 5559151 | NCBI WGS metagenome assembly JAABUL01 (sample SAMN10711876, study PRJNA513368) | rock metagenome | isolation source: Antarctica rocks | place: Antarctica: Victoria Land, Pudding Butte sud
CCTAGTAACCTCTCTACTACGCGCGTAGTTAGCGCTATTCTAGTCGGATGTTGTCGACGTCTTCCTATAGTTCCCGTCGTTCTACGTATAGGTCGTTTAGCTCGTCTTCGATTTCCTCGAGCTATTCTTCTAACGTTATCCGTTCGAGCACGTTGATTTCCTTTACTAGTCGTCCTTCCTTATCGCGTTGTTCTAGTACTTAGGTATATAGAAGACTAGATGCGTCTGTTTCGTAGAAGAGTCGCTCCTTACGTACTTATTCCTTTAGGAAGGCGATTCCTTCCCTAAAGCGTTATAACTTTTCCTATCTACTTTCTATTAGTTAACGTTGTTGCTCCTAAATTTCCTTGTTGTCTGCTATAGGAGTCGTCCCTTCAAGTACGTTGATTTCTATAGTAGGTTTGTGTTTTGGAAGCTAGGGGTACATAGCCCTCTTAAGCCGCTCGTACTCCTCCTTCTCCGAATCCGTTATAGGCTATCCGGTTCGATTTATCTCTTCTAGTTAGTCGAAGTCCTCGGATACCTATTAGTTCTTTCCTAATCCTATATACTACCTAAAGGGCGGGCATCGGCGATAGATAGCGTAATTTGGTTCCGCGATCTATAGCTCCGTAAGATTGTTATACCCTCCTCGATCGTTTGTCGAGGGCGTAGCCGTGTCCTAAGTCTTATCGGTAGGAGACTCATTTTCCTATCTAATTATTACGTTGATCTACTACTATAGTCGCACCTTCGGTCTACGGTAGTTACGTGCATAATGTCCTTTCTTGTAACAGTTATAGCACTCGTCGGCTTTTCCGTCTTTCTTACCCTAAGGCTTTCCTTTGCCTCTAGCTTTCCTAAACGATCCCCTCTTAGGCACTCGTTAGGTAGCGTCGATTTCTATAGCGTTAGGGTCGCGTCGCTTGTTCCCTCTAGACTAGCTAGTCGGAACATAGCTAGTACGTCCGCGTCCTTAACCTATGTGTCGCTTTTCTATAGCTCTCTCGTAGAGACGATCGTCGATATCGATCGACGATTTAATAAGCGTATCTAAGTTCGTAGTTTCGTTCTTTCCCGTACGTACTAGTTCGTCTTTTACGTTATCCTTAAGACCTTTGTAGTACATAACGTACAAGGCGTCGTCGTCCTACTCCGTCTTATCGGAATATTCCTTGAACTTAGCCGTGTACTAGGATGCTAATGTTCGCTAAACGATGTCCTAAACGATACGGATCGCAACCTTCTTTTCGTTACTAAACCCGTAGATCGTTTTCATCTTATTACAGAATCTAACGAAGTTAGAAAAGATTCCACTCTCGTCCTTCTAGTGCATAATGAAGTCCTTAGTCCTTAGTCTTATCTAGTGCTAAGCTTCCCCTCGGAGATGCATCGTCGCGATAAGACATCTCTTCTTGTAGGAAGCAACTCCGTCCAACTCAAAGTGGAGTAAGAGTTGGTTGATCTAGTCGTCTAGCTTATTGCGGTCTCTATAGAAGAAGTCTACCTTAGTCTTGCTATTAGTCCTACGGTCGGTCGTCGGAGCTGCGCTTTCGTCTCTATAGCCTAAGCCTCGTACACTACTAGTAGTACTTATTCTAAGGGTGTTCAAAGTGTTGCGATCCTATAAGTAGTATTACGTAAGTGCTTCTTTGAAGAGTAGGTAGTAGTAGGTGTTTAGGTAAGATAACTCGAATGTACTATAAATAGTTGTAGACCTTTTAGTAAGATTGTAACATAAGTTGAATATAAGTATATCGAAGACATCCTTAGTTCCTATATACCTAAGTGAGTGTCGTGTTGTGCGACATAGGCGACATAGCCGCTATAGGCGCTAGTCGTCCGTATCGCACATTGCGCCTTAGGCGCATATAGCAGATATGCGATAGTATCGCAGGGTCTACGATGCTAAGCCGTCGCACTTCTGCCCTAGTATTACGTGTTTATAACATAACGTTAGCTCGCTATAGAGGTACTTAAAGTAGATATTAGCTTATACCTATCTAATTTAATTAACTTTAACTTTAGCTACAACTTTATAACTATTAAGTAAGTAATAGTATTATCTAATAATAACCTTATACGTAGTATTACCGCCGTACTAGTTATACTAAATATACGCTCTAGCTTATCTAATATTACCGGTATAGTATATATATTAGTACTATTATAGCTAGTTATAGCTACGTATTACGCTTAGTAAGTTAGTATCTATAGTAGTCGTATACTATAGTAGTAAAGTTAATATTATAAAGATAGAGTAATACGTAATAAGAAGGAAGAGAGTAAGAATTAAGCGCGGCCTAGATTTACTTTACTCCGATTAGGCTTAATAGCGTAGGCCGCTCCTTTTTCGTCGCGCTAGCTAGGTTAGGTAGGTTGTTACTAAATCTCGATATATCTATTCTCTACTAGGTATACTAAACCGAGTACGGTATATAAGCTACGTAGCTAGTAATATAAATACGCGTAGAACGAATTCTACTTCTAGCTTAATTTACTATATAATAATAATACTACTTCTTTGTTTAATAAGCTATTAATTAATTAAGGCCCTTCAAATTAGCTTAATTAGTAGGTTAGTTATAGCCTTACTATCTTAACTTGATTACTAAGCTCAATTAACCGCTTAACTTAATTAAAGAGTAACTTGATTATATATAGGTCTAATTCGATAATGTTAGATAGGAAGAGGGGCCGGGATCCCGGATAGAGCGTATAGGCTGAAAGAGGGTAAGGGAGAGAGTAGTGCGGAGAAGACGAAGCGAAAGAGGAGTAGAGAGGATATTGGAACTGTTAGTGGAATGAAGAAGGCGAGGGTTGAGGTAGAATAAATGGTCGCGAAGTAATGTCCTTGAGAAAAGCTAGTGCGTATTACTACGATTCTATCTAGTTAAATACTCTTGGAGCACAGAAGCGATTATTCCTAGTTCTATATAGAGTTACACCGAGCAGAAGCTAGATTTCAACGCTCTACCTTCGCAGAGACACGAGGTAATTGTCTAGAGGATGCCTCGCTAGCTGCAGTTCTCTGCTTTGTAGCCAATAGGATGATTCAGTAGCTTGGGCGAGATCTGTTATAGTGAGATGTGGATCGAAAGACCGATGGCGAAGCCGGTGACTGAAGGTCGGTACAGCTCCTGGTAGCTGCACAACCCGCGGCAATGCCTGATTTGTTGGCCGGTTGTAAAGGCCGCTGTTCCTACTTTCTTGCGGTCGGATTCCATGAGGAGTATCGGGCTATTTGCCTTGCATGTCCGTAGAGCCCCATGGTCGCCATAAGAACCAGGTATGGGATGTAGATGAAGCAGAACAAAACCATAGACTTCCAAGTCGTGAACTCGGACCTCACACGTTGAGTGAAGTATAGAGTGAAGATGAGTGCGGTAATGCTGTCATCACATCATCAGCCAAAGACTTATAAGGCTTTGCAGACCACCACGTAGGTACTCACGTTGCGAACAAGAACCACTGCGCCATTGGGTATCTAAAGAATAGCAACTGTAGAAAGGTGGCTGCATTGACCGGCCACCCTGTAATGACGAAGCTAAGTAGCAGACAGGTGTGTTGCGTGACGAGGTAGTAGCTCATCTCGCGCACAAGGAGGAGAGATACGATGCCGTAGCGCTCGTCGACTCCGCGCTTGCGCCCAGGTGGACTGGACCAGACTAAGGGCATATGGACTATGCTAGCTTGAGTCCAGCCTTGGGCCTACATACCAAAAAGTGCGATGATCAGTAAATGTCTCAGCCAGCATAAGGGTACCAACATACGTACCCAACGCATGCGCTGCTTCCAGAAAGCTTTGAACGTGATAGGCGCCATCTCAAAGGAGATGACGTTCATGTCGTGCGCGGCGTTCTTTCCCAGCCTACGTAGCGAGACCGTTAGTGTATATCTTGGACGGCGCACAGAAGCCGTAAGTAGACATACCTATAGGCACGGAGCGCAGAATCGATATCTTCCGTAAGCATGTTGCCATGCATCCGATGCGCTTTTAAAAGGTCGGCCTTCCAGTACCCATTCGAGCCGCAGAACAGACCAAATCCAAACATGCGGCTCCTACCTGGGTGGGAGATAGCGTAGATTTTGTCAAACTCGATCGAAATCATCTTGGGGTAGAAACTGTCCGTATTGTAGACTACGCAGCGCCCTTGCACGATATCAATTTTCGGATCAGTTATGAAACGCTCAGCGGCCCAGCGCGGATTGTGAGGGTGCGGAAAGTGGTCGCAGTCGAAGATGCCAATAACGTCGGCGCCTATCTAGTGATCAGCAAATGTATCGGACAGCATCTAGCCTGTCAGTATACACACCTGTGTCTATAGTGAAGAAATGATTCAGATTATCGGCTTTGGACTTTGACCCAGGAACTTTTACCACTCTAAGTTGAGGGTATATGTGCTGCATTTGCTGAAGCTCCGTCTCGAGCGGTTCAATGGGATACGGAGTGTTATAGACGAGGTTAACACGCAGCTTCTCCGCAGGATAAACAAGTTCCTCTAAGGCGTAGAGGACTTGGTCCTTGACGATGTCTCTCTCATTTGGCAAGTAAGCCACGATAACGAGATCAATGATCGGTGTATCCTCGTCGGGACTCGGGAATCTAGTGCCATTCTCCTCGAGCTCGATAGTTCGTCTCCTCGCTTCTCGAACAGCTGAAAGACCGAGGAAGCTTTCGATGGCAGCGGAAGCGGCGACGTAGAAGTTCGTTATCACTGGTCAACGTGTTAATATATCAGCTGTTTCGGCGAACAGTGACCGGCTTACTAAAGAAGAAATATAAGATTTTGATAGCTTGCACCGAGCACATCACGAAGATCGCGGTAGACACGATATAGTAGGTTGTAACCAGAGTGAATGGAGTCCATTCTACCGCCCAGTCGGAGAACGCAAGGAGCACCCAATCAAACCATCTGAAGATGCGCCTGAGTAAACGAAGTGGTGTATTTCGGTCGGAGTCCAGCGGCATCATAGTGTGCGAAGCAGTATGAGAGCCGGCTGTCGAACCATCGTTCGAGTGAGTGTGCGAAAGAGATTCCTCCGAAGAGGAATCAGTCGTGCTGCCGGAATGAGAGAGAATGCTCCGCGACATTAGCAGGTCTTCTGTGAACCGTACCGTCCTGCGCAGTAACGAGTGTAAGCAGCGCCGTGCTTAGATGAACGATAGTAACTTGGAAGTAACGAGACTGTTTAGTAGCAGTTACTGCAGAGAAGGGATCAGGCGATAAATAACGGAACGCTTCGTACGGAATGTTGAGGCCGCTGTCCGAGGATACTAGACACACAGAGCATAAGCAATATTGAAAAGCGTTCGCCCGTCACGATTAAACACTCGCCGCGTTCCACTACTCTCAAGCACTTCGATGCTGTGAAGCTGATCAAGCCGCCCCTCCATCACCCACCCTTGTCGCTGCAAGAAATCTCAACGCGGACACCTCTAAGTTGGGTGAGGCCATACGTCCCTTCGATCTTCAGACCGTTATCAATATGCATAGCGCCCGCCGCTAAGGCCGTCCTGCACTCTGCAGAGCAACGGTTGCTCTCACCAAAACGTTGTGGAGACCGAAGTACTGGTCCGTGCTTGAGGTCGATCAAACATCGAACTGTGACCGAATGGTTAGAAACTGTCCATGTTCGTAGTAGCTCGCGGCAGATTGGGACCGTTTGGCCAGCCTTGGAAGGCCTCTTACTAGTAAAGATCTCGTGGCGTTCCCAATCGGATGAGCTCTATCTATGTTTAGCCTGTGACGCAGATCTCACACTTGAGCTTTATCGCGACAGAGCTCCAGCTCATATCATCTCTTAGTGCCATTGGTGTGTTTTCGAATTTATATGGAACCTTCCAAAAATGGTCTTTCTCACAGCGTCATCCGCCAGCTGCTCTAAACTCACCTGCAGACAAACGATCTCACCGTGCTGGATTGGCGGTCGATCACTTCTTCGCAGGGACGGGGTATGCGGGCACGACCACAGTCACAGGCGTGTCTTAGAAAAGACGCTGCATGCGACGACCGGCGACAAGTTATCGTTTCGCACCTGGCCACTTCGTTGCGTAAAGCATTTTCTGAACTACTGCGAAGCTCGCAATGACCCTAATCCAAGCGGTAGTGGAAGCAACTGGCTTTTCCACAGCCAATATCCCGACTTACGACCGGACCGCCTCCCCTTCAACATCCTACCTTACAGGTCTGCGTGGCATTCTGGTGCTGGAGAGCGTTTTCTGGATATTCTTCCAGACTTTTATTCCTGCCTTGGTAACCGACGACGCACATGGCCCGACATACCAGCATGTCCTGCGCATTGTGCTCTCTGTCCCTTTCTGGAACGAGAGCTTGATCATTTCCTTCTTCATCATCCTTTCGGCCCGCACGATCTGCGTTCCCTTTCTCCAGAACCCGTGCGCCGCCACCTATGCTAGGTCTCTCATACGTCGCCCTTTGCGCATGGCTATATCTCTATCCATCGCATCTGGACTGGCGATTTTGATCCTGTCGCAGCTAGGTACAGCGTATATTGACGAGTTTAAGTCGACCTTACCGAATGACTCTGTCTCCACTCCAGCAACAGCTCAAAGCGCAATAGTCGCTTTCAACTCAATTTTCGACCTATTTTGGATCGTAACCGACTTCTCTGAGCAGGCCGCGAACGCTTTCTGGCCTTCCGCCACCCTCTGGTGCCCTTCTTTGATCTATTATCAGGGCTACACGGTGTACATGCTGATGGTAATCCTTCCTTTTACGCGGGCTCGGTGGCACCCGCAGGCTCTCGCCCTGTTTGCGCTCGGCTCGTTCTGGCTTGAGTCTTGGGGCTGGTACTCTGTGGCTGGCCTCCTCCTTGCCGACTTTTCGACAGACGGATCTATAAAGGCCGGCTTTGGACATGGCTTCAAGATTGCCGGGGATATTAGATTTGCGCCGTCTATGTCCGCCACGGTATTAATCGTGGCCGGACTCGCAATAAAATACGCCTGGGCTGCAGTACCGCAATACTCCAATGCCGAACTCATACTCCACCCGACCTTCCACCTCTCCACCGGTACTACAGTAAAAAACTTCGACAAAGCAAATCCGTATCCAAGAGTGGACGATTTCCTGGTGATCGTCGGAGTCCTGCTTTTTGTAGAGATGTCTGACAGCGCGAAGTCATTGCTATCTACTCGGCCGTTGCTCTGGCTTGGAGAGCGATCTTTGAGTGAGTTGAATGTTCTGGCTGTGCCGCAAGTCATAGCAAGCGACACTATCTGACTACTATCTCACAGGCATGTTCGTAGCGCAAAGCATAGTCGTCTGGACAGTCGGCATCAAGTTGTTCCTATACTTACACGCGGAACAAGGTCTCTCGATAGCGGCAACCAATGGTGTGGTCTTCTTTGTTTGCCTGCTGGCAGTTGCTTTCTTTGCAGAAGGTTATCATCGTCTTGTCGATCTGCCTACTCGATGGTTTGCGAAAGCGGTGTTCGCTTGGTTGGCGAACTAGATTGAGATAGATTCGGAGCTATGCACTTGTTTTGCGCGTAATGTGCAAGGCACCTTGTACCTTGTCCAACGCATTAGCGTCTCTTGAGAACGAGACTCGTGAATTGCTTTTCCTGACCGCACTGTCTACGGTCTTGGGAGATAATTTGTCATTCTGGGCCCAGATTCTTTGCCGCTTCTGAGATTTTGTACAGGGTTCGCCCCTACATATGACCAGGTTCTGCCTTCAAACCCTTGACATCATGCAGGCACTGTGTTTGAGCTCTTGTGGATCCGCCCAACCTATCGCGGTGTAGAGTCTGACCCGTGTCTCACCAAGTTTCCCGTTGCTCTCAGCAAAAAGTCAGAGCCCTGTAAGTCTCTGGGAACTGCTCTTGATATTGACCTTGTGTAAACCTTACTGCAAAATACCTATCCCCGTTGTTTCTGACAATGATCAAACCGTGAAACATGTCTCTTTCACGACTGTCTTTTGTCTTCTCGTTAGCTATCAGCCTGTCAGCTGCCCTCAATCCCATCCTGCCCGAGCATTGTCCCTGCGGATACGTTGATCATACGTATGACCGGCTCTTCACCGATGCGATCATTGTGTACTTCAACGAGACCCAAACCATAGACCCCCATCTGTTCGTAACTCAGTCGTTCGAGGACAAGAAGGAAAAGGGATGGGAGAGCATTTTTCGTAGAGGTGCAAGTCCATCGAACGTTGGCGTAGGCGATACGTCAAATCTCCAACTCTTTGTCGATAGGTACACCCCTAATCACTTGGTGAATGGGTCGGGGTTGCGCACTGTGCGACAAGACATCCAGTATGGTTCTTTTCGAGCGTCGATGCGCTCTCCATCGAGAGGCGTGGGTGGAAGTGCCCTCAGCTTGGTGCTGAAATATAATGCTTCAGAGTCTTTGGAGCTTGACACCTTGAATATGGACAGCCCACAACTAGCAAGGCTCACGAACCTTGTTAATGGAGAGCTGCCTGTGGAGGACAACACGGTCAGTTATACTGCTTTGAAAGCAGGCTTAGGATCAGCCCCGTCGGTGGACTTATGGGACTTCGTTGACTATCGTATGGATTGGACCGACTACGACGTCGCCTTCTGGGCCAACACAATACTCACTCGACAAGTGGGTCCTAGCAATCGTACCCTGCCGGGCTTACCGCAGCCATTCTATCTGAGCCACTGGTCCACAGGAGATAGCAGCTACATGCAAGGTCCGCCTGCTGTTCGAAGCGAGGCGAACGTTGCTTGGATCCGTACCTTCTTCAATTCATCTCTCATGACGGCGCAAGAGCATCAGGACTTCGACAGCCGGTGCCAACAATGGATGGCATGCTCGATGGAAGATGCGCGCCTGCGTGGATCAACGCCGTATGGACAGCAGGCAACAGTGAGGTTTGAACGACCTCCCCGGAATCAGCAGTTGCGTATCCCCGCTGCCTGGTTAGCGGGCATCTGCAGTTGCTTCGGTGTCTTTGTGCTCGCCAATTCTTGCGTCAGGACAGTGCCGTCGGCATTGCAGAAGGCTGGTCGGGTTGTTCAGAGGAACAAGACCTCTAAATTGGATGCAACTCCATCGCATCCACACTCAGCACCGCCACCGTCCAGGCCAAGCTATGAAAGCGAAAGAGGTCTTGTCGATCCAGCGGAGCCAGATGAGATGATTACGCAATCAATAGTCCCGTACACTGGTCAAAGTACGCCGTACTTCCTCGAGCCTTACACTCCAGGTTCCGGTACACCGTGGCGGCGCTCCGACTTGACTCTCACCAGCAACAACTTCTCAGGCATGACTGACGCGAGATCTCGTCCCGTCTCTATAGCGCCATTGTACCTCGACTTCAAATCACAAATTTGGAACACAAGCAACTCTCGCCTATCAGCACTTGGTCACGGAGAAGCCGCTACCAACAAGGGAGAAGTGGAGGCGGTAGCAACGATCAGTGAGATGATCACTGGAGACGAAATCATGCCCGTTGACCCTGGTTTTGGCACAGTTCGAACTGCTGACGTTGGTGAATTGTGTCCAGTGAATGAAAAGGTCAAACTTTGGCGGAATGGAAAGGACATGGTGGTGCAATCGTCGGAAGAACGGCCTCCAGGAGACGACATGGGAACTTTGACCACTCTGCCACCGGTGCTAGAGGGCTTAGCCATGCCCTTGCGGTCCCAAAGAAAGACGGACTACCTCGCTGGCCTGGTTGCCTTGGCCTGCGTCTCGATAAGCTTCAGATACTTCTTGCTCACCTTCTGGCCATTCGTCGCCATGGGTTTTGGGAACCCGAAGCATTATCCTTGGGAGAACTGGGCATATATCTTCATCGGAGGGTACTTCTCGACGCCGCTCTGGTTTGGCCCTTTCTTCATCACTTCGTCCCGGTTTCTGTCGGCGCGGTATCTTCAGGAGGGCGACCTGGCGGATGTCGCAAAGAACATGCTACTTCGCGGACCACGGCTGATAATCCCTGTTGCCATTGTTGCCATACTGGAGTACTTCTTCATCTCCTTAGGCCTCACTGACAATCTCGACTGGCTGCCTTCCATCTCCTGGTCCACATGGCCATTTGTAATGCCTCAAGGCAATTTTGGAAGTTTTGTGAACAACATCATTGAACTTGCTTACTTCATTCCGAACGGCGCACCAGACATCGTAAACTACTATTGCGCGGGCGTGCTCTGGACCATCCCCGTTCAGCTGCAGTTGTCGTATATCGTTCTACTTGCTGTTGTCATGATCCGCCAGATGAAGACTGCCTGGAAGAGATGTGGCTATTACACTTGCTGCGTCATCCTTGGCTGGTATGCGAGATCATGGTCGGCTTGTTTCTGGATGGGCCTACTACTAACTGACCTGGATATTACTCATGACTGGAACGAGTGGGCACGTTCAAGACCGCGGGTGCTGTATCCTGTGCTGGCAGCTGCAACAGTGGTCGCAATAGGGTCGCCGCTGTTGCTGGTGTTCGACATCCCATCATGGTTCATGATCAACGAGAATGACATTCACCCGGATGTCCTGTCCGGCCTGCCACTGGGCAACACACCGGGTGGAGGCTACCCGGCCTATTATGAGCCTTCCCTTGCCATCTTGCTTTTCTCAACCTCGATCCAGATCATTGCCGACCTCAGCACTTGGGTCCAAAAGTTCCTCTCCATCCGTCCACTCCGCTGGATGCGGCCACACATCATGACTGTCTACCTTGTCCACGGCTTCATTTTCTGGAGTCTTGGATCCTGGTTATGCATTATCCTTAGCATGACGGAAGTGGTACCGTACTGGGCAAATCTTCTCATTACGCTGCTATGCTGCTACGGCGTTATTGCGATCGTAGCGGTCCTCCTCACACCCCTCGTTGAGTTCACTACGAGGTCTTGCATCAAGAATATCTGGCGCTGGGCATCAGAAGAGCCTGTCCCAAAGATCCCGACCACCGGGAAGTTCGGGAAAGCGCTAATCTTAGATCGGTCGAGTACCGTAGAGCCGGCGAGGGAGGCGTAGTCAAAGGTAATATTCTACTAATAACTTCAATGGCCTTGAAATCAAACACTGCTGCCCACTATCGACCTGGCGCTTGTCCTATCGATCAGTCATCCACACGAACGCCTGTAACATTTTGCTCCTACCACGCCAATTGAAACCCCGTAAAACTGACAATCCTTCTGCCCCTCCGCTAACACTCGGCTACTTGAAGAGCTTCCTGCATCCGAGGCTTCACATTGACGTAATTGGGCATATAGATGTAATGTTTGCTCAGATCCATATGGATTAGCTGCCTGCACCTTCCTATTTAGGAACTGTAAGTGGCCGTCGCGAAAAGTCGCGGTCTTACTATCTTAGGTTAGTAACAATGCTTACGCGTCTCTTTTTGAGGTTAAAAATAGCCTAAAATAATGCTCTACTAACTGTTAAAAGCCATACTTACGCGAATAATATCCTACCCTTATAGGAAATTTACTAGGTTTTAAACTTCCTTAAGTCTATATAAATCTATAAGTCTATATGGATATGGATACCGAACATTACATCTATGATTGGGCAGACGTGTTCGACAATGGCGCCATGAAAACATGCACATAACTCATGGATTCTCCATGTACCCTTCATATTCTTTCATTACGACCATATTCATTTCATTTCAAAACCACCACCCTCATCATTGTTATCATCGTCGTCATCATCCCGTGAGAGGAGTATTGTTCGAAGAAATGCAGCAGAACCCCGCAGATGGCGACGAGGTAAAGGAAGGTTGGTCTGAAGGCGACTTGCTGCCCATAGGAGGGGAAAGGCGTCACCCTCTATATCATCCGGATCGCAGAGAGTATGTGGTCACGTTCGAAAAACCGGAGGACTGCTGGAACCCACAGAACTGGACATCATGGAAGAAGTGGACACATCTTCACGAGAGCGGTACGCAACGTGCTGACAGGTTTTCAAGGCTCTACATATCTACCGCCGCGTGTTGCGGAACGTTTGTTGCATCGTTCAACAGCGCCATCTTCGCCGCGGGAGCCGCCAAAGCAAGCAACGAATTCGACGTCGGAAAAGAGGTCACCGCGCTGGGTACGAGCCTCTTTGTCCTCGGGTTCGCTTCCGGACCACTAATCTGGGGGCCTGGTTCCGAGCTCATAGGACGGCGCTGGCCACTCTGCATCGGCATGTTCGGGTCTTCGTTCTTCACCATCGGGTGTGCGGCGTTCCAAGACATTCAAACACTAATTATCTGCCGCTTCTTCGCCGGCTTGTTTGGGGTAAGCCCATTATGCGTAGTTCCTGCGGTGCTATCAGACCTTTACAGTAGCACCTATCGGGGAATGGCGATATCTGTTTACACGCTGGCGGTCTTTGGCGGACCCTTTCTGGCCCCAGTCATTGGCGAGTTCATTGCGGCAAGCTACATGGGGTGGCGCTGGACACTCTATCTGCCCGCCATTTTGAGATTCTCCGACGTCTGTTTCTTACTGCTCTTCTCGAGAGAGACATTTCCCCCCCTTGTTCTGGTTGGGAAAGCCATACGGTTGCGGCGGCAGACGGGCAACAGGGCCATTTATGAAGAGCAGGAGAGGCTTGAGCTTGACATCGATGCCGTGATACGGAACTATCTCACACGACCTCTACGTATGCTTGCGACGGAGCCTATCGTACTCTTGGTTTCCGTGTACATGTCTTACAATGTTGTGATGGCAATCACTGTCTTGAACTCTCGTGAAAGAGGTGGTATAATCCATACGAACATTCTGGCCCATACTGGTGCCGCGGTTTACAACCATGTATCCAATGAAGATTGACAAGTTTTCACTTGTGAGATTCCTCTCTAATTCCCATACATAAGTTACAACCACCCCTCGTACGGCACGATTTCCGTGCTCGGCTGATTCGAGGTGCGATACACGCTCCATTCTACAAGTCCCCATTTAGAAATTGTGCTTCTCCAAGCCCGAAACTCCAATCTTCAGGCTTGTTCTCGACACATGAGATCACCAGATCAGTCTTCTTCAGCCCGCATTCGGTCGATAGACGGTCAGCGAGAGCTGCAAACATGTTCTTTTTGTCTTCAGTAGTTCGGCCCTGCTGGAAAACCTGCACTACGACTAAATCATCGGTCCTTTTAAAACCGAGGTTCGTGTCGTCGCATATGATCTCGCCTTTCTCATGTTGCGTGACAATCTGGCAGCTTAGCCTCCTGAAATGATTAAGTGGGGGTGCAGAACAGTTTACCTGATATCGGTCCTTCGGTGGAGCCTTGAACTTCTGTAGCATCACAGTCTGAACCGCGTCTGCTAGCGTGCGCAACTGAGTGGGTGACCGCCTGCCCTTGATCACATCGATCTTTACTAAAGGCATTGCTGATGGGATATTTCACTCTGAACCATCCGTCAGTGGAGCCGATCGAAGACCACACTTGAGGCTTTTGCCAATGTGCACCTTGCACGCTGGCAGGATGAAAGGTGAGGTCAAATTGCAGACGCACCTTGTGATGCCACGACTTAGATAATGAGGCTTTCTCTTTGTTCCATGTAACGATAGTGAATGGGCTGTGGGTGCTGACTCTGTATTGATGTTGAGGTCATTGACCTGTAAATGTAGCGCTGGAAATGCAGCTTCGGAGGTGCAGCTTTAAACGGCTGAGAGTCGGATATCGCGGATCGAGGCGGAAGCTTACGGATGTAGTTTATGTTTTCCCGTTCGCTCGATTATACTAGAAGGTTAGCTGGTCAGCTATACGGACTTACCTGCTATACGTAATCTCCCTCGTCTACTAATTAAATATAATACCGAATAACTCGCCCTCTACGCGTCTAAACTAAGTAATTTAAGCGTATATAATAGTAGTAACTTTAGCAATTCCTATTATATATATAGTTAGTTAAATAGGCGCCTACTAGGCCGTAGAGGCCTACCTAACCAGCTAGAGCTAGTATTAACTATAGTAGCTAATTTAGCTAGATCTATTAATAAGGTAACTATTAAACTAGGTAATTATTACTTATAAGGCTTTCGTAGCTTCTTAGCTAACTACTAAAGCTCTATATTAAGCTATTTAGTCGCTTTATTCGTATTCTTTTAATACGCCTTCCGTAGTACTTCTATAGCTTAGCCGACCTTCTAACTTTAAGCTAGTTCTTTATACTATATATATCGTTCTTTCTTCTTAGCTACTTTAGTAAATACTATACCTTCTTAAGGTTACGTATAGCCTATCTTACTATATCTACGGGCTCCTTAGTAGCCTTCCTAACCTCGTATTTATTATAAAGTAACTATATCCGAGCTAAACTAAATATAATAGTACTACTATTAGTCTCTAACCTTAATTCCTTAATTAGAGTCTTTATACGTAACTTCTTCTTTTAAGCTTCAAATAACGTACGTCTATAGCTATCTAATACTCTTAAGCTACTATTCCCTCTTAGTCGGAATTTTACCTTATTAGTCGCTATCTTTATTATCGGCGTCTTATTTATTATTAGCTTATTCGTCTTCTTTTTATTCGTCCTTATCTAATTCGTCCTTATCTAATTTGTCCTTATCTTATTCGTTCTTATCTTATTCGTCCTTATCTTATTCGTCCTTATCTTATTCGTTCTTATCTTATTCGTCCTTATCTTATTTACTATTAAATAGACCGTATATAGATCTATTACTATAATTACCTTAGTAATCGTCTCTTAGTTTCTTTAGATATATTAGTATATAAGTACTACTAGCGGCGTACGGTATAATAGGTATCTTTATAGTTGTTAATATTTAAAGGGGGTAGATAGTCGTAATATTATTACCTATAAGCGAAAATTTTACGTAAAGATTCTATTAATATTTAGTATAATTAGGCGTCTCTATAAATTCCTCTAATAGTAATTAGAGGTTCTAATAGAGCTTTAAGCTATAATTAGAGCGTATTAGACCGATCTCTATCTCTACTCTAATTAGCTTAGATAATCTAAGCTAAGGCTCTACTCTATTTTAATAAGTTCTAAGGTAATATCTAAAGTAGAGTATATAGCTATATACTTATATACTAAGTAGTCTTAGTACCTTACTTAGGTTCTAAGAGATATAGAAATAGCCTATCTTAACGGCTTAATTTCTTTAAAGCTAAGGATTAAGGAGAAATAGGAGTTCTTAATTAAATTACCTATTAATTTAGTAAATCTAAGAGGAGATAATTCAACTTATCTTTTACTAGTTAAAGATACTTATATATATAAGAGATTAAAGTATATTAATATTACCTACTACTTTATAAGAGACCTATAAAAGAAAAGAAAAATCTTAGTAGAGTTTATAGGAACTTCTAATATAAAGGCTAATAGATTTATAAAGCTAAAGATAGGCCTATAGTTTTAGAAGTTTATTTAGTAACTTAGTCTAGGTTACTAACCTCTAAAGCTAAGTAGGATTATTATAAATATAGTATTTAAAGGATAGTAGGAGCCTTAGGTACTAAGCTTAGTTATATAGTCTAAAGCTAAGTCTAGTTAGTTCCTATTATAGTCTATTCCGATAGTTAAAGAATAGGAGATTCTACTTCTACTATATCTAATTTATATAGTAAGTAAACTTTATAGTTGAATAACTAGGCCTTATTATACTACTTATAGCCTTTTCGTAGTCTTACTTATAGTAAAAGAGAGTATAGATCTAGTATAAAAGAGCTCGAGCTGAAGAGTAGTCCGTTAGGTAGTTCTTTATCTCTAATAATATTAAATTACTTAGATTTAAGCTTAGATAGGTCGGAGATTAATATATTATTAAAATAAGAGGCTATAGTAATAGTGCTATAGCGGAATAAAAATAGATTGTTAGTATAAAGTTAATAATCACCCGAAGAATTTTTGTGACGGATTAGCAAATTTTTCATCGCCTTCCATTTTAGGCCTGAAATTGACGAAAGTCCTACGTACGTAACGGCAGAAAAATCTGGAAGTCAAGACAACACCACCATCTTATTACAGAACGAACTGAATCGTTATGAATCTATTGGATATATAGAGTGATTCAGAAGACTACGAATCAATTCATGAATCGCAATGAATCATGAATTGACAATGAATTGCGATTCAATTCAAGACCACTCTGCTGCCAACATCTACATTCAGGATAGATGTCGGGTATACGGACCGTTTTCCATAACCAACGTGCTAATGTCTGGAACTATGTATGCCTACAGTTCCCCACCAGAACGCGAGCATGATTGCCACGAGACACGTAACACAGAGAGCCAACCTAAACATGGCTGCTCTCACCTTCTTCTCCATCAACCTTTCGATGTTCATATCATGAGCATCCCTCTTGTTCTCCTCCGGAAATTCTATATCTGGAACCTGCCTTCCCAGGAACTCGCAAAGTGGGCCCCATCCATCTCGCGCCTCCCAGTCGAGATATGGTCTTTTTGTTGCCTTCAATTTTTCTTCCAGCTTTTCATAGTGATCTCTGTACGCGTGCTCCGCATTTGCTTCGAAACTCCCTCCAAAGAGAGCTTGTATTGCAATGATGAAGACTCTCTCCATCCAGAAGAGCTCTGCATCGAAGAAGGAGCACACCCATATCACCCAATTCCGCTCAGCGGCAAGCGTGGTTGCGCGAAAACTCTTCTTCCATTCTTGAGTGTCCGACCGCCGATTGAGGATGACGGCTGCGCCGGGATAGGCATCGAGCAGCTCGCCGGCAAATAGGACGGCAGGAATATCGGTCAGGGCCATGCTATTGCCCAATATCCAGTCGAACTGGGCAGCGGTGACTTGAAGAGGGGCATCATAAGTCGAGGGGCGGAACTTGCGGATGAGAAGTTGATTCCATGCAATACCATCTCTCCAGCCATCGCCGCTAATGAGAGAGAAGCCGTGGTAGCAATCATTGTAGCCAAGATGCAAGAGAGCGGTACGTAAGGAATTTGTTCCTGTGCGTGAGAGCCCCAGTGCGAGAACACTCATGGGCTTCTCTGAAGAGCGGCGGCGAAACGGTGAGCTCACGGGGTACAGGTAGCCTGTGAGGCGGTGGAGTGGCTGAAACATAAGGAGTGGTTTTGGAGTTTCTTGCAGGAATCGTGTAGAACAGTAGATCTTTCACAAAGACTCACTCTACAGTCCTTTCCGAAACTGGCTTCCCCTTTGCATTGGAGGTAAGCCTTGACAGTCAAGCATGAGTCACTTCCCTAAAAAGGTGTCTTTGTCGTTTGCACCTGCCCGCCTCGCAATACGCGCGGATCTACTGCGACAAATTTGGGATGAATACGCACAACTAAACAGCTTCAACGCGAAAATGCTGTGGACGCCTGGTGGTTGCTTTGTACAGCAATGCGACACGGTCTCCAGCGCATCTGGGATCCTCTAGCATATCTACTCTCGCCGTACCAGCACCTGCACGTCGCTCTGCCTCTCGAGTCACAACCTCCTCGCTGTGGTTTGTCTACCAGTGCCAATTCCTCGGACTGTAGTGCTCCTGTGGCATCTCCTCTCCAGATGCAACCTCAACAAGATGCTGTGCAGCCCTCCATCCACCAGCACCACCTCCAGTCTTTCGCTTGCGCTTAACTGCCCAGCGACATCCCCATCACATCTTATGCCTCCTTGATCGTACCCGTGCACTGGCGGCGGATGGCCTTTCGATCGTGGCGGGAGCGAACGTCGTAGAGCCTGCGAGTGTGCAGACGCCAGTCCTTTTGCTACGCGCTTCAAGGTAAATCCGCCCATCTTGCTCCTTGGCCATCAGCTTCGCCACCTCCGCACCATCCTTCTTGGACCACGTAGCCGCATCCCTGCAACCTGGCCATTCCATCAGACTCCCTCCGGAACCTCCTTCTCTTCTCCGCCCTTCCATTAAGAAGCCATTAAGAAGCTCCATCAGTGCGACGAGATATATCTGCACTCCGGCCTCTCAGCACCATGCGACGGTATCGGCTTCTTCGTCTTCACGGCGGCTTCCGCGCGTCTGTATTGGCGTATCTCTCCTCGACTGCGGCAGGAGCGAAGGACATCGTCGCGGCGAATGCGGAAAGTGCGGTGGTGGTGCGGCGCTCTCGCTTTTCGGTTTTCCAGTGTGCGCGCGGTGGAGCTGGTCGTACTGGGCGTGATGTTGGTGGATTCGAACGCGATGTTTTGCTGTGGTGCTGGTGGTTGCTGTGATGGATGTTCGACGTTCGGTCCGGTTTCGCGATCGCTCCCTCCCCAAAATTCCCCGCTTCTGCCAGCCACAACCACTGCGAAGGAAGAACATCCGGGTTTTCGGTCTTCTGTGAACGCCACCAAGTCTGCTTCTCGTAGGTCTGCCTGTCGAGATGGTCTCTTTGAGCTGTCCATGTGCGCCGCAAGGCTCTCCTGCCTGGGAGAGTGCCCGGACAACATATCAAGGTCTTCCCCCGGAAGTCTGATCGTTGGTGCTTCGCCCGGCGGCCCAAGGTACTGCCAACCACGTCAAAGTACCGGCCCCTTGCTCCTTTTGAGGATGCCAGAGCACGCTGCTTACAAAATCGACCATGAGCTGTGTGGCTCTGCGCTGAACGGCAGAGAGTCGACAAGCGGCTGGAGCAGGCAGAGAAGGACCTGGCGTAGTGTGGCCAAAGTCAAAAGCATTGCCGATGGTGCACCTCGAATCTTGCCACCATACCTCGAACTAGGGAGATGTCGAAGGCACACTCCAGCACGACAGACACGACTTGGAGCATCAGGATCGCAGCGCTCAAAACTGCACGATTTCTTGGAGGTGATGCCACGATCGAACCAGCTGTGCTCTCGCTTCAACGTTGTGGAGGAGGGTGGGGATGGACTTCTGCCCGTGGAGGTGGCGGCCAGAACATCTTGACGGACCAGCGCGAGCGCAGGAGGCCAGCCCAGACGAAGGCAGTACATGTCTGCTTCCCGTAAAACGTCCCAAAGAAGAGGGACATGACTTGATTGCTTCCGGAGTTTGGGAAAGCTCCGTCCTGCTGCCGTTTCCTAGCACATGGATCAGGCCCGCAGCTCGGCTTGTTGACCGCCAAATCTCGCGGGTAGATCCTCGTTCCGAGTGGAGCAAGGCAGTCAGCGCGGAGGGAGCTAGGAAGGGAGGCCAAGTCCGGGAAGGAGGTGAGTCGGGCCAGTGACATAGATCACGACATTCGGATCGAGCCTGGGAATGCCTAAGATATTTGGAGGATGTAGTAGGGTGCAGCGAAGCAGAACGATGGAGGAATGCCAGGACGAAGTAGAGAGGAGGAGAGATGCCAGCAGGTCCAGAAATCAGGCATGTTAACTGCCGGCGTATGTGGCTCGTATATGCCCCGTTCGCATGTGTTCGCTTTGCGATACCGCACTGGAGGCGTGCAATGTGCTGGTGTTGCGGGTCTTCAAGTCTGTCACGGTTGAATACGATGCGACGAGCGGCTGCTTCCCCATCGTCTCCTTCCTAGTCCATACGGATACAATTGCAAGGGAACCAGCGTAGCTGCATACGAATGGTCCATGGTTCGGCGTAGATACTCGGTTTCTTGAAGCACACCTCAAGCAAGTCTTCCAGCTTCATGGACTTTTGGATATGGTTGTATTCGAACGGCGAAGCGAGCGTGGGATGCAGTTGCCAGTCTCAAGGCAGGGGTCAGTTTTCCATGACGCGATCGAGTACTAGAGTGCCGTGGCTTGAATCCTTTACCATGAGAGCGGTCCATCTGGAGCCGTTCTAATATCGCCGTAAGACAGCATCGGCTATCGTCAACTGTGCGTTAGCCTGCGCAGTTATAGACATGACGTCTCATTGCTCCAGACTCTCGGAGGACCATCTGCTTTCCAGGTAGTGCAGACTCTCGGAGGACCATCTGCTTTCCAGGTAGTGCCGGTCACGTAGGGACAACATCGCGCAAGAGCCTGTAGTTGAAGTAGATGATGGGTGTGACCAGGAGCTTCCGGATCCAGCTTCAAGTGAACCTGCCACTGCAATTCTTCTGTCCAATCCATCTGACCGTCACTCCCGGCGAGTGCCCCTGAAAGTCGTGCTTAGAATGGTGTCAGCGAAGGATAGAAAGTAGGAAGGATAGAGTTGCGGCAGCTCCATGTAAGCGGAACGTCACTTGATGATGTGAAATGTTCTCTGAGCTTAGATGGAGTCCAGACGGGAAATTACGTACCTTCGGGATATGCTCTGGAATGTTCCGAAGCACGCGTGAGACTGCCTTGAATTCGATCCCGGCTTCAGCATGAACACAGGAAGAGGAGGCTGAGCGAAGACTGACAACGTGAGCCGGAGATACGGGCTGTAAGGCGAAGACGAGACCCGTATGGTGGGCCTTAGTCGTTCGCACATTTCGTGGCGTATAAATCGAAGCTCGCTCTGGCCGACTCTCTCCAAGACCACAGACGAAGAGACATTCTGCTTTTGAGTCCTGCTAATGGGGCCGTCGACGTAGGTCTGGTATGTACCGTTGACTTTTCGGCTTCGTGTTGGTGGTCTTGCAGTCGCACATTTTGATCCGAACTCAACGGTGTCATCCTCTTTACCGAATTTGTTCTCCTGGATAGCATCCTCCCTCGTCGCTGTAGGAATTGGATGAACATCGTAGAGGGTATAGAGTCTCGGACTTCGTTAGCTCTCTTCCGTAGGTTTACAAAGGCTCCACGGGAATGGGATCCAGCCGCAGGAGAAAGCGACAGACACGGGTACGAGAAGGTATTAAAAACCAAATGCTCCTAGCTTTCTACGTCCTACAAGGCACGAGTACGCACTAGTAACCAGGAATAAACGAGGGAAGATATAGAGTAAGCGAGGAGAGATGTTGAAGACGAGTAGATCGAACGACGAGAGGTTCATTATTCGAGACAGGCGGAGCTAGAGGTACTAGTAGCCCCGGAGAAAAGGTTTGAATGTAGTAGACTAGTAGGCGTAGAAGTAGAAGACCGTTTACATTCGAAGGTTCCTTCGCTAAGAAGCTGCGGTCCGACGGACATGGAATGACAACACTCTTGCAGCCAGGTGGGAGTGGCAGTCTGAAACGAACCATGATGTTTCAGTGAGAGTTGAGAAGCCAATGGCGAGTCTCACCTGATACCGCAACGTCCCAGACCTACCATACTCCTTATTTATGACTAGACTCACTGTCAAGAAGCCATCGCAGTCGGTCTTGAGGCTGTCTCAATCCTCTTCCTGCTTCCATTAGAGGGAGGAGCAATCCGAGATGGCTTCATCGTTCGGGGCGATGAGATCGTATCCGTCAAGCGTGGTAGGCGATGGAGCCGGATTTCGGTGGTCCCAATGGCCCACACCACCACTCGTAGTCAGACCACTTGAATCCTTCACGCTGTCCTCCAACACGGCCTCCTTCATCCCCTCCGCCACCTCATCCTCCATCCGCTCTATCATCCCCTCCACCATCTCTCGACACTCACCTGTGAACGACTGCTCGACACGGGGTCGCTGGAGAGACGTGAGCAGGCGTCTGCATCTAGAGCGCAGATCAGCTGAAAAGCCCGTTCTTGCGGACATGTTCGCCACGGAGCACGGAGCCATATTATCGCTTGCAGAGCCGTGATCTATCGTGGGCAGCATACTGCGATTGTCTGACCCATCAACTGATCATGTATACAAGGTACTGTTATCGGCACTAAAGCGAACATAACGGGTCTTCGTTGACAAGAACTGCTGTCAATATCGTTCACTTCTCGAATCGTCTTTCTACCACTCAGCCACGCAGATTCTACTCCCGTCAAATTGGCCGAGTCGTCAAGAGCCTCCGCTGCTTGCAAGCTGGTTCGCACATCCAATCATGTCCACGGCGGTGCCGGCCTCGAGACATTAGGACAAGGCGGACTGGAAGTTGGGATTGGCCGAGGCAGAGGAGCAAGGTGGTGGAGCTGAAGGGGGACATGTCGATGGAGGGTTCAGCTGGTGGTATACCTCGAGAGTGAGTTCGGCTGGAGAGATTGGAAGAGAGGGGTATCGGAGTGCTAGTCAATGGTTCCGAGTCGAGATGTCGAGTGACACGGCAAGCACACCAACTTCCCCGTACAGACGAGCCTTCCGGATGGTAAGTCGTCATGCGTAGCCACGTTTGTTATTACACGGTCGAGGACGTCAAGGGAAAGTCCTGCCCTGCCAAGGAACAGAAGCATAGAAGTATTTACAGCGCGTCAAACTCGCGCCGGACGCGTCGAAACACCAACTACTGCTACGAACTCCAGCATGGCTCCCACTAAACGCAAAGCCCCGTCGGTCGACCTTCGATCACCCACCCGTCGCGAGTTCTCAACCGACGCTCTCGATTCAGACGCTCCGGGGGTCGATCCTGCCAGGCGGAGGTGAGTGGGAGATCGTGCGTGACCACGATGGAGACCAACAAACAGCCCACCTGAACACGAGGTACAATCTCCTCACGCATGATGGGGCGACGATATACCTGCAAACCACAGGCACAAGGACCGGGAAGAAGGAAGTATTGGAGAAGCTGGGGGAGGACGAGAGCATCGGAGCAGACCAATATCGGATGCGCTTGCAGCTGACGATGGAGACGGGCGATGAGGGGTATAGCTGGGTCAATCAGGGGGTGTCTGTGGCATCGTCGGGGAGGAATGGGGATCAGGTCATCTATGATGCGTATCAGCTGCTGTAGGTGGCGGCATCTGAATGATAATCCAGATCTCGAGGGTGGTCTGGGCTTCAAGGATTGAGACGGCATGAGCAATTCCTCCAGACGGAAACAATGAGCTCGAGAATGTGCTTAGTGGTGGAGGGAGCACTGAGGGATGCTCTGCAGGATCTGCGTCTCTCATGTGCCGACACGACAGCGCCATTGCATGTTCTCCAGCTTCTCAAATGCTCCCAGTAGAAGGTTGAAGCCGCCACGAAGAGCGGCTTGGGCACTGGAGAGCGACCTCTCGCGGCGAAGACCGCCAAGTTAAACTACAGTCCGGACACCAGCTCCGCAAGTATAGAAAGTTTAAAGAAGTCGTTGAAGTATTGCATTCTGGATCAGTCGCCACAGAGCGGTCCAATCAGCCAGCCATATAAACTGCTCAGTATGTCTCCATCACTGTTGTTGCTCAAGCGGCGCCTACTTGCGACCCTCTTCATGCTGCGCAACAAGACTGGGCCTTCTCTGCTCACCTCCGCCAGTAACAAGACTTGGCCCCCGCATGCCATCTTTCTCGCCATCCGCACTGGAACGTCTTTCGGTTTTGATGAGACCCGTCTCAGGATCGACCACGCTGTTTCCGCGTCGCGCAGCCTGGACAAGATCTGGGTTCTCCTCCATAAGAATCTTGTAGTTCTTTTCGGCATCCCTAGAGAACGGAAAGATTAGCAGTGGCTCAGACATGGACTATTCTCGCCCGTCATTCCGTACCAGTTCCAGATGCTATCTGCAGCAAAGACAAGGTTCATCTCTTCGAGTGTGCGCTGGTTTGTTTCGGGATACAGAGCCCAGACGACAATGATTGACAAGATGTTGACGGCACCAAAGAGGTGCAGAGTGTTCGGACCGAGTGCACTAAACACGGTTGGTAGAAGCAATGTCTGTAACACTGTCAGTCTCGCATTGATGTTGTGAGTGGAAGTGTGCTGCTCTGACTTACACACCACCCGTTGCCAATCGACCAGCCAACTACACCCCATGCGTTTCCTAAGTCGTGTCAGCGTTTCGAACGAGCAGATTACATCTTCCAGCGCTGCATGGAGATGCAACACCCTTCGCTTACCTTTAGCGCGGACCTGCAGTGGGAATATCTACTCTCTGTCAGCAGGGTGTACATCAACCGATTCATACGTCAAGCATACCTCAGCTGGGTACAGCCACGGCACCGTCAACCACGTTGCACCGAATACCATCGTGTAGAGGTACACAAAAAAGACTGCAGCTCCGCCTGCGTGCTTCACGAAGGAAGCATCATGGTTGGGTTGCGCGACAGCGTAAGACAGTCCGCCGGCGGCAAAACAGCAGATTCCTTGACCCACTGCACCCCAGTACAGGGTCCAGCGACGGCCGATGCGATCGATCGTAAAGACACAAACTAGTGTCGCGAGCTGTCCGGAGTCGGTCAGCGTTCCAATCTACCACAGCCGGAGGGCGCAGCACCCACCATATAGGTAATGTTGTTTAAACCCGCAACCCACTGGCGATCTTGCGCCGATATACCAGCTAGACCGAAGATGTATGGCCCGTAGATCGTAATTCCCGCAATCCCGATCCATTCCTGTAAGATCTGTAGCCAAATGACTAGCTCTACTCGTCTAGCGGTGTGCAGCTTTCCCTGCCCGATGCCGAAGAACATGGCGAAGTAGCTCGATCGTTGCGAATTGTCGTGTTCGAGTTTGACGGTATTGCAGATGTCCTGGAACTCCAGCTCGGCGGTGTCGTCGTCCTCGCCACGCAGTCGTCCTAGAATGAAGCGCGCTTCTTCATTCCGGCCGGCTTTGACCAACCAACGAGGGGACCTAGGCAGCGCAGAAGCTGGGTCAGCTCGACTCCTTGTCGCCTGTCTCAAGGCTAGGATACGAGTGTCACTTACTCGGGCATGAACCATATGACAATCAGAAGGGCGATCAGTGGAACGATTTGGAAGGCAATTGGGAACCTGTAACGATGTTAGCTTGTGCATATGTATTGAATCGGCGTTTGATGCTGATGTACCTCCAGACGAAGCTGGAAAGGCCGTCTCCGTAGAAGGACGTGCCACTAAAGCAATCGATCAGCGTCATTGCATTGCTTGGGCGGAAGATGATGCTCTTACTATTCGAGCCAGTATGCAACAACAACGCCAAAGATGTTCAAAGTGAACTCGATCGATACTGCGCCTGGTTAGTCTCTGCCAGTCGACTTCCGCTAGCCTGCAACGTACCGAAAGCACCCTGTCAAACAGTAAGACGGAATTGTTAGCAAGTGTCTCAGAGCTGTGAACGGATGGAAATGCCCCGAAGCGCCCCATGGTGGCTCGATTGCGTCTTACCCGTGATGTGTGCGAAGCCGTTTCGGTTGCCCAGACAGGTGTGACTGCGTTCAATAGACCAGTCCCTATGCCAGTGAACACACGGCTGCAGAACATCCAGTCCGCGTTTTGAGCACTGCATTGAAGTACAGCGCCCACGATCGCCCAGGCACAAGCGATGCCAATCGTGGTGATGCGGCCATATCTATCTCCCAGCCAACCACCCCATAGAGCTCCAGCGCTACGACGGAGAGTCAGTACGTGGTCTGTTGACCGTGAGGATCAGTAGTCTGAGGCAGGCATACAGCGTTCCCGGAAGGTAGTAAACAGCGATCTAGAGGCAGATAATCAGAGTCGATCATGTGTATCCAGAGCAGCGAGGGACTTACGATGCCTCCTTGCAGCAATGGCTTGTCCACGACGACTTCCCCGGCAGAGTTGTCCCATCGACCAAAGCCCATGAGCTGTGCATAGTTGCGATTCGTGTTGACTCCACCCATCACACCTTGGTCGTACCCAAAGAAGAAGATGGATAGTCCGGCCACCAAGTTGACGGCGATGAGAAGCGATCTCTTCTGTAACTTGTTGGCCACGGCATGGTCCTTGGCGAACTTGGGTGTTCCAATAGTCATCATGATGGCAGTGTTCCAGCTATGCGTGTGCAATGGAAAGGAAAGGTAGGAGAGAGAGGAAGGTGCATCGGTTCACTTATATTCTGATGCCAACTTCAATGTAAAGTCCAGATGAGGCTTGGATGGTCGAGTGGCAGATGGCTGATCGGGGAACATGATGAACTCCCCGCGGCAACGCACGGCAACCGACGGTGTTCCTCCCTAATGGCACGCGGCATCTGTGGAGGGTGGCGTCTGGGGTGCTGCAATTTGATTCGTGGTCGAGCCGGTGCTCTTCTCCCCGCTCCTTTCAGTGCTTGGCAGGGGTTGGCAGCGCCTCGTGACGAGTGCAAGCTCGATCTCGACTGCTCCACTAAGATTTTCGACACGCCGAGCTCCCCGGGATGTGCTGTACGAGTAACGACCCATCTCCTCCTACGGTACACCTTCAGCTTCACCGAGCCCCCGGGAACATCTCACTCGCCGTGCTGCTTAGCCCTCCTTGGCTCTCATCGGGAATCGACCATCTCTCGTGGTATGGCCTTGAACGCCGGCACCACATCATCTCACACGACCAGTAGAGATGACGCCGATGGCGATACGCCTTCCTCAAAGCGACGACGACTGGATTCCAGCCCGAACGATGAAGTGGCCTTCTCTCAAAAACCTGCATCGCGGCGTAAAGCGGCGTGCCAGTCGTGCAGGATCCGGAAGGTGAAGTGTGACGCCGTGCGACCAACGTGTGGGATATGTAAAGCCTGTGACACGACCTGCCAGTATACCGATCCATTGTCTGATAAGTTGACGTAGGTCTCTTGTGCTACCAACCAAGGCATTATGAGCTGACAGTATCAGACTTAACTCTGCCACCGAATTGCTCTGTAGTAAACTCGATCGCCTCCAGAGTGAGGTTGATCAGATCCGCCAACATTCCCAATACCAGAGTCAGTCACAGTCAATCTTCGACCGAGGACATCAATCTGACTGCTCTTTACAGTCACACATGGCCAAGAGCACTCCGATGAGGCCGACCGCTCACGGCAGTCGAGCAGGGTCTATATCGCCGAGCCGTCGAAAGACTTTCTACAGATCCCAGCTCACAAAACTACCGCTGACACGGTACTTACCTGGGAGATCTTCGAAAGCAAGTGGCCGCCCATGTCTCTTGTTGGCGTTCTGTTCGCCAACGATCATGCGCACGACCACGGAAGCGAGTCGACTAGTGTGCCTGGCGGCTTGATCCCTCCCAATGAAGAACATATCCCATTACTGATCGACAAGTTTCTGCAAAACGTGCACACGAAGAATCCTGTCCTCGATGTCGAGCAACTGGTCAAACACGCACGCAATATTGCGAGTCAAGGCTTGGGCTGGGACGCTTGGTCGTGTTTAGTACTGCTCGCATCTGCGCTGGGAACGATCGCCAAGTCCTTCGGTGCTACTACCATTTTCCCCTCGAGCCCATCAGTCGGGAGAGCTACTACGCAGACGACATCGGCCCCGGACGGGACAGCCTCGCAGAGAGAGCTGCAGCAAGCAGAATCGTATTTTGTATTGGCATGTCGCCGACTCGGTAGCCTGCAGTACTCCATCCTCGGATCGCAGTGCTACTTTTTTGCTGGAGGTAAGTTATGTGAGCCTTTGGAGGCTAGGACTTTCTTTGATTCGCTAATCCGCCTGGGTAGTCTACCTCATGTACACAATGCGGCCATTGCTGAGCTGGCAGTACTTTGCACAATCATCCCAGCTTTATCAGCTACATATGAAGTCGACTCATGGTATTGCCGCAGATATCTCCAAGCTTGGAGAACTGCCGATTCATCACGCTCATACTCCAGACATCAAACGTCGACGTCTGGAGGAGAGCATGTATTGGTCGTGTTTCAAGAGCGAATGCGAATTTCGAGTCGAGTTACCGCTGCCGCAGTCCGAAATCGCAAGCTATGCTCATCCTCAGATGTTTCCGTCTCCACCCTCGCCAGCCGGCCTTGATACGAATAGCGAGCAGGATACTGGCGATCTCGAAAGGACATTGTCCAATTGCTCAACGTCCAATTACTCAACCATCGGGAGTATTCAGTCGACCACCTCAGACGGCGAAGACTCAGAGCTGAGACAGCATGCAAAGCAGCTGTGTAATGAGGAGGAGAGCTGGTACTACTATCTGACCGAGATCGCACTCCGGCGCATCGGAAATCGCATCATCAACACGTTCTTCAGCCAGGGCCAAGCAGCTTGGCTGGACGTCAAGCCACTACTCGGCATTGCTCTCGAATTCGACACCCAGGTCTCCGCTTGGTCTGCGAATCTCCCAACCGCGATGCAACAATGGGAGATGAACGACACGATCCGGGCGCCAACGCTCGCATCCTTCCTGGACGGCACCAGAAATCCTGTAACGCGAGAGCTGAGGTAGGAGTTGAGGCGAAGGGGGAAAAATCGAGAAGAGACACTACTAACCCTCTGTAGCTGGGCGACTGATAACCGCTTACTGGAAATGCGATCGTGGCTATGTCAGCCATTTCTTTACTACTTCATCCATTGCCAGCCTCCCATCAGCTTCGTACCACATCTCCCGGACCAAGACACTTTTCTATCTGCTGTCGTCAAGGGCACCTCAAACCTCACGCCAGAAAATGCAGCCGCACTGCATCATTTCATCACCTCGGGCATCGAGTGCGCGCTGAAGGTTCTCGACGTCCGAGCTCTGCGACATCGCCACCACGGCTTGTGGTACGACATGAGGAGTCTCATGACCGCCAGCTTAATTCTGCTAGCTGTGGTGATGAGCGGGCACGAGGCGTGGATTCCTAGTGGCGCTAGTATCTTATGGGGCCATGGTTTCTCCGGTGAAGAAGCTATTGGTGGCAAGATCGGTCGGGTGATGGTCGAGTTCCTGTTCTGGAGTGCCGAAAGCTCGGTTCTATCACGGCATCGGGATGTTCTTGATGAGGTGACCAGGACTGTGCATCGCGTTTGGGCCGAGAGAAGAATGAACTAACCATCAAGCACTACCTCCGTCATGATCTCGAGGCCTGTCTCGCTGCTCGGAGATATGGGGCACTCTAAGAACTCCGACCACTCGTCCACGTGTCCGAGACACTTGCTGACCCTTCTACCGATCACTCCAACTACCGGACCCGTAACGACACTTGATACCGCACATTTTTGGATGTGTAGTGGAAGCCACCGCTTCGGGTTCACTTAGTTTTATCCCTGCGGAAGGGGTTACCAAAACTGCCCAGCCTGGCACCCTGTACGTTCCAATGACGGGAAGTGGAATTGGTCTCGCTAGGCATACCGAACGGTGACTGGTATGATTTGCGTTTGCTCTTGAATCGTGGCGATGGCGAGCCGAGCACGTTCTGAACAACTGAAGCTGGCATGCCGCAGGAGCCAATATGACTTGCGGAAGTTGCTGTGCGGCGACTGGCTTCGCTGGTGGTGCTATTATCCCCACAGTGGCCGGCACCCGACTGTGATAATGCATTCGATTATCGCGGAGGAGGATGGTTGGTGTCGTAAGATTCATACCTCGGCGGTGACTCCGTGGTTTGTTGGCCTGCCTCTGAACGAGATACACCATCTCCGGATTCTGCGGGAACCTTTTGGTCCTCTATGGCGTCTTTCTTGTCCAGTGACATAACGACTTTTCGAGCGACAAGATGGGGAGACAATACCTTACCGCCCTGTTGGTGATGGGGTCTATATAGGTAAGATGGCAACAGGATGCCGCGATTCCGACAGCTGAACATCACGTTCTGGGGCCGAAACGAGTTACAACATCTACGCGGCCTTGCATCGCCACAATCAGGAAAATGTGATCCGCCGAGCAGGACCTTCCATTACTGTGAGGTAGCGAGGACCAAATGTGGTCGTTAAGGACGTTCCTTCTGTGTGCGACCATCGCAGCTTACGATGTGCAGTCGAAACAGCGAAAGTGCTTCTTGCCTCGTGCTAAACAATATTTAAGTAGCGACTTCCGGTAGTATGGCAAGCATCGCGCTTGACCGTGCAGGTCGCTCTGCCAGTAGGTTGTGTTTACTCGCGCTCGCACATCTCACTTCCACGATCTCACTCCTCCACCTTCAGATCCACACGCATGAACACAGCCCTGCGACATTGATCATGTCGGAGAACGAAGGCAAGACCCCGATTACTGTGCGCACACGCGAGGTCTCACCCTCACCAGCTCGCGAATCACTGCGCGGGAACTTGAGCATCGCCGAGGGTGAGGTGACGATTCTCAAAAAGAAGCGATCATGGATGGCCGGACTGCGAGATGTCGTCTCGAAGAGCGCATTGCAAGCCAAAGCTGCTGTGGATATCTTTCGTGGCGACCAGCAAAAGGCTGAGTCGTAGCGTGTCCGCTTTCCTAATCATGCTTGTCACTTCACTCACACGAGAAGCAGGGCAGCAGAATCTGAGCCTCTCGGGACTAGCACACAGCCAGCCGAGCTTTCTGAGGCGCAACAGCGATATTCTTACGACAGCTGCGCCAGCAGCAACCCTTCCGCCACGATATCTTCCGGACGTCCTCTGCTTCCGAAGCATAGCCGTCAGCGCTCTCTGGCTTCGAAGATCGGCACGGCTTCAGTTCGTCGACACTTCCAAAGTCACTCCCATGGACACAACAAGCGCAGCAGCATGTACAGCATGCTCGAGAAGGCCAGCGACGATTCCGAGCAAAGCCTCGTGGGCCCGGAAGTTCTCGCAACCACGCCGTCTCCACCCAACGAGAAGTCGAATCCGCACAAGAGGCATGACAGTATTGCGAAGAGCATTGTAGGCAGCATTCGAGGCCTGGGGCGCAAAGGCGCATCCAGCTCGCCAATCCCAGCAACCCTGGATATCGACACACCTGGTACAAGTCAAGCACGAAAGATTCCTCTCCCATCATCACCGGTGAACATTCCGGCCCCGGCGCCAGCATTGGAACTCGATCTCGGACCTACAGGCTTTTCAGTATCACCTCCGTCTTTCTTTCCCATCGAGAGCAACGAGTCACAGCACGTCGCCCGATCGGAACACCCACTTCCCAAGCCCTACAACGACACTAGTTTTGGCCTCATACTCGAAGACGCAGGTCTCCAAAATCGTCGAAATGTTACGTTCATGGCAGGAAAGCCAGTCCGGCCAAGTGATATCCTGAAGCTGGACTTTGACGACCTCAGCTCCAACCCGCCACCAGCTCTGCCATCACCGATGCCGGGGACTACCCTTCCTCTAGAGCTCGATGGTGCCGCCAGCGATTTGTCGAACTTGTTCGAAAGAAGCGTCACTCCGACAACAGCGAGAGATCGGAAGTGGCTTCGCTCGATGAGTTCGCTAGATGCCATGGCAGAAGCTTGCGCTTCTACTCCTCCCGATGATGAGAACTTGCCCAGCAGTGTACAGCCTCGGTCTGCAAAAGTTGGCGTTGCGGCTACTGTGTCTACCAAAGCTGACTCACCACCCGTTGCAAACCGCGAAAGCACACCTGCAGAACTACCTGTTTGGACCCAGCTATTTAGCACACCGTCCTGGCATGCCATGGCCGACGCCGCTGCTGTCGCACATCGCAACGATGAGCTAAACGATGGCTTTGCCCGCCCAAATCTCGGAGATGGTAAGCCTGCCTTTGGCTCACCAGACACCACCGCCCTGGCTACTGCATCAGCAGGGCCTCCTCGCCACAATGCATTATCTGGAGAGACGTTGCATTCGATTCCATCAGACATGCAAGAGCTTACACGACAGTGGGCCAACGAGATGCCGCTCACAACTGGCCGCTACTGGTCCGGCGAAGTCGAGAAGCCGGTCTTTGAAGATCCGTTCGCAGACACCCAAGCGGTCATGAGTGGTCCTCCGTCACCAACTCGAAGCGTGACGCTCCCACTCCGCCTTAAACAATCTCCTGCCACATCGCATATGGCGAGATGTCGCAAGCTCGAGGACGGGTCCGCGGCCATCGAAAGGCCCAGCCCAGCGAATACATACGTCTTCACGCCAGATGCGCCGACCAGCCCAACGAATAGAGTCGTCTTTTCACAGGATGCGCCGACCAGTCCGCTAAGCCCAGCGGCTTCGCTCACCATGCAGATGGAGCTCCAACGCAACTACGACCTTGCCGAACGTCTTGCCGGCGAAGAAGACATCGTTCGGAGGCGTGAGCCGTCGGCCATGACCGATCCGTTCGAGAACCCAGCATCTGACGATGACACCTGCACCAGGGCCCAAGAGCTATACGATTCTGGAATTTTCTTACCAAATTACGACAACATTGACAGCATGAGCTATGAAGAGGGTATGTCGCCTCAGCGCGGCCCATTGGCGCACACCGCCACGGCCGTCATCTATACCAGCTATAACCCTGAATACAACACGGGCAGTTCTCGCGCTCGCACAGCGCGCGCCGCAGGTTTGGGTGATGCTCGGTACAGATTCACAGTCGACAACTGGCTCGAGAATCCTCAAACCGCTGGCGATCCGGACCTCAATCCGATCACTCCAAGCCGCAGGCACATGCATTCAAGCATCGACTCGGTCACCGAAGGCGAGGAGCGTAAGACACCACAGATCACCCCGTCTACTACCACGACAGACCATACACCATCCATGGGCAACAGACTAGACTTCGACCTCAAACGCTCTCAACGCCACATGCGCTACAACGCTCTGCACCAGTATGCATCGGCCGTGCTTCCGGACGGCCATCTGTTGTCGCCTGCATCAACTCCCTTCGCTCGTCCGCCTCACCATAACCGTTTCATCGTTGGTTGCTCTGAGGATAACACTGAAGATCAAGATTTCCAGCTCGCAGATTTTGACACTGCATATGACGGTGCTCCAAGCGCCTCACCGTACGGAGGCGTTGAAGCTATGCAAGCCCGCATCGGAAGCGAGGAGAGCGTAGCAGAGTCTTTGAAGAACGCTGCCCATGACTATGGGCAGCTTGCGGAGCACCTCGATGGGCAGGATGATGTCTTCGCCGATCCACTAGATAGTCCATTCCACTCACTGGAGCAGGAGAACGATTGGGCGAAGAAGGATTACGAGCGATACACGCGCGGATGCGCTTTGCTCGAGCAGGCTGGGAAGCAATTTGAGGCGTTGTGTGCGCTGCCGAGTACGGCGAGCAAAGAGGACGAAGCAACCCATTGTCCACGGCTCCAACTTCCGAGCATACCGAGCCTGACGAGCCTACGACACGCTCCTTCTGGCCGACACCGAATCGATTTGCCATCCTTGGGTCTCCGGCGACGAGCTCGCCAGAGACAGTCACGCCAGCGTCAGGTGCCCGCGACCGCGTGATATCTCTGGATACACTTGATAGCTGTTTGGACAGCTACCCACAACCAATAAAGGACAGTGCCTCCCAGACAGGCGAAAGTGCTGGCGAGGAGGTCGAAGTAGGAGAGTTCTGTGTGCCTATGTTTTGGGCCCGGGGACGGCATGGGGATGTGGATGGGGAGAAAAATGTGGACTGAAGCATTGTTTGAAGATGGCATTGATCCTGCGGAAGACTTTGGTGGCGAGCAAAGTGCTCGGTAATGGTTTGGACACTCATGTTGGACAGAGACGGCAGAGTTTGGAACGAGTGTTGTATTGTTAATTTTGCTGTGTAGCGAGTATACTGTACCACGACAACATCTCAAGATATGTCAAGATCTACATGACTCAAACCATTGCAAGCCGCAGATTCCCCAGCCTACCAACTTCAATTCGATCACCCCATGGGGCTGGAAAAGCATACCCGAAGCATCCTTGCGGAGGAGAAGTAGGCGCTGATTCATCGCTCTGATATCTGAAGCATGCGGCATCCCAAACGTGCAGGCATGCCATGTGTTGCGACTGCATGGATAGCTCAACCGACGAGATCATCAAGATATCGGCGCCTTTTGGAGCAAGATCTAGAGCGGCTATCGTGACCCGTCATCCGTTCAAGCAATGGCCCAGAGAAAATGCACATGGCGCTTGCGTGGCATACTCGGTATATGAACGGTGCATATAGGTCTGGACTCTAGCAAGTATCATCAGCGTCTCTCTCTCCAGAAGCACTGCCGTGTGAGTATCTCGAGGGACTAACTTGCGAGTAAGATCGATCCTGGCCTTGAGCAACCCATTCTCCCATTGAAACCTCGACTCGCACGATCACAAACCTTTGCATCGCCACAGAATGGCCCACGGCACCTCAGAGAAGCCAGTTGAAACCATCGATACCATCGAAGATGCCTCCTCCAACTCCACCACAAGCCACGACCTCCACGTCATCGACCAAACCGTCAACGCCGCCGCCCTCCCCGATGGCTACTGGCGGAGCCGCTTCTTCATCGGCTCTAGTCTCGCCATGGGATTGAGTCTGCTGGCCACTGTGTCCGCCTTCGGCTACGCTGCACCAGTACTCGGCCTCATAAACGCAGACATCGGGCCTGATAATGACTACATCTGGGTCTCGCTGGTCTACACCGTCTCGCTCTCGGTTTCTCTGGTCATTGTTGGGCGGATAACGGATATCTTCGGGCGGAGGTACTTCGTCATAAGTTTCACAGCTCTCGGGGTGCTTGGGTCGATTGTGTGTGCCACGGCGGACAGCATTAAAGTTCTCATCGGTGGCAATGTGTTGTTGGGTGTATCGACGGCGGTGGGAATGTCGTTTCCGTTCCTGATGGGTGAGCTGGTGCCGATAAGGTATCGGTATGCGGCGAGTGCGGCGCTGTACATCCTCCTGCTTCCGGGCAGTGGGTTCGGACCGATGGTCTCGACGGCCATGATCGAGTATCATCCTGGTGTTGGCTGGAGGGGAGTGTAAGTGATCTCCGTCCTGTGATCCACTCTGGTGCTCGCGATTTTGCTGACATCGCATCAGATACTATATCCTTATCGGGTATGAGCTACTCGCATTGGTCCTCTGGGTTACGTGCTACTTTCCGCCAAACTTTGCCCAAAAACACGGCTCCGACAAAAAATGGGACTGGGTAAAGAACTTCGACTACGTCGGCATGTTCCTGTACAGCGCCGGCTTCGTCCTCTTCCTGTTCGGCCTCTCACAGGGTGGTTCAATCTATCCCTGGTCGTCGCCGCAAGTCGTCTCCTTCATCGTGGTCGGCTTCGCCACACTGGTGGCCTTTGTCTTCTGGGAGTGTTTCATGCCTCTCAAGGAACCTTTCGTCCCGATGTCGCTTTTCCGGGATCTGCGATGGACGGCAGCTTGTGTTCTGGTCGGGATTGGCGCTGGGGTGTACTATGCGTTTGCGATTGTGTGGCCGCAGCAGGTGGCGACGGTTTATGCGAGTGGGAATGCGATCGAAGGTCAGTGCCACCGATAATGCTTTCTCAATCCTGAGAACGTACTGACGATCCGTAGATAGCGCTGTGTCGTCCATTATCGGTGCCGCCGTGATCGCAGGGCAGGTCATGGGAGGCTTCCTTGCAACTAAGATCGGGCATATCCGGTACCAGCTGATGTGCGCGTTCGCCTGTGCAGGCATATTCTTGGGATGTGAGTTGTAGACCTCGAGGTGTCCCGTTTTCCGTCGCTGACTCCGAGAACACAGGCGTTGCGGTCGCCACACCATACAACAAGACCACTGCTGCTGTTCTTGTGTTCCTGGGACTATTCGCTACAGGCTGGTAAGTGTAAAAGCAAACTCGGTTTGAATGAAAGCTGATGAGAATGACAGGAATGAAACTCTGGCAATCGCCACCATCACCGTAACCCTCAAAGACCAGAAGGACATTGGATCCGCCGGCGGCGTGGCGGGTGGAATGCGGATGGGCATATCAGCCATACTCAGCGCTGTCTACACTGCCATATTGAGCACTCGCCTAGCGGAGACGATTCCGGCCCAGATGCCTCCTGCGCTCGTCAATGCTGGACTGCCAGCGTCGAGCGTCGCCGACTTCATCACCGCCTTTACCTCTGGCTCAACGACGGCCCTGAAAGGAGTGAATGGTATCACCGGCGCCATCATCGCTGCAGGGGCCACAGCCTACAAAGAAGCTTCGTCTGACGCCTACAGGACTGTGTTCCTGAGCACCATCGCTATCAATGGCCTTGGCATAATCCTTACCTTCTTCGTCCCGGATCCAGACCTCAATACACCGGCGATGAGCGATGTTTCGGCACCGCTGCATGGGAAGGGTATGGGTCCTAGCTTGGAGGAGAAGAAGCTGGGTGACAGCGAGATGGCTTGAGTGTTAGCTGAAAGCAACTTACCTCCAGCCTTGACAGAAAGGGTACATGCTTAAGAGTCTCCGATCTGTCGTTGCATCAGAGAATCTCACAACGTCGCGTAGTGATGATTCCGATCGTCCTATCTTGAAGAACCCTTCCTCCTTTGCTGATGCTGATGTGATCTGTGACCATTGTGACGGAGTGTATGCTGCGTTAACGGTGGCCGCAAGTAGTATATACTCCACTGTCGGAATCACGAAGCACATTTGTACAGTATGTCGAGCCTGATTGAGTGCGTGGAGTGGATGGTAAGGTAGGAGTGGGATGCTTCAAAAGCTACATGTAGGATCACGTGGATTTCGCAACGGTCCGAGGTGTACCCAGTAAGGTATCAGAGCTACGCACGACCCTGGCCAGATCACAAAACTGCGCAGCACTTGGATTCCAACATGGCATGATGTGGTGCGGTAGAGTTCTCGCAATCACCGCCCTTCTCCTGCTGGTCGGGTCCGTCAGCGCCAGCTTGGGCGATCGGCTGCCGGAGTTCAAGAGCTGCGTCAAGGATTGCAAGGAAGTCAACTGTGGCAGCGATGGACCGGGCATACGTATATAGCCCCTGCCCACACCATGCACCACTGCCAGCATGCTGATGTCTTCTAGCCCTCCACCACCGCCTGCTCCTCTGGACCTGCCCGAGCGAATGCGACTACACGTGCCAGCACATAACCACCGCCACCCGGCTCGGCCGCGACCCGCCCTACCTCTCCCCGATCCTGCAATTCCACGGCAAATGGCCCTTCCACCGCCTCCTCGGCATGCAAGAGCCCGCCTCCGTCCTCTTCTCCCTCTTCAACCTCCTCGCGCACGAATACGGCATCCGCAAGATCCGTGAGCAGATTCCCGCGAAGTACCCATTGCGCCAGTATTACCTCATCTTCGGCTACTTTGGGCTAGCGAGCTGGGTGTTCAGCATGCTGTTCCATACGCGCGATTTCGAGGTGACGGAGAAGTTGGATTATTTCGGGGCGGGGGCGAGTGTCATGTATGGCCTTTACTTTGCTGTCATCAGGATCTTTCGGTTGGATAAGCCGGATGCTTTGGGAACGAACAACAGAGGCGATTCGGAGACGGTCCTGAGAAGTTGGACGTATATGTGTGCGTCGCTATGGCTTTTGCACGTGGGGTATCTGTTATTCGTGTCGTTTGACTACACTTATAACATGGCTGCGAATGTGGTCGTGGGGTTCATTCAGAATATTCTGTGGACCTGGTTCTCGGTCACGAGGTTCAGGAAGGTGGGACGGCTGTGGGCGGCGTGGCCGGGGTTGATTGTTGCGTGGATTATTCTGGCTATGAGTCTGGAGTTGTTTGACTTCCCGCCTTGGTGGGGGATGGTGGATGCGCATGCGTTGTGGCATCTGGGCACGGTTGGGCCGACGATATGGTGGTATAGGTGAGCTCGTGGATATGGAGACAACAGCAAGATTCACGCTAACAGCAAGCAGTTTCCTGGTCAAGGATGCACAGGAGGACTTGCATAGTGCTCGGCTCAAAGCATGAGTTGATGTAGTTTGCAAATCTGATGACAAATGTTTGACCACAGCTCACGAACAGCCGCTCATCATATGGCCCAAGTGGTGGCCGTCCGCAACATCAACGACCGGACCGGCACTACAGCTCTTTACCTTGTGGCGAACCAGTGATCTTGTTGGAACCTTCCTTCTTGGAACAAAGTCTTGGCGGAGCTTGTTGGTTGGAACTGGAATGGGATTTTTTGGACCCTTGTTCCAACGGAAAGCATTCCAGCAGCCGCGCTAGCCGCATTTGGCTAGTGTATTACCTCTTTAGGCCAGTCTGGCCCGTGCCTCCTGTCACGTGAATATCAATATTCCAGTGGACACGACTTACTAAAGACTTGATTCCACTGGAACGAGGGCCATTCCAAGAAGGAAGGTTCCAACAAGAACACTGGGAACAGCTGTTTGCGAGGTACGAAGGCTTCTTCCGGTACGCCGTGACGGAGTATCTTCAACTGCACAGTCCTTGCACTTACATAAGTTCAGACGGCTCGCGATCCTGCGTCCTGGTCAGGGCTCGTCATCTGGCGAAGGGTCATCAGGATGCACAGAGAATCATCACCACCGGTGAGCACGTTGCAGCATGGGATTGGGGTTTCACGGAGCGCTGAATAGAGCAACTGAGAAGGGCCGTCGAAGATGTCGATCGGAAATTCTCAGATGAACTCGACCAGGCGATCGACGCAGAAGGGGGCGGTACTGTACCCGATGAGCAGATCGCGTTGGACCTTCACCTGATAAACGTCCGCCATTTCTTCCAACGCGTGGGGTCGGCAACACGGCATTTCAGTCACTCCACTTGCTTCTGCTGCTTGATGGATACGCCGCAACACCCTCTGCAGTGCAAACACGTTTTGTGCGACAAGTGCGTGCAGGGATATGGCGCACGACGTAATCGCACGGTGGTTCTAGCCAACTGTCCCCTGCATCCTGACGACAGCTGGTGGCCCCAATCTGCGGCAGTACAGTACAAGCCTGTGGGCGCAGGGGTCCGCGTGTTGAGCTTCGACGGAGGAGGAATCCGTGGTATTGCGCAGCTCGAGATGTTGCGCGCCATCGAAGATGCCCTCGGTGGGCACATGCCGGTGCAGAAGTTCTTTGATCTCATAGTTGGCTCCGGCACAGGAGCAGTGATCGCCACGGCCCTACAGACCAAAGGACAGAGTCTGGAGCGGTGTGCGGACATGTTTGCGGCAATCTGCGCCCACCCGTACGTACCACGGCCGGTGCTCGCACCAATGTCCTACCTCCTACCCATCGTCAAAGCACCGGACCTTGTGCGACCGCTCCACGAAGCTTTTCGTTCGCGGCCACAGTATATCCGCAAAGGGTACTTTAAATGCAACGTAACCCTTAGTCGGTCCGAGGCAGATAACATATGAAATCTATATGACTAGGGGTATCCATTAGCTTGCGCTGACCGTGAGCAGATGTGTACGCTGCAAAATATTTATAAAATCAGAAAACCCAGTCATCCTCGCGATAGTCGTTGGATCTGTAGTTTAATTTGTATTAACGTGCTTCACCACCTAGCCGGTCACACCACCGAGCCGGTCAAAACGCGTCCACAACGCGTCTTCTGCCTTCTTCTTCCTTTTACATAACAATATTTGGTTACAATGCCCTCTCAAACTAAGGGAAGACTTTCTTTAGCCCTTCAAGCATATACTAGCCACTAAGTTCCATCCCTTCGAGCTGTAGCAAGCGTATATAACGTTCCATTTAAAACCCTCCGCGAGAGACACCTTGTTTTCCTTCTACGCGCGTAAACCCTTACAAACTCGTATAAACTTAGCGACAAGGAAGAGCAGCTTCTAGTTTAGAAGATTCTCTAGCTATCTAAGTAAGGATTCCCTCCCTAGCGCGCTATTGTTAAAGACATAGCTAATATAATACTCTAAAGTAAGTAGCCGTCTAGTCCTTAAAGAGTCGATATAAACTAGGTAGCTAAGTTTGTAAAACGCTATCTAAATATAAGGGCATAGTAAATAGGTAGTATCGATATAAGTAAGTAGTAGGTTTAAGTAGCTACGAATATCTAAGGAAGAGGAATTAGTTTAGGAGCGAAGCGCTTAAGTAGCGGTAAGCGGCTATAGTAGGACTAGAGCGGTACCGGAAGGCTAGCGGAGCGTCCCCTAATAACTATCCCCTCCTCTCTAAAGGGTTCGTCTCTAAAGCCTTAGTAAGATACTTTACTACTTATAACGTAGCTTATCTTATAAGTACTTCTATAGGAGCCTCTATATCTCTTACGCCTCCTTATAGTAAAACTATCTAGTATTTACCTATCTTATTTATATACGGAGGGTTATATATACCGCTTACCTTAGGTAGCGTTACGCGGTCGTACCGCTATTATTCTAGTAGTAGACTAGTACTAGTATTATATAGGGGTAGGTATAATAGGCGTACTATCCCCTCTTCTTCCTTCTTCTAAATAGTAACCTCCTTCTTTGATTTAAATAGTAGTTTATTATTCCTCCTTTTAACTATTAAGCCTTCCTTATTTACTATAAGCTAAAGGTATAGTAGGTAGACCCCTATAAATACGGTAGTTTCTAACGATAGTAGTAGTACTAGCGGTCGTAGTAGTAGTTATAGTACTATACTAACTCGTCGCTCTATCCGTATTAGTAGTAGCGGCGTTAAAGACGACCCTACCGTTAGCTATAAGTATCCTCTTACTAGATACTTACTATATATAATAGCTAATCTTTATAGCTCTAATTTAGCTATTAAGCTATAGTAGCTCTACCCTTACTCTATCTTAGAGTTTACCTTCTTAGCGTAGCCGCTCTTCTTAAGGGCCTATACCTTCTAATATTACTATACCTAGATTACCTATACGATCTTCTACTAGTCGCTAATTAGCCCTTACTACGATTAAAGAGATTAAGACTTATCTTAGAAATATAGGTAGTAATAGGCCTTCTCTAACTAATCGTTAGTAGGCTCCTAAGAGAGTTACTCTATTAGTAGGTATTAGTATATCCGTACGTAATATATAGAACTATATAGCTTGCCTTACTCGTAAGCGTAATAAGCGTAAGCGTAGTAAGCGTACTAAGCGTAAGCTTCGTCGAGATCCTATATATTAGCTAACTATACCTTATAAGTAGATAGGCTTCTATAGTCTATTTAGCCCTAGTACGTCTATAAATTTACTAAGCTCTTCTAAGCGTCGGCGTCGCGCCTCTTTATAAGATAAGCCGTTCTTCTCTCCTAATAGTCCTTTTTAGTTAACTACTAGTATTTATCGTACTCTTAGCCGTTAAGATATACCTTTAAAATAGTAATCTCTAAAGTTCGAGGTATACTATAATACTAAGCTATATACTAGTATAGCTCTAATTAAGTATACTATTAGCCTTCTACTATAGATCTCCCCTTACCTAGATCTTCGTATATATAACTACTTAGAGTATATTCGCTACTAGAGTAAGTTAAGTAAGTTGCTCGATTCTACTACTACTTACTCTTATAAGACGGCCTAGGATAGAAAATCTTATAGTAACTATAAGGCTAATCTATTAAAGACTAGTTACTATTCCGTAACTAATCCGGAGTTCTTCTAAGGGCTAAACGTTATTAAGTTCCTCTACTTTATAGCTATTTATCTAGTCCTTAACTCTAACTAGCGTACTAAGTAGCGTACTACGTTCTATAAGTACTACGATTAGTTTATAAAGGCGTATAGAGCCTAGTAGAGTAAGATTAAGGATTAGTATAATAGAGACGTAAAGCTATAGCGCGACGAGTATCGTAGGTCCTTCGACTATAATAACCTTACCTTTTAGCGCTACTAGGGTATAGGTAGAAGTATAAAGCTAACGAATATCGAGATTTACCGTAGTATTAAGTCTAAGGTATTTAGTATATTAACGATCTAGGAGAGGAGTTTAGTATAGTTCGGTATATTAGCGGTATAAGGCCGCGATAGGGGCGGGGTTATAACGGGGTACTTTTAGAGAATAGATAGTATATATCCGCTACTCGTAGTAAGGTTACTAGCTCGTTTATATATACGATAATTAGAAAAGCGGCTAACGACTACTAGGGTTTTTAACTAGTAGCGAGTTTAATTAATTCTACTTCTTAAACGAGCCTCTATTACTAAAAATAAATAAGATTTACTCTCTTATATATAGCCTATCTACTACTTCTTCGGCGGCCTTCCCCTTCGTTTCTTTATAGAGGGTAGTACGCGTTACGCTACTTCTACTTATATAGGTAGCCTTCCCCTTCGTTTCTTTATAGGGAGCTACGTATCTTATACTACTTCTACTACTTATATAGGCTCTAGAGCCGCTATAGTAGCGGAGTCCCTACGTAGTAGGCCCTTCTTATTAAGATACGCCTAAAGGATTCCCTTAGCGTTCTCTAACTAGTCCTCGTATATAAGCTCGTTATACTCTTAGGAGTACTCTTTCTAACGTACTTAGTATATCCTCTTACCCTTCGAGTCTCGCTAGTATAATACTACTTTCTCTACCTAATAATATTTATTATCGTTATCTACTAGCTCGTTAACTAGTAGTAGGTAGTATTCGGCCCTAGCCCGGTATAGTTCTAGTAGCGAGACGTAGAAGGTATAATATAGTTACTTTATCGATAGAGGTAGGTTTAGTTTATATACTTACTTACCTACTCGCTTTAATATCGTAAAGGGCTCTAAGTACTTATTATCGAGCTTCTTATAGGGCCGTTTACTATAAATATTCTTCCCTAAGAGTATTACTTAATCCCCTATAGGGAATTACTTCGCTTCCTTATAGTAGTTATAGTATTTAGTTTATAGCTCTACTACGTATACTAAGCTCTTCTAAGTAATCTTAAACTTCTTTAATCTAGAAGATAGCTATTTAATAGCTTAGTCTACTAGCTTTACTAGCCCTTTCCGCCCCCCCTCCGTTTAGTATTTAGCCTAAATACTATTAGGTATTAATAGGATAACGCTTATTACTACCTTTATAGGTATCTCGCTATAGCTAGAGTATACTTTAGAGTTATATATAAAAGTAGTAGTATATAGTAAGCGTACCTAATTATTCTATTTATAGTTATAGTAAATACGTAGGTACGCCTTAAGGTACTAGTTAACTCTTTTAGTCTAACTATTAGACTATAGGTAGAATATAGTAGAGAGCTAGCGCTTTACTACTAGCTAGTAGTATAGGGTACTCTAATATTTACTAGTAAAGACTAATCCTTAGTCTAAGACGATATCGTCTAGTACTTTAGAGAATAGGACGACCTTATTATAGATAAGTTCGGCTAGGGCTAGGGCGTTAATAGTATTATTAACTAGAAAGTATCGTACTATCTTCGAGAAGTAGTCTATAATAACTAGGATAGAGTTATACGTTATCCTATTAAAACCTTTCGAGATTAGGAGGCTAACGACGAAGTCTATTAATAAGGACTTCTATAGCTAAGAGGGGGGAGTAAGGGACTAGAGCTCCCTCTAAGGCTTATAGTATTTTGCCTTTATTCTTTAATATATATTATATTCTTTAACGTATATCTAGACGTCTAACGAGAGGCCTTACTAATCGTATTTCCGCGTAAGTACTTCTTACGTATAGTTACGACTATAATAACCTACTATAGGGTCGTCGTAATTACGTTAGAAGAGCTCCTAACGTAGCGCCGAGCTTCGAGAGATATATACCCTTTTGCCCTTACGTATAAGTCCGTTAGAGTCGAACTAGTACTTAGCGGTAGTAGGCTAGTAGCTTTCCGTCCCCTAGGTAGGTTCGGTAGTAAGCTTAGCTATATCCTTATTACGAATATTCTATACGAAGGCGTCCCTTAACTAGACTTCGCGAATAAGAGTAAGGAGGCTCTCTAGCGGATTAGTAAGCGCTATCTCGTCTACTAAGGCTATAGCTATAGCGGCTCGAGGTACGAGTAGGCTAAGGCCTATAGTACTAGTAAGAGCCCGTATAGTAGCTAAGCTCCTATTCGTTCTCTATAGTAGTTCCTAAGGTAACGCGGGGTCTTTCTATAGTCGTCGTAGATATAAACGCTACGGCTATATACTACGATAGATTAATTCGCTCTAAGAATACGTCTTATAAGGTACGAAATATACTATCGCTATAAGCGGTAAGTAGGCTCCCTAGTCTCTCTATAGGAGGGGGTAGCTAGTTACTTAGTTCTATAACCCTTAGTTTCTACTATAGTATAGGTAGTATACCTACTAGCTAGTTGCGTTTAATAGTATTCTTAAAGCCTTTAAAGTAGTCTAGTCTCTTAGAGAGTCCGTTAGAAGGGTTAGTAGTACCCTTTTTATATTCGATCTTAAAGTCGAAGGAGGCGAGGTACTTAACGATATAAGCCTACTATCTAGTAAGTACCTATATCGTTATAAAGTAGCGTAGGTTATTATAGTTAGATAGTACCTAGATAGGATACGCTACGCCTTTATAGTAGTATCGCTAGGTCTTAAAGTATTCCGAAATTGCTATAAGTTCTATATTATAGGTTACGTAGTTAATTTAAGCGCCTATAAACGTCTTAGAATAGTATACTATAGGATACTAGTACTACTCTAAGGCTATAAGGCCCCTAGAGGGCTATAGGAGTACCTCTATATATACCGCGTCGCTTACGTTAGTAATTATTATAACTAAAAGGGAGGGATCGAAGTATTATAATATAGGGGCTTTTATAAAGGTATTATAGAGCTTAGTAAACGCTAAGGCGGCCTCCTAAGGCTAGTACTATTCCCCCCTTACTATTTAACGCTTACTCTTCTTCTTCTTTTTTAGTAGCTTACTACTACTAAGGAGATTATTTAATAGTTTAGCGATTTACGAGTACCTCTATATAAATCGGTAGTAGAAGTTCGTAAATCCTAGGAATACCTAGATATCCCTAAAGAAGCGAGGCGTAGGCTATTCGCTAATACTCTAGACCTACTCTAGGTCTATTATAACGCTACTAGGCGTTACTACGAAGCTAAGGAACTCTACTTACTAAGTATAGAACTCGTATTTAGAGAGCTTTACGTATAGTCCCTATTTACGTAGTCGTTAGAGTACCTATTTAACGTAGTATACGTAGTCTTTCTCGTACTTAGAGTAAATAAGAATATCGTCTAGGTATACGATATAAATAGTATTAACTAGGTTACCGAGAGCTTTATTAATATACGTTTAGAAGGTAATAGGTACGTTAGTAAGGCTAAACGGTATTACTATATACTCGAATAGTCCGTACCTTGTTTTAAAGGCCGTCTTCTATTTATTACCCTCCTTAATATAGAGACGGTAGTATATATAGCGGAGATCTAGCTTAGTAAATACTATAGAGGTACCGAGCCGCTCTAGGAGCTCCCTAATAAGAGGGAGTAGATAGCGGTTCTTAATAGAGACCTTATTTAGCTCTTAGTAGTCGACGTATAGCCTTATCTCGCCGTCCTTCTTTAGAACGAATAGGATAGGGGCGCTACTAGGTAACTTACTTAACCTAATCTAGCCCTTCTTAACCGTATCGTTAAGGTACGCTCTTAGGATCTAAAGTTCCTTCTACGAGAGGTTATAGATTAGTATTTAGGGTAGCTACTTACTAGGCTCTAAGTTAATTATATAGTCGTAGCTAGAGTACTCTAGTAGTATACTAACTATCTCGCTAGAGAAGACGTCCTCGAAGTCCTTATACTACGTTAGTAGTTTAGGTTCGGCCTTTAGCGTACTAATCCGCGCCTTATATATATTAAGGATAGCGGCGTAAGGGACGTCTTCTAGCTCTAGGTAGGGAGCGTATAGGGTACAGAGGTAGTCGTATATAGTAACTATACCTATATACTACGAGTTGTTATACTATATAGATATAGTAGTTAGGTCTCTATTGCCGCCGCCTTATTAGCTAAGCGTAGATATAACTACGCTAGCTACGTACGCTATATACTACTTATCTTAAGTTATTATATCTAAATAGAAGATAATATACTTAGGACTAGGTTAGAAAGGTTCGATTTCTTATATAAGAGTAGAGACGTATAGGTCCGCTTCTAGGTCGATACTAGGAGGGGTATAGTAAGCGTTCTTTCCGCCTACCTAATAGTTAGTACCTAAATTTAAAGACTTTTACCTTTAGAACTATATCTTTACCTTATATATACCTACCTATATATCTTATATTCCTTAGCCTCTAGATATTAGCTATTTTAAACCTCTAAGGAAGATATATAGCTCTTAGATTAAGAATAAGCTAAGGCTTAGTATTAACTATATTAATAAGAAGGAGTTCCTTCCTACCTTCTTTATAGCTTACTAGTAGATAGTAACTATAGAAACTATTATATCTAGCTTTAAAGTAACTAGCCTTATTCTATTTAATCTAGAGAGGTGTTGCGATCCTATAAGTAGTATTACGTAAGTGCTTCTTTAAAGAGTAGGTAGTAGTAGGTGTTTAGGTAAGATAACTCGAATGTACTATGAATAGTTATAGACCTTTTAGTAAGATTATAATATAAGTTGAACACAAGTATGTCGAAGACATCCTTAGTTCCTATATACCTAAGTAAGTATCGTGTTATACGATATAGGCGACATAGCCGCTATAGGCGCTAGTCGTCCGTATCGCACATTGCGCCTTAGGCGTATATAGCAGATGTGCGATAGTATCGTAGGGTCTACGATGCTAAGCCGTCGCACTTCTGCCCTAGTGTTACGTGTTTGTAACACTATCCCCCTTCTAGACTAGTACCGTCCTCGGTGCTCGTGTATATAAGCTTCCGTATACCCTACTAATCCTATTATAGCTTACGATGCCTCCTCGTCCTCCGTCTGCTTCCTCTCGTAGAGTAGAAACAAACTCTACCGTTCTCAAGTTCCGAAACATTATACCTACTCCCTACGATCGTTGTCGACGCTAGAACGTCCCCTATCTAGTAGACGTACGGTCCGGGCGCTGCAAATCCTATAACGATTCGAAGAAGAAATGTAATCTTCGAGTAACGTTTCAAGAGTTTAAGAAGCTAGCTAAGGCTCAAAAATCGCTCTCGGAGTAGGTCGAGTCTACCGAAAATAAGTTAGAAGCTACCGAAGTAGCTGTAGTTACGGCGTATAACAAGGTGTTGCAAGCTCGCGTAAAGGCCTAGTAGCTAAGGAAACAACTACGGTTTCGGGAGAACGAGGAGGATAGCGTATACTCGCGCGAGTTAGCCGGAATTAAGGAAGTAGAGAAGATAGAGGCCGAGGCGTCTAATACTTCTATTCCTACGTTTCCGGAAACTTCTCCTAAGGGTCCTTCGCTCGACGAGCTATTTACTTTAGGCGAGTTATTAGATTTCCCTATCGATAAGGGTCTTGACATAAATACGCTACTAGCTTCTCCTATATCGTAGGGGAACACTACTAGCTTTATGCCTTCCTCCTAGGTCGGCCTCGAGGTTTTAGCGGATAGTCCTAGCGATATTAGCGGAGGAGGTCCTAGTAGGCCTATTTAAGGTTGGTTTCTATTTCCTAGGTATTCTCCTTATCTCCGTATCCCTCCTATTTGACTAAGTATTTCTAACCTTTCTTATCTAGGAGTTTTTCTATAGTAAAGACGTCCTCTTCCTGTGTTTCGAAGTAGAAGGTAGTTTGTAGCGGAATATCCGAGTCCGCTAGTTCCAATATAGATATGTAGAATACCGGATGTACTTTTGCATCCCTAGGTAAATCGAGTCGGTAGTTGTTTAGTCCTTTAATATCGCTAATCAAAAATAGTCCGACCTTTATATAATCTAATTTCTTCGTTTTTCTCCTAGTCTTCAAATTTTTTGTAAGGAGGAAGACCTTATCCCCCTCCTTAAGCTAAGGTACCGTTTTTAAATCCTTATACCTTGCCTTAGTAAGGCTTTCTTACTAGTGTAGTATTCCGGCCCTTGCTTCTTCGTAGATTTTCTTAAACTATATTACGTCTATAATAGCGCGATCTGCTTCTAGTCCTAGTTGTAGCGTTATAAACAGGTTTAGGTCTTTTCCGAAGTTTCTAAAGAATAGGGATATCTTAGT
>JAABUL010001357.1_pt1 | contig 47188 bp, 9 predicted proteins | sample 5559151 | NCBI WGS metagenome assembly JAABUL01 (sample SAMN10711876, study PRJNA513368) | rock metagenome | isolation source: Antarctica rocks | place: Antarctica: Victoria Land, Pudding Butte sud
AAAAAATTTGTCGAATATTTCTATTGCAAATTTATATTTTTTAATAATATTTTTTGCGAAACATTTAAAAACTTAATTAAATATATTAAAATACTAGAGTTCGATATAGATTAAACAAAAGATAAAACGCTTTATTATAAAATCGAAACAATTATTTTAAAATTATAGAAGATTTTCGATATTTTATTAAAGAATTCTAAGAAGTCTATATAAAATATACAAGTTATAAAAATTAAATTTCGAAAAATTGTCGAATTGCTTTTAATTAAACAAACAAATAAAACAAATTTTTTTAATTTTAAGATTAAGAGATTTTCGAAGTTATATAAATATATTATTTATATTAAACAACTATATTAATAAGAAAAGAATATAAACTTGTTTAAAGCAAAATTTTTCGAAGATATTAAAAAGCTACTAGCAAAACATTATATTATATAAATTAACAATAACAATAAAGACAATAAATTTATCGCAATTTCGAACAACAAATTTAACAATAATATTTATAGTTTGCAAATAATAATATTCTTATTTTACGTTAAATATTTAAACTATATTAAGAAAATAAATTTAAAAAAAGTAAAAACAAAAGTATTAAAAGAAAAAAATTTGTTATTAAATATTAAATATTATACAAAACACAACAATAATCTAGCAAACAATTCGAGAATAATATTATTACGTTGTTAAATTGCAAAATTGCTAAAAAAAACAAAAAATATTTATTAAATTTATATTGCTATTAATAATTATAGTCTTTTGCAATATATATATTATTGCTCTTTATTTTTACTTTAACGTCTATTATATATTGTTAAGTTTGCGACAATTTAATGTATTAAAGTTTAAATTATTAATTAATTACAAATCTAGTTTATTAGAGTTTTTTACTTTAAAAAATTAATATTGTTTTATATCGATTCAAATTAATTCGAATACACAAAAATTGTAAAAGAGTTTTAGAAAAAATATAATTTTAACAAATTTGTAAAATTCGATAAAAATGTATTGTTTAAACAAGACTTTTAATCTTGTTTTATAGTTAAAACAATTAATGTTCTAAAAGTTAATTTAATTTTAATTAAAACTACAAATACTTTAATTATTAAATCAATTTTTATAAAAAGCACAAATATATAAATTTAAAAACAAAATTATTAAATCAAATAAAAAAAAGTATATTATATATAAAGATTTGTATATAATTTAATTGTTAAAAAGTATATTATTATTAAAAGTTATTTTAAATGCGAAATCTTAATACTAGAGAGTTACAATATAGATTTTTGTATATAAGTAAAAAAACAATCGATAATCTTGCAAATAGACAACAATTTATTTAAAATACTATAATTGTTAACAATACAATAATAATTTATTATTGTATAATCTAATCTAATATTAAGCAATTTAATAAATTTTTTTAATTTTTTTTATTTTTAAGCGTTTTTTTTGCATATTTCGCAAATCTATAAAGCAACAACAAAATAACTCTTATAAATTAAGAGATTTTGACGTAAAATAAAGTAAGTAATTTTAACAATTAAATTAGTAAAACAAATAATATTAGAGATTAGTTATTCAACGATTATTTAATAATTAATTAATTGTTATTTGATAATTAATTAATAAATAATCGATTCAAAATCTTATTAACAAATCAAATTGTAATTAAATTACTTTATAATTAGTTTATATTAAGCGAAACATATATATTGTATTATAATTATTGTATATTGTAATTTTATATTATAAAAAATATTAAATCGAAATAAAAGTAGCTTGTGCACAAGATTATTATATAAATAAAGACTTAAAAATAAAAATAAAATTTGCGTTGTCAACAATATAAAAGAAGATAAATTGTTTTTGTTATTGCTATTGTATTAATTTGATTTTGCGATTTATAATATAATAGCAACTCTTAAATAATTATAACTTGCTAATTGTTATTTATTATAATTTATTCGCTAATATATAAAGTAATATTATTGATAATTGTTTAACAATCGATTTTTATAAATAAACGCGTCTAAATTGTTAAATAATTTAATCTTACTTTAAAATATTTTTTTTTTACTTATTTTTATTTTTTTTCGTATATATACGTTTTGTAAATTACACGATATAATTAATCTAAAAAAGATATAAAATAAAAAAAGTATCAAAAATACTTTAGATATTAACAACAAACTTTATATTAAAATCGAAAAAATTGCTCAATTTTTGCTTAAAAATGTCGAAAAAATCGACAATAAATTTAAAACAAAAATCGATTAAAACAAATTAACAAAAATTAGTATTAAACTATACAAAGCTTTTAATAATTGCTTTAACACTATAATTAATAAAGATAAAAAAATACTAATTATAAAGAATTTTGTTTTACTATAAAATTGTTAAAAAAAGCAATATTAATTTTTAACTTTTAAGTTAGAAAGCAATACAATATCAATAAACAAAAAGAGCGCAAAGATATTAATAAAAAAAAAACCCTTTATTAGTTAATTAAAGAACGTTAAGCTAGAGATTATAAAAAATTATAAATTATTTTTAATGTTTGATCTCGCAAATGTCTAGATTTAGAAATTTGATTATTGCTTTATAAATAAGTATAGAAATAACGCTTTGTAACTTGAAAATATCTAAATATTTATACAATTAATTAGCAATTTTATCGATAAATTTATATTAAGCGATACAATAAAGTCGAGATATATAAATTATAAAATATTAATTAATTTTTGCGTAAAGCAAGCAATAATTTAAAGCAACAAAAATATTATATAATTCGAACTCGAAAGTTGTTTCGTTTTTATTAATTTAACAAAAAAACTACAAATTGTATTAAGAAGACTTGTTATAGACAAATCTACAATATTTAAATTTAAAATTATTTTAATCAATTTTAAGAGCAATAAATTTATATTTAAGAATAATATATTAACATTATTAATTAAAAATATTAATTTAGATTTCAATTTATTTATTGTTTTGTATATTGACACAACATAATTTTTATTGCATTTATTTTAAATTTTACAATCTTCTCTTAATATTAATAAATTTCTACTATTAATAAAACGTAATATCAAAGATATATTAAGTATTAATATTATTTTTGCTATTAATTAATATTAAATATAGCTCGCAAATATATTAACAACAAGTTAATATTATTTAACAAAAAGTCTTTTTTTCGATTATAATTTTTTATTGCTATAGATCTTTATACTTTTGTTACAAAGTCTAAGTTCGAATTTATTATTTTGTTTTACTTTATTATATAATTTATAGTGTTATCTATTGTATTATTTATAGCAATATTATTTGCATTCTTTACTAAGATATCGATTGCATTGCAAGCAAGCGCTTTAACAATATTAAATATAACAATATTAACAACAACGCATACAATAGTGTTAAATAAAAAGAAAAAACTTTTATGCAAACAAAAAACAATATTAAGCAAACAATTTAAAGCAAAAGACTTTTTTTTTAATAGTAAAAAATTACAAAACAAATAAAAATTTAAAAAAAAAACAACAAAAACTTTTATTACAAATATTAAAAAATTAAAAAATTAAAAAATAAAATATAAATATCGAATAACAAGTTAATCGACAAAAAGATATTAAATATTTTGTCTAATAACAAAAATAAAACAATTGACAAAAAATATATAATAAAAAACAACAATACAATTGTTAATTAATTAAGTCTTGTTAAAATTGAAAAAAATAAATAAACAAAAATAAATCTAATTAAAATAAACAAAAATATTAAAAAAAAAATACTTAATATTCAAATTTTAAATATTGATAAAGCAAAAATATACAAATATATTGTATTAAAGAATCGAAACAAGTTCTATAAATTTTGACAAAAAAATACAACAAAAATATATAAAAATTTATTAATTAAATTGTTTAATTTAAAAAAGAAGTTGTATTTTTTTTAAGTTTTCGAACTTGTTATTATACTACAAATGCAACAATTTAAAATCAAAAATAACTTTAATAATAACAAAATAAATATTAACAAAATATAGTATTTAATTTTAAAAACTATATAAAGAATAATTTTTAATTAATTTGTTGTTGTAAAGTTGTTGCAATAAATAACTTTTTTTGTTTTAAATTAATAATTTATATTTGTATAACAAGAGATTTAAAAATCTTAAAAAAAGAATTTCTTAATAGTATATAAATATTTATTACAAAATGTTAAAAACAATAAATATTTGTTTAAGAAATTTAACTTTTAACTCTTTAAATGCTTTTGCGTTTTTAACAAAATTACACAAAATCTTTTGTTGTTAGTTTGTTGTTTTAAATTGCAAGTTATCTAGCTAAACTTGTTAAATTCTATGCTAAAGAAGTAAAAGTTATTGTACAATTATAATTACAAGTTGCTAAAAATAATATTCAAAGTTGCACATAATAATGTATCAAAAAAATCAAGACTTTTGTTAAGTTATTGCGATAAATATGTTGTTTCGTTAAAAATAAACAATAATTATATATACTTCTATATCTCTAATTTGTTTAAAGAAGACTTTGATTGCTATTGTAATATTATAACTATAACATTCCAAACTCTATTGTAACTCGTAGTCGAATTACGTTATGCGCTAAGACAACGTCTAGATCTTGTCTTAACAATAAAGAGTTTTTCCTTAAGAATTTCTCTCTGAATCCTTACAATTTATTTCTCCCATAATCGTAGATCTATCTTTCTATTCCGCTCTTTACACGCACAGCGTGCGTCTTGATAGCGTCACTTCTATTACACGATTGTGTAATCTTATAGTTACATTATTGTTATTAACTCTTTATTATATAAAAGTTAAGTAGTCAAGACATTAATCTTTTTGTTATAATATTCGAATAAAAAAGATAAATAAAAGATATTTAACACGTTAATCTTTTTCAAAGTTATTAGAAATAAATTTTATTATAAGAAGCGACAACAAAGTATTACAATCAAAAAATTTATCAAATTTGTCGCAAATTTTAATTGCAAATTTATATTTTTTAGCAATACTTTTTGCGAAACTTTTAACAACTTAATTAAATAAATCAAAATACTAGAAATCAATATAAGTTAAACAAATAACAAAAATCTTTGTAATATAATCGAAGCGACAATTACAAAATTGCAAAAGACTTTTAACACTTTACTAAAAAATCTTAAAAAATTAATATAAAATATTTAAGTTATAAAGATCAAGTTTTATAAGATTGTTAAGTTGTTTCTAATAAAACAAACAAATAAAACAAACTTTTTTAATTTTAAGATAATAAGACTTTTGAAACTCTACAAATAAATTATTTATATCGCAAAATTATATTAATAAAAGAAAAAAATTTAATTAATTAAAACAAGATTTTCGAAGACTACTAAGAAGCTACTAGTAAAACATTATAAAATATAAATTAAAAATAACAAGAAAAACAATAAATTAATTGCGATTTTAAATAAGAAGTTTAACAACAAAACTTATAATTTACGAGTAATAATATCTCTTTCTTTTGTTAATTATTTAAAATATATCAAAAAGTCAAAGTTAAAAGAAATTAACGCTAAAGTACTAAAAAAAAAGATCTTGTTACAAAATATTAAGTATTATACAAAGCACGCAAATTTAATAACAAATAATTCGAAAATTAATATATTATCTTGTCGACTTGCAAAGTTGTTAAAAAGTTAAAAAATAATTGTAGTATTTGCGTTTTTGTTAATAATTGTAGTATTTTACAACATAAATACTATAGCTTTTTATCTTTATTATAGTCTTAATACGTTTGTAACTTAAGTTGCAATAATACAATATTATAAAGAAAAAAACAATAACTAATTGCGAATCTAATATATTAAAAGTATATTTTTCGAAATATTAGTATTATTTTATTTTGATTTAAGTTAATTAAAATGTACTAAAATTGTCGAAAGTTTTTAAAAGAAACATAACTATAATAAGACAATAAAATTCGAAGAGAAAGCATTGTTTAAATAAGATTTTCGATTGTACTTTATAGTTGAAACAATTAATATTTTATTAGTTGATTTAATCTTAATTAAAACAAGATATATTATAATTATTAAATCAATCTTTATAAAAGACACAAAAATATAAATCGAAAAATATATATATTGTATTAATCAAAAGAAAACTTGTTATATTTAAAGATTAATATATAATTTAAATATTAAAAAATAAGTTATTATTAAGCAACAATTTGAACAAAAAATCTTTATAATAATCTCGTATAACAAAAAGTTTTAAATATTGAAAAAAAAATATTAAAAATTACTTAATAAAATTTAAGATAACAATATTTTGTTTTGTATTATTAAAATCTTTTGTGTTTAAGATTAAATATTTTTATAAATAAAATGTTTTGCGCTATTAATAAACATATTGTATAAAATACTTGTTCAACAATTTCTTCAATTAACTTTTTAAGTTTAAAGATTTTTATATTTATTTAAAATGTATTTAATGTATATCTACAACTTACAACTATATATAATATTTAATTATTAATTTTGTAAACAATAGAATTACTTATTAATTACAAACACACTATTGGAAATTGTATACTAAACAAAAATCTACTTGTATTATAATAATCTTAAAGAAAACAAAATTACTATAAGATTATAATCGACAATTCGAACAAAATTAGATTTATAATTAATTGATTTTAAAATAATTATTTAATAATTAATTAATAATTAGATAATAATCGATTAATACATTAAAAACACGCTAAATTAATATATTATAATTTGCATAATTTTTTATTGCAAACTTTTCTTTGTAAATCTTCTTTATTAACTTTTGTGTTTTAATTGTTAATTATTTTATCAAATATTCTAAAGAATTTTTAATCGATATTGTTAAATAAATAGTATATTTTATAGTTATACTATATTGTTTGATTTATTTTATTGTTTCTTTATTACAATTTAAAATAAGTATTAATAAAAGTACAAAAAAAGAATACGCAAAACTTATACAACTTTTCTTTAAAATAGCAAACGTTTGTTTTGTATCTAATTGTAAAGAATAAAAGTTAATTTGTTTAATTGCTAACGAAATTAAATATTTTTAAACTTTTCTAAATTGTTTTTTAGTTAATTTCGCAAAAAGAACATTATTAATAATAATAATAAAAATAACAAAAAACTAGTAATAACTTTAAAACGTAAATAAATCGATAAATCTATAATAGAGACAACTATTAATTATTGTTTTGTATACAACAACAAATTTAGTTGCATTAAAAGTTATATAAGTTTGCTCAAATTTAAATTAAAAATATACTAATTAAAAGCGATAAAAAGACTTAATAAAAATTAATAAATTGTTGTTCAACTTAATAAACAATCGAAACAACAAAAGTTTTGTTATTTTGTTTTTGTTAGTACGCGTACAATATAGCAATACTTTAAACACAAAATTCTTGTTTAACAATAATAAAGACAAGTCTAATTAAATCTTTAAATTGCAACAAAGAAAAGTTATATAATTGTAAAATACACACTATTAATATATTTGTATAAACAAAAATAACAAAAGTCTTATATATAGCAAAACTAAAAAATAATTTAAAGTTGTAATATTTTTGAGTTACAATAACAATACAAATATTATTTATTTTTTTAAGTATAATTGATATTTGTTTTCGATATTAGTAAAATATCTATAAATAAAGCGACAAAAATCTACAAAAATACAAATTAACTTAGAGTTATATATTTTTAAATAAAAAATAATAAATTAATATTAATATTTAAGCTTATTAGAATTCGATTAACACAAAAATAGTTATACAACAAAATAAGCTACTTTTGCAATTATATTATAAAAAAGATTCGCAATCTAATTGTTCGAATATATAATATTAACAAAAACAACGCAATAGATTATGTCGCATAGCTATTAAAATATAATATATTTATTTGCTTAATATATTAAAATTTAAAAATTTAAAAAAAACAACAATAGCAACTAAAGTTATATAGAATCTTTGCAAACAATTTTTGTATTTAATTTTTTAAAAATAATATATTACTTTTTTTACAAATTCTTTGTTAACAAACAATAAAATATTGAATATTAAAAAGACACAAATTAACTATTTAATTTAATTTATTTTAAACTAGTGTTTTTTATTGTTGTTAATGTGCGCATAATTATACAAAAGTAAAAAAACAATATTAAAGAAAAAGTATCTTTTGCAAAAAAAATTGCAAAAAATAAGTTTTTAATATTAAATAAAAGAGTTATCGATTAACACAAGCAAAAAGAATAATTAAAATTAGACTAATTGTTCGATTCTAATAGTTGGAACCGATTTGCATAAATTATGAAAATACTAACTATATTAGGTTAAAACTCGGTCTAATTAGATATAACTTTCGGGTCGAGTTATAGATTTTAGGGAAAAACCGACTCGAACGATTAGTCTAATTAAAATTGAGAAAATTTAGTATAAACAATCTTTCAAGAAGCAACAAAGTGTGTTGCTTCACATAAAATTAACAATGCAAAAAAAAGTTAAAAAATATATAAAGTTTATGTACAATAATCTTTAAATAAATTATTTAATTAAAAACTTTATAAACAATTTGTTTAACAAATTCGATTTTAATATAAAAATCTATTACGAAAGAATTAAGAATTTAAGATTAAACAAAAATAAATGCTAACGCAATATCTTAATAAGTATAATCTTTAAATAGCAAATTCTTTAACTAATAACAATACAAATATAAAATCTAGAAAATACTCTTAATATTAAGAACAATTATTATATAAATAATACGCAATATTTGTTAAGATCGAAAGAAATCAAATTAGCAATTAACAATTATTAACATTAATAATCGAATATCTTTTTTAACAATAAGAACAATATTATATTTATATATATTTAAACAAACGTCAAAACTTTAAAGAGTTATAATATAAAGAAAAATAAAGATAATTTTTGTTATATATAAAATGTGTTAATACGTTAATAAACGTTGTTGTTCGACAATTATTTAATTATACTAACATTGTTAATTTACAAAACTTGTCGATAATTTGTCGAAAATTAAAAATTATTTAATTAGCAAAAACAACAAAGATAAAGAATTTAACAATACAAATAACAAAAGAATAAAATAGCTTTAAGCAACAAATATCGAAAGCTAATTGTTATTTTAGTTTGTTAACAATAAAATAAATAATAAAGAAGACAATAAAATATATCTTTAGAAACTTAATATTTATAGTAATTAATATTTTGCAATACAACTTTTTATCTCTTTTTTTCAATTAAAACAACAAACAAATATTAAAAAATAAATCTGTTATTTAAATTAAAATACTTTAAATATTTCGACGTCTTTTAACAACGTTGTATGCATAATTTACTAATTTTGCAAAATATTAAGTTAACAATATCAAAGCTAATAAGCAACTTTCGCAAATAAATAATAATTTAATATAATAAAAAAGAGAAATATTTTAGATATTTAATAATACAAAAGAATATTAATTAAACAATTGTTAAAAAGATACTAGACTTAAAAAGCAATTAACAATTAAAATATATTATTAAAAAGAAAATTAACAAAGAGTTTTTAAGTAAAAAAAGTAATTAATATATATCGAATATTGCAAAATAAAAAAATATAATTAGAAAAGTCTTTACAAAATGCAAAAACAAAATAATTATTGTTCAAGTAATTAAGAAGCTAGAAACGAGAAAAAATTTAATAGATTTTTTGTTTTGCTTTTTGTTTATTACTATTATTATTTATATTTTCGATATAATTGAATTGTTTATATATTATATATTATTCGAATTTTTGCTAAACAAGCTCTATTAATAGTTGTTAAATAATATTTGTTTTAAAACATTCTTTGCGCAAATTAAAAATATTTGCTTTTAAAGAGTACAAATAGATTTTAAATTTTATATACTCTTAGATATTATAAAAACAATTAACAATTTAGAAGTCGCAAATATAACAATAACTACAATTTTATTAAAGAATATATAATATATTTGAAAGCATTAATATAAGCGAATTCTCTAAGCTATTTATATTTATAGATTTAATTAACATTACTAAATTGTAAAACTTGTTCGATTAAATATTGAAATTCGAATATAATAATTTGTTTGATCAATTTAAACAATCTAAGCTTGCATTGTTAATTAACAATCGACTAATATATTATTTAACGCAAGAAGTTTTGCAAAAGATTGTCGATCTATTGATCTAATTAAATTTACTAGAATCTTGCGAGTATGTAGCGAATATTTAACTAGAACTTAGGGTTTTCGTCCCATCCAATTTAGTTAGATCCTAAAAGGGAATCGTCGATAAAGAAGAAACAAACTTATAAAGTTCTTGTATTAAAAATACTTATAATATAGAACGCAAAAAGCAATTATTTCTATACAAAATAAAATATTGTATTGATATAATATTTGCGACAATATATAGAGTTTTGTATAAATCTATAACAAATATTAAATTAAATAAGAATTTAAAAAAAATATATATATTAATTAAAAGTAATAATAAAGTTTTTAATTAAAAAGACTTTTACAATTTTCGAAATTTTTTAATCGAAATATTTTAGAAATATAAATCTAATTTAATTGTTATTATTAAGCAAAAAACTAAAAATAATTTTTTTAAATAATAAGTTTTTTATTTTTGCAATTTAAAATTAAGAGATTGTAAAATTCTTAAAATAAATTGCAACTTTTATTTGCAAATTTGCGAAAAACTTGTATAAAATATTATTAATAAATTTAAAATAAATAATAATATTTATTAACAATTCTAAAAGCTTAATTTCTAGTACTATTAATAGCTAATAGTTAAATAAGCTAATATGTTAATATATTTGCTTTATATAATTAAGCGCAAGATTAAATTATAATTTGTAAAATTTGTAGATATATAGTTAATACGCGCTTTGTTTAGATTTAATCTTATATATTGTTAAGTATTACAAACGCAATCTACGAATATAATTAACAAGCGCAATCTATTAATGCAATCTACAAATACAATATATAAGCGCAACTCGTAATTACTATACGTACAATACAATTATCTAATAGAGATATTCTTATTAATATATAACTTGCGCATAATTTTTTTACAAATTGTTCGATTCTATTATACAAATTACTATAATATAAACAAGTAATAAATAAAGATATAAGCAAAGCGTTACAAGAGTTTGTATATATTTTAAATATTAAAACTGAATTTCTATTAAGCAAGTATTAAGACTTTTGCTACTAAATAGATTCTAGACTAGCTAATAGTTAAATTAGCAATATCTGCAATAGATACTTTCTAAGCAGAAATTCTCGAATTGCTAATATTTTTTAGCTAATAATACATTTGTCTTTAGAGAAAAAAGTATTATAATTATAAGAAATTGTTTGCTAGAATTATTAATACTTTGTATTCTTTTTAATTTAAGAAATATATTTGTAAAAATATAAAAACAATTACTTCTTGTTAACGCACTAAGATATTAAAGATATAATATATAATAAATCTATATTACTATACTTTAACTATATATAATAAATAATAGTAAAACTAATTGTTAAAGAATAACAAAAAATAAGCTTTCTTTTTATCTATTATTTGTTATAATATACAAGTCTATTTCTTGTTTTTTAATTAAAAAGAGAAGTTATATTCTTTGAGACTTTTATAGACAATCGAAATTATATACTTTTCTATATTTTAAGATACTAATACGTCGATAATACTATAATACTATAATTATTTTCTCTTTTAAAGTATTAATTTTTAATAATATAAAAAGCTATACTAGTTTTATTAAAGATAAAAACGCTTGCTAAATATTAATATTACAAGAGTTTGTTAAACATCTTTTTAAATCTTTTCAAAAATTAGAAGAAAAAATATCTTCTATTTAATAGAAATTAATTTGTGCTTTAATTTAATATAATTTATAAAACAATATAATAGCAATAATAACAATCTATAATAAGTAATTTGTAACAAGTTAGTTTGCTCTCTCTATATATATTACTTCTTGCAAGTATTTGTAATGCGCAAATATCTTGCAAATACTTTTAATATAATTAATTTAAATTTTGTTCTATTACAATAGTATTTGCACTTATACTTCGATTCAATAGAAAAATATTATATTTAAATCTTAAGATCGATTGTTTCTAACTCTATTTAGTAGCAATTATAGACGCAAAGTTTAATATTGTATACTCTATAAAAGAGATTTAGTAATCTAGACGCATATTATATTATTATATAATACAAGATATAGATATATTTGTTTAACATAAATATATTAAATATTAAATATAATATTGTTATATTGTTGCGACAATCTTTAAGTATATACTAAATATTATATCTTTAAAGTAGTCTCTAAGTGCGCAATATTTTAAAAAAAAATCGATAACTTTAACGTAATTCTAGATTAACTCTAAGATAACTCTAAGTCTTCAAACAAGATTTTTAGAAAAGAAGATTAAACTAATTGCGTCGAGTTGATTAATCGAGTTCGAGTCGATTAATTGACTCAAATCTTAACAATTCGGATTAATTTAATTCGAAAGTTTTAACAAGTTGATTTCTAAAATTAAAATCGAAAATCAAATCGAATTAAATTAATTTTTAGAGTTGAAATCGAATTAAATTAATTTTAGAGTTGAAATCGATTTAAATTGTTAAGAAATAAAGTTATTCAATAATAATTTTAATAAATATAAATTAGATTTTAAATTTTATTATTTTTATCTAAATATTCTATTATAATGCAATAAAGTAATATATATAAATTATTTAATATTTATATAGTAAATAGATTACAACTATTATAGTCTTTTAATTAACTTTAATTCTATATTTTATTAAAAAGTATATAGTAATATATTTAGATAATATATTTAAACTTATTAATACTATTAATTAGTTTTAGATTTTTATAATTTTATAATTGACTTTATTTTGATTTTTAGTATTATTATTATTGTCTCTATCCTTATTATTATTATTATTATTTTTGTACTTTATATCTTTATACTTGTTATCTATTATTTTTATCTTCTTTTTTATCTTCTTTTATTTTATTTTTTCTTTATTATTATTAATCTTAATTAAATCTTCAAAATTATTATTTATTAATCTTAAAAATTTCAATATTTTGCAATTTTTAACGTTTTTATTTTTTGCAAAAGTATTTTTGAATTTTTCAAATTTGTTAATTGCATTTAAATTGTATATTTTCTTCAATTTATTATACTATTTATAATGTAAAATATATTGTTAAATTATTTCGATAATTAATATTATATTTTTAATTATATTTTTGGTTAATTTGAATTAATTAGAATTAAGCTAATATATAGATTAGTTATTTTATTTATATTAGATTTTATATATATTTAAATATTAAAAAATTGTATTATATTTATATTTTTCCTTTTTAATATTATTTGTATAGCAATTGTATTAATTCTAATCTATTTTACAATATTTCTATCTCTAGTTTTTTTATTAGTTTAATCTTAAAGTATTGCACTACAATATAATCAACTTTTTAAATATATATATATTATTTAAATATATTACTATGCAATTCTTTTTCTATTCTTTAATTAGCTATTATGTTTTTAACGTTTTTTTCTATATTAATTTGAATTTATTTAAAGACTTTTTTAAAAACAATTGTTGTTCGCAACTTAATTAGACGCTTGTAAAATATTATATAATTAATATTTTGTTTTTTGTAAAATAAGTTTTTATTTTTAAATTATATTGCAACACAATTTCTACTAGCAATAATTTAAAAAAAAGTTAATAAAATAGATATTTCGCGCTTTAAATTAATCTTAAAAATAATATATATAAATAATATAGAGCAAGTCTTTTACTTTATAATATAATATTAGCTATTTAGCAATATTCGAATATCTAAGTAAGAAGAAATTCGATTTTAAAATGTCTATTTTTTTAATTAGTTTTAATAATAATATATACAAGTAATACAAAACAAATCTATATATGAACTATATAAATTAAGACAATAGACAATATTAAATATATTAACTAATATATAATATTTAAACAAAAAAGTTATTACAATTGTAAAATAAACTTATGCATTTAATATTAAAATTAGAATTTAAATATTACTTTTATTTAATATTATTACAATTAAAAATTATTATATCTATTATATTAATTATTGTATAATATATACTTTTTAGCTATTAAAATTAAATACAAATATATATATTTGTTGCGCATTACTTTATTGTATTATCTATTAAATATTTAATTGCAAAGTTTGTCAATCCTTGTATTCTATATTATTAATTTTTTTATTTAGTATTAATAATTCTTAATTTAACAATATGTTTTGTTCTAAAACTCTAATAACTTAAATTAAACAAATTAATAATATATTTAAGTAATATATTTAATATATTACGTATTACTAATATACTTAAATTTAGCTTATAGAATAGTAAACAAAAAATTGCAAAAAAATATAATAATATAAATTAATTGTAGCAAAAAAAAGAAATTAATTAAGATAACTTTTAATATATAAAAAGTAATGCAAAAAGATAATATATTAAGCTATTATTAACTAAGTATTTATAATATAGAAAAAGAGCAAATAAAAACTTAAAACAATAGCTATATATAAAATTTACAAATATTAAAAGACTAATAATTTGTTAATTTCGAAGATATTTTTTGCAAAATTAATTTGAAAAATCTTGCAAAATAAAATTGTTAACAAAAAAAACAATAAAAAATATTAATTTTAAATATTAATTTTGTTAATTTTTTAAAAAATTATTAAGAGTTTTATAATTAATTTTTTCTCTAATAAATATATTATTTATTTGTATTATTTTTGTTTTTATACAATATATATTGATGTTTTGCTTTATATATTTAGATAGTTATCTTTTTGTTATTTATATTAATTGCAAGACTATTAAGTTTAAGAATTTATAATTGTTAAAGCAATTAATATAGAATCTAGAACTTTACTATAATAAGTAGTAATAAAATTAAGATTCTAATATTTTTGTTATATCGAAATTCGAAATAGGCTGACCGTTCGGGTCGGTTTTTCCCCAAAATCTATAACCCGACCCGAAAGTTATACCTAATTAGGCCAAGTTTTAACCTAATATAGTTAGTATTTTCATAATTTATGCAATTCGGTTCCAACTGTTGGAACCGAACGGTCAGTCTAATTCGAAATCGTTAGCAAAAAGTTAAGAATTTAAACTATTTTATTTATTGTACTTTATTATTTGTATTATTTTGTTGTATTGTTTATTAAATATATTGTTTTACTATATATATTTTTTGTATTCTTTTCTATTAAATATAATAACTAAAAAGTGCATTATAATTATATATTTAAATAATCTAAATAATTGGAATTAAATTATTAATTTAATTTCTTTAATTAAGGAGCTTAACAATTTTGTTCTATGTAATTTTATAGAAAATTATTATATTTCGAAAGAAATTCGAATCTTTGTTTTTTTAATTTCTTGTACTAATAATATACAATTTATAGTATAATTTTCGATAGTATTATAATGCTATCTTAAACAATATTATAAATTTCGCGTTAATATTACAAGAAACTAAATATACTATTATTAAATTATTAAGATTCAATTATTTAATATTATTATATTTAAATATATATAGAAATTAGAGACAATATAATTTTTAAAAAATTAAATATATTAATTTAATATAATATTAAGTCTTTAATTATTTTAGATATATTATTTATCTATATTATTGCTAATAATATTTGTTTATTTATAATAATATTATAAATATTAAATCTTTTATACAATAATCTAGTTATAAATAAATTTTATTTAAAACAATCTTAAACTTTATTTAAAAAGAATTTTTACTTTTATTAATTTATTAATTATTATTTTGTATTTTGCAATATATATTTTATAATTTAACAATAATGTTTTTTAAATTTAAATTTATAGTAGAATTATAGTACTTAATTATTTGCAAACTTATTCAAAATCAATTTTATTAATATATTTTCTAAACAAAATCAAAAGTTTGTCTAATATCTAGATTAATTGTCGAATTAAATTTCAATTCTAACTATTAAAATTAATTCGATTTAACAATTTCAACTCTAGAAATCGACTTAAAATTTAAGTCGAATTCTATTATTTTAGAATCGATTTAACTTAACTTAAATTAATATTTAATTTTAATATTAAAAATTAAATCGAATTGTTAAGAAATCGAAAATTATACTATTATATTAAGAATTACTAATTTTAAAATAAAATATTTTATTAATAAAATACAATATTTGTATCTATAGACTCTATAGATCTTATAGATACAATTTATTAATAAAATACAATATTTGTATCTATAGACTCTATAAATCTTATAGGTGCAATTTATTAATAAAATACATTATTTGTATCTATAGACTCTATAAAATCTATAGATACAATTTAATTATTTTCTTTTTAAAAAGTAGTAATATATTACTATAATATATTATCTTATTATAATTTAAATAATTCAATATTATTAAATATATATTAACTATATATTAATTATTAATAATTATAATATAATTATTTAGATAGTTTTAACAATTCAAATTAGTTTTCTAAGTTAAGTTTCGATTTTAACTCTAGAAATTAATTCGATTTAATTTAATTTTTAATTTTAATTTTAGAAATTAATTTATTAAGACTTTCGAATTAAATTAATTCGAATTGTTAAGATTTAAATCGATTAATTAACTTAAATTTAATTAATTAATTTAACGCAATTAGTCTATTAATATCTATTAATAATACTAAAAAAAAATCTCTAGTTATTTGTATTAACTTAAGATAGTTCGAAGTATTATTTTTTTAATATTTCTATATTGAATATTTATTTTTTATAATATAATTAATATTAATACAAAGATATTAGTTGTTTTTGTTTTAAATTAAACAAAAGTATTAAAATTGTTAAAATAAGAATTTTACAATATTTGTATTAAACTATAGAAAAATTAACAAAAAATTTAATATATTATTATATTGTATTATCTTTTTAACAATATTTGCTTTTTGTATTTTTGTTTTTAAAATAATAACTAAATTATAACAATATTAAAAATAAATTTCAAATTTTGTCTAATATTTTGTTTTGTAATTAATAGAACTATTAATATTTTCTTTCTTTTATATCTTGTAAAAACTTAATTTTTATATAGAATTTAAAATATTAATAAAATTATATAATATATTATTAAGTTCTTTTGTTTTCGAATAATATTTAACAAGTTTTATCAAAGCTTTTTTACAAACTTTTAATATAATTTCTTTTAAAAAACAATTATTATTTGTTATAATTTTTTTTAAATAATTGAGATAATTAAATATTATATTAAATACTTGAAATTTTAAATAAATATTAATATTAATTGTTTAAAAAATTATAAAAATATATTTATAAAAAGAATTTAATATATTGTTAAATAGTTAAATCGATTTATATTTGTTTTTGTTTAGTCGAATATATTAAATTTTTGATTTTTTTAATATTTTTTTATTTAAAAATTAATGTAGTTGCGTAGTTAATACGCACAACAAAATATTATTATAATTTTAATAAATACAAATATTTTATATTAGTTTTTAAAAAACTCTAAAACAAATAAAATATTAAAATAAACTATTAATAGCAACAATAAAAGCGCAAATTTAAATAAAAATTAACAAATATATTATTTTTTTATATTATTATATAAACAAATATCTTTTTAATTATAATAAACAAATTTATACTTTTTACAATATTTTGAATTTGTTTATTCTTTAATTAAAAAACAACATTATTAATAATTATTTTTAATCTAAGAGTTGCAATAAAGTCTTAAGTTATTAAATTAATAATATAAATTAAACAAAAAATAAAATTTTGTTATCTATTTTATTAAGATTTTTGTTGATTTAAGACTTTATTAAATTTGGTTTTAAAGATATTATTATTGCTTATATTATTAATAACAATTTTAAAAAAATTGTTTTTAAATTTTAATTTTAAAGAATTTCAATATTTTTATAAGTTCTAATATTAATTGTTATTTTATATGTTTTATATAAAAAGAGATATATTTAAAAAAAACAATAAAATAATAAAATATAATGTCAATTTAATATATTAATACTTTAAGATAAACAATTTTTTAAAAATTAAATTATATATTTAGAACAATAAAAATATATTAAATTTTATAAAAATTAATTTTAATAATTTAATACAATCTAGAAATACTAGATTTAATCGAATTTTTTTTGGGAATTTTCGAAAATTCGAACTATTAATAGTTCGAAAAAATTAATTGAAATTGTTAAAATTTTTGTATAGTTATTTTTTTAATTATTCTAATTAAAAAATAATAAATTAATATAATTTTTCTTCTATTAACGCGTTAGTTTTGTATTATTTATTTGTATTATTAATAATAATTTACATAAATAAAGACTAAATTAATTATTAATTATAATTTAAAAAAAGATTTAAGCAAAACGCAAATTAAAGATGTTTTTTTACATTCGATATATCTAAATAATTGTATATAATAGAATAATTTAATATTTTTTAACAACTTTTGCAAACAATCTTTAACAAATTATTAATAGTTAAGATTATTTAAATATATTTGTTTTAAAACTTAGATTGTACTTTAGTATTAATCTTTTTAATTTAATATAAATAAACAAATTTATTTTAAATTTTATATAAAATACTTTTATTAATTGTAGTATATAATTATTATTCTTTAAACTAAATCTTAGTATTTGCATTTTATTTAATATATTTGTTTTTGTCTCTTAATTTAAGTAATAAAAAAATTGCTTAAAATCTTATTTAATATTTTTTAAAACTCTTTTTTCTAGTATTAAATATATATTTAAAATTTCAATTAAATTAATTTGCAAATTAATTAAAATATAAAGTACTAAATAACAAATTGCGAAAAATAGATTTATTAAAATTATCTTCGAAAGATAATTTTTAACTAGAAACTTTTAAAAAATTAAATATTTTACAATCGAAAATAGTATAAACAATATCTTTGAATAGTTGGAAAAAAATTTTAAAGTAAAATAATAATGCAAAAGAGTAATACAAATATAAATTAAATTAAGCAAGATTTTATACTAACAAATAATTGTAATTTAATAATATAGAAAATTGTAGTCTTAATAATATATTATAATTATACATATCTTAAAATAGTAACTTTTAATATAATACTATTATTTTCGATTCTTTAACAATTTAATTCTATCGGCGATTTTCTTTTAGAATCGAATTTTAGATCTGATTCCGACCTGCTTCGATCTTACTAGATTTTGAACAACTCAAATCGAATTGTCTAAACTATTTGAATTTTTGTAATAATATTTAAGTTTTAACAAGTCAATTAAAGCAACTTAGATCTTTCGAATTTCTAATTAACAATATTAATCTATAATATTATTAGTAAAGACATTAATAGCTAATATATATTCTTATTTGTCGATCGACTTTAAGCGACATTAATTGACAAATAGTTAATTTAAATTAACTACAAAGTTGCTATTATTGTAACAATATACAATAATTATAATTGCTATTAAATATAATAATATAGATATACTTTTATATCTTTTAAATTTCGATCTTTTAATATTCTATCTATATATATTTATTATATTTGTATTAAAATTATAAACTTTAATTGTATTATTATTTATTGTTAATTTAAAAGCTTGTATAGTATTTGTACTTTATTTTGCGTATACAATTTCGACTCTTTAATTCGATATTTTTAAAAAACTATTTGCGTACTCTTTATTTTAAGTCTTGATTTAGTAGAGACTTTTTCTTAATTATTAATTAATCGAGAACTAGTTACGCAATAGTTATCTTTTATTGTAATACGTCTAGCAAATATATTTTGTTTTTATTAAATTAAATATATAAACTAGCAAGATCGATTTAAAAGTTAAAACAATAGCGTAGATACTTTTATTATTGTACTACGACAATTAATAGAGTACAAAACAAACATTTTCAATTAAATAAAATACTTTATTTTGCAAATTAAGTTAATATTTATATTGCAAAATAATTAGTTTATTTAATTATAGAATTTGTTAATCTTTTTGTTCTATTTTTCGAGCAATAACGTTTTGCTTCTCGATTTTCGCAATTGTTGCTATATATTCTTTTTGTTAAATTTTGTAATTGTAGACTTTTTTTCTTGTTTTTAACAAGTTTTTCTTTCTTTTCTCTTGTTTTTATATATTAAACAATTCGAAGTTTATCGACTTTTTCTTTTTATTTATTTTGCGTAAACTTAATTGTTAAAGATATTATTATAAAAAAAAAAAATTTGTTTGTTTTTACGCTTTTAACTATTGTCTTCTTTTCTTAATTTATATTTTTAATATATTGCGTTAATAGAATGTTTAAATACTTATTTAAAGAGTACTTCTACAAATTAAACGCAAAATATTAAAGAAGAAGAAAATACTTTTAAAGATACTATTGTTATCTATATATATAATTTAAATTTAATAAATAGTCTTCTTTCTTAGAAATTGAGAGAATTTTTAAAGATACGCGTTGCAAGTATAAGAATTGTTATTATTTGTTTGTTTAACAATATTGTAAATCGATATATATTAATAAATTAAAGAAAAAAATCTTAATTTTATGTTTGTTTTGATTTATTTTAATTAAATATTGTTGAACAAGTAGATTCTTAAATATTTATTGTAGATTATATAACGCGTCTTTGTTGTTTAACAATCAACAATACTATATTAAGTCTTGTATTATTTTTTAATAAATATTAGCGTTGTTGTCTATCTTTAGTAGTAAGTGTTTGTTAATTAATTGTTCTTTATATATATTTTTGTTTTTGTTATATTTGATTTTTGACTTTTAATATACTACAATTTAGCGTAAATTGCAAAAATTGATTAAAAAGCTTATTTAATAGTTGATTAATAGAAATATATTATTTGACAATCGATTGATTAGCAAATTGTTGAATTAATTGCTTGTACTTTAATATAATATATATAATTATAAGCAATACTATATTTCTATTATATTAATCTCGAGTAATTATAGATCGAGATAGTAGATAGATTGTTGTTTTAATTAATATATTATAGTAGTTTATTTGTAGTTCCAATTTATAGCTACTTGATATTTCTTATTTATAAAGTTCTTGTTATAATAAAAGTTGTATTAATTTTTGTCTAGCTAGTTATTAAGATAGTACTTTTTTTTGTTGATTATATTTGTTTGAACTACGTGTGTACTTTAATAAATATTGTTTATTTTATAAATATATTGCTTGTTAAGAAAACGCAATTAATTTAAATTGTTAGGAAATCAAAATTGTAACTCGATTATACTATAAATATTATATAATATAGTGTTGTTAATTTATCTAAGAATGTCTAGAAATACTCTATTGTACTATTAAAATTTTCTTTGTTTGTTTCTTTTATTTGAGTTTTTAATTGTTAATATTAACAATAGTTTTTTAATTAATTGATTGTTAAACAAAGTTGCTTGTAGGATTTTTTGACAATTCTTCTTGTTTAAGAACTTCTAAAATTATATATAATTATTGCGTTATTTGTTGAACTTTTCTTGCTATTTATTTAAACAACGTGCAATATTTTTATTATTACAATCTAATTGAATATCTTGTTTATAACAAACAACAAATACGTAAATCGATACAATAAAGTTTTATATTTAATTGTTATTTAACTCTCTTCTCTATATATTTAAAGCAAAAGAAGATAGCTCAATTATCAAATTGTTGTTATTTAAATATCTATATAATTGGTTTTTTAAATTATATTAAATAGCTTCTATACAATTTAATTTTGCTTGTTGCTAACAAACAAATATTGCGATTGTTGTTACAAATTTGTCGAAACTCTATTTATCGATTACATTATTAAATCTTTAATAAAACTTATTATTTAGATACTTAAAGTTTAGTTTTAGACTTGCGTATAACAAAAGTTTTTAATCTTATTTTTAGAGATTTGCAACTTTCGCGAGATAAACAATTGTAATCTTTCTTTTAAGCAACAAGTTTTTTGTATTCAATATTTTCTTGCGTTTTAATATAGCATTTATTGCGTAAAAATTTATATCTTGTTTATTATAAGTACAAATCTATTTTATATAATCTATCTTTTTGTTAATTTATAAATAGAAGATTTTAATACAATAAATATATGTTTTTTTAAAATGCTTTGTGTTTTAGTTGTTAATAGATTCGAATTTTTTAATAAAGTTTTTGTAATAGCTAAAAACGTAAAACTTAAATTTGTTAAATATCTTTTGTTCAATCTTAATCTTTATTGTATTGTAGATTGTAAATATTGTTTTAAATATATTAATTTAATTTTACGCAAGATTTAAATATCTTAGCGTATTTTTGTTGTAAGAGCTATATATAGTTAATATAATAAAATTTAATATTGCAATTGTAACTTGTAGTATCTTTGAGATTAGCTTAAGTAGCAAAAATATTATAATAGCTATTAGTTGCTATATAATAGTACTTTGTTTGTTGTTTGTCTATTGTTTAATATTGTTAAAGTAAATAAAGATACACAATTTGTAAACAAAAAAAATTGCTTAAAATCTTTAATTAAGCTAAAAAACAATATTTGTTTTGTTAATAACTTTCTTAATTTGTATATACTTAACTATTGTTTAATTCTTTTAAACAATTTTCTTAAAAATCTTCTTCAATTATTAAATAAGATTTATAAAAATACTTTTCTTTAGCTAATAAAGAGAGTTTATTATTATAATAGTATATATATTAATATAAGAAAGATCTTAAGCGAAATTCTTAATATTGTATATATAGTTCTTGTCAATTTGATTAACTATATATCGATTTTGTTTGTTTATTTGTGTCTTTGTATCTTAATGCGTTTAAGTCTTTTATATCTTTATAATATTCTCTCGACAATTTAACAATATTGTATAGATTAAGCAATAAATATTTTGCTTAATATTTGTAACAAGAGTTTACTTTAGATAGTTAATTATTATTTTAGCAAAAACTAGATAATAGTATTTGAGTTAATTATTAGCACAACAAATATTAAACAAATTATAAATAGATAATTGCTTAAGTATTAAGATATTTTTAGAAAATTAGTTGATATTTACAAGAATATATTTAAAATATACTTACGCTTTGTTATAAGAGTTATTGCATAGTAATAAATCTTTATATTTAATAATTTAATATTATTCTTTTTTGTATAAACAATAGAAATATAATTTAACAAAACTATATTTAAATTTTTTTAATATCGACAAGTTATGCAATTAAGATTGTTAATAGTTATATAAATAGATTAAACACTTTAATTGTTTTATTGTCTAAAAAGTATAATTTTGTTTGTAGCAATAAATATAGAAACAATTGTAGCTTTTAACAAATAAATTGTTTGTTTCTTTTATTAATTGTTTGCAATTTAATATTGATTCTATAGTTTTTTTCTCTTGTTAATATATTGTTGTATTAATATATATTTGAGATTCTAAATATACAATTTGTAATCTATAAAGAAACAAATAATTTTCTCAATTAATTGCTATTGTATATAGTATTTTCGATTTAATTGTTTTGCGTTTTCGATATTAAATTTTAGTTCAATTTTTTTGTATTTTTATATATTGTTTTTAATATTCTATTTGATTTGCTCGAGTTTTGTAAGTTATTGTTAATTGTTTTTAAAAAATATAAAATAATATAGCAATTTTAGTTGTTTGTTGTTAAAAAAGCAATCTATATTGTCTTTCGTATATTGTAAAGTATAAAATTAATAGACAAGTATATAGTTTATTTTATTGTAAAAAGAATTGTAATGTTTGTTTGAAAAGTAGATATATATTTTGTTTTTATTTTTTAGCTTTAATTAATTTAATTGTTGTTGTATCTTCTTGTTATACTTTTTGTTTTTTAGAAAAATTCTATATATTTTTTGCTAGATTTTGTTCGAGTTTTTAGTTAATTTTTTAATTTTTTTGTTTGTAATCTCTTTGTATATCTCTTCTCGCAATATTGTTAATATAAATAGAAGATTGTTTTTCGATTAATTTGCGCGTCTACTATTAGTAGTTGTACTTGTATTTATATCTATATTTAGATTTCCTTCTTTGTTAATATTGTACAATCTTATTTAAATTTATTGACGCAACGCTTTCTTTGTTAACTCTAATAGAATAAACTTTGTATTTAATATATTTGTTAATATATTAAAGTTTATTGAAATATTGTTATTTGCTATTCTCGCGTTTGTATTGCTATTTACAATAGAGTTTGTCTTAATATCAAAATCTAGTAAAAATTTAGATAGAGAAGTATTCTCGAACTCGAGAATATAATTTAGTAATTAAGAATTCCAATAGTTGCAAATTTTTTGCGCGCGTTTTTGCTCTATTTATTTTTTAATTGCAAGATCTTTATTAAATATTTGTAATTCTAGTTTGATTAATCTTTTATAATAATTTTTATATATTTTTATTCTCTTGTTCTTTTTAAGTATCTTTGCGCAACAAAGATATAATATTCGATTTATTAGAGTTTATATATTTTGAAGACTTAAATAGTACTTAATACAATATAGTTGTAGTGCAATATTCGAGCTTAACGCAATAATTGTATTTTTGTTTTGTCTTAATTATATTATATTAGCAATAAATAAATATATTTAGAGTTAGATTTTTTGTTCTAATAGCAGATATAATAGTTAAGAGTCTTTAGCTAATTGTATAGTAGTTGCAATAAATCTCGATTAAAGTAGTTAGAAAATAGTGCAATAGAATTTTTTGCAAATATTACAACTTGCGCGACAAATCTTTTATTTAAGATTCTAAAATTTAATTTTTTTCTTGTTGCTTTTCTAACAATAAAGAAGAAGAAAAATTAAAAAATAAAGAAAAAAATTGTATTAAACAATTGTTTGTCAATTGTTTGTCGACAATATTAATATTAGTCGACAATTTAATAATTGTAGAATTTTTGCAAATATACTATTTTTGATTGTTTTTTTCTTTATTCTTTTCTATAATTAAAATCTCTAAAAGATTACTTTGTGCGCATATATATATATTTATATCTATTTAGAAGAAGTACACTTTAGTTAAGACAAAAAAAATTATTATTATCGACAACAAAAATAATAGCAATACAATTAATATCGATATATTTATTACTTTGTTAATTACTTTTTTTAAGAAAGATCGAGCTCGCAAAGTCTTAACTATTAATAATATTAATATTGATAAGTTTGTTAACAAATTTAAGAAAAGCAAAAAAAGTTAAAACAATTAAGTTTGCAAACAACTCTATTAAAATTATATTATATTAGAATTCTTTACTTACAATTAAGATTGACAAACTATATTAATATATTTTTGTTACAAAAAACAAAATTATAACTTGCGTTTTTTTTACTTTTATAATTAAATACAATAAAACAAATTGTATATTTTTGTATAAGAAAAATATTAAAAGAAAGTCTTAAGTCGAAATTCGCATTATTGAAAGATTATAATTAATTAAAATATTGTATTAAGTTATTCTTATAGATTTGTTAAATATACAAAATTCAATATATTAATAGCAAAGATTAGATAGATAATAGAGATTTTAAAAGTAGAGTATTATAGCGCATTTTAATTATTGAATAGAACTTTATTAAATTGTTGTGTTTTAAAAAAAATAAAATATATTAAAGATAAATAAGAAGAAGAAGAAAATAAAAAATTTAATTTAAATATTTAATATTAACTTGAGCAGCTTTGCGATTGTAGAAAGAATAACAACAACTATAATAGTTGTTTTAAAAAAGAAAAGAAGAAGAGTTTTACAAAAATAGAGAAACAATTTCTAACAAAAGTTTTTTTTTTTTAGAATTTACGTTTCTTCTTCTTTAATTGCAATTTTAGAAGAAATGTTTTAAGTTTTGCTTAATAACAATTTGTGTATATAAGAGAAAAAATAGATTTCTTTAATATACTTAATAATCGACTCTTCTTTAAAATTGATATAAATACAAATTGCTTCTTTTAAGAAGATAGACTTATAGCTAAATTTTTACAATTAACAAGAATTATATATTGATTTTCGCAAAAATTAGATATAATTTTAGTTGTTTGTATATTATTTAGTTTGTTAAAGTAAAACAAGTATTGTTTCTAATTCTTTTCTTTTGTAGATTGTTAATTTAACGTTCTTAAATTGTATATATTCGAATTGTTTTAACTATTTAATACTATATTTAACAAATTAGATAAAAAATTGTTTAAAAATATATTTAAAGTAGCAATTTTGTATAATATTAATAGTTAAAAGCTATATAAAGATTTGTTTTCGATTTCGAGCAATTTAACTAGTTAAAATTAAATAATATTGTCTTAAAGTATTGCAATTATATTGCTTGCTTTTTCGAAATTATTTTGTTGTAAACAAAAACTATAGTATCTAGTATTGATCGACAATACTTTTTCTTTTTTAAATTGCGCTTCTATATTCAAATATATTGTTAAAAAGAGAAAAAGATTTAATTATAAACAACTCTTATTAGCTATATAGTTGTTGTTAATGCGCAACGTAAAGCTAAGTAATTTGCAATAGCTTTCGATAGAGAAGATCTTTAATAGTATAGTACTACTAGAGTAAGTAGATATTGTTTGTATAGTATTATTAATATAATAATATAATAGTTTTTTTTGTCTTAATAGAAAGACGCGAGTACACACAATAGATATAAATATTTTTATAATTTTGTCGAAAAAGATATTCTTCGATAATTAAATATAAATTTTTTCTTTTTTTTTGCGTTAATATATAATTGTTAATATTGTAGATTAAAGAAAATTAATATAATAGAGAGTATCTTTTGTTATTTTAAAAAGTGTACAAAAGTTTTTTAATAATACTTATAATAATATATAGTTTAGACGTATTGTTTTGTTAATTGATAATAAACAAGCTAATATTAATTGATATCAATTAATATCGATTGACTTTACAATTACAAAATTCTATTTTTGCAATTTTATATTATAATAAAAAAAATTGTTTAACTTTTGCTTAATCTTTATTCTTACTTCGATTAATTTTTGTACTTTTTTTTTTGCATTATATTATCTTTTTTATTCGATATTTTATTAACAATATTATTGCAATAAATAGTATTAAGTATAATTAAGTAAAAGTTGTAGAACGCGTTTACAATTAAGAGTATTTTAAAAATCGATAACAAGCTATATATTAAAATCGAAAATATTACTTAATTTTTGTTTAAAAATATTGAAAAAATTAACAATAAATTTAAAACAACAATTAATTAAATCAAATTGTATCGAATTAGCAAAGCACTATACAAAAATTTTAATTATTGTATAAATATTATATTCGATTGAGATAAAAAGTTGCTTATTTTTAACAATCTTGTTTTGTTATAAAATTAATAAGCAAAGCGACGCTAACTCTTAGTTCTTAAGTTAGAAAGCAGTGCGATATTAATAAATAAAAAAAACGCAAAAATATCGATTAAGAATAAGAAGATCTCTATTAGTTAATCAAAGAATATTAAATTAAAAACTACAAAAGATTGCAAACTATTTCTAGTATTCAATTTTGCAAATATTTAAGTCTAGAATTTCGATTATTACTTCAGAAATAATGCTTTGCAACTTAAAGATATTTGAATTTCTATACAATTAATTAGCAATCTTATTAATAAATTTATATTAAGCGATACAATAAAGTCGAGATATATAGATTATAAAATATATTTAAACTTTTATATAAAGTAGTTAATTATTTAAAGCAACAAAGATATTATATAATTTAAGATTAAAAATTGCTTTATTACTATTAGTTTTTTAAAAAAATTGCGCACTATCTTAATAAGATTTGCTATAATTAAATTTATAATATTTAAGTTTAAAGTTGTTTTAATTAATTTTAAGAGCAATAAGTTTATATTTAAGAATAATATAATAATACTATTAATTAAAAATATTAATATAAACTTTAATTTAATTAAGATTTTGCATATTGTTGCAATCGAGCTTCTATTATATTTGTTGCAAATTTTATAGTTTTTTTTTGATATTAATAAGTCTTTGTTATCGATTAAATCTAATATTAAAGATATATTAATTATTAATATTGTTTTTATTATTAATTTATATCGATTGCGAACTTTAAATATATTAATAGCTAAATTTTATTACTTAACAAGAACTTACTCTCTTAATTACAATTTTTATTTGTTTTAGATTTTAAAACTCTTGTCTTAAAATTAAAGTTCGAAGCTATTGTTTTATTTTATTTAGCTATATTGTTTACAACTATATTAATTATACTATCTACAATTGCACTAGATATATTGTTTACAATTGTATTAGTTGTATTATATACAAACGTATTAACTGCGTTAAACACAATAGTATTAATAACAATATTTATATTGTATTAGCAGCAAAATTTGTTGTTAAATTAACAATTGTAGCAAGTAGCAACTTAGTCGAGTTTGTTAGCAAGCGAAAAGCAAATATATACAAAGTCTACGCTAGAAACAACTTAAAGAGAGCAAGTAAAATAGACAATAGCAACAACTTAAACAATAAATAGCTTTTTAAAGTTAAGCTAGAAAAATTAAAAATAGAAAGTATTAAAAGATACAAAGATTAATAAATAATATAAAAATAATAGACAATATATCGAATAACACAAAGATAATAAATATTGTATTTAATAATAAAAATAAAAAAGTTGATAAAGATTATATAATAAAGAACAATAATATAATTATTAATTAATCGAATTTTAATAAGATAGAGAAGAATAAGCAACTAGAAATAGATCTTTTAAAAATAAACAAAAATAAAAAAAAGAAAGTATTTAAAGTCTAGATTTTAAATATTAAGAAAGCAAAGATTTGCAAATATATTATATTAAAAAATTAAAATAAATTTTGTGTCTTCTAGCAAAAAAATACAACAACAATTAGTAAAAATCTAGAAATTAAATTGTCGAAATAAAAAAAAAAGTTGTATTTTTTTTAGATATTAGAACTTGTTACTATACTTTAAATACAACAAAACAAGACTAGAAATAAATTTAATAGCAATAAAATAAATATTAACAAAATATAATATTTAATTCTTAAAATTACAAGAATAATCTTTAATTAATAATTGCGTTAAAAAGACTTTACAATAAATAATTCTCTTTATTTTAAATTGTTAATTAATATTAACTTGTCGCGAAATTTAAGAATCTTAAAAAGAGAATTTTTTAAATATATACAAGTATCTCACAAATAATATCAAAAATAATAAATATTTGTTTAAAAATATCAATTTTTAATTCTTTCTATATTGTTGCGTTTTTGACAAAATTATTTAAGATCTTTTATTATTAAATATTAATTTAAAGCTAATAGATATCTAGCTAGATTTGTTAAATTTCTTTCTAAAAGAATAGAAGATATTGTACAACAAAGATTACAAGTTGCTAAAAATAATATTTAGAATTGTATATAACAATATTTCTAAAGAGTTTAAAAAGCAATTAATCGAGTTTGATACTTTATTGTGCTAATAATTACTAGTACTTCTATATTTCAAATTTGTTTAAAAAAGATTTCGATCAATATATACTTACTATTAGTTTTCTATTATATAATAGTTAGATAATTAAAATATTGCTCTTTACAAAATTATATTAAAATAAAAAATCGAAATAGTATTAATATAGTATATTGTCTTTTTTGAAAACTACTAGAGACAAATTTTACTACAAGAAGTAAATACAAAGTACAACTATTAAAAATTTTAAGAAATTTGTCGAATATTTTTATTGCAAGTTTATATTTTTTAGTAATATCTTTTGCAAAACATTCGAGAACTTAATTGGATATATTAAAATACTAGAGTTTGATATAGACTAAATAAAAAATATAAAACTTTGTTATAGAATCGAAATAACTATTTTAGAGCTATAGAAGACTTTCGATATTTTATTGAAGAATTTCAAGAAATCTATACAAAATATACAAGTTATAAAAATTAAATTTCGAAAAATTGTTAAGCTGTTTTTAATTAAACAAACAAATAGAATAGATTTCTCTAATTTTAAGATTAAGAGACTTTCGAAATTATACAAATATACTATTTATATTAAGTAGCTATATTAATAGGAAAAGAATATAAACTTGTTTAAAATAAAGTTTTTCGAAAATATTAAAAAGTTGTTAGCAAAACATTATATTATATAAGTTAATAATTGCAATAAAAACAATAAATTTATTGCAATTTTGAATAACAAGTTTAACAACAATACTTATAGTTTGCAAGTAATAGTATTCTTATCTTACGCTAGATATTTAAACTATATTAAAAAGATAAATTTGAAAAGAGTAAAAACAAAAGTACTAAGAGAAAAGACTTTGTTGTTGAATATCAAATATTATACAAAATACAACAATAATCTAGCAAACAACTTAAAAATAATATTATTATATTGTTAAATTACAAGATTGTTTAAAAAACAAAAAATACTTGTTAAGTTTATATTGCTATTAATAGTTATAGTCTTTTGCAATATATATATTATTGCTTTTTATTTTTACTTTAATATCTATTATATATTGTTAAGTTTACAACAATTCGACGTATTAAAGTTTAAATTATTAATTAATTGCAAATCTAGTTTATTAGAGTCTTTTATTTTAAAGAATTAGTATTGTTCTATATTAATTTAAGTTAATTTGAGTGCATAAAAATTGTAAAAGAATTTTAGAAAAAATATAATCTTAATAAATTTGTAAAATTTAACAAAAATATATTGTTTAAATAAAACTTTTAATCTTGCTTTATAGTTAAAACAATTAATATTCTAGAAGTCGACTTAATTTTAATTAAAATTACAAATACTTTAATTATCGAATTAGTTTTTATAAAAAATATAGATATATAAGTCTAAAAACAAAATTATTAAATTAAGTAGAAGAAAGTATGCTATATATAAAGATTTGTGTATAATTTGATTGTCAAAAAGTATATTATTATTAAAAGTTATTTTAAATATAGAATTTTAATACTAAAGAATTACAACATAGATTCTTGTATACAAATAAAAAGATAATCGATAATTTCGCAAGTAGATAGCAATTTATTTAAAATACTATAATTGCTAATAATATAATAATAGTCTATTGTTGCACAATCTAATCTAATACTAAGCAATTTAATAAATCTATTTTTTTTTCTATCTTTAAACGTCTTCTTTGCATGCTTTGCAAGTCTATAGAATAACAATAAAATAACTTTTATAAGTTAAGAGATCTCGATATAAAATAGAGTAAGTAATTTTAACAATCAAATTAATAAGACAAATAATATTAGAGACTAGTTATTTGACAATTATTTAATAGTTAATCGATTGTTATTTGATAATTAATTAACAAATAATCGACTTAAAATCTTATTAATAGATCAAATTGTAATTAGATTACTTTATAACTAATTTATGTTAAACAAAACATATATATTGTATTATAGCTACTATATATTGTAATTCTATATTATAAAAAATATTAAATTAAGATAAGAGTAGTTTGTACACAAAATTATTATATAGATAGAGATTAAAAAATAAAAAAAGAATTTGCGTTGTTAACAATATAAAAGAGAGTAAATTGTTTTTGTTATTGCTATTGTATTAACTTGATCTTGCAATTTATAATACAATAGCAACTCTTAAATAATTATAATTTGCTAATTGTTGTTTATTATAGTTTACTTGCTAATATATAAAATAATATTGTTGATAGTTGCTCGACAATCGATTTTTATAAATAAATGTATCTAAATTGTTAGATAATCTAATCTTATTTTAAGATATCTTACTTTTATCTATTTTTATTCTTTTTTGTATATATATGTTTTGTAGATTACACAATATAGTTAGTCTAAAAAAAACATAGAACAAAAAAAGTATCAAAAATACTCTAAATATTAATAACAAGTTTTATATTAAAATTAAAAAAATTGTTTAATTTTTGCTTAAAAATATCAAAAAGATTAATAATAAATTTAAAACAAAAATCGATTAAAACAAATTAACAAAAATTAGTATTAAACTATACAAAACTTTTAATAATTGCTTCGATATTATAGTCGATAAAAATAAAAAAATACTAGCTATAAAGAATTTTGTTCTACTATAGAATTGTTAAAAAAAACAATACTAGCTTTTAGTTTCTAGATTAGAAAGCAATACAATGTCGATAAACAAAAAGAGCGCAAAGATATTAATCAAAGAAAAGAAAATCTCTATTAATTAATTAAAGAGCGTTAAACTAAAAACTACAAATTATTACAAATTATTTTTAGTATTCGATCTCGCAAGTACTTAGATCTAGAAATTTAACTATTGTTTTATAAATAAGTATAAAAATAACGTTTTGCAACTTAAAGATATTTAGATACTTATACAACTAGTTAGCAATCTTATCGATAAATTTATATCGAACAATATAATAAAATCGAGATATATAGATTATAAAATATTAATTAATTTTTGTATAAAGCAAGCAATAATTTAAAGCAACAAGAATATTATACAATTTAAATTTAGAAGTTGTTTTGTTTCTATTAATTTGACAAAAAAATTGTAAATTGTATTAAAAAAACTTGTTGTAAACAAGTTTATAATATTTAAGTTTAAAATTATTTTAATCGATTCTAAAAGCAATAAGTTTATATTTAAAAATAATATATTAATATTACTAATTAAAAATATTAATCTAGACTTCGATTTGTTTATTGTTTTGCACATTAATACAATATAATTTTTATTATATTTATCTTAAATTTTATAGTTTTCTCTCGATATTAACAAATCTTTGCTATCGATAGAATATAACATCAAAGATATATTAAGTATTAATATTATTCTTGCTATTAGCTAATATCGAATATAGCTTGCAAGCGTATTAATAGCAAGTTAATATTATTTAGCAAAGAGTCTCTCTCTTAATTATAGCTCTTTATTGCTACAGATTTTTATACTTTTGTTATAAAGTCTAAGCTCAAACTTATTGCTTTGTTCTACTCTATTATATAGTCTATAGCATTATTTGTTGCGTTATCTATAGTAGTATTATTTATATTCTCTATTAAGATATTAATTGTATTGCAAGCAAGCGTTTCGATAATATTAAATATAGCAATATTAACAACAATATATACAATAATATTAGATAGAAAGAAGAGATTTTTGCACAAACAAAAAACAATATTAGACAAATAATTTAAAGTAAAGAACTTTTTTTCTAATAGCAAGAAATTACAAGACAAATAAAAATTTAAAAAAAAGAATAACAAGAACTTCTATTACAAACGTCAAAAGATTATAGAATTAAAAAATAAAACGCAAATATTAAATAACAAATTAATTAACAAAGAGATATTAAATATCTTGTTTAATAACAAAAATAAAACAATTGACAAAAAGTATATAGTAGAGAACAACAATACAATTGTTAATCAATTGAATTTTGTTAAGATCGAGAAAAATAAACAAATAAAAATAAATTTAATTGAGATAAACAAAGACGTCAAAAAAAAAGTATTTAACGCTCAAATTTTAAATATTAATAAAGCAAAGATATACAAATATATTGTATTAGAGAATCGAAACAAGTTCTATAAATTTTAACAAAAAAATACAACAAAAATATACAAAAATCTATTAATTAAATTGTCTAGTTTAAAAAAGAAGTTGTATTTTTTTTAAGTTTTCAAACTTATTATTATGCTACAAATGCAACAATTTAAGATTAGAGATAACTTTAATAACAACAAGATAAGTATTAACAAAATATAGTACTCGATTTTAAAAACTATATAAAAAATAATTTTTAATTAACTTGTTGTTGTAAAGTTGTTGCAATAGATAGTTCTCTTTGTTTTAAATTAATAATTTATATTTGTATAGCAAGAAATCTAGAAGTCTTAAAAAGAGAATTTTTCAATAGTATATAAATATTTATTATAAAATATCGAAGATAATAAATATTTGTTTAAAAAACTTAATTTTTAACTCTTTAAATGCTCTTGTATTTTTAACAAAATTATATAAAATCTTTTGTCGCTAATTTGTTGTTCTAAGTTGCAAATTATCTAATTGAGTTTGTTAAATTCTATATTAAAGAAGTAAAAGTTATTGTACAATTATAATTACAAGTTGCTAAAAATAATGTTTAGAGTTGTATATAGCAATATATTGAAAGAATCGAGATTTCTGTTAAGTTATTGCAATAAATATATTGTTTTGTCGAAGATAAACAATAACTATATATATTTCTATATTTTTAATTTGTTTAAAGAAAACTTTAATTGTTATATTATTGTTACTAGTTCTTTGTTATACAAAAGTTAAGTAATTAAGATATTAATCTTTTTGTTGCAATATTCGAATAAAAAAGATAGATAAAAAATATTTGGTATATTAATTTTCTTTAAAATTATTAGAGATAAATTTTACTATAAGAAGCAACAACAAAGTATTACAATTAAGAAATTTATCAAATTTGTTGCAAATTCTAATTGCAAATTTATATTTTTTAGCAATACTTTTTGCAAAACTCTTAACAACTTAACTAAATAAATTAAAGTACTAGAAATTAATATAGACTAAACAAATAACAAAAATCTTTGTAATATAATTGAAGCAATAATTACAAAATTGCAAAAAACTTTTAATATCTTATTAAGAAATCTTAAAAAGTTAATATAGAATATCTAAGTTATAAAGATTAAGTTTTGCAAGATTGTCGAGCTGCTTCTAATAAAACAAATAGATAAAACAAACTTTTTCGATTTTAAAATAGTAAGACTTTCGAAGCTCTATAAACAAATTATTTATATTGCAAAATTGCATTAATAGAAGAAGAAAGTTCAATTAATTAGAATAAAATTCTTAAAAGCTACTAAGAAATTATTAATAAAACGTTATAAAATATAAATTAAAAGTAACAAAAAAGACAATAAATTAATTGCAATTCTAAATAAGAAGTTTAATAACAAAACTTATAATCTACAAGTAATAATATCTCTCTCTTTTGTTAATTATCTAAAATATATTAAGAAGCTAGAGTTAAAAAAAATTAATGTCGAGATACTAAAAAAAAAGATCTTGTTACAAAATACTAGATATTATATAAAGTATACAAATTTAATAGTAGATAATTCGAAAATCAATATACTATCTTGTCGACTTGCAAAACTATTAAAAAATTAAAAAATAATTGTAATATCTATGTTTCTATCAATAATTATAGTATTTTACAACGTAAGTACTATAGCTCTTTATCTCTATTATAGTCTTAATATATCTGTAACTTAGATTGCAATAGCGCAATACTATAAAAAAAAGAACAACAATTAATTGCAAATCTAATATATTAAAAATATATTTCTCGAAATATTAGTATTGTTTTATTTAGATCTAAGTTAATTAAAATATATTAAAATTGTTAAAAATTTTTAGAAGAAATATAACTATAACAAGATAATAAAATTTAAAAAGAAAATATTATTTAAGCAAAACTTTTAATTGCGCTTTATAGTTAAAACAATTAATATTTTATTAGTCGACTTAATCTTAATTAAAACAAGATATATTGTAATTATTAAATCGATTTTTATAAAAGATACAAAGATACAAGTCGAAAAATATATATATTGTATTAATTAGAAGAAAACTTGCTATATTTAAAAATTAATATATAATTTAAGTATTAAGAAGTAAATTATTATTGAATAACAATTTGAGCAAGAGATCTTTATAATAATTTTGTACAACAAAAAGTTCTAAATATTAAAAAAGAAGTACTAGAGATTATTTAATAAGATCTAAAATAACAATATTTTGTTTTGTATTGTTAAAATCTTTTGTGTTTAAGATCGAATATTTTTATAAATAAAATGTCTTGCGTTGTCGATAAATATATTGTATAAAATACTTGTTTAACAACTTCTTTAATTAACTCTCTAAGTTTAGAGACTTTTATATTTATCTAAAATATGTTTAATATATATTTACAATTTATAACTATATATAATATTTAGTTATTAACTTTGCAAACAATAGAATTACTTATCGATTACAAGTATACTATTAAAAGTTGTATATTAAACAAAGATCTACTTATATTATAATAATTTTAAAAAGAACAAAATTACTATAAGATTATAATCGACAATTAGAACAAAATTAGATTTATAATTAATTGATTTTAAAATAATTATCTAATAATTAGCTAATAATCGAATAATAATCGATCGATATATTAAAAATACACTAAATTGATATATTATAATTTGTATAATTTTTTATTGTAGACTTTTCTTTGTAGATCTTCTTTATTAACTCTCGCATTCTAGTTGTCGATTATTTTATCAAATATTCTAAAAAACTTTTAATTAATATTGTTAAATAAATAGCATATTTTATAGTTATACTATATTGTTTGATTTATTTTATTGTTTTCTTGCTACAACTTAAAATAAGTATTAACAAAAGCACAAAAAGAGAACGCGCAAAACTTATACAACTTCTTTTTAAAATAATAAACGTTTGTTTTATATTTAGTTATAAAGAATAAGAACTAATTTGCTTAATTGTTAATAGAATCAAATATTCTTAAATTTTTTTAGATTGCTTTTTGATCGATCTTGCGAAAAAAATATTATTAATAATAATAATAAAGATAACAAAAAGCTAGTAATAACTTTAAAGTATAGACAAATTAATAAGTCTATAATAGAAACAACTATTAATTATTGTTTTGTATATAGCGACAAATCTAGTTGTATTAAGAGTTATATAAGTTTGCTTAAATTTAAATCAAAAGTATACTAATTAGAAGCAATAGAAAGACTTAATAAGAATTAATAGATTGTTATTTAATTTAACAAGCAATTAAAATAGCAAAAGTTTTGCTATTTTGTTCTTGTTAGCACGCGTACAATATAGTAATATTCTAGATATAGAATTTTTGTTTAATAACAACAAAAATAGATCTAATTAGATTTCTAGATTGCAACAAAGAAAAGCTATATAATTGTAAAATACGTATTGTTAATATATTTGTATAGACAAAAATAACAAGAGCTTTGTATACAACAAGATTAAAAAATAGTTTAAAATTGTAATATTTTTAAATTACAACAACAACGCAAGTATTATTTATTTTCTTAAATATAATTGATATTTGTTCTCGATACTAGTAAAATATCTATAAATAGAGCGACAAAAATCTACAAAAACGCAAATTAACTCAAAATTATATATTTTTAAATAGAAAATAGTAAATCGATATTAATATTTAAGCTTGTTAGAATTCGATTAACACAAAGACAATTGTATAACAAAATAAACTATTTTCGCAATTATATTATAGAGAAGATTTGCAATCTAGTTGTTCGAATATATAATATTAACAAAAACAATACAATAGATTATATTGCAAAACTATTAAAATATAATATATTTATTTATTTAGTATATTAAAACGTAAAAGTTTAAAAAAAAAACAGTAGCAATTAAAGTTATATAGAATCTTTGCAAACAATTTTTGTATTCAATTTTTTTAAAGATAATATATTACTTTTTCTACAAATTTTTTGTTAACAAACAATAGAATATTAAATATTAAGAAGATATAGACTAGCTATTTAACTTAATTTATCTTAAACTAGTATTTTTTATTGTTGCTAATATATGTATAACTATATAAAAGTAGAAAAACAATACTAAAGAAAAAGTATCTTTTGTAAAAGATATTGTAAAAGATAAGTTTTTAATATTAGATAAGAGAATTGTCGATTAACATAAGCAAAAGAAATAGCTAGAGTTAAGAAAATCTAATATAAACAATCTTTTAAAAAGTAGTAGAATATATTGCTCTATATAGAACTAACAATACAAAAGAAAATTAAGAGATATATAGAGTTTATATATAATAGTCTTTAGATAGATTATTTAATTAAGAACTTTATAAACAATTTGTTTAACAAACTTGACTTCGATATAAAGATTTATTACAAGAGAATTAAGAATTTAAAATTAAATAAGAATAGTTGTTAACGCAATATCTTAATAAGTATAATTTTTAGATAGCAAATTCTTCGACTAATAGCAATACAAATATAGAATCTAGAGAATACTCTTAATATTGAGAACAATTATTATATAGATAATACGCAATATTTGTTGGAATTGAGAGAGATCAAATTAGCAGTTAACAATTGTTAACATTAGCAATTAAATATCTTCTTTAACAATAAAAGCAATATTATATTTGTATATATTTAAGCAAATATCAAGACTTCAAAGAATTGTAATATAAAGAAGAATAAAGACAATTCTTGTTGTATATAAAATATATTAATATATTAATAGATATTGTTGTTCGACAATTATTTAATTATACTAACACTATTAGCTTACAAAACTTGTCGATAGTTTGTCAAAAATTAAAAATTATTTAATTAGCAAAAACAACAAAGATAAAAAAATTAACAACGCAAGTAGTAAAAGAATAAGATAGTTTTAAGCAACAAATATTAAAAGCTAATTGTTATTTTAGTTTGTTAGCAATAAAACAAACAATAGAGAAAACAATAAGATATATCTCTAAAAATTCGATATTTATAGTAACTAACGTTTTGCAATATAGCTTTCTATCTCTTTTTTCGATCGAAACAACAAACAAATATTAAGAGATAAATCTATTATTTAGATCGAAATATCTTAGATATTTTGACGTTTTTTAATAGTGTTGTATATATAACTTATTAGTTTTGCAAAATACTAAGTTAACAATATTAGAGTTAATAGACAACTCTCGCAAGTAAATAATAATTCGATATAATAAAGAAGAGAAATATTCTAGATATTTAATAATACAAAAGAATACTAGTTGAACAATTGTTAAAAAGATGCTAGACTTAAAAAGCAATTAACAATTAAAATATATTATTAAAAAGAAGATTAACAAAGAGTCTTTAAATAGAAAAAGTAATTAATATGTATTAAATATTACAAAGTAAAAAAATATAATTAGAAAAGTCTTTACAAAATACAAAAACAAAATAATTATTGTTCGAGTAATTAAGAAGTTAAAAACAAGAAAAAATTAGATAGATTTTTTGTTTTGCTTTTTGTTTGTTACTACTATTATTTATATTTTTAATATAATTGAGTTGTTTGTATACTATATGTTGTTCAAGTTTTTGCTAGACAAACTCTATTAATAGCTGTTAAATAATATTTGTTTCGAAATATTTTTTACGCAAATTGAGAACATTTGTTTTTAAAAAATGCAAATAGATTTTGAACTTTGCATATTTCTAGATATTATAGAAACAATTAACAATTTAAAAGTTGCAAATGTAATAGTAACTACAATTCTATTAAAGATTGCACAATATATTTGAAAATATTAATATAAACAAATTCTTTGAATAGTTTACATTTATAGATTTGATTAACAATATTAAATTGTAAGACTTGTTCGATCTAGTATCGAAATTCGAATATAACAATTTGTTTAATCAACTCGAACAATCTAAACTTGCATCGCTAATTGACAATCGATTAATATATTATTTAACGCAAGAAGTTTTGCGAAAGATTGTCGATCTATCGATCTAATTAAACTTACTAGAACTCTGCAAGTATGTAGCAAATATTTAACTAGAACTTAGAGTTTCCGTTCTATTCAATTCAATTAGATTCTAAAAGGGAATCGTTAATATCGATTTCTAATATTAAAATCAAATATTGATTTGAATCGAATTAAATTAATTTTAAATTAACGCAAATCGAATTAAGTTTTAAATTAATTTCTAATATTAAAATTGTTAAGTTAAATCGATTTCAATAGTTGAAATCGAAATTTAATTCAACAATTAATCTAAGTCTTTTTAAATACTTAACTAACTTTTTGTATAAATATAAGTACTTTATCTACTAAATTTTTATCTAGAGTTTTTTATAATTAATTTATATTCTTTACTAAATAGTAGTTGTTGTTAAATCTAATCTTAAAAGTATTTATTTTTATATTAATTTACTTTCTATTATTGTTTTAAATATTAAATATCTCTCTTAATATAAAATTAATTTGTCGACAATTTATTAAGTTTTATAATTAATAATCTTTTGCAAGATAGTTTAATTTATACTATATATAATATATTTTTTGAAATTTGTTACTTTTCTTTTCTTTAAAGAAAAAAATTTATTATTAAGTAAAATCTAATTTTATAGAAATAGACTTATAATAGTCTAAATTATTGTACTTTTAGTAAGAACAAATTTTTTTTTGCTAATATTTAATTCTTAATTCAAAGAAGATTCTTGCTCTAATATAGATTTAATTGTATTGCTTTTTCTAATTCTTTTATATAGTTTGTTATTAAAATTAACAAATACTTCGATAAAGTTAAATATATTTCAAATACTTTTATTATTGCGTATAATTTTATTCTTGAAAATATTTCTAAAATCTTATTAAAATATTATTATAAATACAATATTAGACTAATTGCGTCGGATCGATTAATCGAGTTCGAATCGATTAATTGAATCGAATCGAATTGGGTCGATTTTAAAAGTTGAAATTAAAAAGTTAGATTAATTTCTAAAGTTGAAATCGAAACTCGAACTTGATTTAAGTCGATTTCTAAAATTGAAATCGAAACTCGACTCGAAAAATTGACTCGAATTAAATTTTATTATTTTTAGTAATAGTTTGATAAAAATAGTTGATTTATTGCATTTGATTAATAATTATATTAGAAATTTCTATCTATAATAGTATTACTATAATGTATTACTATAATATATTATCTATAATAATAATAAATCTAAATTTAAACTTATTTTATACTATTTCTTAGTAATTCTTGATATAATAATGTTATTTTCGATTTCTTAACAATTCGATTCGATTTCGAATATTGGACTCGAATATCGACTCGAGTTAAGTTGAGTTAATTCTAAAATAGTGTCAATCTAATTAAGTTTTAAGTCGATTTCTAATGTTAAAATTGTTAGATCAAATCGATTCCAATAGTTGGAATCGGAATTCGATCTAACAATTAATCTATACAATATTGAATTATTTAATAAAATTAATATATTTTTAAAATCTAGTTGTATAATTTATTGCAAAGATTTGTTAAATTAAATACTAAGTTAATCTTTTTATAATTTGGTTTTTATTAGATATTTCGAAGATTCTTTAAAACTATTTTTTGAAGTTGTTAAAGTTTGTAAATATTGTACAAGAATTTTTATTATAATTGCTTAAATATTTATATATTTATATAAATTTAATCTAAGTTAATATTAAGCTCTTTCTTTAAGAAATAGTAATACAAAAATTGTCTTTTAGTTTGTTAGAAAAATATAGAAGATAAAATAAATATTTACTTGTATAAACTAGTTTTTAAAGTTAATATAATCTTTATAATAAATATTAATTTTATTAATTTTTATCTTTTTGTATCTACTAAATATTAATTGACATTATATTAATAAACTAATATTTAAGATAAAGATATATTAATTTAATACAAATATTCTTAAAGTATTTAAAGTAATACGCTAGTACTTCTAGAAAAATATTAGAGAGAGTTATACTATTAAAGAGATTTGTAGATATCTTTAGACAATGCAAGCAATTACTTAATAACAGGAAATTGCAACTTAATAACTATAATAGTAAATTAAAACTTAAGATAAATTAAATACAATTTATAAGAAAGTTGTATTTAATAATTATATATATAATAAATTTGTAAAATAACTAAATTAATATTGTTAATCTCTTTAATTTATTAATTTTCTAGATTAGTAGTTTTAATAAATTAAGATCTTTATTTTTATTAATTTATTAATCTAATTATATAATATTTTCTTAACAAATTGTATTCTATATATTGTAAAGAGTTATATATTGTAATTAATAATATTAAGTATATAGCTTATAATATATTAATATACAAGATAATATTGTACTTATAAATATCTTCGAAAGAATATTAACTTATTAAAAATTAATTGTCTTTTTCTATTGAAATATTAGCAATTTAGGAATCTCTACTTAGAAAGTGCTAGTTGCAAATTCTACGAATTTAACTATTAGTTAACTTGGAATCTAGTTAGCAAAATATTGTTTTAGCAAAAATTCAATTTTAATATTTAAGATACGTATAGACTCTTGCAATGCTTTGCTTATATCTTTACTTATTATTTGTTTATATTATAGTAATTTGTATAGTATATTCGAACAATTCGAGAGATTTCTAGACGAAAATAATATCTTTGTAAAAAGCTCTTTATATATCTTAAATCTAGTTAATTGTGTATAATAAATTATGTTTGTATAGAATTGCGCTCGTAAATCTTAACAATATGCGAGATTAAATCTTGGCAAAACGCGTATCAATTATGCGTTTACTAGTTCTACTAAATATATATCGACAAATCGGAAAGATAATCTCTACTAGCTCTAGCTAGCAGTTTAATCTCTTAGAGAGTATATAGATACAATAGCTTACAAAGATATAGCGCTAGTCTAATTAGGAAATTAAAATTATTTATATAAAATTAAGATTAAATCTTCGACAAATCTTAGTTTTTAGTCTAATCTAGTTAGTATCAAACTTGTAGTCTATTTTTAAAATTAATATTTTAAAAATATAACTTTTTTGCTTTTTTTAAAACTATATTTTCAAAAATAAACTACAAGTTTAATACTAATTAGATTAGACTAAAAACTAATACTTGTCGAAGATTTAATCTTAATTTTATATAAATAATTTTTATTTCCTAATTATACTAGCGTTATATTCTTGTGGATTATTGTATCTATATACTCTCTAAGAGATCAAACTGCTAGCTAGAATTAGTAGAGATTGCCTTCCCAATTTGTCGATGTAGCTTAATCTTGCGCTTTGGACTATAAAGCGAGCATATCGACTAATCTATTAATTTGACTATTAGTTACTAATAGTACTAGGATTTAAGCTTCCCAAATTGCTACATCGGCAATTCCGGAACCTCTGCTCAGAAAGTGCCTGTTGCGAATTCTGCTAATTTGGCTATTAGTCGGCTTAGGGTCCGTTTCGCAGCAAAAGTCTTGGCGCTTGCTTAGCAGAAGTCCAATTTTGATATTCGAGATACGCACGAACTCCCGCAATGCTTCGCTTACGTCTCTATTTGTTACTCGTTCACACCATAGTAATTTGTATAACAGAATCGAACAATTTGTGAGATTTTTGCGCGCGGATTATGCGTCGGCAAAGACATTTCTATAGTAGTTGTAAATTGCGATTGTAAATTGCGCCCGTAGATTGCGCTCGTAGATTGCGTTCGCGAGACTTGACAACATGCAATACAAGATTAGTCGCACATCTTGACAAAGCGCGTGTCAATTACGCGTCTGCGAATTCTGCTAATTGCAGCCCAATCCTGCGCTTGGTTATGTGGAGCGAGCACATCGGTATATCAGCTAATTTGACTATTAGCCACTAATAGTACTATTAACAAGGGTTCCGGAATTGCCGATGTAATAAAATATTGGGCACTAATCGATGCACAATAGTTAGACAATTCGAATAATACGTCAATTATGTTAATTGGATATTGCGTTAAAAGTGGATGCCCCATCTCCTGCCGCGAGCGCCAGTAGGTGGGCCACACCTCAATTTTTATACCATCTCAATTATCTAAAAAGCGACGATTTTCTAGTATCTAGTATAGTTCCACCGCATCACATCGAAATTATGTAAATAGCGTGTCAAATAAAAGCGCTTATCAAGCTCTATAAATTATCCATTGAAAGTTAATTATTTAGAGGAGAAATGGTGGATATTTAGGTGACGAAAAAGGCAGTTCTCCGAGTTAAAAAAACACCTCTTTAAGAAGAAAATTACCACGAATTAGCAAAGCAAGCAAATGCGCATTTAGACAACTAATTCTGAGCGTCTATAAGGATCTTTAATTAATTAGAAATTAATTTGAAAATACATTCGCAAAATAGATGTAGAAAACAAGCACTTGTAAAACTACCTAGATATTGCGTGCAAGAAATATCTTAGAATTATACTTAGAGTTGCGATTTATTGGTACAAGCAAATCAAGAGATTCGAGAAGATTCTATCTACAAATGCGTGTTCTCTACATCTATTTCGCAAATGCATTCCTAGATTAATTTCTAGTTAATTAAAGATTTTTATAGACGCTCAAAATCAGCCGTCTAAATACGCATTTGCTTGTTTTGCTAATTCGTAATAATTTTCTTCTTAAAGAGGTGTTTTTTTAACTCGAAGAACTGCCTTTTTCGCCACCTAAATATCCACCATTTCTCCTCTAAATAATTAACTTTCAATAGATGATTTATAGAGCACAATAAAGGCTTTAATTTGATCCGATATTTATATAATTTGATTGTGGTAGTATGAAGTTATACTGGACACTAGAAAATCGTCGCTTTTTAGGTAATTGAGGTGGTATGGAAATTGAGGTGTGGCCCACCTAGGGGTGCTCGTCGGCCCTAGGTGGGGGATCCACTTTTAATAAGTTATTTCCAAAAATGTAATTTAAGCGAGTAGGGAAGTTTTTTTTTTGCGCAACCAGGTACCTAGAAGTTTGGTTTCTCCCCACCCCACACCTAAATTTAGTATGTAAACCCTAAGGGATACCAAATTTCCACAGATTCCACCACGCTTAAAGTTCCAATTTCCTTTATATGATGTATATATGTGGAAAAGCTTGAAGTGTAAAATGCTAACAAGTGCAAAAACACAGGTTGCACCCTGGCAGAGCAGTGACCTGAGTACAGATTTCTTGACGAGGCTTCCTCCCGCTTGACAGGTCGTCAACCTTTTCCTTCTTGCCTTGATACCGTACTCTTTCCTCAGCAATGATTAGTGCTCCTGTCGATGATCAACAGTAGATCTGGATGCTAATCGGCGGCCTGATTCTGTTGGCTCGTCTCAGTCTAAAAGAATAGTATTGCTCCATGTGACCCAACCTACTGCTCCCACCATCTCAGTCACCATGACCATCGAACACGAAGTACGAAGTTTCCTTTCCTGCTCATGTTCCCATCTCCACCATCATATGCACTCGCTGACTCGGCCAGCGCGCCTTTGTCAGTTACGTATCGTAAAACGATACGTAACTGACAATCGCCTCACGGATACGTTTATATTGCCCGGATGCACCAAGAACCGTTTGCGCGAAACTCATCTCTGCCCATTGATGAAAGGCCATGTCCGATGCTTCTCAACAACATATTGAATGACTAGGTTTGGGGTCCTGTCATCCTGTAAAATGTTTGTACGTGTCTGCAACTTTAGATGCCGGTGTTCTCCCTGCTGCTGGCTTCCCATCTATACTCCTTAGATAAGAATATGTAAGCCTGCGTTTAGCCAAGGACCGAGACAAGAACTTGATGCCCTTTTCCTCTTGATAATTCCGGCATAACTTAGCTGCAGACAGCCCTGAGTGAACTGACTATCACAAGCTGCGTGTACGCAGCTCTCTCTGTTGTAAAACTAGTGTTCCCAGAGTGACTCTAGATTGACCTACGTTTGGATGACATGTCATGATGGAGGTCCCGAAGCCACATAATTCGCCTTGTGACCCAGTGAGTGCTGGCTATCAGCCCAAGAGTAGAAGGGGTAGACTATATGGATGAGGCCGCAAGAAGAGATGGATACTTATCTGTTTCCGACTCTTGTCCCAAGCCGCTTATAGAAGACGCTGTATAGTGATATTTAGTTTGAAGAGCCGGAGAGTTTGAGGCTACAGTTCGCAGCCTTTGCTTCATTGCTATTCCCCGCGCTGTTATATTCACAATTTGGGGATGTAGTAACCCGAAGGCAGAATTGCAGCCCTGCAGCCAAAAGGAGATGATAGAACCACAAGATTAGATACATCCTCACAAGCCGGCAATATTACAGTGCAGGATACTCGGTTTCTGCAAATTCGCCTGGTCTGCTGCTGAGGCTCCAAGAGACGGCACTTTTCGAGGTGGTGGAATAGAAATCATGCAGAAAAAAGCTAACTACATATGGATAAGCGTCTCGCGTGAAGACGAGTTGGACCTCACTTAGCACTTTCCTCTGTATATTCATTATCAGTGTGGAGTGCTCCATCACCACCAGGAGCGTTCTGTCTTCGAAAGATACTCTGTCAGTAGTAGCCAGTATGTACGATTCGACTCCTTCGCAGTCTCCTTGACCTTGAGATCTTAAGAAGCTGTCGTCGTGAGGATACTCAGCCCTGGAACTAAGAGACCCTGCACCCTTTACCGTTCGTGCTGCTGGAATCAGAGCTTTTCCAGGGATGGATTTGATTCAAGAAACACCGACGAAGAGGAGGAAGACAGAGAAAGGACATGTCTCGAGAGGCCAGGCCTACGATTCCGAGGACGATAGTGGCGATGACCTTTTTCAAGGCCACGAAACTGTCGCAACGGTCCCGGTCTCCAATAGACCCTTCGCACAACACCGTGGAAGCCTACCACCATCTTCGCCTCCCATACATGTCACACAGCCAACGCAGATCATCGAGAAGAATACCCCGGGCAGTAGTATAAAACCGTCCATTGTTCAAGTAGCTGCGTCTTCACCATCTAGACCGCCAGCTCCAAGAGGCACAGGTGGCTTGGCCAGTATGATGGCTCCTGCTGGGACAGTTTTCAGACCTCCGATGGGCGTTGTCAAACCTCTTGTCATAGACCTCAGCGATGACGAGGGTCCTGGGTATCGAGGAGGGCCATCTGATGACGAGTCTCAACAAGTCCGGCGGAATGACATTAAGCCATCGACGTTCGTCCGATCCACGAAGGATAGCCGCTCTAATGGAGGCATCAGTCGTTTTCGAGAGATT